>Ga0182738_1006455_pt1 | contig 12151 bp, 13 predicted proteins | sample eDN5th30CBELigMG_FD_128876 | JGI IMG/M metagenome (GOLD analysis project Ga0182738, IMG submission 128876) | Enriched Miracle-Growth compost microbial communities from Emeryville, California, USA - eDNA 5th pass 30_C BE-Lig MG (version 2)... ...
GACCTCCGCACGCAGGAAGCTGGGGATCACCCAATAACGGAAGCGCGCCTCGACCTGGTGCCCCGCAAAACTGCCCGAAGCGCCGGTCACGTCGCGAACGCCGCTGGTCGAGAAGCTGTCGGTCTTCTCGGCCAGCCACATCGGGCGATAGGCGGCGAAGGCGTCCCACCGTCGGCTGGGGGCGATCTCGGCGCGCAGTCCGATTGTCTCGATGTTTGCCCGACCGATCGCGTTGTAAATTCCCGCGGGAGCGAGATCGGCGCGGCGCATGCCGAACAGAGTATCGAAACGGCCGTACTTGCCGCCCGGCGCGTCGCCGCTGGCCCGGTCGTATTCGAGCGCCAGCCGCAGCTTTGCCTTGCCGGGAAACAGGTAGCCGGCATCGGCATGGACGAACCAGGCCGAAACCTCCTGCTCGGGCGCGGTTGGTGAAGTGCCGGTGCGGACCTCGCCGACCTGGTAGGCGCCCTCGAGCTCGAAATCGAACTGGCTCACCTTCGGATCGCGGATCACCCGCGCAGTGAAGGTGTCGAGGTTCCGGTTGCGCGTGGGATGGCCGGGCCAGTCACGCTCGAGCAGGCCGAAATAGCCGATCTCGAGCGCCGCATTGCCGATCGTGTTCTGGCGAGAGATCAGCCCGCCCCACAGTTGCAGGTCGAAGCTCTCGCGGTCCCACTTCACCTTCTGGTCGCGGACCGAGGGAAGGTCGTCCGGCAAGCGGACTTGCGGCAGCACGTAGATCGCCGTCGCATTGATCCCGCCCGCCAGCCCGAGGTCCACGCGGAGCCCGGTGTAACCGTTGGTGGTGTTGCGGTAATCGTCCGCCGCGACCAGCCGCCGCGAGCCGAGGTTGAGCGTGAACCGCCCAGCCTGCACGCCCAGCTTGCTGCCCTTGCCGAAGGGCTCGGCAATGTCCGCGCCGACATAGGCCTGCACGAGTTCGAGCGTGTTGACCTCGTTCGGCCCGATCGCGCTGCCGGGGCGGTCGAGCCATGCCCGGCTGTCGTAGAGTTCGGCCCCGATGCGGAAGACACCCGGATCGTATTCGCCGAACAAGGTCGTCCGGAGATCGAGCTGCTCGTCCTTGTCGCGGAAGCCGGCGCGGGGCTGGCCGTCCAGTACCTCGTAGCGCAGGCGCGTACTGCCGGAGATCCGGAAGTCCTGTGGGTTTCCGATCGCCGCCTGCAGCGTCAGCGGCTCGTCAGCGGCCAGTGCCGACGCCGGCAGGGCGAGAGCCGCCCCGCCGGCCGCGAGCGTCAGGACGTGATGCGTCGGGTTCATCGCGCGATTGCTGCACCAGTCGGCCCGCGATGCCGAACAAGTTTTGCCTTACCCCGACGCACTTTCCCGCCGCCAGGTCGCCGGAGCGACGTCGTAAGCCTTCTTGAACGCGCGCGAGAATGCGGCCTCCGCTTCGTAGCCGACGTCGTGGGCGATATTGGCGAGCGTGGCGTTGGTGGAGCGCAGGCGCTGCGCCGCGACCTCCATCCGCCAGCGGGCGAGATAGCTCATCGGCGGCTTGCCGATCACGCGCTGGAAACGCTCGGCCAGCGCCGACTTCGACAGCCCCACTTCCCGCGCAAGGTCGTCCATCGTCCATGGGCGGCTGATGTCCCCGTGGAACAGCCCCAGCGTCCGTGAGACGTAGGGATCGCGCAACCCTGCCAGCCAGCCGACCTCGCCTTCGTCCAGCGTGCCGACATGGCGCCGCACTGCCTCGATGAAAAGCAGTTCGGAAACCTTGGCCAGCACGGTCTCGCTACCGGGCCTGCCCGCGGCGATCTCCTGCGCGGCATAGCGCAGGGTCGAGCGGATCCACGCCCCCTCACCATCGTCGGAAACGGAGATGCGCAATATCCGCGGCAGGCTCGCCAGCACCGGATTGCTGTGCGTGAAATCGCAGCCAAGGAAACCGCAGATCATCCGCACCGGCGCACCCCCGCCGCCATACGTCACCCGGTACAACCCGTTCTCGATCGGAACCGCCAGTTCGGCGGAATCGACAGCCGGAAGCTGCAAGTCGCTGCCCAGGTGATGCACGTCGTTGTGCGGCAGGATCACCACCTCGTTCGCCTGCAACGTCACCGTGGTCTCGGGCTGCCCGGCAACACGGGCCAGCAGCGTCCCTTCGACTATGTAGTGGTATTCGATCAGGTGCTTCGGCCCGTTGAGCAACGGCGCGCACATCTCCGGCGCCAGTTGCGAAGCGACACACCACGGCGCGCTGAACTCGGCGTGCAGGAACACTCCGCCGGTGAGACGCGCAACGCGCAGCACATCCGAAAGCAGATCCATCCCGGCCTCCGACATGATCCGGTGTCGCGGTCATAAATGCCGGTCGGGCAGTCATGGAGCGCCGACGCCGGATGGCTCAAATGCATGTCATCGGCACCGCGGCCCGGTGGTGCCGGGAACAGACATGACACAACCTGTTGGGATGAGGAACTACCGATGAACATGATGACTGATGTGAAGCCGCGGATCGTGAACGGTATCGACACCGACGCGGTGATGAAGCTGGCCGGAGACGTGGCAGCAAACCCGGCCAAGGGAATGACCAACTGGCGCGTCTCCACCCAGTGGCAGGGCCAGACCCACAGCCGCACTACCGTCAAAGCCTACGGGCTCGGCGGCGAGCAGATCGCGCGCGATTTCTCGATCGACATCGACGAGCCGGACGAGCTTGGGGGCGGCAACCGCTTCGCCAATCCGCAGGAATACCTGCTGGCGGCACTGAATGCCTGCATGACAGTGGGCTACGTCGCCCAATGCGCCCTGCGCGGCATCCGGCTCGACCGGCTCGAGATCGTCACCGAAGGCGATATCGACCTGCGCGGTTTCCTCGGTCTCTCGGAGGACGTGGCGCCGGGTTACGAAGGCCTGCGTTACACCGTCCATATCGCGGGTGACGCGACCGAGGAGGAGTTCAACGAGGTCCACGCCACCGTGATGGCCACCTCGCCGAACTTCCATAACCTCTCGGCCCCGGTGAAGATGTCACCGAAGCTGGTGGTTGGGTAATGAACGGAGGGGGGCGCCGAGAGGCGCCCCCCATTTTTGAGCCCAGGAGTAGCGGCGGAACTAGCTCCGCCCGGCCGCCCACCCGTCGAACTCCGGATCGTTCCATCCGCGTGCGAGTATGTAGCGCTGGATTTCACCCTCGACCCGGTAAGATCGGTCGGCAACGGCCTTCCCGTCACGCGGATTGACGTAGGGCGTCGTCCGCTCCGCAACCGCGCGACAGCGGTCCCGGTCCTCGGTGAACTGTGCCTTCAGACGCGCCTCGTAGGCGTTGGCCGGGGCCGGCCCGTCGATGTTGCACCCCGCGAGAACGCCGGCGGCAAGAATGAGCAGCGCAAAAGTGCGCGTCCGAACCTGCCACACGACGATATCCTCCTCTCAGGCGGGTCAATACAAGGAGGGGATCGAGAGGCCCTTTGCAGCCACGCTGATGCCCCGGGGCGCATCACTCAGCCCCATCGAGAGCTGGATCTGTCCGCCGTTTTCCGAGAATTCCGCCTGCAGCGGAGCGGAGGCACCCCGCCTCTCCCAGAGAAACGAGCCAAGCGCGAACACCATCACGAGCGCGAGTGCCAGGATAGCCATTTGCTTGCGGTCCATTGTGATCTGCCCTATCACCGATTCGACAATATCTTTTCGTAAAATAGAATGAATATCTCGATGCAAGATGATTCGCAGCCCAAGGAGCTTGCCATCCGCGCCCGCCGCCTTCGGTGGGTGACGCTCGCCGCGATCGGCCTGGTCGGCGCGATGATCCTGCTCGGTTCGTTCGCCGTACTGAGCGGATGGACGGAGCCGAACCTTGCCATCAGCGTGTCGCTGGACGACGCGGACCCGCGCCTGCGCTGGGCCAGCCTCGTCTCCATCCTTATCAGCGGCCTGCCCTTCCTCTACGCGCTCTGGCACCTTTCGCGGATGCTCGCCCGCGCGGAGCGGGAGGACACGTTCTCCGCCGCGTCGGTCGCCCACCTGCGAGGCTTCGCGCTCTGGGTATTCGTGGCGACAATGGGGGCCATCGTGCTCTCCCCGCTCGTCCATACCGCGGCCGGACTGCTGGCCGGCCTTCCGGTCAACCGCCTTCGCATCGACCTCGACATCCGGGACGTGTTTGCCCTGCTCGTCAGCGGCCTGCTGTTCTTCGTCGCCCGCCTTCTGGAAACAGCCCGGCGGCTTTCTGACGACCTGAAGCAGATTGTCTGAGGGCAGCATGGCTATCATCGTCCGCCTCGACGTGATGCTCGCGCTTCGAAAGAAGAAGTCGAAAGACCTCGCCGCCTACGTCGGGATCACGGAATCCAACCTGTCGCTGCTGAAAGCAGGCCGCGTCAAAGGCATCCGTTTCGGCACGCTGGAGAAAATCTGCGAATTCCTGGAGTGCCAGCCGGGCGATATCCTGGAATTCGATCCGAACGTTCCGTCAGGAGACGGCTGAAGGCTGGGCCAGTCGTCCTAACCGGTTACCGGCTTCGATTGGGGCGCCAACAGGAAAGCCCCACCGATTGCAACGATCATCGCGGTTGCGAGCACGCCGAACGCCGGCTCCGCCAACATACCGACGACCGATGCAGCCAGTCCGCCGATGCACATCTGGAACGCTCCCGAGACACTGGCCGCGGTCCCGGCCAGTCCCGGCTCCGAATGAAGTATCCGCGCCGTCCCGGAAGGACCGGCGATGCCGACGCCGAAGGTAACGATCGAGACCGGCAGGATGAGATATCCCCACCAGGAGCCATCCAGACGCGAACACAACACGGCCAGAAGCGCACCGACCAGACAAACGGCAAGGCCAAGACGGAATGTGTCGACCCGTTGCTCGAGTGCGCCGACCAATGCGGTCCCGCCGATGGCCGTGACCGCCGTCAGCAGGAAGAACAGCCCGGCGTCCCGCGCGGAGTAGGACCATTGATCGACGAGGACAAACGGCGCACCGGCAAGAAAGATGTAGAGCGCCGAGCTGCACAGAGAGATCGCCATCACCGTGCGCAGGTAGCGGGCGTTGCGGACAAGTCGTCCATATGGCGCCAGCCCCGGCGTACTCCTCGGCCCGTTTCGCGCCATTGTCTCCGAAACGGCGCGCCAGGCGAATACCAGGCCCAGCAGCGCCGCGCCTGCCTGGACCGCCATGATGGCCCGCCAGCCCGACGCGGCTGCCAGGTATCCGCCCGCGACCGGGGCCAGGGCCGGCGAGATCAGGACGACAGCCATCAGCCCCGCCTGCCCGCGCCCCGCCTCGGCAGGTGCGGAGACATCATTGACGATCACGCGCGCGGTCACCAGTCCTGCGCCAGCCCCCAGCGACTGGAGAGCACGGCAGGCGCAGAGCATCCAGATCGACTGGGCGCTGGCGGCCAGGGTGGCGCCCAGCACATAAGTGCACAGGCCCGCGATCAGGACCGGTCGCCGTCCGATCCCGTCAACGAGGGGCCCGGCAAGCAACTGGCCAGCAGCAAGCCCGAACAGGTAAACGGACACCGCGTACTGCGCCACGGAGGCGCTGACCTGGAGGTCCTTCGATAGCGCCGGAAGCGCGGGGACCAGGAAATGGATCGCGGCCGAGCTAAGGGCAGAGACCAACGCAAGGCCGACCACCATTCCCCGCCTGCGCATCGGCGAAGACTCGTGAACCTGCCCTGCCCCTCCCCCAACGGCCATCGGGCTAGCCGAGTGGCCGTCCGCTCGCCGTTTCGCTGGGCATGGCCTGGGTCACGTCCCAGTGTTCCGTGATGATCCCGTCTTCCAATCGGAAGATGTTGATGACCGCGCTGCCGGGATCGTCCGGCCCCATGCGCCCGATGATCTGCACCGTCGCGTATTCGCCGTCGACCAGCACCCGGCGCACTTGGATCTCGGCATCCGGCTTGGCGAAAACCGGCTCGAGCCACTTGAGGGCATTCTCCCGGCCATCCGCGATGATCGGGTTGTGCTGGATATAGCCTTCGTCGACGTACTTCTCGAAAGCGACGCGAGGCTGCCGCTTTTCATAGAGCAGCGTCACGAAATCGGTGATGATCGCTCGGTTGCGTTCCGTCGTTGCCCGGTAACGGTCGCTCTGCACGTCAGAGGCATCGGGAATAGCGCCCGGCGCAATCGCCTGCTGCACCGGGAAGAGCGGCACGTTAGAAACAGTCGTCATGTCGAACTCCGCCTGGGATTATTTCATTACCGGCGGTGCTCAAAGCACGGCCCAGTAATCGAAGACCGAGTGGTCCTTCTGGCGATTGGCCTTGCCGACGAAAACCGTCCGGCTCAGCCATCCATGCGGCCCCTCGGGCGCGTCGAAGTACGGCGTGACCCGCATGTAGTATTCGGACGGATCGACCGGCTCGTAGTTCTGGAGGCGGGTAAGCACCTCTTCCGAGCCATGGCGGATGCCGACGTTGCGGATCTGGATCAGCGTTCCGTCATCGGCTTCGAGCAGGTAGCGGGCGTTGAAGTCGCAGGTCAGGTCAGGCCGGATGCTCGGCCAGTCACCGCCGGTGTGGGGCACGACGCGACCGTTGAGGCGCGGTCCGCTGATGACGCCGCCGAGGACGCCGACATAACCGCGCTCAAGGCCGTCGCTGGTGGGACCGTAGCGGAAGCGTTTGCTGAGCTCGATCCGGATCTGAAAGGCGTATTCTAAAACGGGAGGTTCCATGTGTTCTCCACTTTCAAGCTGAAGGCTGGTTGGCGAGTGGGCGGGCGGATGCCCGCTGGTCCTGAAAAGCGGCTTCGTCGGTCACCATGGGGACGCCGTTGGTCTCGTACCGCAGGCGAAGCGCGACGAGCGCGCCGATCACGGCAAAGGCGGCCAAGGTCAGGAAGCCGGGAGTGATCGCGTCCCGCGTTGCTTCCGGCGAGAGGATGTTGCTGCTGCCGGCGATCACCGCGAGGATGATCGGACCAGCCAGCTTGGCGAGGCCACTGACCATCTGCACCACGCCTCCGCCCAAACCCGCCAGGCGCACGGGGAACAGCTCGGTCCCGTAAGGAGAGGTGTTGGAGGCCCCTCCGTCGTAGAACAGCGAGCCGACGACGAGGCACAGGAAGAACACCGGGATGCCCCACAGGAAGTAGGGATAAAGCAGCGCGGCACCGCTGATCGCCACCGCGGCGCCGGCCAGGCAGATCAGCGCGGAACGCCAGCGCCCGATGAAGTGCGGCGTGATGGTCCAGATGGCCCGCCCGATAATGCCCGCGATGCTGACGTAGACGAAATAGCTCGCCGCGCCGGCGGCATCGATCTCCAGTAGCATGGACAGGATGGTCGGGCCCCACAGCGCGACGCCGAAGCCTGCGATGCCAAGACCGGACGAGGTCGCCACGATCAGCAGGAACCGGCCGGGATAGTTGAACAGGTCGCGGATGCGGACGGGCCGGACTTCCTTCGGCACTTTCGGCAGCGGGATCTGGTCCTTGGGCAGATCAATGAAGCGCGCGAGGATGTCCCGCGCTTCCTCAGCCCGGCCCTGCGACACCAGCCAGCGAACCGATTCCGGCACCAGGAAAACCAGCAGGATGGCGATCAGGATGGGGGTGAAGCCGAGCAGCGCCAAGCCCCGCCAGCCAAGGACCGGCAGGTAGTTCGCGACGAGCAGCGAGGCCATGAGGACACCCGCCGGAGCGATCAGGCCGCTGCCGCTCGCAAGGATGGTGCGCCAACGCGTCGGCGCGATCTCGATCAGCAAGGTGACCTGCGTCCCGCCGTATCCGACGCCCACGAGGAAGCGCAGGAAGGCAAACAGCACCCATTCGCCGTCCGGAACGAAAGCCGCGCATCCCGCCGCCACCGAATAGAGCAGCATACCGGCGATCAGGGCCGGTTTGCGCCCCCAGCGGTCCGCCGCCCACGCGAACGGGAGCGCGCCCGCGAGCTGACCAATGCCTGCGGTAAGCAGGATGATCGAGGTCTGGCCGAACGTCAGGTTCCATTCCGGTCCAATGATGCTGACCAGGAAACCGACGATGTAGAAGTCGAAGAACTCGAACAGCCCCTGCGTCATCAGCAGGACGATGAGAAGCCAGTAACGGGGGCGCAGCTTCGCTGTCTCGAACAGTTCAATCGCGTCGGTAACCGGCGCCTGATCGGAAGCGGCACCGGTCATCCGGCAAGCCCCCAGGTGCGGACGAACCGCGCCAATGTCGTAACCGTTAGCTTCACCACGCTCTCCCGTTCGCGGTGGCACGCCCGCGATCGGGCGTGCGCGACGTTTTCAAAGTGGTCGCAACATATCTCACTCATCGCAAGATCAGTCCGATGAGTGAGAATATGCGCCGTTCTAGTTGGCCGTGACTCTCGAATAGATCGGCCGCCCTGCCTGCACACCGCGCTGCTCGTCCTCGTAGGCCTTGCGCTGCGCGTCGATCAGGTAGGCGTGGATCGCCTTGACCTCGTCCGGCGACATGAGGTCGTCCCACCGGGGCATGCCGTTCGCGACAAGAAGGCCGCGGAGCACGATCTCGTCGAACGCGTCGTGCGCCCCCTTCGACATGCGCAGCAGGCTCGGCAGCGGCGCCCGAGGCAGGTTCGAGTGGCAGATCGAGCAGTTCTTGGAGAACGTTACCCGCCCCTGTGCGATCGTTTCGGGCGTCACTCCGGGGAGCTGTGCCGGCGGTTCCGGGATCGGCTCTTCTGCGGGAAGGTCGGGCGGGACCGGAACCGGCTTCCCGTCCAGCCTGAACACCAGGATGCGGTTGGCGTTACCCTTCGTGTAGGCGGCGGCATAGTCAGGCACGAGGCCCCATCCGCCACCACCCCACCCCGTCTGCACGGCGATATATTGCACGCCATCGACCTTGTAGGTGATGGGAGCCGCCATGATGGAGCGGCCGGTCTCGATCTCCCTGAGCACCTTGCCGGTGTCGGCATCGAGCACCACCAGTTTGCCGGAGAGCGTTCCGAAAATCACCAGCCCGGTGCGCGTAGCGAGCACGCCGCTGCGATCCTGCCAGCCTTCGCGCGGGTAGCTCCATCGCGTCTCGCCGGTCACCGGATCGACCGCACGTATGTCGGAGGACCAGGGCTTCTCCTTCACCCACTGCCATTGCGGCAGGGCCGTGATCTGGTCCTGTAGCGACTTCGGAAGGGTTGGAAGGGCGGCCTCGAGGTAGGGCGTGAAGATGGACTCCGTGCCCGCGTTCAACCCGAGTACGCGCCGCGGCTTGCCGACGTTCTCCGGGGGCAACATGATCATGTTGCCCATGTCGAGGAAGGACGCGAAGTAGAGCGAACGCTCCGGATCGAAGGCGGCGCCATACCAGTTGCGCGCTCCTGGAGGGCCCGGGAACACCAGCTTTGGCCCCGTTTCCACGTCCGAATACTCCGGCGTCAGGTGCGGTTTTCCTGTCTTGAGGTCCCAACCCGAAGCCCAACTCGTCCGGACCATCTGGTGAATGGCCAGTGGCTTGCCGTTCTCCCGGTCGAGTATGAAGAAGAACCCGTTCTTGGGCGTGTGCAGGAGAACGGGCCGCTGCCGCCCCTCGAACGTCATGGACGTCAGCACCATCGGCTGAACCGAGGTAAAGTCCCAGTTGTCGGTCGGCGTTTCCTGGAAATGCCACTTCATCTCGCCGGTCTTGCGATCGACCGCAACCAGCGAGCTCAGGTAAAGGTTGTCGCCACCGCCCGGCGAGCGAATAGCCTGGGCATAGGGCCCGCCGTTGCCGACGCCGATGATGACCTGATCGAACTCCGGATCGTATGTGATCGCGTCCCAGGCGGTGCCGCCGCCACCCAGGTCCCATCGCGTGTCGGGGCTCCAGGTCTCCAGCGCCGCTTCCAGCGCGGCGTTTTCCTGCGGGCCTTCCTTTGGATCGCGCGGGACGGTGTAGAACCGCCAGGCCAACTCGCCCGTACGGATATTGTAGGCAGACACGTAGCCGCGAGCGTCATACTCGGCACCCGCATTGCCGATCACCACGATGTCGCCGGCCACTTCGGGCGCACCGGTGATCGTGTAGGCCCGGCCGCGATCGGGGAAGGTATCTACCTTCCATTCGACTTCACCGGTTTCCTGGTCGAGCGCATAGAGCCAGCCGTCGAGAGCGCCGACGAACACCTTGCCGTCGGCGACCTCGACACCGCGGTTGGCTTGGTCGCAGCAGGCGTAGCGGTTGTATTGCATGTCGACTTCGGGCTCGAACGCCCACTTCCGGGCGCCTGTCGCGGCATCCAGGGCATAGACGCGCCCGAGGTTGCCGGAGGTGTACATCACCCCGTCGATGACCACCGGGCTCGCCTCCTGCACCCGCGTGGTGCCGAGGTCGTATTCCCATGCGAGGCCCAGCCGCCCGACATTCGAGCGATCGATGTCGCCCAGCCGCGAAAACCGGCTTTCCGCCCAGTCCCCGGCGGGGTTGTCCCAGTTCTCGCCGGCACCGACAGTGCCGGTGTCGATCTGCGACGGGTCGAAGCCCTTTGAGCACGATGGAAGGACGGCCAGGGCAATGACCGCGGCGACCAGCTTCAACGGCTGCATGCGGGGCACCCTCAGTCCGCCCGGATGCCGACCATGGTCGAAACCGGGTTCACGGTGCTCGCCGCCCGGTCGTCCATGCACTCGTTCCAGATCTTGCGGAACGAGAACAGCCACTTGCCGTCGAAGCGGCGAAGCTCGTCCTCATAATGCCCGTAACCGCCGACATAAGGCGTGCGCAGGCGAGTGTCGTTGTCGATCTCGAACCACAGCGAACGGCTGGACGCGCGATCGCCATCCACCGTTATCACAATGCTGGTGATGAAGTGCTGCAGGCGCGGGGGACGAGTTGGCTCCTCGCCGCTTCCCCGCCTTGCGAAGTACTCGCGCATGCCATGGCATTCCTGGCGGATCGCCTCGCGCCCACGAACGATCCCTCCCGCCCAGTCGAGCACGCCGTCTTCCGTAAAGGTGCCGGCGTATTCGTCAGGATCTCGCCAATCGAGCGCGAACAGGTAGCGTGCCTGGAGGTTTTCGATCTCTGCACGATCTTCGGCATAGCTAGGCATCGGTCTCTCCCTTCCCGATTTTTCTGGAGCCCCTCAGGGCAAGGTGGTGTGCATCTCCACGAGGTGCACTCAGTTCGGTTCACGCCGCCACGGGTTCAGCGCCTTGCGCGTGTCATCCCAGTGCTCGACGACCTGCCCGTCCTTGATGCGGAACACATCGAATGCCTCCCCGTCGTAAGTTGCGCCGGGATTGTGCGGATCGGGCTGCGGCTGGGACCACATGACGACTACGTAGTCGCCCTGTGCGATCGCCTTCTGGAACGTCTTCTTCCCCGGCGGCACCATGTGCGGCGGCGGATTCCGGATCAGCGAAACGAGCTCGAGCACGCCCGCGCGCCCCTGCGCGACGTTGGGATTATGCTGCACATAATCCTCGGCGATATATTTCATCACCACGTCGGGATCGGCGCGATTGATCACGCCGTCCCACATCTCCCGCACGAGATCGATGTTCGCCTGCGCGCGGCGCTCCACCGCGCGATGCGCAAGCCGCCACGTGATCGCCGCCGTACCGGCGACCAGCAGCAACACTCCCACCACGGACAATAGCATCATTTCCCCCAACTCCGGACCCCCGGCCCTCTGAATCAAGTTCGTGCGGGCTACCCTGATCGCCTGCGAGCGGGGCTTACCGCCCCGTAACCCAGCGCCGCGCTGAGCCCTCGTGCAGCGTTCACCACACCCTCCGTGATCGCGGGCTGGATCGTTGGATCGTACCGGACGACAGGCACCGTGACGCCGATGCTCCCAAGCACCTGGCCGCGCGAATTGAACACCGGTGCGGCCGTACCGTTGGTGCCCCACGCATTGGGGCTGGTCGCGACAAAGCAGCCCTGGCGGTGAACCCTCTCGAAATCCTCTGCGAGCGCCTCGCGCGTGACCGGCTTCGCATCCTTCTCCGGACCCGGTCCCTGGCGAGCAATCGCCTCCTGCACGTGGTCCTCCGACAGGAACGGCAACATCGCGCGCCCGAGCGCGCCCCACACCATCGGTCGGGGTGTGTATCTCTGGACCATGTATTGCAGCGGGTGCTTCGCGAGAATCGCGTCCACGATCGTGAATGCGTACTCGTTCGGAAGGTAGAGCGCGAAAGCCACAGTCTCATCGAAGCGATCCGCCAGTTCCTCCAGGAACGGGCGGGCAAGCGCCTCGTAGTCCGACCGTGCC
>Ga0182738_1006457_pt1 | contig 12150 bp, 5 predicted proteins | sample eDN5th30CBELigMG_FD_128876 | JGI IMG/M metagenome (GOLD analysis project Ga0182738, IMG submission 128876) | Enriched Miracle-Growth compost microbial communities from Emeryville, California, USA - eDNA 5th pass 30_C BE-Lig MG (version 2)... ...
TAGGTTCAGTCTCGCTGAGTTCAGATGTAGGCTCAGTGGTTGCAGAAAAGGGGAAGGTAATTTCAGTTTCTTCAGTTAAAGTAGGTTCAGTCTCGCTGAGTTCAGATGTTGGCTCGGTTAACTCTGTTTCCTCAGCTTCAGTTAATTCGGAAGGTTCTTGTGTCTCTGTCTCCGTTGGGATTATTTTGGAAGATTCTTCTGTCTCCGCCTCTGTTTGTGTGATTTCGGAAGGTTCTTCTGTCTCTGTCCCTGTTTTGGATGGTTCAGTGTAGATTGTTGTGTCAGTTTCTGTAAGAGGCTTTGTTATCTCAGTTTCGGTGGGTTCAGTTGTTGTAGGGATTGTAATTGTTTCTGCGATTTCAGTAGTTGGTTCTGACTTTTCACAATCTTTACCTTCCAAAAAGGGATATTTGTAAATGCACTCTGGTCCACATTCAACCTCAGTTCCAGTAGCCGTTTGGGATTGAGTTTGCAATAATTGTGGAGTTCTTTCAATATCCGAAATTTTTTCTATGGAGTTCTTTGTGTCAGCCAAAGAAGAGTCCACGAGAATAAGAGCAAGGACTAGATAAACAAAGAATTTGAATTTCATAATTCAAATCAATCTTTGAGAGATAAAATTAATATTATACAAATTAAAACTCATTCCTGATATAAACCTGATTTTACCGTTTCTAAACGAGTCTTTGACGATAAACGGATATTAGATTTTCTCGATCAAATCTCAGGATACCGCTATATCTCCTTTCTTTCTTATTTGCTTTTCTATCTCGGAGCATCTCCAATGATTTCGCACTTAAAACTTTTTTCCATCACTTATTCAAAGAACAAATCAATCAGCAATGGATATTGTTTTTTCTACTCGATCCCTTTTTGAGATTTCTCTGCTGCAGGGACTCCTTTCATTTGAATGACTTAACCAGTTTTTCTCGTGAATAAATTTATCTTCAATGCCTGATATTTGATGATTTTGGTCCTTCAAAGCGGCCTTTTTCTCAGCCTTTGTTTGAAAGCAGACATTCTCTCCTCTCCTTGAAGAAATTTATCCCTATCTCTGGCCAGACTAAAAAGATAAGTTTTTGAAAAGTTCTTATCCGTTTTTTTTGTAGTCTGTATTCAAAACTAATTTCTATCTGCTTTCGAATTAATTAAGTTTCTAAGCACTCAGAAGCTCAAGGAATTGGAGGTTTTCAAAGACAAAGAAGCCTCCTGATACTGTCAGGAACCTGATCCTGAGTTCATTTAGCATAAAAAGCTCTGATTTTATTGTTGTTTGAGATTTTTAAAGAGATAGACAAATAGAATCTGAATATAAAAAGAATCTTTGATAAATACTGATTAGGGTTCCCTTCGAGAGGAACCAAGTCAGATAGAATCAGTTTTAGCAAACTTCCAAGTAGTGAAAAAACTTCATTTTTTTCGATGGATTCATTTTTGCTCATTCTATCAGGAAATTTTGATTCCTCGGTTCAGAAAAAAGGAAGAAATATTAAATAAGGTTTTGTACTCTTTGAATAAAGGGCAATTTTAAATAGAAGGAACAAAAAAAGCTGTTATGAGATAAATGAAGGTGATTGAGACGTTTTATTGAATTTTGTTGCATTGTTATGGAAGATTTTAGCCGTTTATTTCGAGAGTTTGGATAAATCTCAATCGAGTGCATTTTCAAATGTTACTCGATTTAAAATAAATTAAAACCTGACAAAAGAAGTTTGTCAAAGATGAACCAAACTAAAGTGTAAAGATCATCTCTCACGAATTATGTTCCTAAGATGCGAACAATTAAAAAAAAAACATTCTTTGATGAATCGAGCTCGACATTCTGGTGTTTACTAAGAAATGATCTGGGAAAAAGGTCAAAAAGATGGATAATGTATGATGGATTGAGTATATTTTAAGAATTGAGAAGAGGTATTGGTTGGAAAAGTAGAATTTTGGATGATGTTGAAACCGATTATGTTGTTCTGAATCAAGATTGTCTCTTTCAAAAGTTTTTTTTGTGAAACCATATATTATATATTTGTGCATCAGAAGATGTTTTATTTGTTCATTGAGTTCCTCAAGTTTTGAAATCCCTACATAAGAAAGATATCTTCCCAAAATTTAATGAGTGAAATTATTTCTGCCTCGAATCACTCCAATAGGACTGAGACTTACCACCAGTCCAAAGAGGATTCAATCGCTTTTTTCTCTTTGGCATTGGATTTTTTTCAAGATCGTTTGGTTAATGAATTCCTTTCGATATCCTATTTTTGAACAAAAAATGTTTCTCAAATTTAACTTTGTTTGTTTCGAGAGTTTATTGAATCTTAATCACAGTTAAATGATATTCTTCAATGTAGAATGATATGAATAGGAAAAGTAGTAGAAGTATGTAATAAAATTTCTTTTTGTTTGCTCTCCCTTGAAGCAATCATCCCAAATTTTATCTCTCCAAAATCCTAATTTGTAGTTATAGCGAGGATTGAATCAAGCCTTTCAATTTCCTTTTTCATATCTCCTTCCTGGTTAAATTTTTTGAGAGTTGTTTTTGTCTCAGCATCTAAATTTTTTACATAATCTTTGTACTCTACAATTTTCAGAGCCCATTCCATCATGTAAGCCACCTGAGTTGATTCATGGGCCAATTGGTCCACAGTAATTAGGCTTGCATTAACAAGATCTCTGAATCTGGTGACCATTGCTGGAGTTATTCTTTCAGGTGTCATTTCTCTCATTATTTTCATGAAATTCTTATCGAGCAGTCTCTTTTTGCAGTATTTCCAGTTTAAGCCTCCACCAAGCTTCTTCAACTCTTCTTTATCTGTCAAAAGGTACATTACAGACATAATGCCATAACTAAGCAAGACAGGAGGGGTGTTGAGTTTTCCTAAATCAGAAACACGATGAAAAAGAGAATATTTCTTGGGGATCAGCTCAATAAATTCTTCGTAAGTTGCCTTCATTCCCAAAGCCGATTCAATATTCTCTTTTCTCTCACCTTGCATTTCTTCTTTTAAGAGAAGACAACTTTGTTGGAACGCTTCCAGAGAGTTCTTTTTCTGTATCAGGAGAATCTGCATGTATTTTTGGAAGTTTTTGCGCCATTTCTTGCAGACCTGACGACAATGAGCAAGGTCTTTGCTCATTCCAAGAAAAGAATAAACTATACACCATACGCCTGAGCTCACTTGTGATGCTGATTTAGAAGTAATAGTGCCTGTTCGAGATCTGGCTTTTGAAGTTCTTGCTCTTTGCATCAATTGAGTTCAGATTGCTGGTAAATAAATGAATAAATGAAAAATTTATATTAGATGAGTGTTCAATGGGCAAGTTTATGATAAGAATGCGAAATTATTTGAGAGAAATTTTCTGATCATTTTATAATATTTATAAATATTTGGGAAATTTTTAAATTGCAGAAGTTTCATTTTTTCTAAAAAATTTTCGAATGAATCAATGATGAAAAAAATGTCTTGTTTTCCTGAATGGAACTTGAAGTTTATAATTTAATTTTGAGAAAATGTAAGAAAATTTGGATTCTGAGAAAATATTGAATAACTAAACTCAGTTTCTTGAGAGGTTTGACTTATGAAATTCCTTTTCAATTACCAGCAATCAATCAATTCTTTTGTGATTATACTTTGAAAATCACAAAAGAAAATCTCAATGCAAGCTCAAAGCATCAATATTGACTTGTGAAGAGGAAAATGGCAGAAATACGTGGGACTCTTCAATTAAAAAAACATCTTGAAAACCCAGCCTGAGATCAATTGGTCAAAGAATTTTGGGTTCTGAAGTTGTAAATTGTTTTTTTGTTCCTTTGCTAAGACCTTTACAAAATTGTAAAATTCAAGTGGGAAAAATTCAGATAACTATTATGTTTCAAGACTCTTCTACTGTTGACATCCAGGATTTTTCAAAAGGTTTTCTCCAGATTTTTTGTTTTCTGGAGGATAATCCTGCATATAAAACTTGGGAAAATTCTGTATTTAGATCCTCCTGTATGGAATTGTTTTTGGTCCTCTCCCAAAAGCTTGAGAGTCCTTCCTAATATTTTTTCTTGTGATCAAAAAAATATTTATAAAATTTCTCTTCTCACCTCATCTGAAAGGCAATCTATTTTATAAAATCCTTATCTTCTCCGGGCCCCAGATCGAAAAAGTGTTTTTTCAAATGCAGAAAGAAATTCTAAAATCTGACAGTAATTCGCAGATTTGAACAAAACAAGGGAGTTTGGTTTTTATTGAGCGAAAGAAAGTGTTCAGAAACTAGATAGTTTGTCCGTAAGAAAGAAAATCAGTTGAGGAGCATTTTTAATTAAAGCGGAGTTTACAAAATAAACCTGACCCGATTTTAAACCTTCAAAAACTGCCTAAAACCCCCATCGTAAACCTACGCGCTTTTAATGATTGGCTTGTGAAACAATTTAGAAACTCTCGAATAGACAAAAAATGTCATTTTCTGAGATTGATTCAAGAAAAGAAAGTCTCATCGTTAGAAATTTTTTTCAACTGTATTTTTTGGTCCGTAGATTTTGGAAGTCATGACTCTCAAATCAGGAAGAAGAAAAATCGAATGCAGGCATTGCCTTTATTTCGAAGCAGTTTGTCATATAAACTTCTTTTATCTTTCTTCTGCTTGAAGATGCTGAAAAGGGAAGACAACAAAGTGTCGAGCAAATGGGCTAGGGAGAAGCTTGTGAGTGAGCGAAGATTTCAGTTCAGTGGAAACAAATGAGAGAGGTTTTTTGTTGTGAAGTTTAATGAGGTTTTTATGTTGTTTTTAGGGTCTGGATGGAATGTTTAGTTTGTGAAATAAACTGGAGTGTTTTTTCTGAATCTAGACTTAAAATTTTTCTGTCGATTTTTTGAAACAGATTGATTGCTTTCAAAATTTTAAGTTCATTTTTAACGAACAGGCGAACTCACATCTGAATCTCTCATCGCTTCTTCTTTGGATTTTCAAAAAAAAAAAGTTTGATTCGTTTCAATTTTGAGGGTATTTAGATTGATTACGTAAAAACCATTTTCCCAAACGAGCCAATTTGTCAACGCCTAACCTCGTTTAATCATTCTCTTCTTTAACTTACTTGAAAGATTTTTCTTTCGCCGACGCGAAAGGGTGGAGAAAAGGCGGCTCAACAGATCCACTGTTAGGAATATCCTGTGGGTCTTTGATTTAACTACTGGTTGAGGGTTTATTAAGCTCTTTTATGGAGCCTTGAAAACCGAACTGGGCAGTTAAGATTAATTAAGATGGCATATAATTAAAACCAAAGCATAAGCTACCGTCATAAGGAAATTAGAGACATGAAACTGGTTTAGAGATAAAAGTTTTTAATAGTTTTTTGTTATCATTTTCCTGATGCAAGGTCTCCAAATTGTTATCCAAAAGCGTCCCTCTAATGAAGAGGCTGCTGACCAAGTCAAGGACACCAAAAGACAATCTTTCTTCAACTGTATTATCTGCAACGAAGAGAAAGAGGAGACTTTTGAGCTTCTTCAATGTAATCACATGGTTCACAAGAAGTGTTGTGAACATTACATCAATTCTCAAATCCAGGAAGTAAACTTGCCGCAAATCAAATGTCCCAGACCCACTTGCAAGAAAAGTTTGAGGGACCAGCTCGTTCAAACTTCTTTGAAACCTGAATTCATGCAAAAATATCAAGAACTGGTCATCAGACGAATAAATGAGAAGGAGTCCGATATTAAGGTGTGTCCCAAAGCTGGATGCCATCGAATGTTCCATCATGATAATGAAAACCCTCAGACAGCCTGCTCATGTGGCACCAAGATATGTAATACTTGTTATAATCCTGCCCATGATGGGCTTGGGTGTGTGGAGGCCATGCGGGGTCGGTTCCCCAAGTATGCTAAGCAAAGAAAATTGAAATACTGCTATAAATGTCAGACTATAGTTATAGATTCTGAATCGAGTTCGCTTATAAAATGTCCAAAGTGTTGTAGTGATTGGTGCTGGGATTGTGGAAATACGTTTGGAGAGAGCCATGAATACAATTGCTATGGAAGGTGGAATCCTCCCATTATTAAAAATGAAGAGGATAAACCCCGAACTTTCTTTGGACGAACCCTGCGGTTTTTTCTGTCATTGATTGTTACCTTCCCTTTGAAGACAATTTTCTGGCCTTTCTATTTGCTGAATGTCGCCCAGGAAGTTCAAGGGAATGCCACAACAACGACAGGCAAGGTTGTGCTTGTCATCATTGCAAGTTTGCTGACATTGATTTACGATGGGCTTGTTGGAACCCTTTGCTTTTTCATGGACACCTACCCTGAATATACAGTTGTATTTACCGTGTGCCTTGTTGCTGCAATGTCCTGTCCATGGGTCCTTTTCCTCCTCATGGCTGCATCTGCTTCAGAACCTGAGGAGCCGAGCACCGAGATGAAGATCAGAAATCTTAGATACGAAAAAACACAGCAACCACAAAACCAACAAGATCTCGAACTTGGTAAAAAGATGCCCTCGACTGATGGCGGAGGTAATAATTGCAATAAAAGCACCATGCCCCAATCTCCCAATGGTGGTGGTCTCAATCGAACTCAATCTGCTATCTCTTTACTGGATGGGCAGCAAACAATCGAAGTTAAACAAGCAACTGATGACCCTGTTATGATGACTGCTGCTCAACAAACTCCAGGATATGGTATTTTAATTGAAGAAAACCTCGATGATTCTGACGAATAACGGATGTGTTGGTTGAAAATGGAAGAATCAAAGAAAATAATATGAAGGACATCTCTAGACTTTTGTATTTTTTATTGTCAAGTGTATTATGTCTAGAATATATACTTGTGGAAAAGAGAGAAAGACAAACCTTTTATTATAAAAAAAATTATCCATAAATAAATATACTGAATTTTAAGTTGTGTTTGTTACTCAAATATGAATTCAATAATTTCTATTTCATAATTTCAAAGTTATTTTTTAGACAAAAAAATTATCTCGGAGGAAAATGGTGACTTTTGGACTCTCAGCAGAGATTTTCTTAGTTTTTGTGAGATCTGCTCAAAATTTGGTTCTTAGGAAAATCACTGCTTATTAGTCGTTACAAAAATGGACCAACAAATTTTAATACGACCGTCTGGACATTTTGTGGAACCTTAACATTCTCAATATTGTGAGAAATTGCTTTTTTCTGAGCTCGATGAGAGTCATCGCTTGAAAATGAATAATACAAGATAAAAAGATAATGGATAGATATATGATGAAAATGTACAACATTAAATAAGAGACTTGAAAAAGAGACAGACAGATAATAAACTATCGATTGATGTTTAAATTAATTTATTGGGTGTTAACTTGAATTGCATAAGAACCATTGCTATTGTTATCAACAGCAGTTGGTCTATGAGCAGAGGTATAGACGAAAACAGAGGAATCACCTGTGAGCCATCTTTTGTTCTTTTTTTTAGCCTCAGGTCCTTTAATAAAACTATAAAAGACCCACGGGAGGATTAAAACAAAGAAGATGCAAACTCCAAAAGGTAAGAGGAGTTCAGAGCTTTCTATGATGAGCAAAGTGAGTCCGAGCCAAATGCAATTGTACAAAACGTTGACGGCTAAGAGCAAAATCAAGTGGAATTTTTTTATTAAGGAGAGATTTGTCATCAAATTGCCTGCTGGGAAATTGAGCATGAAAAATGGCCAAAATAAGATTTTCAAAGGAGTCAATATTAAAAAGATGGTGATTTTTGAGAGGATCATTTTGGTTTGACTGCAAGTGTCATTTTCTCTCAAAAGAGTTGAAGGTGGAACTGGACTCCATTTTCTTTTGCATTGTAAGTTGTGTTGATGAGTATATTCATTTCCGCAAAGCCAACACCACTCATAATCGCAAATTGGACAAGTTATATGGGTACATCCTTCAACTCTAGCAACAACAGTCTTGCACATTAAGCAAAGCTTAAGCTGGTTTTCTTTGGCATATTGCTGAAATTCAGTGTTGGAGGCTTCAAAGCAATTTTTTCCTTCATGCCAAAAGTCATTACAGAAATTGCAGATGCGAGTTTTGCATGAGCATTCGGTAAAAGATGAATCAGTTGAAGGAGCATAAGGTTTGGAACAACCAGGTTTGGGGCAAAATCTGGCATTTAATTTTCTATAACTTATTTTCTGTAAGACGACCTTTTGGTATTTTTGGAAGGAAGAATTGTCTAGGACTTCTTGAAAGATCTGTTTCTTGAGTAAGCAAGGACAGTTTGTGTCTGGGCACTTTACTTTGAGGACCTTGAGTTCAGAGATCTGGGTCACAAGATATTCTGAAAGGGAAGGCTTGCAGAACTTGTGGCTGCAAGGTGTGATTTCAAGAAGTTGGATTTCGGTTTCGTTGGAGAAACAAATAGGGCACTCCAAGGATTGGGGAGTGTTTTTTGAGACAGATGAAGGTTGGATATTGTGAATAATAGCTTCCATAGGAAAGAGGCTGATAAAGAAGGAGAGTAGGGAGCTTGAAGTTTTATTTTTAATGATTAATTTATAAATTAATAAAAAGAAAAAGAATTATATATGAAAGGTTGAGAGATTACTGAATTCCAGTTTAATTAAATTGAAAAACTATTCTTAGTCACAAGAAGTCATTTTTAAATAAATCCTAAAATTATCTGATTAAAGAAAAATTAAAATCCTGGAAAAATTTTTGAGGGTGGCAGAAAAATTGTTGACATCAAGTAGGGGAGAGTTGATATCGGGAATTTCCGGCGAGAAAAGGGCGTTGAGAAGAGTTGGCGGATTTTGGAGCTTTGAATAAAGGCATTAAAGTTCGAGGGAAATTGCATAAATGACATTGTAGCGAACTCTAGTTTATTAATGAGAGAGAAAGAGTTACAAAGCAGAGTTTAATTCAAGATCATCATCAAAAGATGTTTAAATCGGTTTAATTCTATAAAAGGATTACTTTTAAATTTCTCATAAATGTTTCAATTCATTAGGGACTCGATGCGACTCGGTTTTTTACTGAATCCATTAATACTGAATCTGGCTCAGGGCTAAGAAATTATTTATCATGAGAGGAGATCAGAGAGATTCTCACTCACTGTTTGGGATAAAGGAGAAGGCAATTTTCTAGTTGTGCCCTTAGGAATTAAAGAAGTACCAAAGTGTTGATTCCGCATCAACTAACTCAATGTGACACTATAAATTCACTGAAAGACTGAAAATTTTACTCCCTTTCTTTTTTAATCCTCGTCAAATAACTTTTTTTCATTCACTCTCTTTAGTTACCCTTTCTTGCTTTATGAAAAAGATAAGGTAAGAGAATGGCAAGATCTGGAAATGAAAATGAGATGGGTGGAGAATTGTTCATAGGGAGAGAGAGATGATTCCAAGTGAAGTCGATAAAATGATATTTTAAACGTTGAAGAAACAGTTAGAAAAGTGTCGCGCATAATAATTTTTCGCTCCAAATAAAATTACTGACGTTTAATTTGGCGAATTTCAATATAGATCTTGGAATTTTACATTATTTTTTCTAGTTATTCTTTCAGATGTGAAAGTCTGGATGATCGAAGGACTTTGATTCAAAAGTCTAGATTTTTATCTTGAAAAAAAAAACTCGAAGTTTATTTTTCGAATTTAAAAATCAGTCAGAAATTTTTTTTGGATTGAAAAGTTTTAAATTTAGACAGAGGAAGATATCACTGGCCGATAACAGCTAGATTTTGATATGTAAAAAGTTATTTTTAGTAGTTGTTGTAACAAGAAATTAGGAATTCTTGAATGAGGTTTTTGAATCAGATAGAAGTTAGGCCACGGTTTTTCAAAAGTTTTTTTTCGAACGAGTTGGAAATTTGAAAAAGCAATAACAAGAGAGAAGAAACTGTACTTCATGATGTTGAATTTGAAGAGATGGCTTCCAAGGTATTTCATCATCATCATCATCATCGTTTCATTGTGGCAAAGAATTTTTTTGAGATCTGAAGAGTGTTTCCCATCCCAAACAATTTGAACCATCCAAGGAGGTAAACACATTTTTGGAAAAGTTTGAGTGGATTTTTGTGTTTGTTTCCCAATCAAATGTTCATTTTCAAGGAAAAAGAATCTTTGAATTTTTTGGGTCATTTTTGGGAGTCAAATTCAAGAATCTTCCTGACTCCTAAATAGCAATTTTCTGCCACTGATCTTTGTGATAGTAGACAGAACAACGACGTACTTGAGAAATTGATTTTCAATAAAAAAAATTAAAAGATCTTCAAAGTGGATTTGTGAGCTGTGAAAATACAAACTTTTGGTTTATTTGTTGATAATTCTTTTGTTTCGTATTCGGAAAATGAAAAGGTTCAGTGAAAACTTTTAATAAAAACTCTTGTTCAAAACACTTTGAAAAAAAATCCTGCAAAATTTTAAAGTAGTTGGAATCTGAAGACGTGTTTGCTGACTTTTGCTTGAGAGGAAAAGAAGTATTTATTTTCTCTTTTTGATTCTTTCAAGAATTGATTCAATAAAAAGTTTGGCCAATTTTTTATCAAAATTTTTGAATCAGATTACAGAAAATTCTCAGGAATATGAAAATATTTGTTCTCAAAAGAAAACTCGAATCTTTATGAAAAACATTCTTTTATAAATTGATGAGCAAATAAGAGACATTTTCAAAATAAATTTTGGTAAAACCAGATAGATGAATGTACATTGTATAATATACGGTAATGATTGTTGAGAAATTCTTCAACGAGCGAATTCTTCAAGAAAATTGGAAGAAAAGGAATGAATGACGTTCAATAGAGAGTACAAGAGAATCTTTAAATAAAAATCCTAAACTTCAATCATTGGAGTTTCTCTGTTATCTTGGCTGACAATTGGAGCAATTTTGGTGATTGGGATAGCGATTCCCTGTCCACGTTCTATTCTCTGAATTTGAGCCATAGGCCGTTGAAAGTAGACAGAGACATCTGAACCATTATTGTGAGTTTCAAGAGTTGGCCGATGAGAATTGGTATATTTAAAATTATCAGAATTCCTTGTAAGCCATCTTTTTGTTAGTACTTCGCGAGCTGAATTTCTTTCATTGAGAAAGTCTCTGATTTCAACAAATATTTTGAATACCCAAGGGATAAGTAACATTAATAAACATGTTAGCCCAAGAATCATGGACGCAACTACTCCATAGCCAGCAAAAGTAAACCATAGCATCATGAAAACTAATCCATTATGGATCAAAGTTGCTACTATTGCAACCAATAGAATTTGGATCTTTTCACTCTTTTCACGATTAGGAGATCTCATTTCTGCAAGCACGTTCAACATCCATAAAGGCCAAAATAATAGTCTGAAGGGCAATAGAATAAGGAAAACGAGAAGCTTTTTGAGGAAGCTGAGAGTTTGAATAATGCATGCTGGTCTGATTGAATCCTCTCGAAGAATCGTTTTTGGGGGGATTGGGCTCCATATTTTTGGACATCTCCAATCATGACTCTCAGAATACTCCCTTCCACAAAGCCAGCACCATTCATAGTCACATACAGGGCAAGTAATATGTGTGCATCCTTCAACCCTTGCTACGAGAGTTTTACACATTGTGCAAAATTTCAAGTTATTTTCTTCGACATATTTCTCAAATTCAGGATCAATGACTTCAAGACAATTTTTTCCTTCATGCCAAAAATCTCCACAAAAATTGCAAATCATCGTACTACAAGCACATTGTGTAGATTGAGAGTCTTTCTGGAAAATAATAGGCTTTGAACAGCCAGGCTTGGGACAAATATTTCTCAGCTTCTTTGTACTGAGTTTTTGTTTGACCAAGTGTTGATACCTTTTGAAGCTCTGTTCATCAAGAATTGTTTTTATGGCTTTTTCTTGAATGAAGTTGGTACATCCATCCTGGGGACATTTGATCTTGAGAACATTCAGATTCTTGATTTGAGTGTCAATATGGTCCTTAAAACAACCCTTGCAAAAAGCATGATTACATTCAGAGACATTTTCTGGATTGGGCCCATGAGTAAAACAAATTGGACAACAAAAAGATTGGTCAATGAGAATCTGCATCGATAGTGAAATGAATTTGATTTGGTCAAACAAAGAATTGATTGTAACGAGTACTGAAAGCTAAATTAGTAAAGTTGATGGGTTTTTCGTTTTCGCTCAATAGTTTTGTCCTTTTCCGCCTCATTTACTTGATATGAAGAAATTAAAGCCTAAAATTAA
>Ga0182738_1006459_pt1 | contig 12148 bp, 10 predicted proteins | sample eDN5th30CBELigMG_FD_128876 | JGI IMG/M metagenome (GOLD analysis project Ga0182738, IMG submission 128876) | Enriched Miracle-Growth compost microbial communities from Emeryville, California, USA - eDNA 5th pass 30_C BE-Lig MG (version 2)... ...
CGAGATGCCACGACTGTTGCTCTCGTTGATGAGCTTGTCGTCGACGTCGGTGATGTTGACCACCAGCGTCACCTCGTAGCCACGATAGACGAGGTAGCGCTTGATGACGTCGAAAATGACCGGGCCGACCATGTGGCCGATATGGCTCGGCTTGTAGACCGTGGGTCCACAAAGGTAGATGCCCACCTTGCCTGGCTGAACCGTCTCGAACACCTCCTTGCGATTGGTCAGCGTGTTATAGACGCGGATCACGGAGGATTGCGAGTTGGCAAGCTCCTGGAGGTTGGCTTTGGCAGCTAGCATGATTCGAGTAGCACCACGGTTTGAGCCATCATTGCTTCTTGCCTTCCGACGGGTCCGACGTGCTCGCCGGTCTTGGCCTTGAGGCCCACCTGGGCTGGCTCAATCTGGAGCAATTGGGCCAACCGCCGCCGAATGGCGTCCTTATACGGTAATATCTTCGGACGTTGCGCGAAGATGATGCAGTCGATGTTCACCACACGCCAGCCGGCTTCTAGCACTTGCTGCAATGCCAGCGACAGCATCTCTGCCGAGTCGCGGCCGCGGTTGGCCGGATCGGTATCGGGGAACATCTCGCCGATGTCGCCCAAGCCGGAAGCTCCCAGCAAGGCATCGGTCACCGCATGCAGCAGCACGTCGGCATCGCTATGGCCGATCAGGCTTTGATCGTGCGGAATGGCGACGCCGCCCAGCAGCAGTTCTTTGCCGGGTCCCAGGCGGTGCGTGTCGTGTCCGATGCCTACTCGTAGCACGGCGGTTGCCGCTTCCTCTGCAAGTGCGCCGTGTGATCGACGCCGGTGTCTGCGGGGGTTACGTAATCTATGGGCGACCCGCCGGGCTGGCGGGAAAGCCTGTTATATCGATCAGGCCTGGGAACCTCAACGCGGGCTGCTGCGGTTAGTAGCCCACCGCTGCTAGCACTAGGTGCGTGTTTCCGCGGCTATCAGCGGCTGAAATGGACCGATGCCGTGCCGCTTTTACAGCCTTCCTCACGACGGCCTGACGCGGCCAGCGCTCAATTCTTCCCTGCCTACGCTGCCCAGCTTACCCCCTCCAAACGTGGCACGCGTCCAGCCCGCAGGCGGAAAAGTTCCGCCATTTTTACTCACTAAGCACCGATGTGCAAAGCACTTACATTATTGACGCAACTTTGACAATGCGCAGACTTGCACCAGACACCTGGATTCCGACCTTTGCATATGATGCCTGCGTGGGAGTGAGCGCCGAGATAGCTTGGCCGGCTGCCACGGGGGGAGTTGGACGAAACCAACTCCTGCCAAAGCTCCCGCTGATGACTGTGCCCATGTGACATTAGGCACTTGCCACCAGCGAGCAGCCGAACCCCGATTGAACCGTGGCTGCGGTCGAACCGCCCGGCCAAGAGAACGATGGAGTCCTTCCGTTGACAGTTAAATCCCAAACCCAACAAGCGGCCCGTTCCCGCGATACCAGCTCTGCTCCGCAGGTTTCCGGCGCACTTCTCAACAGCGGCGCCGCCCATAAGCCTAAGGCCGTCGCCAAGCGGCGGAAGCCCGCACTGTCCAAAGGCGGGCCGACGATCAAACCCAAGTTCGTTTCGCCGGACAACTTTTTGGGCGAACTGCGTGGCCGGGTCGACAATTACTTCGCCACCACCGGATTGCCCCGCCGCGATTGTCCCGCCATGTACCGGAAGACCGCAGTCATCATGCTGTGGTACGTGGCCACGTACGTGACGCTGGTATTCTTCACCACCTCGGTGTGGGCGGCCATTCCGCTGGCCATCATGTTGGGCGTTGTCCTGGCGGCCATCGGTTTCAACATCCAGCACGACGGCGGCCACAACGGCTACTCTGAGCGGCCCTGGGTGAACCGCCTGGCCGCCATGACGATGGATATGCTGGGAGCCAGTTCGTACATCTGGCATCAGCAGCATAACGTCGTCCACCACTCGTACGCCAACATTCACGAGCACGACGCTGACATCGACGTTGGCGTATTCGGCCGGATGTGCCCCAGTCAGAAGCGGTACTGGTTTCACCGTTGGCAGCACATTTACCTGTGGGCGCTATACACTCTGATCGCCATCAAGTGGCAGTTTTACGACGACTTCCGCGACTGCATCAAAGGCCGGATCTGCGGCCACCGCTTCCAACGCCCGCGTGGCAAGGAACTGGCGGTGTTGGTCGGCGGCAAGCTGTTCTTCGTAACCGTGGCGTTTGTGATTCCAATTCTGCTGCACGGCCCGCTGGTGGCGCTCTCGTTCTACCTGCTGGCCACCCTGGTGCAGGGCGTGATCATGGCCGTGGTGATCCAACTGGCGCACGCCGTGGAAGACGTTGAGTTCCCGTTGCCCGCCGACGATGGCCGCATGGGTAGCTCTTGGGCCGTGCACCAGGTGCTGACCACGGTGGATTTCGCCCGCGATAGCCGCATCGTCTCGTGGTACACCGGCGGGCTGAACTTCCAGACCGTGCATCACCTGTTCCCGCGCGTCTGCCACGTGAACTATCCGGCGCTCTCGAAGATTGTCGAAGAGACGTGCCAGGAGTTTGGGCTGCCGTACCGTGAGCACCGCACGTTCTGGGCCGGCATGGTGTCGCATTACCGCTGGCTGCGGACGATGGGCCAGAAAAATAGCGAATCGCATGAGGCCCAACCGGTTGCGGCCGGCCGGGTGAACGACCGCCCCGCCGCTACTTGCCCGGAACCCGCGGCAATCGCCCTGCGGACATAGGCCGCTGGGGCGCTGGTGCCCATCCGACATTTTCCGTCACGATCAGCCGCTGCGTTGGCCTGGTGTGGCTCTCCCTTCTCGGGGGAGGCCAGTCGGGCCGGCACAGCGGTTGCTCGCATTCTCAGGGGAAGACACGCGTTTACGCACATTTCGTCCCCCATCTGAGAGGACTCGCCATGACGGATACATCGGTGATGAAAGTCTCGTCGGCCCATTCGCCGCACGGCGCCCTAGGGCAAAAGTACCTGGCCTCCGGCGTGCACGTAGCCATGCGGCTCTGGGAAAAGGAATCGCCGCAGGTTGAGAAGGAGCCGTCGGTTCGCGACTACGAAACCGTCGGCTACGTAATCCGCGGCCGAGCGGAACTCGAGATCGAAGACCAGAAGATCAAGCTAGAACCGGGTGATTGCTGGGTCGTGCCCAAGGGCGCTCGGCACCGCTACAACATCCTGGAGCCCTTCACCGCGGTCGAGGCCACATCTCCGCCGGCCCAGGTCCACGGCCGCGACGAAACCTAGGCGGCGATTAGACCGTCCGCATCCTTAGCCCCTCGCAACTGCGCTACCGGTGCGCGCTCTTGCAATATGTCACGCCTTGCCCATCGCAATTTCCGCCGGCCGGCGGCATCGCTTCTGCTGTAACTGGGAAACCAAGATTCGAGCAGGCATCCCTCTGCCGCCGGGAACGGACGATGGAAAGCAACGAGCAACAGCAGCGGCGTGAACTCCAGCAGCGAATCACCGTCGATTTGAACGTGCCGGCCCCGCCGTTTGACTACAACCCTTCGTCGTGGGGTCAGCGGATACCGATCGCGGTGATTGCCAGCCTGGGCGTGCTGATCTCCGTGTACCTTTCGCTCTACGAGTGGGGGCTGATCAGCACGGTATGGGACCCGGTCTTTGGCGAGCAGTCGGCAGCGGTGCTCAAGTCCGACGTCGCCAAGACCATGCACTACTGGTTCGTGATCCCCGATGCGGCGCTCGGAGCAGTTGCCTACCTGGGCGATGCCGTGCTGGGCTTGGCTGGCGGAACGCGCCGCTGGCAGCATCGACCGTGGATGGTGATTCTGTTCGGCATCGACGTGATCCCGCTGGGCATCGTGAGCGCGGTGCTGGTGGCCCTGCAAGGCACCGTGGTCGGAGCCTGGTGCTTCCTCTGCATCGTTACGGCCATCATTTCGCTGACGCTGGTCTTTTACGCCTACGACGAGGTTTGGGCTTCAATAACGTTTCTCTACCGGGTGTGGAAACGCACCCGCAGCAAGAAGCTCCTGTGGAAGGCGTTCATTGGGGTGCCGTTCCCCGAGTCCGACGAAATTGCCTTGTCCGGTAGCAAGCCTAAGCGGCAATCACAACTGGCGGCACCGGCTGTAGGGGGCCGCCGGCAAGCCGCGCAAGGTTAACTAACGCACCCGCCGTGACGAGAATAAGGGATTAGCCATGTGGGCACGCACCGTTGAAGCGGTTCTAGGCTGTTGGCTGGCAATCAGCCCTTTCATCTTTGGCCATGCCCCGGGCGACACGTACCTGTGGGCGCACGACTTCATCATGGCGGCCCTGGTATTTCTGTTCGCCGTGCTGTCATGGTGGCAGCCGACGCGGCACGCCCACGTGCTGAACCTACTCACGGCACTGTGGCTAATCGGCGGGGCCTGGGTGCTGGCTCCCACTCCGGCCCCGGCCGGCTATCAAAACCACGTGATGATCGGGCTTACGCTGCTGCTGTTCGCAATCGTGCCGAACGACGCGTCGCTGCCTTCACAGGTGTGGCGCGATCATTATGCGCAACAGTCGGCTAAGCATCCCGCCGCCTAGCCGCGGCTAGAGTTGGTACTTGTCGATCTTGCGATACAGCGTCCGCTGACCGATGCCCAGCATCGAGGCGGCGTCTTCGCGATTGCCGCCGGTGAATTTGAGTGTTTCGGCAATGAACATCCGCTCCACATCGTCCAGCGGGCGACCAACCAGGCTCCGCAGCGGCGTGGTGGCCGACTCGCCATCGACAGGCGCCGCCGCTGGCTGATCCACCAATTCCGGCGGCAGATCATCTATATCGAGCACGCCGTCAAAATCGACGACCACCATCCGCTCGACCACGTTGCTCAACTCGCGAACGTTGCCCGGCCAGTCGTAGGCCATCAGCACCCGCCGGGCTTCCGTCGACATCCGCTTGATGGTCCGCTCGTGCCGCTTGGAAAACAGCTTGATGAAATGGTCGATCAGCAGCGGGATATCCTCGCTGCGCTCGCGCAGGCTGGGTAGCCGTACTTCCACCACGCGCAAGCGGTGATACAGGTCCTCGCGGAACGTGCCCTTGGCGATGGCATCTTTCAGATCCTTATTGGTGGCCGAGAGCACGCGGACGTTCACCTTGATCGGGTCGTTGGCTCCCACGCGGGTAATCTCGCCGGCCTCCAGCACGCGCAGCAGTTTGCTCTGCGTAGGCAGCGGCATGTCGCCCACTTCGTCCAGAAACAGCGTGCCACCGTTGGCGTACTCGAACTTGCCGGCCCGGTCGCGGGCGTCGGTATAAATACCCTCGACGCTGCCGAACAACTCCACATCGAGAATGTTCTCCATAAACGACGCGCAGTTGAGGGCCACAAACGGCTTTTTCTTGCGGGCACTGTTGTGGTGGATGGCCTTGGCCACCAGTTCCTTGCCCGTGCCGTTCTCGCCGGTGATCAGCACCCGCACGTCGGTCGGGGCAATCCGCTTGAGCATTTCGATCAGGTGGTTCATCTTCGGGCTGGAGCCGATGATGCCCTCGAACCCGAACCGCTCATCGAGTTGGCGATAAAGTTCGGCGTTGGTGCGGCGGAGGCGGAGATTTTCCGACGCCTTATCGACCACCGCCCGCAGTTCCTTGATGTCCAGCGGCTTGAGCAGGTAGTTGAAGGCCCCCTGCTGAATGGCCTCGACAGCCGATTGGATCGTGCCGTGGCCGGTGAGCAGGATGACTTCGCTGTCGGGCAGGACTTTCTTCGTTTCGACCAGCACGCCGATGCCGTCGATCTCGTTCATCACCAGATCAGTGACGACTACGTCGTAGGTTTCGCGGCGAACTTTCTCGACGGCCTCAGGGCCGGAGGTCGCGATCGCGCACTGGTAGCCCACCCGTTCGAGGGCCTCGGCCACGGTTTCGGCGTGCGCCTGGTCGTTATCGACGATGAGTACGTGAATGGGAGTGGCTGCGGCTTCAGTCATAGCGCCGAATCATACCCCAAGGGTTGTTCGTTGGGGAAGCCAATTGAAATGCACGGCGATGATGCTACAGCCCCGCCATTCGTCCTGGCCGCGTGCCGGGGCCGCGACTGGCATCGACACCACGAGCGGCTATCGGCACAATGGCCGGCGGCACTTTCGGGGGGATAACGGACACTTGCCGCCGAGCTGCCGCTTGCGCCCCCGACCAGTTCGTTCCAGGAGGATTGATGGATGAGCCGTCACCAGGACATAGCGGTGCGTTCCTCGAGCTCTATTGCCTCGGGCAGCGTCTGGCATCGGGCGTGGCTGTTGTCGGTGGCCGCTTTGGTATTGGCCGCGGCCGCCGGGGCCAAGCCGCAGAGCGGGCCTTACCCGAGGCACGGTACGACCATCGCCCTGGTGGATCTCAAGGAAGTGTTCGACCAGCACCCCGATTTTCTGCGGCGGATGCAGCAACTAAAGGCGGCGGTCGAAGCGGCGGAGGCCTCGTTTAGGGTTCGGCGGGCTGAGATTGAAACCATCCAGCAGCGGCTGGGCGCCGAGTCGATGCCACGTGCCCAGCGGGAGGAATTGGAAACTCAGGTCCGCGAGTCCACGCAGTCGCTCAGCCTGGAGATCACGCTGGCCAAGAAGGTCTACAGCCAGCGCGAAGCCGCCATTTACGCCAGCACCTACCAGGAAGTGTGCCAGGTGGTCAGGGCCTACATGCACGAGGCCGGCATCGACGTGGTGATTCGATCAACGCACTCGGAAGCGTCCGATCCCACCAAGAATATTAAGAATCGGCTCAACGCGCCGATTATCGCCTTTGCCGATCACCTGGACATTACCCAGGCCATCATCGGCCGCTGCGTGCGGCGTGAGCAGCTTGCTAACGACGAAGGGCCGGTCGACGCGCCGCCTGCGGAGTAGTCGATCCTCAGGCAAGCCGTGCGGGCTGGCGCGATTAGGGCGGTGAAATGGCCCAGCTGCCGCGACCTGGCACGGCGAAATGCCGCGGCTCTTGGTGCGAGGGGATTGACAGCTTGGCCATGCGCCGCAGAATAGCAATGCCGCACGCCGGAGTGGCGGAATTGGCAGACGCGCTGGACTCAAAATCCAGTTCTCGCAAGAGAGTGTGGGTTCGATTCCCACCTCCGGCACTACCTCGGAAAGCTCTTGGCCCACAGGTCGAGAGCTTTTTTCGTTTCTGGCGGCGAGGGTGTACGATGGCCAACGATTGTTGGCGTTTGCCCTGGCATCTATTCTCAGCCTGGCAGCAGTTCGCAGTACCAGAACGGCTCGCGCCAGACGGTTTCGCCCACGGTGTGTGTCACCGGCTGGGCAAAGCCGGGGCCGTCGAACACAAAGCTGTGGAACTCGCCGTTCTCGCCGCAAATGTCCACGCCTTCGGGAAGGTTAGCCACGTACTCACGCGACAGCGGTTGGCCGCAAAGCTCCTGGCCCAGCTTCCGCCCGTCCACGCACACGGTTCGGGCGGCAAAGCCGGCCTGCCAGAATTCCTCCATCAGGGCCACCGGGTCGCGGCCCCAGAGCGGGAAGTGCAGCGTCATGCCCAGGTTTGCATACGCCTGCTCGCGGTAATCGCGCACGTCCTGCAAATGCAGGTCGCCAAAGATCAGCCCCTGGATGCCGTCGGCCTGGAGCGTGCGGCACGTTTCGGCCAAGGTAGCTTCGTACACGTCGTTACTGACCAGGGCCTGCGACGGTGATGGCGGCGTCTGATTGGACTCGGTGTGTGGCTGCGCATCGTCGACCGATGGCAGGAACATTTCGTACAGCTTCAGGCCCATCGCCTGGGCTTGGCGGCGAAGCAACTCCCGCCGCACGCCGTGCATCGTCACGCGGTCGTAAGCGGCAGTGAACGTAGTCAGTTGCCCCACGATGTTCAGCGAGGCATCTGCCCGGGCAACGTGCCAGGCCAGTGCGCTATCCTTGCCGCCGCTGCTGCATAGCACCACGTTCATGGCCGCACCTGTGATTGGGCCCCGGCGTTCCAGGCGGCGTGCGGAGCGGGTGCTCGGGCAGATGCATCGCTCGCGAGTGTTGAACCGTCCAGGGCCATTCGATTCAGCAGATAGTCGAGCAGGATGGCGGCAGCCTGTTTGTTGGGCACCGGATAGCCGCGGCTCAGGTCCGGGTCGGAATGGATGGCGGGGCGGTTGTTGGGCAAGCCCACGCAGCTAGGGCAGCCATCCTTGCAGTCACAATCGCCGACGATCTGCCGGCAAATGTCCAGTAGCTCCCGCAGGTGTTGATAGCCTTTGGCGCAGTAACCCAGCCCGCCCGGATAGCGGTCGTACAGGATCATGGCCGAGAGGCCGAGGTTCTTGCTATCGACCACGCCGCCGATGTCGCGAGGGTCGCACATGGCCACCAGCGGCAGGGCCACAATGGCCAGGTTCTTCACGCCCACCAGCCCCTCAGAGAGCAGCAGGTCCTGCCGTTTGACGTGTAGCTTGGCATCATCGCCGGGTACCAGCCAGCAGGCGGTGGTGCTGAGCGTTTGAGCCGGAATGTCCACCGGTCCCATGCCGATGTTTTCGCGGGTGCCGAACTTGATCTTCTTGAAGGCAACCGTTTGCCAGGTGACATCCACGTCGCCCAGCCCCCACTGCCCGCCGGGCCACGCCGTTTCGCGTGATTCCTGCGGCTGGGTAATTCGCACGCTGCTTTCGAGCACTGCCTGGGTGTAGTAATCGGTTTCGGTCCGCTCGACGTAGGCAATTTTGCCTTGCAGGTCCAATTGGCGGACGAGGTAGGTGTCGCCGTGGTGCAGGTACACGGCCTCGGGATAGATCAGTTCCGGGGCACTGATCGCATCCACGTTGGCAATTACCTCGTGCGCGGGCCGTGTCGTGCCGGGCCGTGTGCCGCCCAGCGGCGGAGGATTGCCGGCCACCGGGTAAGTGTCCACCTGCACGATGCTGAACGTATTGTCGCTCATGTGGCGGAGGCTCACCTCGACCGCCGGGTTGCGTCCGCCCGCGTAGTAGTAGCGGCCGTCGAGTTCGTTCAGCTCGTGGGCTTCGTGCAGCAGACCGGCCAGCGTACGGCACAGCGGACCGAACCGCTGCCCATCGGCCTCGTCCAGCGGCAATTCAAACGCCGCGGCCAACAGTTGCCGGGCCAGCACATAGGGGTTTTCGGGATCGACCACGGCATGCTCAGCCGACATGCCAAAAAGTTGCTCGGGATGCCGCGTCAGGTACTGATCGATGGGGTCGTTGCCGGCCAACAGCACGGCCAGGCTGTCGCTGTGACGGCGTCCAGCCCGGCCTGCCTGTTGCCAGCTGCTGGCGATGGTGCCGGGATAGCCGACCAACAGGGCCACGTCGAGCGAGCCGACGTCGATGCCTAGCTCCAGGGCGTTGGTGGCGGCCACGGCTTTCAGCCGCCCGGCGAACAAATCCTGCTCGATCTGCCGCCGCTCCAGCGGCAGATAGCCACCACGGTACGCAGCCACCTGGCTGGCCGCCGGATGCGCGGTCGCCGCCAGACGCTGCTGAGCGTAGCGATGCACTAGCTCCGCCTGCTGCCGCGTGCGGGTGAAGGCCAGCACCTGCGCATCGTGCTCGATGGCGGCGATCATCAACTCCACGGCATCGTCGGTGGCACTGGTCCGGGCCAGCGAATCGTCGCCCAGTGGCGAAGGGTTCCACAGCGCGAAGAACTTGCGGCCGCGCGGCGAACCATCGTCGGACACCACCGCTACCTCGCGGCCGATCAAGCCGGCGACCAGTTCGGCCGGGTTGGCGATCGTGGCGCTGGCTGCCAGGAATACCGGACGGGCTCCGTAGTGCTCGCACACCCGCTGCAATCGCCGCAACACGCACGCCACGTGGGCGCCGAGGATGCCCCGGTACATGTGGGCTTCGTCCACAACCACGTACCTCAGGCTGCCAAAGAAGCGGGCCCACTTGGGATGGTAGGGCAGGATCGATGCGTGCAGCATGTCCGGGTTGCTGAGCACCAGGTTCGCCTCGGCCTTGATCCGCCGCCGCTGTGCCGTGGGCGTGTCGCCATCGTACACGCCGGGTCGGAAGCAGCGGGCCGCCTCCTCGACCGGCGAAACCAGCGATAACAGCCCCTTGAGTTGATCTTGAGCCAGTGCCTTCGTGGGAAACAGGTATAACGCCCGGGCGTCGGGCTGGGCCAGCAGCGTTTCCAGAATCGGCAGGTGATAACACAGACTTTTGCCGCTGGCGGTGCCGGTTGTCACGACCAGGTCGCGGCCGGCTCGTGCGTGCTCCAGCGCTTCCACCTGGTGCGTGTAAAGCTGCTCTACGCCGGCCGTGGCCAGCAGTTCGACCAACAGCAGCGGCAGCGGGGGCGAAGGCTCAGCTACCCGGGCCGCGCGGGCCGGTAGCTCCTCAACGTGGGCAAGCTGTCCGCGATAACCGGGCCGGTGCTTGAGCGCGGTTAAGAACGACACCACATCCATGGGCAAGAATCCGCGGCAAAGGGAAATGTGTACGCCAGTACATTATCAAACGAAGTCCGCGCGCATCAAGACATGGATTTGGTGCGGCGGCCGCGAGCCAACAAAAAACCGGCCAGCGCGCCGCCTTCTTTCGAAGACGCCGCACGGCCGGCCGGTTAGTGGCACAATTCGCCCGATGGCGATTTGCCAGCTGCGCTTAGACCTTGATGAACTCTTCGCCCGGCTTCCAGTTGCAGGGGCACAGTTCGTCGGACTGGATGGCGTCGAGCACGCGGAGCACTTCCTGCACGTTGCGGCCCACGCTCAGGCTGTTCGCCGAGGCGTACTGGATCACGCCCTGGGGATCGACGATGTAGGTCGTCCGCAGGCAGACGCCGGCTTCGGGATCGAGGATGCCCAGGTCGGCCGCCAGCTTCTGGGTAGCGATCAGCGGGAACTTGAGCTGCTGGAGATCCTCGTGGCTTTGGCACCAGGCCAGGTGCGAGTACTCGTTGTCGGTGCTGCCGCCGACCACCTCGCAGTCGCGGTCCTTGAACTCCTTCAGTTGCCGGTTGAACTCCGTGATTTCAGTCGGGCAAATGAAGGTAAAGTCCTTGGGATAAAAGAAGTACACCACCCACTTGCCAGCAAACGTCTCGTTGCTGTAGGTCTGGATGCTGTCCTTATCGGGGCCAACACAACCAGCGGTCTTGAACTCGGGGAACTTCTGTCCAACGGTCAACATGCGCAGCTTCCTTTCGTCTAAACGCGAATCGGGAGAAACCGTAAATGGCAGGGATGCGGGGGCCGGTAGCCGGCTCGCCCAGTGTGCCTTGAAAGTGGCCCTGGTGCCCATGCCCTCTTAGAATAGCCCTGGCCCGCTCATAGGTGAAATATAATATTCCTATAGCTATTATAGGAATCGCCTATGGAAATGCACCAGCTCCAGTACTTTGTGAAGGTGGCCGAGCTTGGCAACTTTACCCGGGCCGCCGAGGCGTGCTTGGTGGCCCAGCCCTCACTCAGCCAGGCCATTTTGAAGCTCGAGCGCGAACTTGGCCAGCCCCTGTTCGAGCGATTGGGCCGCAAGGTCCGCCTGACCGATGCCGGCCGTGTGTTGTTGGACCGGGCCCAGCGCATTCTGGCCCTGGTTGAAGACGCCAAGGCCAGGGTCTGCGACACTGAGGAATCGGGCCGTGTGGCCGTGGCCGCCATTCCCACCGTGGCGCCCTACTTCCTGCCGCGGCTGTTGAAAACGTTTGCCGAGCGTTACCCCGGCGCGGCCCTGGAAGTCTATGAGGATGTGACAGATACGGCCGTCAAACGCCTGCTGACCGGCGAATTGGACCTGGCCATTCTGGCCCTGCCGCTGGACGAACCGCTGCTGCAAGTTGAGCCGCTGTACGACGAGCCCTTGTGGCTGGCGCTACCGCCGGGTCATCCGCTGACGGAGAAGAAACGCGTCACCATTCGCGATATTCGCGATGAGCCGTTTGTGCTGCTCAACGAAGCCCACTGCCTGTCGGACCAGGTGGTTAGTTTCTGCCGCCGGCGGTCGTTTCAGCCACTAGCCACCGGCCGCACGAACCAACTGGCGATGGTCCAGGAACTGGTCGCGCTGGGACAAGGCATTTCGCTCGTGCCTGACATGGCCGTGCAATTGGATCGCAGTCGCCGCTGTGTCTATCGGACACTTTCGGGCGAGAAACCTACGCGGACCATCGCCATGGCCTGGCACAAACAGCGTTATCAAACCGGCCTGCAACAACGTTTCCGCGAGGC
>Ga0182738_1006460_pt1 | contig 12148 bp, 11 predicted proteins | sample eDN5th30CBELigMG_FD_128876 | JGI IMG/M metagenome (GOLD analysis project Ga0182738, IMG submission 128876) | Enriched Miracle-Growth compost microbial communities from Emeryville, California, USA - eDNA 5th pass 30_C BE-Lig MG (version 2)... ...
GCGCAGAAGACGCCGTTGGCCGCGTAGATGAATACGAAATGCGCGGCCCAGGCCAGCGGGCCGGCCAGCCAGGGCAGAAACATCGAGATCGAGCGCATGCTCATGCGCGGTTCCTTTTAGTGTGACCAGGCCCTAGCCCACCCAGCGCGGAAAGCCGTGCAGCACGCACGTGCCCAGCAATCCTTGCACGACCGTGTAGTGCCACAGCAAGGCCGTGTTGTCGAAGCAGGCGCGGCGGTCGGCCGCCAGCCTGCCGGCCCACGACCGCGCCGCCGTGAACAGGCCCATGAAGCCCAGCGCGGCCACCAGCAGGGCCTGCAGGCCGATGACGGCATACACCGCGGCGGCGTAGGCGCTGTCTGGCGGACGCAGGCCGGTGCGCCATTGCGCGGCGGCTTCCAGCCCCACGGCGGCCGCCAGCATCAGGCAGCCCAGCGGCAGGCCGATGCGCACCCAACCCTGGCGGCCGTGTTGCAGTCCGCGGCCGCCGGCCCAGACCAGCACGCTGCTGAAGACCAGCAGCGCGGCGCCGGACAGGGGCACCGGCAGGGCGACCAGCGCGTCCGCGGCGGGCCAGCCCCGGGGCGCGACGGTCCACAAGAAAAAATACGCAAACAGCAGGGCGCTGAAGATGCTGCCGCACACCATGATCAGCATGACCATCGCCCACCACGAATGCGATCCGCTGCCGGTGCAGAATACCGGCAGCCGCCATCCGCCGCCCACATCCACCGGCGCGTGGGTGGGTGCGGGATCGGCGTCCCACAGCCAGCGCAGGATCATGGCAATGGCCAGGACGCCGAACAGCGCGGCCGGCACCATCAGTTTCACCGTCAGCAGCAGGAAGAAGCCGGCGGTGCCCAGGGCGGCCAGCACCGGCGGCCAGCCGGGACCGGGCAGCCGCAGCACGTATTGGGGGCGCGCCTCGATGGCGCTGGTGACCAGCGTGGTGCGTTCGCCCGTGAGCGCGCCCGGCAGGTAATAGCGGCCCGCGTCGACGTCGGCCGCCAGGCCGGGCTGGTCCCACAGCGGCTCGCGGCTGCCGACCCACGGCACGCTGCGCGGGCCCGCGACCCCGGCGGGCAGCCATTCCAGCGTGCCGGCCCGCCACACGTTGCCGGCATTGTGCGCCACCGACGGCCGGAAGTTGCGTGCCAGGTCGACCAGAAACACCAGCACCCCGGCCGCGATGATGTAGGCCCCGATGGTCGACGCCAGGTTCAGCGCGCCCCAGCCGTAGCTGTCGGCATAGGTGTAGACCCGGCGCGGCATGCCCGCCAGGCCCGTCAGGTGCATGGGGAAAAAACCCAGGTTGAAGCCGATGAACATCAGCCAGAAAGCCCAGCGCCCCAGGCGCTCGGACAAGGCCCGGCGGCTGACGAACGGCATCCAGTAATAAAACGCCGCGAACAGCGGGAACACCATGCCGCCCACCAGCACATAGTGCAGGTGCGCCACGATGAAGTAGGTATCGTGCGCCTGCCAGTCGAACGGAATGACCGCCACCATGACGCCGGTCAGGCCGCCCAGCACGAAGATGAAGAAAAAGCCCAGGATGAACAGCAGGGGCGTCTTCACGGGCCGCAGGCGCGGCGCCGCCGCGATGGTGGCGATCCAGGCGAAGATCTGGATGCCGGTGGGAATGGACACCGCCATGCTGGCCGCCGAGGCGAAGCTTAACGATAGCTGCGGAATGCCGCTGGCGAACATGTGGTGCACCCACAGGCCGAAGCTGAGAAAGCTGGTGGCCACCACCGCCATTACCACCGCCCGGTAGCCCACCAGGGGGCGCCCGGCCATGGCGGGCACGATCATCGACACCATGCCGGCCGCCGGCAGGAAAATGATGTAGACCTCGGGGTGGCCGAACAGCCAGAACAAATGCTGCCACAGCAGCGGGTCGCCGCCTTTATCGGCAATGAAGAACGGCATGCCGAAGGCGCGTTCGAGTTCCAGCAGCGCGGTGGCCACGATCACCGCCGGAAACGCGATGATGACCATGCCCGAGAACGCCAGCATGATCCACGCGAAGATCGGCAGTTTGTCGAGCGACATGCCGGGCGCGCGGGTGCGCAGAATGCCCACCGCCAGTTCGATGGCCCCGGCGATCGCCGAGATCTCGATGAAGCCTATGCCCAGCAGCCACAGGTCGGCATTGATGGCGGGCGAATAGGCGGTGCTGGTCAGCGGCGGGTACATGAACCAGCCGCCGTCGGGGGCCAGGCCCACGAAGATGCTGCAGAAAAACACCAGCCCGCCGATGGCATAGGCCCAGTATGCGTAAGACGACAGGCGGGGAAAGGGCAGGTCGCGCGCGCCCAGCATATTGGGCAGCAGCAGCACCGCCATGGCTTCCACCGCGGGCACCGCGAACAAGAACATCATCACCGTGCCATGCATGGTGAACAGCTGGTTGTAGAGCGCGTGGCCGATGAGGTCGTTGTCGGGCACGGCCAGCTGCGTGCGCATCAGCAGGGCCAGTATGCCCGCCAGCAAGAAGAACAGCATGGCCGTGCCGATATAAAGCAGGCCGACGTAGTTGTTGTTGACCACCGTGATGGCGCGCCACCCGGTCGGGCGCCGCCACAGGCGTTCCAGTTGCTCGCGTTCGCCCGCGGGCCGCGGCAGCGCGTTGGGCAGGGTGTCGGGCCTCATTGCAGGCTTTCCAGGTAGCGGGCCACGGCGCGCAGCTGCTCGCCGGACAGGTGCTTGAACGCAGGCATGCCGTTGCCCGGCTTGATGTGCTGGCTGCCCGCGATCCAGCCGGCCAGCGTGCCGGCGTTGTTCGGCAAGACGCCCGCGGCCAGCGACGGGCGGCTGCCTACGTGAGTCAGGTCGGGGCCCTGCGTGCCGGCGGCGGCCGTGCCGCGCACGGTGTGGCACCGCGCGCAGGCTTGCATGAAGACCTGGCGGCCCTGCAGCAGGCGGGCCTGTCCGTCTTGGGCGGGCGCGGCGGGCCGCCGTTGCGCCCGCATCCAGGCCTGGAACTCGGCGGCGGACAGCACCTGCACGTCGAGCATCATGTTGGCGTGCTGCGCGCCGCAGTATTCCGCGCACTGCCCGCGCAGGCTGCCGGTTTCCCGCGCGCGCACGCGCAACCGGTTGACGTGGCCCGGCACCATGTCCCGCTTGCCGGCCAGGTTGGGCACCCAGAAGCTGTGCACGACATTGTGCGACGCAAGCAGCAAGTCCACCGGCTGGTCGACCGGAAGGCGGATTTCGTTGGCCGTCTCGAACAGCGCCTGGCCGTGTTCGTCCAGGTAGCGCACCCGCCACCACCACATTTCGCCCATGACCTCGATGCGCACCGCGGCGGGGGCATCGTTGCGCTGCATCGCGGCCGCCAGGCCCAGGCTGTACACCAGCAGGGCCGACAGCACCGCCACCGGAAACACCACGCCCGCGCCGATCAGCCAGCCGCGCGCGTACAAGTGCCGGCGCCACCGTTGCGGGCCGTATAGCGCCAGCGCCAGCAGCAGCATGACCAGCACGAAAATCCCGGCGCCGCCCAGCACCATTGCCCAGCCGGCCTCGGCGCTGAAACCGGCCTGGTCGCCCCTGGGATGCAAGGCCGACTGGCGGTCGGCCCACATCGTCGCAAGCGGCACGGCAAGAACAGCGTAGGCGCTGAGGTGGGGCATATCGGGCAAACCGCCAGAGTGGGGGAACAGGCCGCGCAAAGCACGTGCCGTGCCAGCGGCGCATCGGGCCGCGGCAGGCGGCCCGCGCGGGGCGCCGCCGGAAAAATTTACCGGCGGCGCGGTTTTTTGCCGCAAATGCCGTGCCCAAGCCGGCCGCCACCGCCGCGGCGCCGGGGCGGGCAAAGAAATTGCTGTGTCCTCGGAAAAAGGATGCCCATGCCCAGATCGACGCTCGCGGGGATGCCCCCAGGCTGGCCGGACCCGCCCGTGGCCCGCGCCCTTGGCCGGCCGCGGGCCGGGCGGTGGCCGGGCGCGGCCGCGCGGCGGCCGGCGGGCCTGGGCGCCGCCCTGGCCTGGTCGGCCCTGCTGGCCCTGGCGGGCTGCGGCGACGCGCCGCCGCCGCTGGCGCCGCCCGCGCAGGCCGGTGCCTTGCCGGGCGCCGACAGCGTCCGGGGGCGCCAGCGCATTGCCGAGTACGGCTGCGTCAGCTGTCATCAGATTCCCGGCATACGCGGCGCCGGCGCGCGCGTCGGGCCGCCGCTGCGGCATCTGGCCAGCCGCGCCTACCTGGGCGGCGTGCTGGCCAATACGCCCGCCAATCTAGTGCGCTGGCTGCGCGACCCGCCCGCCATCGCGCCGCATACCGCCATGCCCGACGTGGGGCTGAGCGAGGCCGATGCCCGCGACATCGCCGCCTATCTGCTCACCTTGCGCTGAAAGGATGCCGCCATGAAACCCTGGATGCGTACCGCCGGCATTACTCTGGGGGCCACCGCCGTCGCCGGGGGGGCGGCCGCCCTGGGCCTGGTCTACAGCGGCTGGTACGACAGCTCCGCCACCAACCCGCACACCCCGCCGGTCAACTATGTGCTGGACATCGCCTTGCAGCGCTCGGTCACCGTGCGGGCCGCCGACGTGGATGTGCCGCCGCTGGATGATCCGCAGCGTGCCATCGACGGCTTCAAGCTCTTTCGCGCCCACTGTGTGCAGTGCCACGGCGCGCCCGGCGTCGCGCCGGAACCTTTCGCGCGCGGCCTGATGCCGGCCCCGGCCGCCTTGGTGGACACGGCCCGGCATTGGCCGGCGTCCGAGATCTACTGGGTAATCCGCTACGGCGCAAAAATGACGGGCATGCCCGCCTGGCAATATCGCATCAGCGACGACGACATCTGGAACGTGGTGGCCTTCATGAAAGTCCTGCCCACGTTGTCTGTGGCGGACTATCGGGCGTGGGACAGCAGGCATGCCGGCGGATCGGCACCGTCTCCGCCGCCGGTGACGCCGGCCGCCGAGTTGCGCGTGGGCGACGCCGAAGCCGGCCGCAAAGCCATGCAGCAGTACCTGTGCATTACCTGCCATGCCATCCCCGGCGTGGTCGGCGCCAACCGCCACGTCGGCCCGCCGTTGCAGGGCATCGCCAGGCAGCAGTACATCGCCGGCATACTGCCCAACACCCCGGACAACATGGTGCGCTGGCTGCGCGACCCCACCGCCATCGACCCGGACTCGGCCATGCCCGACCTGGACGTCAGCGAGCAGGACGCACGGGACATGGCCGCCTACCTGTACACGCTGGACGACGCCAAATAAGTGGCCGAACGGCTTCGATGCCGTCGGGAAATACACTTGGCAGGCATCTTCTCAATACATCCAGGGCACCAGCCGCCACGTCCGCCTGCGGTAGGCTTCGTATTGCACCCCGAAATGCGCCCGCAGCAGCCGTTCTTCGCTGCCCATGCGGGCCATCAACGGCGGTACCATGCATACCACTAGCAGTACCCCGATGATGGACCGAAACACCAGCGCCCACCCCAGCATGCTGATCAACAGCCCCAGGTAGCTGGGGTTGCGGATCTTCGCGTAGATGCCGGTGGTGACGAGCTCATGGCCGGGTTGAATGGCCACCAACCCGCTGAAGCGGCGGCCCAGTACGAATACCGGCCACAGGCGCAACGCACCTCCCACCGCGAACAACAGCACGCCGATCCAGCGCACTATGTCGCCGTCGATCGTCCAGACATCGACGCGGTCGGTATAGGCCGGCACATAGCCGCTAAGCAGCCCGATGACGGCGAAGGCGGTCAGCACCCAACGGTTGTCGCGGTCTTCGTATTCCCCACGATTCAAGTTGCCACCGCTGAACAGAGCGACGGTGGACAGGGCGAACAGCACGACGACCAGAGCGACGCGGGCGGGATGGGAGAAGAAGGGAGTCAGGCCGCCGTAGGCAATGACGGACAGGGCCAGGTAGAAGAGGGTGCCTAGCAGGGTGGCAAACGCGATGGCGGGAGTGGGGCGCATGGCGGGCCTCGCGAGTCGGGCGGCGGTAATCAACGACGCTTGGCTGAATGATATTCCCGTTTGCAGCGGACTTGAGAAAAAGCAGGGGTGCGGGTTTCTAGGGGTTGATGTTCGGTTTTGTGTAGTTACTATCAGACATAAAAAATTTTTCGGAAAAGGAAAGAGGCGATGGTTCGCGCCTTGAGGCCGCGTGGGTGGATTGCCGGCTTGGGCTGGATGGCATTGGCGGCAATCGGCGCGATGGCTTCGGTGCCGGCGGAAGCCGCCAATTACCCTTGCAGCGGCCGCAAGGGAGGTGTCTCGCACTGCCAAGGCGACACCTTTGTCTGCAATGACGGTTCGGTCAGCGCATCCAAGAAATCTTGCCAGATTGAGTCGGGCGGGTCGAGTCAACGATTGATTCCGGCTGTGCCCTTTTCAAAAGGCGGAGAGTCGTGCCAGTGCCGGGAAGGGAAGTACTGCGTGGGGCCTCGAGGAGGGCGGTATTGCATCACCGACAATGGCGGGAAGAGTTATCTGCGGAAGTGAGGTACGGCGTGGCTCGATGGTACGTTGCGTAGACGCGCCATGCGCGGCAACGATCCGCTCGTGAACTTCAGTTCGGTCAGTTGGCATCGCCGGTCTGCGTACGTATCCTTTCCAGGGACACTCGCAAAGGTTTCCCATGCCCCAACCAACCAATCCCCAAGGCATCTCCCAGGCATTCCAGACCGCCTGGAACAACCACGACATGCAAGCCCTGGCATCGCTGTTCTGCGACGACGCCACATTCGTGAACCGGTTCGGCCATTACGTGCGCGGCGTCGACGAGATCGTCAAGATGCATGCCCCCATCCACGCCAGCATCTACAGCGACTCCACGCTCGACAACGAGCTGATCGACGTCACCGCCATTGGCGATGACGCGGCCGTCATCCATTTCTGGAGCCGTCTGGCGGCAGGTCCGGCACATCCGGCCGGCCCCCACGCCGTCGACACGCTGATTCTGGCCGTGCTGACGCGGCAGTCGGGCCTATGGCGCATCAAGGCCCTGGAAAACGTCACCCTGACCAATCCCCGCACGGGGCAGGCCATTCTGCGGTCCTGACAAAAATGCCGTGATTTTCCCTTTGTCAGATATCATCGTGCGATCCCCACGGGCTGCCAGGAGGCATGCGCGCCATGCGTCGTCCGACCTTAAGCGGGCTGTTCTCGCCCGATAGCGCTACTTCTTTTTGCGGTATCGGCTTGATATTGGGCACCTTGTTTTTCGCCGCCTCGCTGACGCCTTCGCTGGTGCCGCGCTCGCCGATGGTGCAAGGGGTACTGGGCGGCTTCTGCCTGGCGGCGGGCTATGCGCTGGGCGTGTTGCTGCGCCGGATCTGGCTGGCCCTGGCCTTGCCGACGCTGCCGCCGCGGGCGCACCAGGTCGGCATGATGCTGGTGCTGGCGGGCTGCATCGTCACGGTGATCCTGGCGCTGTGGTGGGCCACCAGTTGGCAGAACCGGCTGCGCGCGCTGATGCAGATGCCGGCCATCGACAGCGCGGGCCCCTGGACCAGCGCGGGCCTGGCCTTGTTGACGTTTGCCTGCCTGCTGGCGCTGGGCCGGCTGGCCGGCTGGCTGGCGTGCTGGGTGGCCCGCCGGCTGACGCGCGTGCTGTCGCGGCAGGCCTCGATGCTGCTGGCGGTGGTGATCACCGCGGCCCTGTTCTGGACCATCGGCAACGGCGTGCTGGCGCATGGCGCCTTGCGTTGGGCGGACCAGATCTACAGCCGCCTGGATGCGCTGGTCGAAGACGACATCGCGCAGCCCCAGGCGTGGGACAAGACCGGCGGCCCCGGTTCGCTGATCGACTGGCACCGGGTCGGCCGCCAGGGGCGGCGCATGGTGGCAGCCGGCCCCGACGCCGCGGAAATCCAGCGGCTGACCGGCCAGCCGGCCCGCGAACCGCTGCGCGTGTATGTGGGCCTGAATTCGGCGCCGTCGCCGCGCGAGCGGGCCGACCTGGCGCTGCGCGAGCTGCAGCGGATCGGGGCGTTCGAGCGGGCGAACCTGGTCATCGCCACCCCCACCGGCACGGGCTGGGTCGACCCGGAAAGCCAATCGGCGCTCGAATACGTGCTGCACGGCGACGTGGCCACGGTGTCGGTGCAGTATTCGTACCTGCTGAGCTGGCTGGCCTTGCTGGCCGAGCCCGAATACGGCGTGGAAACGGCGCGCGCGGTGTTCGCCACGGTGTACGGGTATTGGCGCTCGCTGGACCCGCGGCACCGTCCCCGGCTGTACCTGCAGGGCCTCAGCCTGGGCGCGCTGAACGGCGACCTGAGCCACGATCTTTACCAGGTGATCGGCGCGCCTTACCAGGGCGCCTTGTGGTCGGGGCCGCCCTTCAATACTCCGACCTGGAAGGCGGTCACGGCGGACCGCAACGCCGGCTCGCCGGCCTGGCTGCCGACCTTCGGCGACGGGTCGGTGGTGCGCTTCACCGCGCAGAAAAACGCGCTGGACGACGCGCCCAAGCCCTGGGGCGATTTTCGCGTGGTGTTCCTGCAGTACGCGAGCGATGCGGTAACGTTCTTCGATCCGCACGCGTTGTGGCGGCGCCCTGACTGGATGGTGCCGCCGCTGGGGCCCGATGTCTCGCCCGACATCCGCTGGATTCCGGTGGTGACGTTCCTGCAGCTGGCGTTCGATATGGCGCTGGCGGTCGAGCCGCCCAAGGGCCACGGGCACGTCTACGCGTTCGATCACTACCTGGATGCCTGGGCCAGCCTGACCTCGCCCTCGGACTGGACCCCCGAGTCGCTGGCGGCGCTGAAACGGGCCGTCGCTGCCGCCCGCCGGCAATAGGCGCGGCGCGTTCGCGCAAGCGCGGTTCAGCCTTGCCGCGCGGGCAGCAGCCGCATTCCGGTGCGCCTGACAAACTCGGCATAGCTGATCGGCGCGCCGGCCTTGGCGCCGCTGTTGTTGGCCTGCCAGTGCACCCACGACCGTCCGGTCGTGGCGTCGTACACGACCTTGTAAAGATGGCCGGGCACCGCCACGCCGGCGCCGATCGTGGCGGGCCGGCCGTCGTACACGGGCCCGGTAAAAACGTATACGTCGCCCGCGGCGCGCATCACGTATTTGCGCGTGTCCTGTTCGATCCGGTTCCAGGGCCCGGCATTGTGCGCCTGGTCCTGCGGCACCATATTCGCCAGGGAAAAACTCTGCGCCATGGCGGCGGGCGTAGACATATCGGCCGCGGGCGCCATGTGCCCGCGCGAAAATCCCGAACCCCGGTAGTCATCCAGCTCGGCCCGTTCGGCGCGGGGCACGCGCGCCTCGGCGTAGAACTTGTCGGTGCGTTGCAGCCCCTGGGCCTGGATCAACGCCTTGCGGTTCAGGCGCTCGGCGACGAACACGGGCGTCTTGGTCCGGCCGTCGTGCAACACGGCGAAGGCGGAAAAGCACACCTCGCGCAGTCTTGGGCCGGCGGGCACGGCGGGCGGATGCCCCTTCGGAAAGAACTGGGGGCAGTCCGTGAACCGGGTCTGGACCGTTGGCCCGCTGGGCGCGGCCACCGGCGCGGCGTGTTGCTGGGGCGGCCATTCCAGGCGGGCCAGGACGTCCTGCACCGAGACGGGAATCCGCCATTGCGGATTCAGCAGGTAGGTGGCGGCGCCGAAGCTGGCTAGAGACGAAACGACGAACGCCCGCAGGAAGCGCGTGATGCTGTGGGCCGATCGGGTACGGCTCTTTGCGGGGGATCTTTTTTTCCTGGAAACGGGTTTCTTCGCGCGCGTCATGCTACCTGTGGCTGCTAACCGGTTGCGTGCTGGCAAGCAGCCTGGCAACCCATTCAGCCACGCATTGTAGATGAGGGGCAACTTCGCCCCGCGCCGGCCCTAGTCGCGCAGCAGCTCCGCCGGCGCCGCTGCGCCCTGGGTTCGAGAGTACCGTTGCAGGGCCCGGTCCGGATCGATGCCCAAGGGGGCCAGCCGCCGGGCCAGGCCTGCGGCGTTGTCGGCAATCGATTGCCGCGCCGGCAGTTTCCCCCGCGTTGCCACGATCACCCGGTTGCCTTCTTTCAGATTGAAGAACGTTCCGAATACCGCCGCATAAGTGGCCGATTCCCGTTCGTACAGCTGGCTGTTGGTGAACGTATTCGCCACCACGATTCCGTCGGGCGCCAGTATTGCCTTGACGTGCTGCAGGAATTCCAGCGTCATCAGGTGTTGGGGGATGTAGTCCACATCGAAGGCGTCCAGCATCACCATGTCGTACTGCCTGCCTTCTCGATGCGCGCGCTCGATGTAGGCGCGCCCGTCTTCGATGAACAGCCGCTGTGACGGCCCCCGCCGATAGCCAAAGTACGCCTCTGCCACCTTGCCCACCCCGGGATCGATCTCCACGGTGTCGATGGTGGCATCGGGCAGCAGTTTCGCCAGGGCCTTTTGCAGGGTGGCGCCGCCCAGGCCGACGATCAATACCGTTTTCGGGTCCGGCTTTGCGTACAAGGCACTGATCATCATGCGCGTGTAGCTGAAGACCAGCTTGTCGGGTTCGTCCACATCCAGGCAGGTCTGCCGGCCGAAGTCGACCATGGTGTTGAAGTTCATGCAGCGTTCGCCGTTTTCTTCAAACACCAGGATCTTGCCGAACTGCGAGGGTTCGCTGTGCAGCAGGATGGGGGCGGCTTGGGCGGCGAAGGGGAGCAGGGCGGCGCAGACCAGGAGCAGGGCGGAAAGCTGGCGGGTGCGAAGCATGGGATGTACGCCGGGTGGGGATGGCACATCATATCCCGAGGAGGTTGCTGTGGGCTTCGGTGTCTGGCACTCCGCGGGAGCCAGACATTTGAGTCGCGCGCCCTGGGGCCGGTTTCGGGCGCTTGGGCCGATGCCGCTCAAACCACCTTTTTCTGCTTCAGCGCCTGGACGTCCTGCTGCCCATAGCCCAGCAATTGCGTCAGGACATAATCGGTGCTGTCTCCCACGGCCGGCGGCGGCAGTTCGTATCTGACCGGCGTGCCGCACAGCCGCAGCGGGCTTGCAATGGTGGATACGATGCCGCCGCCGGGCCGGGGCATGTCGACGCGCAGGCCGCGGTACTGCACCTGCGGGTGCTGGAAGACTTGTTCGTAGTTGTTGATGCGGCCGCAGGGCACGTCGGCGGCTTCCAGCCTGGCGATCCAGTCTTCGGCGCCACGGGTCAGCATGGTGCGGGCCAGCTCGGGCACCAGTTCGTTGCGGCCCACGATGCGGCCTTTCACTTTGGTCCAGCGCGCATCGGCGGCGAGGTCCGGGCGGGCGATGGCTGCGCAGTAGCGTTGCCACTGCACGTCGTTGCCGACCGCGACGACGATTTCGCCGTCGGCCACGGTAAATACCTGGTAAGGCACCAGGCTGGCGTGCGCGTTGCCGTAGCGGTGCGGAATCTTGCCGTTGGCGAAATAGCCGGTGACCTGGTTGCCCCCCAGGGCCACGATGCAGTCGAGCAGGGCCATGTCGATGTATTGCCCCTCGCCGGACTCGCCGCGGCGGTTCAGGGCCGCCAGGATGGCAATGGTGGCGTACATGCCGGTGATGACGTCGGCGATGGCGATGCCGGTTTTCTGGGGGCCCCCGCCAGGCAGGCCGTCGTGTTCGCCGGTGATGCTCATCAGGCCGCCGATGGCCTGGAAGACGAAGTCGTAGCCGGGCTTGCGGGCGCTGGGGCCGCTTTGGCCGTAGCCGGTAATCGAGCAGTACACCAGCCCCGGGTTCACGGCGCGCAGGCTGTCGTAGTCCAGGCCGTAGCGTTTCAGGTCGCCGATCTTGTAGTTTTCCACCACGACGTCGCTGCGGGCGGCCAGTTCACGCACCAGGCGCTGGCCGTCGGGGCTGGCGATGTCGATGGTGACCGACTTCTTGCCGCGGTTGGCGGCGGCGTAGTAGGTGGAGTCGGCCGCGTCGCGGCCGTCGGCATCCTTGGTCCAGGGCGGTCCCCAGGCGCGGGTGTCGTCGCCGCTGCCGGGGCGTTCGACCTTGATGACCTCGGCGCCCAGGTCGGCCAGGTTCTGGGTGCACCAGGGCCCCGCCAGGATGCGGGACAGGTCGAGCACCCTGATGTGCGACAGGGCGCCTGGGGCGGCGGCGGTTGCTGCGTCCGGCATGGGGCGGCTTTCCTTTTATTGGATGCTGATGTGGGCGTCGGCGATGACCTTGGCCCATTTATCGATTTCGGCATTTACGAAGCTGGCGAAC
>Ga0182738_1006463_pt1 | contig 12145 bp, 9 predicted proteins | sample eDN5th30CBELigMG_FD_128876 | JGI IMG/M metagenome (GOLD analysis project Ga0182738, IMG submission 128876) | Enriched Miracle-Growth compost microbial communities from Emeryville, California, USA - eDNA 5th pass 30_C BE-Lig MG (version 2)... ...
CCGGCGGCCGGCGCGCACCTGCGTGGGCGTGACCGGCCTGGCCAAGGGCGCGCGGGTGGAGATCGACATGGTCGCCCGACGGCCGGGCGGCAAGGCGTCGGCGGCCGCATGAGCGCCGCCCGGCCATTCGCAGGCGACGCCGGCCCGGCCCGCTGCTGCGCCGGGAGGCCTGCGCGGTGAGCACGCTGCTGCAGGCGCGCGTGCGCGCGCTGGCGCCCATTGCCCCGGGCATCGCCGGCCTGGAGCTGGAGCCGGCGGGCGAAACCGACGCCCTGCCCGCCTTCGACCCCGGCGCCCACGTCGACCTGCACCTGCCCAACGGCCTGGTGCGCAGCTATTCGCTGGCCAACCCGCCGCACGACCACGCCCGCCACGGCCGCTACCTGCTGGGCATCGCCCTGGACCCGGCCAGCCGCGGCGGCTCGCGCTACGTGCACGAGCAGCTGCGGCCGGGCCAGACCCTGCCCGTGGGCGCGCCGCGCAACCTGTTCGCGCTGGACGAGCAGGCGCCGCATTCCGTGCTGGTGGCCGGCGGCATCGGCGTCACCCCGCTGTACTGCATGCAGCAGGCGCTGGCCGCCCAGGGCCGCTCCTGGCGCATGATCTACGCCGCGCGCAGCCGCCGCGAGGCCGCCTTCGCCGCCGAGCTGCAGGCCGCCGCCGCGCCCGGCCAGCTGGTGCTGCACTTCGACGACGAGCGCGGCGGGCCGCCCGACCTGGCCGCGCTGCTGGCCGGCGCCATCGATGCGCGCCACGGCGATGCCGGTGCGCAATACGGCGCCGACGCGCACTACTACTGCTGCGGCCCGGCGCCCATGATCGCCGCCTTCGAGCAGGCCTGCGCGGCGCTGGGCTACCGCCACGTCCACGTCGAACGCTTCGCGCCCGCCCGGCCGGCCGCGACCGGGGCCGTATCGGCCGGAGCCGCCGAAGCAGCCGAAGCAGCCGAAGCAGCCGGGACGGCAGGCGCCAACGCCCCGGCCGACGGCTTCGACGTAGTGCTCGCGCGCAGCGGTGCGACCTTGTTCGTGCCGGCCGGCAAGAGCATCCTGGACGCGCTGCTCGACGCCGGGATCGCGGCCGACTACGGCTGCACCCAGGGCGTGTGCGGCGCCTGCGAGACGCGCGTGCTGGAAGGCGAAATCGAACACCTGGACGACCTGCTGCCGCCGGCCGACCGGGCCGCCGGCCGCACCATGATGATCTGCGTATCGCGCTGCCGCGGCGCGCGCCTGGTGCTGGACCTCTAGCGATCGAAGCAGCACCCAAGGGAAACACAAGACGATGCAAGCACGACAAGCCAGCAACCTGATAGGCGGCCGTTGGCAGCCGGCGATGTCCGGCGCCGCGGGCGACAGCATCGACCCGGCCACCGGCGAGCGGCTGGGCCGCTACGCCGACGGCGGCGAGGCCGACGCCCAGGCCGCCGTGGACGCGGCCCGCCGCGCCTTCGAATCGGCCGGCTGGGCGCACGACCCGCGCCTGCGCCAGCTCGTCATGCTGCGCTGGGCCGACCGCCTGGAGACCCGCGCCGAGGCGCTCGCCGCCCTGCTCACGCTGGAGAACGGCAAGGTGCTGGCGCAGTCGCGCGCCGAGATCGCCTCGGCCGTGTCGGAGATCCGCTACTACGCCGGCCTGGCCCGCCACCCGCCCGGCCACGCCATGGAAGTCGAGCCCGGCGTGTACTCCACCCTGATCCGCGAGCCGGCCGGCGTGGCCGGCCTGATCATCCCCTGGAACGCGCCGGTGGTGCTGCTGATCCGCGCGCTGGCGCCGGCGCTGGCCGCCGGCTGCACGGCGGTGGTCAAGCCCGCGCCGCAGACCGCGCTCGTCACCCACGAAATCCTGCGCGAGCTGGACGCCGCGCCCGGCCTGCCCGCCGGCGCGGTCAACCTGGTCAGCGAGTCCGGCCACGTCGTGGCCCAGCACCTGGTCGCCTCGCCCGGGGTGGACATGGTCAGCTTCACCGGCTCGAACGCCACCGGCCGGCGCATCATGGCCGCGGCCGCCGCGTCCATGAAGAAGCTGTCGCTGGAACTGGGCGGCAAGTCCTGCTGCCTGGTGTCCGACGACGCCGACCCGGAGCGCATCGCGCCCGCGCTGGCCGCCGCGTCCACCATCATCTCCGGCCAGCAGTGCACGGCGGCGCGCCGCGTGCTGGTCCACGCCAGCCGCTACGACGCCATGAAGCAGGCCCTGGCCCGCGCCCTGGCCGCGCTGCGCGTGGGCCCCGGCCTGAACGAGGGCGTGGACATGGGCCCGCTCATCGACCCGGACGCCGCCGCGCGCGTGTCGGCGCGCATCGCCCAGGCGCTGGATGCCGCCGACGAGGTCATCCTGCCCGGCGGCCGCCCGCCGGGCGCGCCAGCGCAGGGCGGCTTTCTTTCGCCCGCCCTGGTCGCGCAGCGCGACACCGGCGCCTTCTTCGTGCAGGAGGAAATCTTCGGCCCCTTCGTCGTGCTGGAAAAGTTCGAGGACGAGGCCGAAGCCGTGGCGCGCGCCAACCATACCGAATACGGCCTGTCGGCCAGCGTCTGGACGCGCGACGGCGCGCGCGCCCTGCGCGCGGCCCGGGCGCTGCGCAACGGCACGGTCTGGATCAACGACCACAACCGCCTGATCGCCGAGGCCGAGGCCGGCGGCTACCGCAGCAGCGGCCTGGGGCGCCTGCACGGCTACGACGCCCTGAACGACTTCGTCGAGACCAAGCACATCTACCAGAACGCCGGCCTGGTGCCCTACCCTGCTGCATCCGGCGCATCCGGTGCAGCGGCACGCTGATCCGGCCTCCCCACTCCTCCTGGCAGACCGTCACCGCATGAACCCGACCCTACCCGCGCCGCGCAGCGGCGGCCGCATCCTGATCGACGCCCTGCGCATCCACGGCGTGGACACCGTCTTCTGCGTGCCCGGCGAAAGCTTCCTGGCCGCCATCGACGCCCTGCACGACGCCAGCGCCGACATCCGCCTGGTGGTCTGCCGCCAGGAAGGCGGCGCCGCCCACATGGCCGAGGCCCACGGCAAGCTCACCGGCCGGCCCGGCGTGTGCTTCGTCACGCGCGGGCCGGGCGCCGCCAACGCCAGCATAGGCATACACACCGCCCGCCAGGACTCCACCCCGCTGGTCATGTTCGTCGGCCAGGTCGCGCGCGGCCACCTGGGCCGGGAAGCCTGGCAGGAGGTCGAGTTCCGCCACATGTACGGCCACATCGCCAAATGGGTCGACCAGATCGACGACCCCGCGCGCATCCCCGAGGCCGTCAGCCGCGCCTTCCACACCGCCTGCGCCGGCCGCCCCGGCCCGGTGGTGCTGGCCCTGCCCGAGGACATGCTGGAAGAGGCCGCCCAGGTGGCCGACTGCCCGCCCTACGCGCGCACGCAGGCCTGGCCCGCGCCCGCCGACATGCAGGCGCTGTCGGCCCGGCTGGCCGCGGCCGAGCGCCCGCTGCTGATCCTGGGCGGCGGCGGCTGGACCGGCGAGGCCACCGCCGACATCGCCCGCTTCGCCGAAAGCCACCGCCTGCCCGTGGTGTGCGCCTTCCGCCGCCAGGACCTGTTCGACAACCGCCGCGAGCTCTACGCCGGCGAGGCCGGCCTGGCCATGAACCCGCTTCTCGCCGAGCGCATCCGCCAGGCCGACCTGATCGTCGCCGCCGGGCCGCGCCTGGGCGAGACCTCCACCAACGGCTACACCCTGCTCGACGTGCCGCGGCCCGCGCAAACCCTGGTGCACGTGCACGCCGACCCGGAAGAGCTCGGCCACGTCTACCACGCCGACCTGGCCATCAACGCCGGCCCGGCCGGCTTCGCGGCGGCCGCCGCCGCCCTGCCCGCCCCGGCCGCCATACCCTGGGCCGAGTGGGCCGCGGCCGCCCGCGCCGACTACCTGGCCAACCTGCAGCCCGGCCCCATGCCCGGGCCGGTGGACCTGGGCGCCGTCATGGTGTGGCTGCGCGAGCGCCTGCCGGCCGACGCCATCCTGACCAACGGCGCGGGCAACTACACCATGTGGGTGCAGCGCTTCTACCAGTACCGCGGCCTGCGCACCCAGCTCGCGCCCACCAGCGGCACCATGGGCTACGGCCTGCCCGCGGCCGTGGCCGCCAAGCTGGCCCACCCGGACCGCCCGGTGCTGTGCTTCGCCGGCGACGGCTGCTTCCTGATGAACGGCCAGGAACTGGCCACGGCGGTCAAGTACGGCCTGGGCATCGTGGTGATCGTGGTCAACAACGGCATCTACGGCAGCATACGGATGCACCAGGAGCGCCACTACCCCGGCAAGGTCTACGCCACCGACCTGGCCAACCCGGACTTCCGCCTGCTGGCGCAGGCCTACGGCGCGCACGGCGAGCGGGTCGACCGCACGGAGGACTTCGCGCCCGCCTTCGAGCGCGCCCTGGCCGCGGGCGGGCCGGCGCTGATCGAGCTGCGCGTGAGCCCGGAGGCGATCACGCCGCGCACGACGCTGACGGCGCTGCGCGAGCAGGCGCTGGCGCGCAGCTAGTGTGCTGTCCCGCAGATACGCCCGCACGAAACGCCCCCGTTGAGGCGATGGCGTCGTTGCAAATCCTCGCGATACCTGCGGGTATCGCTGCGGTTTGCGCCTAGCCCTGACCCCAACGGGGACGCCGGCTTGGCAATGAATATGGGAATCGTTACTATTTACGGGCTGTGCCCGGACGAGGCCCGGCATTCCCTTCGTTGCCATCCGGCGGAGCCTCCCCGTGGCCGTGCTGTATTACCAGGAACTGCTCAACTTCTGCGCGCGCGCCCTCGGCAACCGCGACGCGGCGGCCGACGTCGTCCAGGAAGCCTACGCCCGCATTCTGTCGGCCAGGCAGGCGGGACGCGAGATCCGCGATCCCCGCGCCCTGCTCTACCGCATCGTCCGCAACCTGATGATCGACGGCCACCGCCGCCTCGCGGCGCGGCCCGATCTTGGCGCGCAGTCCGACGACGCCGCGTCGCCGGCGGGCCACCAGCCCGACGACATCTATGCGGCCAGCCAGTACGCCCTGGCGCTGGGCCGGGCCATCGAGACCCTGCCGGCGCGCTGCCGCGAGGCCTTCCTGCTGAACCGCTTCGAGGGCCTGTCCCACCAGGAGATCGCCGAGCGCATGGGCATTTCCCGCAACATGGTCGCCCAGCATGTGATCCGCGGCGTCCTGGCGTGCAAAATGTGTGATGATCGGTTCCGGGAACGGGATCGGGCGGAGCCTCCGGCCGTGCCTTGACGGAGCCTCGATGGTGCCCCGATGGCGCCGCGCCCGCCCGGCCCGATACCGATCGATTTCCGCCCATGCCCGATCTCCTGCATCCTCTTCGTTTTCCGCGGCGCCTCGCGATGCTGCCGTCCGCCCCGGCCCGGGGCGACGCCGCCGCGCGCGCCGCGGCCGAATGGCTGGTGCGGCGCTCCGAAGGGCTGGCCGCCGACGAAGAAGCCGCCTTCCAGGGGTGGCTGGCCGACCCTGCCCATGCCGACGCCTATGCGCAGATGGAGCGGCTCTGGGCCGGGCTGGACGTCGTTCCCGAGCGCTACCGGACGGTCGCGCCTCCCGGCACGGCGCCGGCCGCCGCGCCGGCCCCGGCCCCGGCCTGGCCGAGGCGCCGGGTGCTGGCCGGCGGGTTCTGCCTGCTGGCGCTGGGGGCGGGCTGGGCGGGCCTGCTCGCCTGGCAGGCGGCCGCGCATCCCTGGCGGCACTACGCAACGGCGCGCGGCGAGCAATCCACCCAGGAGTTGCCCGACGGCACCCGGCTGTGGCTGGACACCGGCACCAGGCTGGCGGTGCGCTACGAGGCTGGCCGCCGGGACGTCCGGCTCGTCCAGGGCCAGGCTTTCTTCGATGTCCGCCGCATCGACGGCGCCCCTTTCGACGTGCGGGCCGGCAGCCTGCAGGTCAGGGTCACCGGCACGCGCTTCTCCGTGCGGGCCACCGACACGGGCTTGAACGCGGGCGGGGTCGGCGTGGCGGTCGAGGAAGGCAGCGTCGCCGTGTCCGACCGGCCCGTGCGGTGGCTGCCCGCCCGGTGGCGGGTGGATCTGTCGGCCGGCCAGTCGCTGGACGCGGACGGCGACGGCCGGGCGGGGCCGGTAGGCCGCAACGAAGCCGGCTTGTGGCGCTCCGGGCGCATCGCCTTTCGCGCCACGCCCCTGTCGCAGGCGGTGGCGGAGTTCGAGCGCTACGGCGACACCGGCCTGCGCATCGACGACCCGGCCGTGGCGCAATTGCGCCTGAGCGGCAGCTTCGAGCTCGGCCGGCTCGACGCCTTCCTGCGGGTGCTGCCCCGGGTATTGCCCGTGCGGCTGGAGGCGGCCGGCAGCGCCACGCGCATCGCGCGCGCCGCGGCGGGCTGAACGCCGCCTGCTCGCGGCGCCCGCGTCCTGGACGGCATCCGGGACCTCAACATCCGCGCCTCGCATCCGTCTTCACGAAAACAGGCTGTTCGCCTTCCCTTCGTGAGGAACCTCGACCCATGCTTCGCCCGCGCGCCCCGCTCGTCCCCGTTTCGCTCGCCGCCACCCTGGTCTGCCTCGCCCAGGCCTGGACTTGCCCCGCCCTGGCGCAGGCCGCGCAGGAAGCCGCCCATGCCATCTCCATCCCCGCCCAGCCGCTGGAGACCGCGCTCAACGAGCTGGCCCGCCAGGCCGGCCTGCAATTGATGTCCAATCCCGCCGACGTGGCGGGCAAGCGCGCGCCGGCCGTGGCGGGCTCGCTGACGGCGCGGCAGGCGCTCGACCGTCTCCTGGCGGGCAGCGGCCTGGCGGCAGACCTCTCGGGCCGCGAGGTCGTCATCCGCCCGGCCGGCGGCGACCCGCGCGGCGCCGCGCAACTGGCGCCGGTGGTGGTCAGCGCCGCGCTCCCGTCCACCACCGAGGGCACCGGCAGCTACACCACCCGGGCGATCGCCCTGGGCAAGGGCGAGCGCAGCCTGCGCGAGACGCCGCAATCGGTCAGCGTGGTCACGCGCCAGCGCCTGGACGACCAGAACCTGAGCACCCTGGGCGAAGCCATGCGGCGCACCACCGGCATGAAGACCACTTCCTACGGCACCGGCACCGACAACATCGCGGCGCGCGGCTACGACTTGAACCACTACCAGCTAGACGGCACGCCGGTCAAGGCCGGCTCGGGCTCGTGGAGCTCGGATTTCCTCGACCTGGCGATGTTCGACCGCATCGAGGTCTGGCGCGGTCCGGCCGGCATGCTGCAGGGATCCGGCGACCCGGGCGGCACCGTCAACCTGGCCCGCAAGCGCGCCCCGCTGGAGCGCACGGTGCAGGGCGCGGCGTACGCCGGCTCGTGGGACAACTACCGCAACGAGATCGACGTCGGCGGCGCGCTGAGCGAGGACGGCCGGCTGCGCGGCCGTTTCGTCAACGCGGTCCAGGACCGCAAGTACTTCACCGACTACCTGTGGTCGCGCAAGGTGATGAGCTACGGCACCCTGGAGTACGACTTCACCGGCAATACCACGCTGTCGCTGGCCTTCACGCGGCAGGACGGCCGCTCGCGCCCCTTCTACGGCGTGTCCACGGAACCGGGGCGCCTGCCGCGCCTGCGCCGCAGCACCTTCATGGGCGCCGACTGGAACCACAAGAAGGAGCACCTGAACTTCTACCTGGCGGAGCTGGACCACCGCCTGGACAACGGCGGCCAGGCCCGCCTGACGGCGACCATGCTGGACCGCGACAGCTTCGGCGAGAACAACAGCTGGGGCAATTCGCCGATCGACCCGGCGACCGGCAACGTCTCCATGATGCCGATCGCCATCCGCAGCGACGAGCGCGACATCGGCCTGGACGGCTTCGTCTCGACGCCCTTCCAGGCCCTGGGCCGGCGCCACGAAGTGCTGCTGGGCGCCGCTTTCCAGCGCTCCTCGGGCGGCAGCGCCTACAACTCCGCCAACTACGGCGAGAACCAGGTGCCGCAGAACATCTACGACCCGGACGTCCACATTCCCCAGCCCGAGCTGCCCGTGGGCCCCATCCCGGACCTCGTCACGACCGAGTCGGCGCTGTACGGTCAGGCCAGGCTGCAGGTGGCCGAACCGTTGACCGTGATTCTCGGCGCGCGCCTGAGCCGCTGGGAAGCGCGCGACCACGACGCCGGCACCCGGCAGCTTCAGTCCAGCGAGCTCACGCCCTATGCGGGCCTGATCTTCGACCTGAACCGCAACTTCTCGCTGTACGGCAGCTACGCCACCATCTACCAGCCGCAGTCGGCGCGCGACGCGCAGGGCAAGTACCTCGATCCGCGCGAAGGCGCCCAGGCGGAGATCGGCCTGAAGGGAGAATTCCTCGACCAGCGGCTGACCTCGCACCTGGCCCTCTACACCCTGGAGGACAGGAACCGGGCCATGGCCGACCCGGACGTCCCCCTGGCCTCGATCGCCGCCGGCAAGGTGCGCAGCCAGGGCTTCGAGGCCGAGCTCGGCGGCGAGATCCTGCCCGGCTGGGAGCTGACCGCCGGCTACGCCTACACCACCACCAAGTACCTGAAGGCGCCGCGCGACCAGCAGGGCAAGCCCTTCGCGTCGGAGTTCCCCCGCCACAACTTCACCCTCTGGAGCAAGTACCGCTTCTCCAGCCGGCCCTTGTCGGGCCTGAGCCTCGGCGCCGGCCTGCGCGTGGTCAGCGAGGCGACCTACGAGGAGTCCGGCTATACCTGGCGGCAGCCCGGCTACGCGGTGGTGGACGCCCAGATCGGCTATGCGCTGAACCGGCACGTGGACGTGACGCTGTCGGTCAACAACCTGTTCGACCGCTATTACTACGACCGCATCGGCACCGCGCGCCAGGTCTATTTCGGCGAGCCCCGCAGCGCCATGCTGGCGCTGCGCTGGCGACTGTAGGCCGGGGCGGCCGGATCGGCATAAACTTGCGGCTCCCCAAGCATTGCCGACAGGAGCCCGGGTGAGCCATACGCACGAACTGGCGCTGATGGTCGAGCTGGTGCGCGCGGGCAGCATGTCCGGCGCGGCGCGCGAGCTGGGCGTGACGCCGGCGGCCGTCAGCAAGCGGCTGGCGCAGCTGGAGCGCCGGCTGGGCGTGCGGCTGCTGCGGCGCAGCACGCGCCGCATCGGCCTGACCGCCGAAGGCGAGCTCTACCTGGAGAACGCGCGCCGCATCCTCGGCGATCTCGACGAACTGGACCGCCTGATCGCCGGCCGGCAGGCCGAGCCGAGCGGCCTGCTGAAGGTGAACGCGCCGCTGGGCTTCGGGCGCAGCTACATCGCGCCGGCCGTCGCGCTGTTCTACCGCCGCCATCCCGGCGTCGAGATACAGCTGGAGCTGACCGACCGCGGCGCCGATTTCGTGCGCGACGGCATCGACCTGGCCATCCGCTTCGGCGACCTGCCCGACCGGCGCCTGATCGCCCGCAAGATCGCGCCCAACCGCCGCCTGGTGTGCGCCGCGCCGCGCTACCTGGACGAGCACGGCCGGCCGGACACGCCGCACGACCTGCTGCGCCACCGCTGCATCGTGCTGCGCCAGAACGAGGAAGCCTACAACCTGTGGCGCTTCTCGCGCGGCGACCAGTCCGAGACGGTCAAGGTGCGCGGCGGGCTCAGCAGCAACGACGGCGAGGTGACGATGACCTGGGGCCTGGCCGGCCTGGGCATCCTGCAGCGCGCCGAGTGGGACCTGGCCCGCTACCTGCGCAGCGGCCGCCTGGAGCAGGTGCTGCCCGGCTACCAGCTGCCGCCGGCCGACATCTACGCCGTCTTTCCCGAGCGGCACCATCTGTCGGCCAAGGTGCGGGTGTTCGTGGACTTCCTGGTCGAGCACTTCGAGTCGCGCCGCCGCCGCGCGACCGAGGCCGACGGCTGGGAGGAAATTCAATCCAGCTTGATGTCCGCCTCGCGCACCAGCTTGCCGTACTTCTCCGTGTCGCTGCGGATCTGCCGCGCCATCTCGGCCGGGCTGTCGCCGATCGGCACCGCGCCGATCTCGGCCATGCGGCGGCCGAAGTCCGCCGAACGGATGATGGCCGCCATCTCGGCATTGAGCTTGTCCACGATGGGCCGGGGCGTGGCCGCGGGCGCCAGCACGCCGAACCAGGTCCCCATGTCGAAGCCCTTGAGCCCCGCTTCGTCCAGGGTGGGCACGTCGGGCAGCGCCTGGGAGCGCTGCGCGGTGGTGACGGCCAGCGCGCGCAGCTTGCCCGACTGCACGTGCGGCAGCACCGGCGTGATGGTGTCGAAGGACATGTCGATCTGGCCGCCCAGCAGGTCGGTGGTCAGCGGCCCGCTGCCCTTGTAGGGCACGTGCAGCAGCTTCACGCCGCCCAGCGATTCGAACTGCGCGCCGATCAGGTGCTGGCCGGTGCCCACGCCGTTGGAGCCGAAGGTCAGCTTGCCGGGATCGCGCCGGGCCAGTTCCAGCAGCTCCTGCACCGACTGGGCCGATACGCCGGGGTTGACGACCAGGATGTTGGGCACCAGCGCCACCGTGGTGACCGGCGCGAAGTCCTTCTCGAAGTCGTACTTCAGGTTGCGGTAGACGCTGGTGGCGATGGTGTGGTGCACCGCGCCCATCAGCAGCGTGTAGCCGTCGGGCGTCGCGCGGGCCACGTAGTCCGCGCCCAGCGTCGAGCCGGCGCCGGGCTTGTTCTCGACCACCACCGGCTGGCCCAGCCGCTTGGACAGATCCTGCCCCAGCGCGCGCGCCAGCGCGTCGGTGGTGCCGCCGGCGGGAAAAGGCACCACCAGGCTGATCGGCCTGGCGGGGTAGTCCTGGGCCGGCGCGGCGCCGGCCAGCAGCAGTTGGGCCAGGCCCGCGGCCAGCAGGCCGCGCGCGTATCGCAGCGTCTTGTTCATGCTCGTCTCCTCTTGGGTGGAAAGTCCGCGCCGCAGTTGTGGTGTCGGATGGCGGCGGCGGCGATGCGGTCAGGCGTTCATGGATGCACCGGGGGCATAGGGTTCGTCGGGGGCATGCGGGTCCGTGGCTGCGCCGCGGTTCAGGCGGCCTGCTGCGCGGCGGCCCGGCGGACGTGCCGGCACACCGCCTCGGTGACCTGCTCGGTGGTGGCGCGGCCGCCCAGGTCGCGGGTGTGCAGCGCCGGGTCCGCGGTGACGGCCTCGATGGCCGCCATCACCCGGCGCGCCGCGGCGTCCTCGCCCAGGTGCTCCAGCAGCATGACGATGGACCAGAACGTGCCCACCGGGTTGGCCAGGCCCTGCCCCATGATGTCGAAGGCCGAGCCGTGGATGGGCTCGAACATCGAGGGATGGCGGCGTTCCGGGTCGATGTTGCCGGTGGGGGCGATGCCCAGGCTGCCGGCCAGCGCGGCCGCCAGGTCGCTCAGGATGTCGGCGTGCAGGTTGGTCGCCACGATGGTGTCCAGCGAGGCGGGCCGGTTCACCATGCGCGCCGTCGCCGCGTCGACCAGCTCCTTGTCCCACTTCACGTCGGGGAATTCGCGGGCGACCTGCACGGCGATCTCGTCCCACATCACCATGGCGTGGCGCTGCGCGTTGGACTTGGTGATCACCGTCAGCAGCCTGCGCGGCCGCGACTGCGCCAGCCGGAAGGCGAAGCGCATGATGCGCTCGACGCCGGCGCGGGTCATCATGGAGACGTCGGTGGCGGCCTCCAGGGGCTGGCCCTGGTGCACCCGCCCGCCCACGCCGGCGTACTCGCCCTCGGAGTTCTCGCGCACGATGACCCAGTCCAGGTCGTCCGGCCCGCAGCGCTTGAGCGGCGCGTCGATGCCGGGCAGGATGCGGGTGGGCCGCACGTTGGCGTACTGGTCCAGGCCCTGGCAGATCTTCAGCCGCAGGCCCCACAGCGTGACGTGGTCGGGGATGTGCGGGTCGCCCGCCGAGCCGAACAGGATGGCGTCCTGGCCGCGCAGGGCCTCCAGGCCGTCCTCGGGCATCATGACGCCGTGCTCGCGGTAGTAGTCGCCGCCCCAGCCGAAGTCCTCGAAGGCGAAGCGGAAATCCCCCTGGGATTCGGCCAGCGCCTGCATGACGCGGCGGCCCGCCGGGATCACTTCCTTGCCGATGCCGTCGCCCGGGATGGTGGCGATGCGATAGGTCTTCATGTGCTGTCTCCTGCCCTGTGCGGCTTGCGGGGAGACAGAACTGTATCGGGCGACAAGGGCCGCGGCGGGAGCGCGATTCAAAACACTGTTTACCC
>Ga0182738_1006464_pt1 | contig 12137 bp, 8 predicted proteins | sample eDN5th30CBELigMG_FD_128876 | JGI IMG/M metagenome (GOLD analysis project Ga0182738, IMG submission 128876) | Enriched Miracle-Growth compost microbial communities from Emeryville, California, USA - eDNA 5th pass 30_C BE-Lig MG (version 2)... ...
AGATCCAGGTTTCAAAAAAAGGAAAAAATATTATTGAAGATTGATAAATTTGTCAAGAAATCGTTTAAATTATCGATTTCTAGTCAGAAAGTGAAATAAACAGAATATTTCTTGGAAAAATTAAAGAAAAAAAACTGCTCTGAAATCATTGATAATTGTCAAAGAACTCATCATCAGCAAAGAATTTCTTTTGGGGAATAGATTTTTCTTTTTCATCTACAAAAATCTACAGAAATCAACATATTTTCAAAAAAATTTGAAAGCAAAAACCTCCGGAACTTTTTCTTATGTCCTGAGGTCTCTACTAAAGAACGACCTTTCCCTCATCAGCTTTTCCTTTCATCCCTTCTCTTTAAATCTCTATGTATTAAATGCTTAAATAGCCTTCCAACTTCAGGTCTTTAATTCATTTCCACATCATTCATTTGAGGCTATTTTTAAACTTATTTATTAATGCAATCATTTTTCCTTTGATTTCGATTCAGAAAAGAGAAAGGTCCATAAGTCCTCCTTTCCCTCTCATCCTTTCCTCAATCCTTTCAAAGTCTCAAAATTCAATTCTCACTGATGTTATCCATATGAAAACGAGGTTGGAGTTTTAGGTCAAAGTCTGTCTCAGCTGACAGAAAATCATGCGAAAGGTCTGCAACGACTTTAGTCCCAAAGGTTTTATCTGCTTTCTGAGAGTTAAAGAAAACTAACAGAATCATTTGGTAACTTTTATGGCTCAAAATCTTTCCAGAAAAAATTAGATTTAAAAGTAAACTTCAATCAATGACTCACTCTTCATTTTCCCAACTCTCTTCTGTTAACTTTTCCTTTAGAAAGTTTCCATCATAGCCATTTAAAAGCCTTAGAAAACCCTCTTCTATGAAGTTCCGAGACGACCCTAAAGGCAACACAAAACCTTAAAGGGATGAGAAATTCTTCAACACTCAGCTGAGATGACCATCTGAGAGATGTTTCCCCGAGAAATCTTATCCTTCTTTAGCCCTTATTAGTAAGGTTATTCGCTTTCAAAAAGCTTTTATTCAGGACTTCTGAGCCTTGAATTAAATTCAAGAAATGCGGATTTTATCAAGATTTAAATTTGAGATGCAGGAGAAAATTAGTCAATGATTAATTGATTCATAGATAAAATTAGCTCGTGAGAAACTGTATCTTTTCAGTGATCCTTCCTTTTCTCAAAGTCTTATGGCTATTCGTCTTACGACCAGCCCAGGGAAAAAAGGCTCCTCAAATCACATAAAAAAAAGACAATCTAAAAATAGGTCAGGATTTTCTCCATCAGGACTTTTTAATCCTGTTGGCTTCTTTTAAATCGTGTTCATTTAATCAATTAATCATACATCACATCTCGATACGTCAAACTTTCTTAATCAAAATGACACGTCTTCTTGCCCAGAAACTATTTGATTCATCTCTCAAATTCATCATTTAAAGCTCTCCTTCTTCTGAAATCTCTTCAGAAAAAGGTAATCGCTGAGATTTTGAATTCGCATTCAAATCTAATAATATCGTAATCTTCAAATAATTCTGTATCAAAATTTTCGCTGACTTCACTAATTAATTAAATTATTTTCCACGTCTCAAGACAACCCAATCAAATCCCATTTTTCTTTCCTTCTAATTAAAAGACAAACTTCCTTTATAATTAAATTCCAACCTCTTAAATTACACGTTATTGCCTTTTCATGAAAAATTTACCTCTGTACCTCATCCTTATTTCCCTCTTTTTCAATCTAACCCTCTTATACACCTTCACAAGTACCTCCCATCTTTTCCTTTCCCAATTCTCATTCTCCCATAGCTTATGCCATAACAGACCTAACCGATGAGGAGTCCACCTTCATCCAGGATGTCACCAGATGGACTGTAAATTCAGGCACTCCAGCAAGTTCTTCCAATTGCCAGTATTACGATGTGCATTCTTATCTTGGAAAGTATTATGGATATATAACTTCCCTAGAAAGGACCTATACAATTCTCCCTACTCAGACTTTCATCACTTTTACCCTTACTGTCCATGTTGCTGGGAATTATTGGGGAGACATCGTTTCAACCTTTTATTTCGATTCTGTTTCAATCAATTCCCCCGAATTTCTTTACCTCAAATGATGGTCATTCAACTGGCCCAATCCTATACAAAGGTAGGGTCAGCCACCAAGGCGCCCCTGGTTCTTCTTTAAACCTTCGAATTGTCCCAAATACTGCTTTTACAGGCTCGTCTGGCATGTCAAGCCAATATTTCGGCATACGATATCTTAACCTTTATTTTCACACAGATGACACAGAAAGTACCAGTACCCCAATGTGCCAAACTTCTTCTGTCATATATCCTATGACGAATCAATGTCCCTGTAACTTGAATCAAGGCCCAGATTCCACGACTAATGTCTGTGAATCTTGCGCTCTGGGCTGCGACTTTTGTTTAGGTCCTGCTATTGATCAATGCCTTACGTGTGTAATTCTACGACTTCACAAGGCTGGAATGGAACTCAATGTGTTCTAAATTGTAACGTAGCCTGCTCAGATTGCTATGGATTCTCGGCCAACGAGCGCACTGCCTGCCAGCCTGGTTATATAAATTACCAAAACGGAACTTGTTTGTCAACATGTCCATATCCTTTTGTCAAAGCCTCACAAGGATCTCAGTCAATCTGCCAAAATCCTTGTCCAAATCCTTCAGATTTTTATTTTCCAGAAGGTAGCTCTTGCCAATCTACTTGCTCGTACCCTTATCAAATCCTCAATTCTCCCTCTCCCAATAAATTATGTGTGCTCTACTTATCATCAGATGATGAAACGCAAACTGAGAATAGAGCTAAATCAGGCGATACAATGAATTCAGCAATAGAGGGTGCTATCAAGGCTGCGAGCCTTGAAATTCAGGTGATTCGACATCTGCTGGAGTGAGCTCAGTAACAAAGATGCTTCAGTATATCAAGTTTATGGATATTGGATATCCTGCAAAGGTCGAAGCAATGTTCAGACACCAATACAGCAAAGACTCATTATCCATGAATCTCACAAGCTTCCTTGATGAGTTTCAAAATACTCCACTGCACAGAAAATATGCCTTTTATCATATTTCTTCCAGTTTCTTTGTCAATTATTGGTCGACTTTCGCCACTCTTTCAATCATAGTTATCGCCATTTTGCTCTTCCTGGCCCTCGAATTTTGTTTCAAAAAGTCCGTAAAGCTTCATTCTCTCCTCCTCACAGTCCTTTCGGCTCTCAAATGGAACGTTTTCCTCATCATTTTCAGTGGGTCTATAGGTGATATTGTGTTCTTTACCGCCCTTGATGTTCAAACTCAAGGATTCAGCAGTTTTTACTCATGCATAAGCCTCATATTTTGCGTGTTGACCAATATCCTCTTTGTATTTGTCCTTTACAAAATTTTGAGCACAAACTGGACCCTTAAAACAGCCCAAAAAACCTCAGAAAAAGAAGTTGAAACTCAAACAAATCTCCTTCGAAATTTCAAAGCTCTCTTTGATCCTTATATGAATTCCTCATATCCCCAACAAATCTTTCTTTTCCTGTTCATCTTAAGGGTCTCCTTTGCCAATGCTATCGTCGGATATTTCTATGCTTATCCACTGTTTCAAGCTGTCTGCCTTGTCCTTCTCAGTCTTTCCATGATCCTTTACCTTATTGTCAAGCGTCCCTTTAAACTTCTTATTAATTTGATTCAACAAGTTGTCCTTGAAATATGCCTCCTTGTTGCCAATATTTGTGTACTTATCCTTGCTATCATGGGCTCCAAGGGAGTTCTTGATAATCCTCGCAGAGAGTCGATAGGACAAGTCATCATTAACCTCAATATTGCTGTCCCTATCATCTCATTAGTCCTTCTTGCTGCGAAATTTCTCATAATTGGAATTGGGTTTTTCAAATCCTATAAAGCTGAGAAAAAATCCAAGAATAAGTTGTCCCAAAAAATTGTTCATAGAATCGAGAATAAAGAACCTTCAATGAACGTTAAATTGCAGTCTCGGTTGGGGAGTCAAGCTCGTTTTCATCAGACAAATCTCCAAGCAGAAATTGTCAGTCTCCCAATTGACCATGGTGAAAGTTATCTGAATCAAAGCTCATTGAGTCTTAATGGAAAACAGACTGGAAACTCATCGTTAATGAACTCCCCATACTTCCAAAATTACTCTATAAATAACGATGCGTCAGTGCTGGATAAGCTAAATTCATCAAATATGAGCGAGGTAAGTCTTTTTGAAAGAAGGAAACCCAGAATCAAGAGAAGATTCAAGACTATTCAGGAATTTCGAGAATATGCAAATCATAAATAAGTATAGTTTCGGAGAGTTAATCTCAGTATTATTATTTAAATTATTGTGAAATATGTCATTTGTTTATATTGTCTGTACTTTTTAATTGCCCCTTTTGCTTCTTTGCAGTAAGTCTCAAAGTCCCTCAAGTTGAGCCAAATCTTTTCTAGAGCTCAAATTTTAAAGAAATCTTGACTAAGATCTTTTGACACTTTTAGCCAAAATTTCAGAAAGACCTCTTTTCCAACAACAAAAAAATTGAAAAAAAAAAATAAATAATTTTTTCCAAAGAAAATTTTTATTTCATAAAATCTTTGTCACTTCACTTTATTCTTTAAAAGTTGGAAACAAGCATACTCAAGTTGAAAATCAATCTTGATTCAAGCTTCATAAACCATGAGTTGCTTTTCAATGGTTTTCCCTTGGATCTGGCATCTACAATCTGATATCTCTTCCCCATTCAGAGATATCATCAGGAGATCTTGGAGCCTCTCAACACTCAACTTATTTCTGAAATCAGTCTTGATCCTCTTCATGCAACTAAATCCTCTCGCAATTTCTGCATTTATTGTGGGTAAAGCGGCGTCACTTTTGACCAATTTTATTCTCGTCTCAAATCCATGTTTAAACAAATTCTTCTGTTTAGAGAGAATGAAGAATAGCACCTTCTCTTTTTTATATGAAACTCTTCAAATTTGAAAATTTAAAATTATTCAAGACCGTAAGAAAAAGCTCTTGATCTAAAATGAGCTCATTTGTTTTGAGAGATAATGCTCAGAAAAAAATCTTTGGAAAATGAAATTCTGAAGCCTAAAGTCTTAGGAAAATCTCTACTTCTTTACATTTTTTTTTTCAATACAAAATTTTATTTTGAAGAAAATAAAACAATTTATAAAAGATTTCTCTCAAATAAAGTCAATAAAACTTTTTTTCGTCAAGGATTTTGTTTCTTCTTAAAATTCAAAGCAGGACTGAGCAGAGAGGGAGGGATCAAATCAAATTTTAAGATGTTTGGAAAATTTTAATCTCAATTTTTTTCTGAAAATTTATTTCATTTAAAAAGTCCAAATTCAAGAGCCTTTTTTCAATAGAAAATCTCAACAAAACAAGCTGCTCCTCAAGTATACAAACTCGTTGACCAATCGAAAGAAAACCTTCTGAGAAAAATTTCTTCCTTTCTGTTTTATCACAAAAAAGAAAACTTCTTCCAACAAAGCCAAAAAATTCTATTTTAAAACATGATACAAACATCTTCCTGGCTTCAACAAGCTGACCTGCCATTCCTCAGCCAATGTTCCTTCATTTAAACCTTTGCTGTACAATCTAATCTCTTTCAAAACAACTTCTTGAAATCTCAAGAAGCCTTTTTCACCCCACTATATCTGCAATTGAACCTTTATTTGTGAGGTCATGAGTCAATCTTTTACCCTCTAAATAATTAAGTTTATTAAGGCCGTTTTTTTCCCCTCTTTTCTGAAAAGAAAGTCTCTCCAATCTCCTCTCCGATGACCTTTTCTTCTTCCCTCTTTTGGCTCTCCAATAACCTTGAGAATTCTCTCTGTAGCATTTTCTGCCACCAAATTCCTTTCGAATAAAAAAGCTCTTTTATTAAATCCAGATCGCCAAGATCCCACTTCGGCTCCCTTCTTCAATATAATTCCTCCCAAGACGGAGGTTTCGAGGAAGTAGCCAAGCAGAAATCAAGAGAGATCGTTCTGAAGGCTGATTACCAAGGATTAATAACTCGAAAAATGCCTCACTAAAAGCTCCGCTAAATACAAAAACTAGGCATGGAATGCTAATTAGGAAGGTTTTGTGGGATTTTTGGGAGATCTTAGATGGAAAAATGAGCTCCAAAATGACAAGCATATTTCTGACAATTAAAAACTTTTTGATAAAAATCGCGTATTAATTAATTAACTTGGACAAAGAAAGATCTCAAGAGAGAAACTTCTTTTGAAATGGGACCTCATCTTTCCCAGATACATCTGCCTTCTCTCTAAAGTCCTTTTCTCTCGATCTGAAGCAGTTGGGAAGAAATCCGAAGATTTTGACTAGAGATGAAAGATGAAGGGAAAGAGCGAGAACTTAATCTTTTTCTTAAGGGTGTTTTCACAGTAAATCCTTGCCTTCAATTAATTTGAGCAAAAGAAAAAATTTATGACGATTTGACAGATTAATGAATTAATTCAAGGATAAAAGAAGATGTCAATGACCCCATTCTTGTCATCAGACGCCTCTTCTAAAGAAGCTAAAAGGACTTTCTACAAGCCGAGACAAGCTCTGAAAGTTGGAAGGAATAGATTTCAAAAGAAGACCTCATCACTCCCAAACAAAAAGAATTTAATAAATTTTTCCTCTCAGGATTTTTAAATTTCATAGACTTCTTCCTTTTAAATTAAAGAATTAATTCACGAAACAAGAGCCAGAAAGACCTCGAATTGTCTCCATAGCTCCCTTAAAAAAGCCTTCCCCACCTCTCTCTACATTTTCCTTCCCCATCAATCCATCTTTAAATGTTGTTTTGGAGATGGAGGAACCAAATCATACAGTCCTATTTTGGGTTTTGAGATCCTTTTTAGTTGAAAGATCAAACATTAGACATATTCTGTATGAAAAAAACAAAGTAAAATCGATGACGAAATCAAGGTTTTTGTGACGTCTGAATTCGCCAATCAAAAACCAATTTTTCAATTCTTCTAATTAAAAAACCTCCTCTAACAAAATGTACAGAGATTAATCTTCCTTTTATTAATTCTTTTATAATTCAACCTTAATCCCTCAATTTACACCAGACTTCTTTGAAAACTCCTCTCCTGTATGAACCTCTTCATCCTTATTCCCCTTTTCCTCCTCTCCAATCTCACCAATTCACTAACCATCATACGTTCTCCTTTTTCCTTTTTGCTCTCACCTTTCTAGCTTATTCCATCAAAGACCTTGAGGGTCAAGATTCAACAACTTTCAATCAAGAAGTCTCCCAATGGACCTACAACGGCGGCACACCAGCCTCTTCAAGCGAAACTCAACTCTTTTCCTCAGTCTATCTCTTTGGAAGGTCCTATAGTTCTATAACATCCTTTGAAAGAACATATGCAAGCCTTCCTTCCCATAATTTCATCACATTTACCCTGACTCTCTACGCTGGTGGCTGGTTCGGAGGAGCTATTGCTGTCTTCAACTTCGATTCATCCTCAATAACTTCTCCAAGATTTCTTTGGTGGTCAGAAGGCAATCCTTCCACAAACCCGCTCTATTATAAAGGCGCAGTCAGCCATACTGGCTCTTCATTAAATTTGAGAATTTCTGTCCTCTTAGATGCGAATGGAATGGTTGACACATGGTTTGGCTTCAGAGATCTTTCCATTTTTCTCCACAAAGATCATTCAGGAACAGATATCAGCACAACTCAAATGTGTCAAATCTCCTCTGTTCAACCTACTGTTACTGATCAATGTCCCTGTTCTCTCAGCCAAGGTCCTGATCCCATCACTGGTACCTGCTCACCCTGTGGACCAGGCTGTGATTTTTGCTCAGGGCCTGGTATTGATCAATGCTTGAGATGTAATCCTACAACCTCGCAAGGCTGGAACGGGACGCGATGCGTGCTCAATTGTAATTCAGCGTGCTCAGACTGCTATGGATTCACCAATAACGAATGCCCATTCTGCCAGTCTGACTATTATAATTACCAAAATGGGACTTGTCTCTCAACCTGTCCTTACCCATTTGTGAAAATCTCACAAGGCTCTCAACAAATCTGTCAAAATCCTTGCACAAATCCTTCAGATTTTTATTATGAAGAAGACGGTTCTTGTCAATCTTCCTGCACATACCCTTATGAAATAATCAATTCTCCATCTCCCAACAAGCTCTGCAGGATACAAATCTCACAAGAAGATCAAGCTCAGGCTCAGGATGTAGCTAAAAAAGCTGGGGCAATGGATTCTGCAACAGGGAATGCGATAAAAGCGGCCAGCCTTCTCAGCTCTGGTGATTCAACATCTGCTGGGGTTGGATCCATGGCAAAAATGCTTCAGTATATAAAATTCATGGATATCACTTATCCTGCAAAGGTCGAGATGATGTTCAGGCAAAATAACAACGGAGGAGGAGCTTTATCCCTAAACTTCACTGGCTTCCTAGATGAATTCCCAAACACCCCATTGCACAGAAAATACGCCTTTTATAACGTCTCTTCAAGCTTTTTCGTGAACTACTGGCCTTCCTTTATCACTCTCTCTATCATAATGATCGTCATTTTGCTCTTATTGGCCCTCACATCTTACACAAAAGCCTCAACAAAACTCCATTCTATCTCTCTTATAATCCTTTCAGCTATCAAATGGAACACTTTCCTCATTATCTTCACTGGGTCTATGGGTGATATCGTCTTCTTTACCGCTCTCGAGCTTCAAACCAACAAAATGAACAGCTTCGTCTCAGCCCTCAGCCTTTCTATTTGTCTCCTCATCAACACTCTCTTCATCTTTGTCCTTATCAAAATCCTCCAATCCAACTGGGCCCTCAGAATCGCCAAAAAGGCCTCCCAGCAAGACCTTGAGACACAAACGGACCTCCTCAAACAATTCAAAGCTCTTTTTGATCCATACAACAACTCTTCATATTCCCAACAAATTTACCTTTTCCTCTTCATCTTGCGAATTTCCTCAGCCAACGCTATCATTGGCTATTTCTACGCCTATCCTCTCGTACAAACTGTCTGTCTGGTCCTTATCAGCTTCTCTATGCTCCTTTATCTTGTTATTAAACGTCCTTTGAAATTGATTGTCAATTTTATTCAGCAAGTCGTCCTTGAAATTTGCCTTCTTACGGCAAATATTTGTGTGCTTATCCTCGCCATTATGGACTTTAAACAAATCTCAGATCTCGAAACCCGAGAAAAAGTCGGAAATGTCATCATCAATCTTAACCTTGCGATGCCAATCATCTCTGTGATCCTTCTTGCTGCGAAGTTTCTCTTAATGGGAATCAGCTTTTATCTCGCTTCTAAAGCCAAAAAGAAATCTGAGAATAAGTTTCCTGAAAAAATTGTGCAAAGAATCTCTCCAAAAGCGCATATTAGTCTCCCTGTAACCACTCAACCTCCCACAATGGATGTCAAGTTGAAGTCAAGATTAAGGACTCAAGTTGGTCCGGCTAATCTGAAAACGACTGAACTGCTCACGATTCCGATTGAAAATCCAAACCACGTCACAAGAATAGATCATTCAAATCTTCAAGTTGAAAGTAAATTTCTATTCAAATATCATATTTAATGGTCTGATAGGGCAACAGAGTTTGAATTCGACAATCTCAAATATAGTGGATCCTTCATCTTCGTTTCATAATTACTCTACATCTCAGGAGAGTTCGATGTTGGAAAAGCTAAATTCATCAAATATAAGCGAGATAAGCCCAATCGAAAGGAGAAGAATAAACAAAAGATTTAAGAATATCCAGGAATATAGAGCATATTCAAAGTCATAAAAGAGGTTTCGAAGAGCTCTTTACAAATGATTAGCCTTGAGATGGATGCTCTATATCCAATTTTCAATTGAGAAATTTCACCTTTATTTCAATGAAGTTATTATTTTTGTTTTGCTTAATAGAATGTGTGAAGAAAAAACTTGTATTATTATGACTATTAAATTTTTGTTTTGACCTCGTAATTTTCTTCGCACATCTCCAAATGAGAAAAATTCTTGAAATGAGTTTTCAATGATGAAAAACGAATTTCCTTGTGAGAAAAATCCTTTTGAAAGAAAAAAAAATTTTTTCAGACAAAATTTTTTAATTCCAATGGAAAGTTTTTGGAAGCAAAATGAAAAATAAATTAAGTTCAGAGGGATGATGTTTCGGGTCCTCTCCCTCGAGGGCACCATTCAAGAGAATATGGTTGAAATCGAAGAGGACTGCCACGAAAGGCCTGTATCATCTTAACAGCTCTGGTTTGAATCATCCGAGCGTTTTATGGGATCTCGAAAACGTTGAATTAAAAATTGATAATTTTGTTTTTTTTCAAGCAAACAGGGTTCGGGGTTCGGAACTCTAAACTTTGAAAATCTGGCCATTGTCCGGATAAATCTGGAATGCCTGAGAAAAATTATTGGAAAGTGCAATTATTATTTTTTTTTACTTCTCAAATTTTGTCTGATTTTGTGATATTTTTTCTTCATTCGAACTTTATGAGTGACTGAGAGACATGAAAAATCTCGTTTGGATGCATAATTATTCAAAGAAAATTTTAGAGAACTTTTTTGTTGAAATTTTGTTTGAAGAATATTTTTGAAGTTTTTTTTTCGATAAAAAATTTCGGCAAAAAAGTTTGTTTTGCAGAGTTTTTTTTGGAAAATGAGAAAAATCCGGAAATCTGGGGCAAATCCGGGGAGATTTCGAACCCTATGGGCAAAAAATTATTTCATTTATTTTCATAAAAGCTCAGAAATTTTTTTGTGTCTTGAAAATCACCAACCAATTTTCCTTCAAGTCCTGCTTCTTTAACCAAGATAAAATGTTTAACTTTCATTAACTCTAAAAACCTTCTGGTTATTTTCTAATTTTTCGGCTTCCAAGCCTCTTCGAAACAACTAAAACTTCCAAAGTCTCGATGCAAAAGTTCTAAGAGAAGAGCAGAATTATTCCCAGTAAACAGCCTTCTCAAAATCTCTTTCAACTAAAAGTTTTGCCTCAAAACTCATTGAATTAATCAAATTGATGAATTACTCTATGAATGAACTTTAAACAAATTTAATTCAAGGCCTGAACCATAGCTTCTGCCCTTCACTCCCTCTCCACCAATTCCCTCAAATCCCCGCTATTAACCTTCTGGTTTCATATTTAAGCCCCCCCCTGAAATAACTGCTCTGGACTTTCTTGCCACAAATCCAGAACAAATATCACTTCCCTGGAACATTCCTTCTTTATTCCTTCTTCTCTGTATTCCTCAATCAATTCTCTTCTGGAACCTTTTATCTGCAGTCATAATCTGTCTCCTCTTTCTTAAGACCCTTCATCCTCCTCCGATTTGGTCTTTGGGGGATATTTTCTATCTCTAAAGACTCTTTTCCCTCTCTTCTTCGCCCAAAAAATAAAAGAGGGTTCTCTCCAAGAAAACACAATCAACCCACAACATCTGAAAGAGGACACCACCAATTGCTTATTTCTTGGGAGAATATGAACCCAAAATGGCTCTAAGGAAACAATTTAACATCTTGATCCCTTTTTAATTTGGCACCACGGGCTCGTTTAAAATTTTTAATTGGAGGCAAGCTCTAATTAATAGAAAACGAATTGTTTGAACATTCATGACATCATTAAAAAAACTACTTTCGTCAGCGTTTTTAGTACCTTTAATTCTGCTGGAAATTAACTCTCAAACCCCTTTAAATCCACATACATTCCCCCTTCTCTTCCCTAAAATCCACAAAACTGAACCTAAAAACCCATTGAAATACTTTGGTTCTTCCTTAGTGATATCTTCCAATAATAGATTCAAATTTCTGTGTTTGATCAGGCGTACTTTGTTCTTGATGCTTATAGGAGGCTCCAAATATCCTTCTAAGTCCAAGAAACCCCGAGCGCAAGACCTTCATATCTCTTGAAATTATTAGAAATGGTATATTTGTAGAAGAAACCCTTGAAAAACTGCTGAAAGTGAAATTTGTAAAAGGAAGATGAGCACCTCCAACCCTTCACCGGAGATGTGATGAATGGTTTCTTCAAGATTTCGAGTCTTGGATGGTTTGAAGAGATGGCAGGCAGGAGGTTTATCTTTGCTTTGGAGAATAATTGAAATAAAGTTTAGAAGATTCAGTATCAAAATAAAATGTTATTCTTTGCAAAAAT
>Ga0182738_1006465_pt1 | contig 12136 bp, 7 predicted proteins | sample eDN5th30CBELigMG_FD_128876 | JGI IMG/M metagenome (GOLD analysis project Ga0182738, IMG submission 128876) | Enriched Miracle-Growth compost microbial communities from Emeryville, California, USA - eDNA 5th pass 30_C BE-Lig MG (version 2)... ...
CGAGAAGACCGGCGGTTCGACCTTCAAGAACCCGGAAGGCCATTCGGCCTGGAAGGTGATCGACGAGGCCGGCTGCCGCGGCCTGATGGTCGGCGGCGCGCAGATGTCGCCCATGCACTGCAACTTCATGATCAACACCGGCAACGCCACCGGCTACGACCTTGAATTCCTGGGTGAAACCGTGCGCGCGCGGGTGCTGGAAAACTCCGGCATAAGGCTGCACTGGGAGATCAAGCGCATCGGCGCCTTCCGGCCGGGACGCGAGGTCCAGGAGTTCCTCGGGCAGTTGCTCTGAGGGTGCGCGCGGACAATTTTATTCAAAGTTTTTTCAGAAAGTGAATCTCTCGGAATCTTAAGGACTTGCCACGGAATCAACTCTCTGATTCTCTGCCCTGAAGCGTTTCCTGATTTGAGTCGTGCGTCGCGTACGGCGCGTTTTCCGTCTGGAGGGGGCACCTGCCGGAAGACTCGGATTCTGAATCGGGAAACAGGAGCGTAGGCCGCCGCGAGAGGGGATCACCGGCGTATGAAGAAGCATGTCGCTGTCCTCATGGGAGGGTTTTCGTCCGAGCGCCCGGTGTCGCTGTCATCCGGCACGGCATGCGCGGATGCGCTGGAGGCGGAAGGCTATCGGGTGACCCGCATCGATGTCGGCCGCGATGTCGGCTCCGTGCTGGCGGACCTCAAGCCGGATGTCGCTTTCAATGCGCTGCATGGTCCTTTCGGCGAAGACGGCACCATCCAGGGCATCCTCGAATATCTCGCCATCCCCTATACGCATTCGGGCGTGCTGGCCTCGGCGCTGGCGATGAACAAGGGGCAGGCCAAGAAGATCGCCAAGGCGGCGGGAATCCCGGTCGCCGAATCGAAAATCGTGGACCGTTTCTCCATCGGCGGCGAGCATCCGATGAAGCCGCCCTACGTGGTCAAGCCGGTGAACGAGGGCTCGAGCTTCGGCGTCGTCATCGTCAAGGAGGGGCAGTCGCACCCGCCGCAGGTTATCTCCTCGGCTGAGTGGAAATATGGCGCCGCCGTCATGGTCGAGCGCTACGTGCATGGGCGCGAGCTGACCTGCGCGGTGATGGGCGACGTGGCGCTGGGCGTCACCGAGATTATCCCGACCGGCCACGCCTTCTACGATTACGACTCGAAATATGTCGCGGGCGGCTCAAAACACGAATGCCCCGCGAAAGTTTCACCGAATATTTACCAAAAAATACTGACACTGGCGCTCAAGGCTCATCAAGCTATGGGATGCCGGGGCGTCTCCCGGTCGGACTTCCGCTACGACGACCGCCATTCGGAAAATGGCGAGGTCGTGTGGCTGGAGATCAATACCCAGCCGGGCATGACGCCGACGTCTCTGGTGCCTGAAATCGCCGCGCATGCGGGACATTCGTTCGGCGATCTGTTGAGTTGGATGGTGGAGGACGCTTCGTGCCTGCGTTGAGGTGGGGACAGGAAAGCAGGAAGAGCGCGGGCCGTCGCCCGGCCTTCGGCGCGTTCCCCTCGTTCGAGCGTTTCGTGTTGCCGCGTTGGCTGCGCCGACCGGTGCGCCTCATCGCGCGTCTCGGCGAGGACGATTTTTCCGCGCCGCCGTTCTCGGCGGCTGTTCTGTCGGCAGTGCTCCTGGCTTCGAGCGCCACCTATGGCGGCTATCTCGGCGGCCATCTCGACGGTTTCGTGCAGGGCGTGACGGCGCGCACCGGCTTCGCCGTCGACCAGATCAAGGTGGTGGGCAACCGCCAGACGTCCGAGATCGACGTGCTGGACAAGCTCGGGTTGGACGGCTGGACGTCGCTGATCGGCTTCGATGCCGAGGCCGCGCGCGAGCGCATCGCCTCGCTGCCCTGGGTCGAGCAGGCGGCGGTGCGCAAGGTCTATCCGCACACGCTGGAAGTCCGCGTCGACGAGCGCCAGGCCTTTGCCATCTGGCAGCAGGGCCGCGAGCTTTCCGTCATCGAGAAGGACGGCCGCGTCATCGCGCCCTATTCGGGCGGCAAGCAGGCGGACCTGCCGCTGCTGGTCGGCACCGGCGCGCCACAGCGGGCGCCCGACCTGATGGCCAGGATCGGCCGCTATCCCGAACTGGCGGCGCGGGTGAAGGGCTATATCCGGGTCGGCGAGCGGCGCTGGGATTTGAGGCTGGACAACGGCGTCACCATCAAGCTGCCGGAAAGCGGCGAGGACCAGGCGATCGCCGAGCTGGTCCGGCTGGACCATGACAAGGGTCTTCTGTCGCGCGACATCGTCGCCGTCGACATGCGCATCGCCGACCGGCTGGTCGTGCAGCTGTCGCCCGATGCCGCCGAGGCGCGCGTCGCGGCGCTGAAGGACAAGCCCAAGGCCGTGAAGCGCAAGCTGGAGCGCAAGATATGAACTGGCTCGGCTCCCATGGCGATGCCGCCGCGCGCCGCTCGGGCATTCTGACGGTGCTGGATGTCGGCTCCAGCAAGGTCTGCTGCGTGGTCGCGCAGTTGAAGCCGTGCGACGACGGCAAGCTTCTGCGCGGCCGCTCGCATCGCGCCCGGGTGATCGGCATCGGCCATCAGAAGTCGCAGGGCGTGAAGTCGGGCGTCGTGGTCGATCTCGACCGCGCCGAGCATGCGATCCGGCTGGCCGTCGACGCGGCCGAGCGCATGGCCGGGCTGACGGTGGATTCGCTGATCGTCAACATGACGGCCGGCCGCCTGAGGAGCGACACCTTCGCCGCTACCATCAATCTCGGCGGACACGAGGTCGACGAAGCCGACATCGGTCGCGTGCTGGCCGCCGGCGCCAAGCAGGCGTTGAAGGCCGAGCGCGAGGTGATCCATTCGCTGCCGGTGGCCTTCTCGCTCGACGCCGAGCGCGGCGTGCGCGATCCGCGCGGCATGGTCGGCGAGACGCTGGGCGTGGACATGCACGTCGTGACGGGCGACGCGGCACCCTTGCGCAACATCGAGCTCGCGATCAACCGCTCGCATCTTTCGGTCGAGCGCATGGTGGCGACGCCCTATGCCAGCGGCCTGGCTTCGCTGGTGGACGACGAACTGGAGATGGGCGCGGCCTGCATCGACATGGGCGGCGGCACGACCACGATCTCGATCTTCGCCGAGGGCAAGTTCGTGCATGGCGACTCGATCCCAGTCGGTGGCAACCACGTCACGCTGGACCTGGCCAAGGGCCTGTCCACGTCGCTGGAGGCGGCGGAGCGGCTCAAGGTCATGCATGGTTCGGCGCTGCCCGGCATCGCCGACGACCGCGACGTCATCAGCATCCAGCCGATCGGCGAGGACGGCGAGGCGCCGCTGCAGATCCCGCGCGCGGTGATGACGCGCATCATCCGCGCCCGCGTCGACGAGACGCTGGAAATCCTGCGTGAGCGCATCAACAAGTCCGGCTTCGGCAACGCGGTCGGCAAGCGCGTCGTGCTGACGGGCGGCGCCAGCCAGCTTGCCGGCCTGCCGGAAGCCGCGCGGCGCGTGCTCGGCCGCAACGTGCGTGTCGGCCGCCCGCTCGGCGTCGCCGGCCTGCCGGAAGCAGCCAAGGGACCGGCGTTTTCCACGGCGGTCGGCCTGCTCATCTATCCGCAGCAGATGGCGAGCTTCGAAAGCCAGGCGGCTTTCGGCGGTTTCCGCTTCAGGATGACGGGAACCGGGGGGCGGTTACAGCGCGTAAGTCAGTGGTTGAGAGACAGTTTTTAAGTTTGACGGGGACAGCCCCATAGGCGGCCGCAGCGGCGAAGCGGCGGGAAAGGCAAAGGACGAGGAACAATGACCATCAATCTGCAAAAGCCGGACATCACCGAGCTGAAGCCCCGTATCACCGTTTTCGGTGTCGGCGGTGGCGGCGGCAACGCGGTCAACAACATGATCACCGCCGGCCTGCGCGGGGTCGAATTCGTGGTGGCCAACACCGATGCCCAGGCGTTGACCATGTCGAAATCCGAGCGCCTGATCCAGCTCGGCGCGCATGTCACCGAGGGGCTCGGCGCCGGCTCCCAGCCTGAAGTCGGCCGCGCCGCCGCCGAGGAGTGCATCGACGAGATCATCGACCACCTGTCCAACACCCATATGTGCTTCGTCACCGCCGGCATGGGCGGCGGCACCGGCACGGGTGCCGCTCCCGTCGTTGCCCGCGCCGCCCGCGAAAAGGGCATCCTGACCGTCGGCGTGGTGACCAAGCCGTTCCATTTCGAAGGCCAGCGCCGCATGAAGACGGCGGACCTCGGCATCGAGGAACTGCAGAAGTGCGTCGACACCCTCATCGTCATCCCGAACCAGAACCTGTTCCGGCTGGCCAACGACAAGACCACCTTCGCCGACGCCTTCGCCATGGCCGACCAGGTGCTCTATTCGGGCGTCGCCTGCATCACCGACCTGATGGTCAAGGAAGGCCTGATCAACCTCGACTTCGCCGACGTGCGTTCGGTCATGCGCGAGATGGGCAAGGCCATGATGGGCACCGGCGAGGCTTCCGGCGAGGGCAGGGCGATGGCCGCGGCCGAGGCCGCGATCGCCAACCCGCTGCTCGACGAGACCTCGATGAAGGGCGCCAAGGGCCTGCTGATCTCCATCACCGGCGGCCGTGATCTCACCCTGTTCGAGGTGGACGAGGCCGCGACCCGCATCCGCGAGGAGGTCGACCAGGACGCCAACATCATCCTGGGCGCCACCTTCGACGAGGAACTGGAAGGCGTCATCCGCGTGTCGGTCGTCGCCACCGGCATAGACAAGACGGCCGAGCAGATCGCGGCCGCCCCGATCGCCATCCGCCCGGCGCAGCCGAAGCCGGCCGTTCGTTCGGCCGACGAGCGTCCGGTCGCGGCGCAGCCGGCGGTGCAGCAGCCGCGCGCCGCCGATCCGGTGGCCGAAGCGATCCAGCAGGCCGAAGCCAACGCCGCCGCGATGGCGCAGGCCCGCCCGGTTCCGGCGCACCAGCCGGCCGACGACATCCATCCGCAGAACCGCATCTTCCAGGCGCCGCCGGCCCAGCCGCAGATGCAGCCGCAGCCGATGGCCGCGCCTGTCCACCAGCCGCGCCTGGAGCCCGCTCCGCAGCCGGTTGCCGCGGCACCGCAGCGCATGCCGCGCGTCGAGGATTTCCCGCCGGTGGTGAAGGCCGAGGTCGAGGCCAAGACCAACCCGATCGATCATGAGGATCGCGGGCCGATGGGGCTTCTCAAGCGCCTGACGACCGGCCTGACCCGCCGCGAGGAAGAGCCGGCCCGCCTGCAGCCCGCGCAGCCGCGTGAGCCGAAGCTACGCCAGGCGGCTCCGGAAGTGCGCCGCCTCGCGCCGCAGGACGCGCAGCTCTATGCGCCGCGCCGTGGCCAGCTCGACGATCACGGCCGCATCGCCGCGCAGCCGCGCGCGACTCACGAGGACGATCAGCTGGAGATTCCGGCCTTCCTGCGCCGCCAGGCCAACTGATCGAAAGCGCATCGCGACAATCGTCAGCGGGCAAACGGGAGACCGTTTGCCCGCTTTCTTTTATTATCGTTTTAAAACAATTGCTTATGATGCAGGGTGTGATCGGCTTCGTCGTTACAAAAGGTAAGAAAGCGTGATTTGGAGGATGCCTGCGGCGTGCTTATCTTCGCGGCATCTTATAAGCGGCGCGGGTTTTCTCTTGGGGTGGAGGGCCCGGCGCGGTACCAACAGACGAACAGTTTCGATCGCAGATCACGACCGGGAGTCGGCATGGCCGACCGAAGCGCGCGGGCATATGGGGATCATTTTGAGCGACTATCAAACGACCCTGAAAACGCGCACGTCTCTTTCCGGCACCGGGGTCCATAGCGGCAAGCCCGTTTCCATCCATTTTCTTCCCGCCGACGCCGATACTGGGATCGTTTTCCATCTCGCCGGCAAGGATGGCCAGGTCCGTGAGCTGCGCGCGCTGGTTTCGGAAGTTGGCGCGACCGACCTGTGCACCATGCTCGGCAATCCGGACGGTCCCCATGTCGCCACCGTCGAGCACCTCATGGCGACGGTGTTCGGACTCGGCATCGACAATATGGTCATCGAAATCGACGGCAACGAAGTGCCGATCCTCGACGGCAGTTCCATGCCGTTCGTCGAGGCCATCGACCTTGCCGGCATCGAAACCCAGGCGGTCAAGCGCCGCTTTATCCGCATCGTCAAGCCGGTGCGCATCGAGAACGGCGCCTCCTGGGCCGAGTTCCGGCCCTACGACGGCACGCGTTTCGAGGTCGAGATCGATTTCGAGAGCCCGGCCATCGGCCGGCAGAAGTTCGCTTCCGACATCAATGCCGACGTTTTCCGCCACGACATCGCGCGGGCCCGCACCTTCGGTTTCATGAAGGACGTGGAGCGGTTGTGGGCCGCCGGCTATGCGCTCGGTTCCTCCTTGGAGAACTCGCTGGTCATCGGCGACGACCACAAGGTCATCAATATGGGCGGCCTGCGCTTCCCGAACGAATTCGCGCGCCACAAGACGCTTGACGCCATGGGCGACCTCGCACTGGCCGGCGCCTGCTTCATCGGCTGCTTCCGCTCCTATCGCGGCGGCCACCGGCTCAACGCCGCCGCCTTGCGGCGCCTGCTGTCCGACCGCTCGGCATTCGAGATCGTCGAGACGACGCGGCGCGAACGCGGCCGCGGCGCCGAGATGAAAGCGGTGAGCGCGCCGCTGCACGCGCCCTGGATCCTCTGATATCCCGTCTCTCGCCCATCGCCGGTCGGGCTGTTGCCTCGTTGCATCACCGGCCGAGGAAATGGCGAGAAGGCGAGTGCTTTGCAAAAAGCCATAAAAATGTGCGATTGCCGGGCCATGGCGTTGCCGCGCGATGCGGTTATGGTCTATGGCTGCGCGCCGACGATCGACAAGGCGCCTAAAGCGTGTCGCGATCTTTCAGAATCGCCCGGTACGCTTTAGCTTTTTGATTTTACGCATGTCTTTCCCGAGACCGGGGCCATTTCGGGAGACATGCGGCAGAGGGCGAGAACCGATTATGCTGTTCAGGAAAGCCGACATGACGACCGCGCCGGCAAAGTCTTTGGTAGTTGCCCTGGCCGCAATCGGGCCGCTGCTGGTATCCGGCTGCATGTCGGAGAAGGACGTCGACCTGTCCACCTATGTCGAGCAGACCGACCCGGCCGATGTGCTCTACAACCAGGCGCTCGCCAATATGAACGCCGGCCGCCTCGAAGAGGCGAGCAAGAAGTTCGCGGCGGTCGACCGCCAGCATCCCTATTCGGAATATGCCCGCAAATCCATGGTGATGGGTGCGTTCGCCAACTATCGGCAGGGCAATTACGACGACGCCATCGCTTCGGCCAAGCGCTATCTCACGCTTTATCCGTCGACCGAAGACGCACCTTATGCGGAATATATCATCGGGTTGTCCTACTACCGCCAGATCAAGGACGTGACGCAGGACCAGAAGGAAGCCCGCCAGACGATCCAGGCGATGCAGGATCTGGTGCAGCGCTGGCCCGATTCCGAATATGTCGAGGACGCCAAGGCGAAGATCCGCTTCGCCAACGACCAACTCGCCGGCAAGGAAATGCAGATCGGCCGCTATTATCTGGAGCGGCGCGAATACATCGCCGCCATCAAACGGTTCCGCACCGTCGTCGAGACCTATTCCAACACGCGCCACATCGAGGAAGCGCTGGCGCGCCTGACCGAAGCCTATTACGCGATGGGCCTGACCGACGAGGCGCAGACGGCGGCGGCGGTGCTCGGCACCAACTACCCGGAGAGCCAGTGGTACAAGGATTCCTACAAGCTGTTGCAGAGCAACGGCTTGCAGCCGCGCGAGAACGCCGGCTCGTGGATTTCCAAGGCCGGCAAGCTGATCACCGGCGGCGCCTGACGCGACGCGGGCGACATCACGCCGGCGGCGTATGATGGTATAGAGCGCCGATGCTCTCCAGACTGTCGATTCGCGATATCGTCCTGATTGAGAAGCTGGACATCGATTTCTCGTCCGGCCTGTCGGTATTGACGGGCGAGACGGGGGCCGGCAAATCCATCCTGCTCGACGCCCTGTCACTGGCGCTCGGCGCGCGCGGCGACGCTTCGCTGGTGCGCCACGGCGCCACCCACGGGCAGGTGATCGCCGTCTTCGACGTGCCGCGCAACCATCCGGCCCGCGCCATCCTCGCCGACAACGCCATAGAGGACGACGGCGACATCATCCTGCGGCGGCTGCAGACGGCGGACGGGCGCACGCGCGTCTTCGTCAACGACCAGCCGGCCAGCGTCGCGCTGATGCGCGACATCGGCCATGCGCTGGTCGAGATCCACGGCCAGCATGACGAGCGCGCGCTGGTCGACCCGGCTGCGCATCGCGACCTGCTGGACGCTTTCGGCGGCCATTTTGGCTCGGTGCGCGCCGTCGGCGAGGCGTGGCGGCACTGGCGCGCCTGTGAAGGCGACCTTGCCCGCCACAAGGCGAGGGTGGAGGCGGCGGCGCGCGAGGCCGACTACCTGCGCGCGGCGGTGGCCGAACTTACCCAGCTCGATCCCGAGCCCGGCGAGGAAACCGACCTCGCCGAACAGCGCGCCGTCATGATGCGCTCGGAAAAGATCGCCTCCGAGATCAAGGACGCCGAGGACGTGCTGTCCGGCCCGGCGTCGCCGCTGCCGCAGCTTGCGGCGCTGCTGCGCCGGTTGCAGCGCAAGGCGGGGGAGGTGCCCGGCCTGCTCGACGAGGTGGTGAAGTCGCTGGACGAGGCGATGATCTCGCTCGACGCCGCGCAGTCGGGCGTCGAGGCGGCACTGCGCGCCACCGAATACGATCCCGAAAAGCTGGAACGGACGGAGGAGCGGCTGTTCGCGCTGCGCGCCGCCGGCCGCAAACACAATGTCGCCGTCGACGACCTGGCGCAATTGCGCGACGCCATGGCCGCCGATCTTGCCGACCTCGATGCCGGCGAGGAAAAGCTGCACGTGCTGGAAAAGCTGGCCGCTGCTGCACGGCAGGCCTATGACGAGGCCGCTGCCCAGCTCTCGGCGCAGCGTCATGGTGCCGCCACCGGCCTCGCACGGGCGGTGATGGCCGAGCTGCCGGCGCTCAAGCTGGAGCGCGCCGAATTCATCGTCGAGCTTTCCAGCGAGGCCGACAGCCGCATGGAAGAGGGCATCGACCAGGTCGAGTTCTGGGTGCGCACCAACCCTGGAACGCGGCCGGGACCGATGATGAAGGTGGCGTCCGGCGGTGAGCTTTCGCGCTTCCTGCTGGCGCTCAAGGTGGCGCTGGCCGACCGCGGCTCGGCGCCGACACTCGTCTTCGACGAGATCGACACCGGCGTCGGCGGTGCGGTGGCCGACGCCATCGGCCAGCGGCTGGCGCGGCTGGCGGGCCGCGTGCAGGTGCTTTCCGTCACCCATGCGCCGCAGGTGGCGGCGCGCGCGGCCACGCATTTCCTCATTTCCAAGGCCGGCGGCGCCGACCGGGTGGCGACGGGCATTGCCGAGATGGATCGCGCCGCGCGGCAGGAGGAAATCGCCCGCATGCTTGCCGGTGCCACCATCACCGAAGAAGCCCGCGCCGCCGCCGAGCGCCTGCTGAGGGAAAACACGGCGGTTTGAGGCGCTGCGGGAAGCTGCCTCTCTCGCCCCGTTTACGGAGAGGTAAAGAGCGTTCTGCAAAGCAGACGAAAAGCCAACTGCCTGGCTTTTCGAGCGTTGAACGCCGGCAGGACAGTGAGGGGCGGCGCGACTTTCGCAAGCAGACGCCCCTCATCCGTCCCTTCGGGACACCTTCTTCCCGTCAAAGGGGAGAAGGAAGTTTCGCGCCACCACCTACGCCAGAATAAATCTATCCCCGTCCTTTGAACCCGCCTCATACTCACCGCCAGCTTCCCGCGCGGGAACACCGGTCATGACGGTGATTGCGTGGCGGGGAGCCGGCGCCTCCGCCGGTCGTCAAACGTAGGCGATCGGCCGGGGAGGTTCCGTCCAAGGGTTCCCCTACGGGTAATACGGCCCGTGTGCGCTGGACGAGCGCTGCAAGCTTCGGCCGGTGGCGGCGCAAATGCCTTCATCGTGTGCCGTGGTGAAGCGGAACGGGCGGGAACAGAAATCGCCGGACGGCGGTCTTCGGATCGCAGTTAGTAAAAATTCGGCAGCGTTCCGACGACCGCCGTCTTCCCGACCTCAAGCCATCGAGGTCCGTTCTTTGACAATGGCCAGACGGACGAAAATCCGGGTGTGGCGGGGATGACGTGTGCGCTGTCTGAACCGCCCCTGTCAGCGTGAGTCAGCAGGCGGGGCCATCCCGCTGTTTGCGTGGCGTTGTCCCCAATTCCGGCTCCCGCGTTGAACGATCCTGCTCTATGGTGGCGTCCGATAGCCGAGGAAGCAGAGCAATGTCCGAAAAGCCCGTCGAAGACCTCAGCGAAAGCGAAGCCGCGGCCGAGCTGGAGCGGCTCGCCACGGAGATCGCCGAGCACGACCGGCGCTATCATATGGAAGACGCGCCGACGATTTCGGACGCCGAATATGACGCGCTGCGCCGACGCAACGATGCGATCGAGAACCGGTTTCCCCATCTCCTGCGCGAGGATTCGCCCTCGCAGAAGGTCGGCGCGCCGCCGGCGGAAGGCTTTGCGAAGGTGCGCCATGCGGTGCCGATGCTCAGCCTCGCCAAGGCCTATACGGATCAGGATGTCGTCGATTTCCTGGAGCGGGCGAAGCGTTTCTTCGAGCGCGACAAGGACTTCGACATCGCCTTCACCGCCGAACCGAAGATCGACGGCCTGTCGGCATCGCTGCGCTACGAGAACGGCGTGTTCGTGCAGGGCGCGACGCGCGGCGACGGGACCGTCGGCGAAGACATCACCGCGAACCTCAAGACCATCGCCGACATTCCGCACCGGCTCAAGGGGTCCGGCTGGCCGGACGTGATCGAAATCCGCGGTGAGGTCTACATGACCTATGCCGAGTTCGAGGCGCTGAAGGCGCGCTCGGCGGCGACGGGCGGGCAGGACTACGTCAATCCGCGCAACACGGCGGCCGGCTCGTTGCGGCAGAAGGATGCCTCCGTAACCGCCAGCCGCAACCTGAAATTCTTCGCCTATGCCTGGGGCTTTGCCACCGAGGACCCGGCGCCGACGCAATACGAGGCGGTGCAGAAGTTCGGCGACTGGGGTTTCAGGGTCAACCCGCTGATGGTGCGGGCGAAGTCGGTGGACGAGCTGATCGCCCATTACAGGCTGATCGAGGAGCAGCGCTCGTCGCTCGGCTACGATATCGACGGCGTCGTCTACAAGGTCGACCAGCTGGAAATGCAGCGGCGATGGGGCTTCGTTACCGGCGAGCCGCGCTGGGCAATCGCTCACAAATTCCCGGCCGAGCGGGCGACGACGACGTTGAGGGCGATCGACATCCAGGTCGGCCGCACAGGCACGCTCGCCCCTGTCGCACGGCTGGACCCGGTGACGGTGGGCGGCGTCACGGTCGAAAACGTCACGCTGCACAACGAAGACTACATCGCCGGCATCGATTCCACCGGCCAGCCGATCCGCGACGGCAAGGATATCCGCATCGGCGATACGGTGGTGATCCAGCGTGCCGGCGACGTCATCCCGCAGATCGTCGATGTCTTGCTCGACAAGCGTCCCGCGACGGCCGAACCCTATCGGATGCCGCATACCTGCCCGGTCTGCGGTTCGCCGGCGACGCGCGAGATCAACGAGAAGACGGGCAAGGAGGATTCGCGCCGGCGCTGCACCGGCGAACTGATCTGTGCGGCGCAGGCAGTGGAGGGGTTGCGCCATTTCGTGTCGCGCGGCGCTTTTGATATCGAAGGGCTGGGGGCGGAGAACATCGACCTGTTCTTCAATGCCGGCCTGATCAGGACCGCCGCCGATATCTTCACCCTGAAGAACCGTCGCGCCGAGGCACAGCAGGCGCTGGCCATGCGCCGCGAGGAGCAGGCAAGGCTGCGCGAGGCGGCGTCGGGCAAGGAGCGCAAGAATGTGCGCAGCGCCGACCAGCGCAATTTCGAGGGCCTCGACAAGCTGTTTGCCGCCATCGACGCACGCCGCGAGCCGGAACTCGACCGCTTCATCTTCGCGCTCGGCATCCGCCATATCGGCGAGACGACGGCGGCGGTGCTCGCCCGCACCTTCTCGACCGTCGAGGAATGGATTCGCGTCGGCAAGGAGACGGCCGCCGC
>Ga0182738_1006466_pt1 | contig 12135 bp, 11 predicted proteins | sample eDN5th30CBELigMG_FD_128876 | JGI IMG/M metagenome (GOLD analysis project Ga0182738, IMG submission 128876) | Enriched Miracle-Growth compost microbial communities from Emeryville, California, USA - eDNA 5th pass 30_C BE-Lig MG (version 2)... ...
ACGCTTCGCGCGTCCTACTGACATGCAATATCCCGATCCGCCCGCCGCCGGGCAGGCCATAGACCTTGCGCGCTTCCTGCTGGCGCTGCGCGCCGACGCCGGCGTCGGCGTCCTGCCTTTCTCCGCCCGCGGCGACGCCGACGCGCAATGGGTCGTGGGCCTGCGCCACGTATCGGACTGCGCGAGCGTGCACGGCGACCACTGGGAGCGCCACCCGCGCGGCGACGAAGTGCTGTGCCTGCTCGACGGCAGCGTGCAGGTGGTGCTCGGCTCCGCCGGGCAGCCTGAGCGCACCCTGGCGCTGCGAGCCGGGCAGGCCGTGGTGGTGCCGCAGGGCCACTGGCACCGCCTGCACATCGAGGAGCCGGGCCGGCTGATATTCATCACGCCCAGCCAGGGCAGCGAACACCGGCGCGTCGGCTCGCCGCTCGACGACCGGCCCGCACCTGGGCGCGGGGCATCGGGGCGTGCATCCGGTGGTGCGCGCGGTAGTGCATCCGGGCACACGTCCGGGAGCACGCCATGAGGCCCGCGCCCGCTGTGCGCTCGCCGCTCTACACGCTGGCCATGGTCGGCCTGCTGTACTTCGCCCAGGGCATCCCGCTGGGACTGGCGATGCACGCCTTGCCGACCTTGCTGCGCAGCCAGGGCGCGTCGCTGGCCGCGCTGGCCTGGCTGCCGCTGGTGGGGCTGCCCTGGGTGCTGAAGTTCCTGTGGGCCACCCAGGTCGACAACCGCGCTGGCTCGCCGCTGGGCCGCCGCCGCGGCTGGATCGTGCCCATGCAGGCGGCGGTCGCGCTGTGCCTGGCCGTTGCCGCGGCGACCGGCATCGATCAGGCCAGCGCGCCGCTGATCGTGGCGCTGGCCCTGGTCACCTCGATCGCCAGCGCCACGCAGGACATCGCCACCGACGGCCTGGTGGCCGAGCAGTTCGAAGGCGCCATGCTGGCGCGCGCCAACGCGCTACAGGTTGGCGGCACCATGATCGGCTTCTTCTTCGGCGGCGCCGGGGCCCTGGTGGTCGCCGGCCGCGCCGGCACGCATGCGGCGGCCGCGGTGCTGTGCGGCGCCGTGCTGCTCGGCCTGGCGGCCGTGCTGGGCTGGCGCGAGCCGCACGTCCCCGCCCAGTCGGGGGCGGCCGCCCACCGACACCGGCAGGCCCGCCTGCGCGCGGTCCTGCAGCGGCCGGGCGCGGCATGGCTGCTGGCCGCCAGCCTGCTGTCGGCCATGACGGCCGTATCGGGCCACGGGCTGGCCAAGCTGTTCCTGGTGGACGCCGGCTGGTCGCTCGACGAGGTGGGCACCCTGGGCATGGCCGGCGGCGTGATTACGGTGCTGCTCGGCTGCGGCGGCGGGGCGTGGCTGACCGCCCGCATGGGAGCGGGGCGCGTGTTCGCGCTGGGCGTCGCCGCCTGCGGCGCCTCTGCCCTGCTGTGGTGGGCGGGTGCGGGCGCGATGTCGTACCCCGCGCCCGCGCTGGCATGGCTGGCCACGCTGGCCGGCAGCTTCGGCGCGGGCAGCGCCTCGGTGGCGATCATGACGCTGGGCATGCGCTTCGCCGCCGGCGGCGGCCAGGCCGGCACGGACATGACGGCGGTGCAAAGCATGCGCGACCTGGGCGAAGTCGCGACCTCGTCGTCGCTGGTGCTGCTGGCGTCGCTGCTGGGCTATGGCGGGGCTTTCGCCATCGGCACCGTGCTGGCGGCATTGGCGCTGGCCGTGGCGCGCGGGATGCCGCGCCCCTCGGCCTGATCGCGGGGAGGGGGCGGGCTCACCCCGTGCGGCCAGACGCTTGGCGAATTCCTCGCGCGTCAGGATGGTAGGGTTGACCGGCCGGCCAAGGGGTGAAAGGGGCCGAGGCTATCCACCGCGCGGCCTCGCGCGATCCCGGCCATTCGTCGGGGGTATCTCGGCCACGACATCCCCGATCCGCCGGGCCATCTCCGCCGCGACCACCTTGAGCGACGGAGATACGTCAGATTCCTGCAGCGCAGCCCAAAAGTCCCGTGCCGCGCCAGCCAGCGGCGAGCCCGCATCGCGCGCGTCGAAATCGAACGGCGTGTAGTCCGGCGCACCTTCGGCAGTGGGACGCCACCGCATGGGCAACATGTCGTAGACGGGCGCAAGCGCGAGCAACCCGTCCTGCACGGTTTCAGGTTCCACGAACAGCGACAGGTTACCGCCATGCATGTCGGTGTTGCCGATCAGCCGGCCGAACTGCAGCAAGGCGCGCGCGACGGCTTGATCCTCGAAAGACAGGCGGCCGCGGTCCATCAAGGCCAGCGCAGCCCCATCCCAGCCGGGATACGCGCCGCCTACCAGCCCCTCGTGCGCAGCCAGAATAGAAACGACGTGCCGGCGGCCGTCGCTTAACCCCCCGAGAGACACGCGATCGAACCGTTCGCTGACCAAATAGGTACGCGCGTCGCTTTCCACCAGATGCGTCGTCGCCACCGCGATGGGGCGGTCGACAACGTCGTGCTTCCGCAGGATCTGTCCCGCGAGATGTTCCGCGATGAGCAGGTCTCGCCACCGGTCGCCAAACGGCGTGCCTCGCGGTGGGCTGAACTTGACCAGAGCCGCTGTTTCATCGGCCAGCCGCGCCAACAATTTTGGCTGCTCGCCGCCGGCGGAAGATCCCGCTGGCAAGGTTTGCGCAACGGTGTTCGCCAAGTGATCGAGGGCCGCCGTCATCACGGAAGCCCCCGCTTTGCCATCCGGCAGAACAGGCAGGACATCAGGCTGGGAACGGTCGCCCAGTAGTAAGGCCCCGGGTGCGTCGTACAACCCGGTGGCCGCATAGAGCACTTGTTCCAGCGTCCAACGCGCGGGATCGGCTTCCCAGGTTTTATCACCCAGGTGTCGGGCCTGGAGACGCCCCAGAAACCCGTCCAGCCGCAGCGGGGCCATGTACCAAGGCAGTGTCCGGTGCGTCAGGGTGCTGAACGACTCCGTTTCGACATGCAGATAGTCGTTGGCCAACAGCGTGATATGCCCGATTTCCCAGGGACGCCCAGTCTCCGAGAACCAATACAGGGGCTGCGAAGCTAGCAGACTGTGAATAGATTTTTTTGCCCCATACCGAGTCGCCCGAGCCCGCCCCAGGGTGGCTACCCGGTCGGCAAGCGCGGCGAGCGCCCGTGATACCGTCGGCTGGCTTTTCCGTGTTATGCGCTGCAATTGCGCGGACGACAGCGGTTCGCCTGCTTGCAAGGCATGATAGACCACTGCAGAAAGCGCCGACTCGGAAAGCTTTCCCCGGGGCATGAAATGAATGGATTATTGAATAGATATTTGAATATATGAAATCCATTCGGGCCTGTCAAGAAGCCCGTTCCCATGTCTGCTCCTTGAGCGGACAAGTCGTTATCCGCGCGTGGGTAAGGTTTTATTTGTCACTTCACAGGGGAACAGCCCGGCCGGATGGCGATCCGGATCTTTGCCGTCAAGCAAATCGCATTCACTTCCCCGCGATCGAGAATTCACTTCCCCGCGATCGAGACCAGTTTGCCCAGCGTCTGGACGGCCGCCTCCATCCTGGGGTCCCACGGGTGCCCGTAGTTCAGCCGCAGGTAGTTCGCGAAGTCGCGCTTGGCCGAGAAGATCGGGCCGGGCGCGATGCTGATGCCGTGCGACAGCGCCTGCTGGTGGATCTGCAGCGCATCGACGCCCTGCGGCAGTTCGATCCACAGGAAATAGCCGCCGGCCGGCCGGGTCGCGCGCGTGCCCGGCGGGAAATAATGGCCCACGGCCTGGGCGAACTGCACCTGCTGGGCCTGCAGGATGCCGCGCAGCTTGCGCAGGTGCTTGTCGTAGCCGCCCTTTTCCAGGTAGGACGCGATGGCCATCTGCGTCGGCGCGGGCGAGGCCAGCGTGGTCGTCAGCTTCTGGCGGGCGACTTCGCGCGCGTAGCGCCCGGCGGCGACCCAGCCCACGCGATAGCCCGGCGCCAGGCTCTTGGAGAACGACGAGCAGTGCATGACGATGCCGGCGGTGTCGAAGTGCTTGGCCGGCACGGGCCGCTGGTGGCCGAAGTAGAGCTCGCCGTAGACGTCGTCCTCGATCAGCGGCACGTCGTGCCGGGTCAGCAGCTCGACCAGCGCCTTTTTCTTGGCCGCGGGCATCAGGCTGCCCAGCGGGTTCTGGAAGTTGGTCATCAGCCAGCATGCCTTGGGCCGGTGGCGCCGGATGGCGTGCTCCAGGGCGTCCAGGTCCATGCCTTCGCGCGGATCGGTGCGCACCTCGATGGCCTCGACCTGCATGCGTTCCAGCGACTGCAGCGCGGCGTAGAAGGTCGGCGATTCGATCAGGATGGCGTCGCCCGGCCGCGCGACGGTGGACAGGCACAGGTTCAGCGCTTCCAGCGCGCCGTTGGTGATGACGATGTCGTCGGTCTGGACGTGCAGGCCGCCGGTCAGGTAGCGCAGCGCGATCTGCCGGCGCAGGGCCGCGTCGCCGGGGGTGAGGTCGTCGACCGTGCTCCACGGGTCCAGGTCCTGGATGCCGCTGGCCAGCGCGCGCCCCAGGCGCTGCAGGGGGAAGAGCGTGGGGCTCAGGAAGGCCGAGCCCAGCGGCACCAACTGCCGGTGCATGGCCGATTCCAGCACGCCGAAGACGTGATCGGCGATGTCGAGGCCGACGGCCTCGTCCTCCGGCTGGGACGCGGTGTTCAGTTCCGGCGGCGGCAGGCGCACGCCGTGCGCGACGAAATAGCCCGAGCGCTCCCGGGCGCGGATCAGGCCCTGGGCTTCCAGCAGGTAGTAGGCCTGGAACACCGTGGAGGCGCTCAGCCCGCGCTCGGCCGTGAGCGTGCGCACGGACGGCATGCGGCTGCCCGGCTGGAAGGCGCCGGAGCGGATCGAGGCGGCCAGGTCCGCCGCCAGCGATTCGTAGCGCTTGGGCCGGCCGCCGGGGCGGGGGACGCCGGCACGCCCGGGACTTGCTTCTGATGCCATGTGGATACCGGATTGGCTGGTATGGGAAGGCTGTTATCTTATCCCGACGATCCGGGTTGTAAAGACGGATGATCATGGGGATCACATGCCGGACGGTATGCAACTGATATGGTTTTGTGATCTATAACTGATTATTCATGTTCTGATCCGTAGGGCATATCCTTCCGACCGTTGGTGATACAGGGCGCCGCACCGGGCGCCCCATGCCTGGAAGGACATCCATGAACCCCACAGCCTTGCTGCTGGCCACTTTCATCCTCTCCGTCGTCGGCCTGTTCGCGTTCATCTGGTCGCTGCGGAAAGGCTTCTTCGACGCCGATCCCGCCGGCGCCCGCGCGATCTTCTCCCCGGGCGAGATCGGCCAGCCGGAAGAGCCCTCGACCGATCCGGCGCAGCGCAGCGCGCTGCGGCAGCTCGCGCAGGATCGCCGCGGCGCGGGCCACGGCGGGCAGGTGCCCGACGCCGAGGCCGCCGACCGCCTGGCCGCCGACCGGTCCAGCGCCTTCCCGGCCTTCGTGCTGATCGCCTGTGCGGTGGTGTGGCTGGTGGTGGCCTCGCTGGCGGGGCTCCTGGCCTCGCTCAAGCTGCACTGGCCCGACCTGCTGACCGGCACCGCCTGGCTCAGCTTCGGCCGGCTGCGCACCATGCACCTGAACGGCGTCGCCTACGGCTGGGCGCCGCTGGCGCTGCTGGGCATCTCGATCTGGATGCTGCCGCGCCTGCTGCGCACCCGCCTGCTGGGCGGGCGGCTGGTCGTCATGGGCGCCGCGCTCTGGAACGCCGCCCTGGTCGCGGGCATGGGCGGGCTGGCGGTCGGCGTGAACGCCGGCCTCGAATGGCTGGAAATCCCCTGGCAGATCGGCGTGCTGTTCGCGGTGGGCGGCATGCTCATCGGCCTGCCGATGGCGCTGATGCTGACCCGGCGCCGCACCCCGCACCTGTACGTCTCTGTCTGGTACATGGGGGCCGCGCTGTTCTGGTTCCCCACGCTGTACATCGTCGCCAAGTTCCCCGGCGTGCACTTCGGCGTCGAGCAGGCGACGATGAACTGGTGGTTCGGGCACAACGTGCTGGGGCTGTTCTACACCCCGCTGTCGCTGGCGGCCGTCTACTACTTCCTGCCCAAGGTCATCGGCCGGCCGGTGCGCTCGTACAACCTGTCGCTGCTGGGCTTCTGGACGCTGGCCTTCTTCTACGGCCAGGTCGGCGCGCACCACCTGATAGGCGGGCCGGTGCCCGAGTGGCTGATCACCCTGTCCATCGTGCAGAGCGTGATGATGATCATCCCCGTGCTGGCCTTCTCGGTGAACCAGCATTCGACGCTAAAGGGATACTTCGGCGCGCTGCGCCACTCGCCGGTGCTGCGCTTCATCGTCTTCGGCGCCATGATGTACACGCTGGCCTCGCTGCAGGGTTCCTTCGAGGCGCTGCGCTCGCTCAACGCCGTCACCCACTTCACGCACTTCACCGTGGCGCACGCGCACCTGGGCATGTACGGCTTCGTGTCCATGGTCGCCTTTGGCGGCGTGTACTTCGCCATGCCGCGCATCCTGGATACGCCCTGGCCGCATGCCCGGCTGATCTCCCTGCATTTCTGGCTGGTGGTCGCCGGCTTCGCCACCTACATGGTCATGCTGAGCGTCGGCGGCGTGCTGCAAGGCCTGGCGCTGCTCGACCCGGCGCGCGACTTCATCGAATCGGTGAAGGTGACGATGCCCTGGCTGCAGGGCCGGTCGCTGGGCGGCGCGCTGATGACCTGCGGCCACCTGGTCTTCGCCGTGCACGTGCTGTTGATCGCCGTGCGCTCCGGCGCCTTCTCCGTCGTCGAACGGCCGGCCGCCGTCCCCACTTCCATCGCCTGAACGCGAGCCACCATGGAAAACGAACTGAAACTCATCGTCGGGGCGATGGTGACGCTGTCGCTGGCGACGTCGGCCATGATCGTCGTGCCCTTCCTGCAACTCAAGGACGAGCCCGCGCCCGAAGCGCTCAAGCCCTACAGCAGCCAGGAGCTGCGCGGCCGCCGCGTCTACATGGCCAACGCCTGCATCGCCTGCCACACGCAGCAGCCCAGCGGCACCGGCGCCGGCATCGCCGACGCCCGGCGCGGCTGGGGCCGGCCTTCCGTCGCCGGCGACTACCACTACGACGACCCGCCGCTGCTGGGCACCATGCGCACCGGCCCGGACCTCTTCAACATCGGCGTGCGCCAGCCCAGCGAGGACTGGCACCTGGGCCACCTGTACCAGCCGCGCGCCTACTCGCCCGGCAGCAACATGCCGGCCTACCGCTTCCTGTTCGAGACCCGCGACCCGGACGCGGTGGGCGAGGGCGAGCGCGTGGTGCACCTGCCGCCCGGCGTGGCCGAGGAGGGCAAGGTCGTGGTCGCCAGCCCGGAGGCCGTCGACTTGGTGGCCTACCTGCTGAGCCTGAAGCGCAACTATCCGGTCGTGCCGGTGGAGCGGGCCGGTGGCGCAGCCGCCGCCGTGCCGCCCGCGCAAGGACGATAGCCATGGCGCAACCAACGCAAACCCGGGTGGGCGAGAACCCCGATCCGCACGAACAGTACAACCCGGTGCCGCGCGTGTTGATCGGCCTGGTCGCGGCGCTGCTGGTGTGGGCGGTGTACTACATCTTTTCCGCTGCGCCCGACTCCACGGCGGCGATGGGCGACCGCCGCGACCCGGCCGCGCTGGCGCAGGGCGCGGCGGGGGAGGGCGGCGCCGGAGAAAGCGGCGCGATCGACGGCAGGCAGATCTTCGCCGCGTCCTGCCAGGCCTGCCACCAGGCCACAGGCCAAGGCCTGCCCGGCGTGTTCCCGCCGCTGGCGGGATCGCGCTGGGTCACGGGCGACCCCGCCATCCTGGCGCGCATCGTGCTGCACGGCCTGACCGGTGAGATCGAAGTGTCCGGGGCCACGTACAACGGCGCCATGCCGGCCTTCGGCGAGCAGTTCGGCGACGCCGAGCTGGCCGCGGTGCTGGGCTACGTCCGCGGCGCGTGGGGCAACGGCGCGGCCGAGGTGGAGCCGTCGCTGGTCGAGGCGGTGCGTCGGGAGACGGCCGGGCAGGCGGGGCCGTGGCAGGGGCAGGCGCAGCTCATGCAGGCCGCGGGGGCGGCTGCTGCTGCGACTTCGGCAGTTCCGGCAACTGCAGCGACTCCGGCAGCCCGGTGAGGCGAGGCATGGCCCGCAGCGCATTGGCGCTCGCCGCCGTCCTGCTGGCGGCCGGCGCGGCCTTCGCCGCCGTGACGGCCGGGTTCTCGGCCGTCACCTCCGACGGCATCCGGCGCGTCCAGCTCCGGCAGTCGCCGCGCGACCTGCCCGCCCTGGCCCTGGTCGACGCCCAGGGGCACGAATTCCCGCTGTCGGACTACGGCCGCGGCGACGGCCGGGTGACCACCTTCGTCTCCCTGGTCTACCTGAAGTGCCAATCCGTCTGCCGCACGACCGTCGCCGGCCAGTCCTGGCTGCAGCACGCCATCGCATCGCGGGGCCTGCAGGACAGGCTGCGCCTGCTGACGCTCAGCTTCGACCCCTACAACGACACGCCCGCCGTCATGCGCGGCTACGCGGGCAGGATGGGCGCGCAGCCCGCGTCCTGGCGCTTCGCCACCGTGCGCGATCCCGCCGACCTGCAAGGCATGCTCGACCTGTTCGGCATCGTCGTGCTGCCCGACGGCATGGGCGGCTACGTGCACAACGCCGCGCTGTTCATGATCGACGAAACGGGCCGGCTGGCCCGGGCCTACGACATCGACCGCCCCGATCTTGCTCTGGCCGACTACCTGCAGCAGCGGGAGCGCCATGCCGGCCGATAGCCCGGCCTTGTGTCGCCTCGTCGTCCATGGCCGCCACGCCGGCCTGCTCCCCGGCGCGCTGCTCGCCTGCGCTGCGCCATTGCAGCCTTGGCTGGAACAGTCCATGGCCCTGCACATGGGCATGGAGATCCCGCTGCTGTTCGTCCTGGGCTGGTTCGCGGCGCGCACAGCCGGGCCGCCCCTGGGCCGTTTGCTGGCGCCCTGCAACGCGCTGGGCATCCCCGGCCTGGCATTCGCGCTGCTGGCCACTTCCCTGTGGATGATCCCCGCCGCGCTCGATTATGCTGTGGCCTCGCCCGCCGTGGGCACGGCCAAGGCCGCCAGCCTGGTCGCCGCCGGCCTGCTGGCGGGCGCATCGTGGCCGCGCGCCGGCCTGGTCGTGCAGGCCTTCTTCGTGCTCAACGGCTTCTGGATGACCTTCGTCGCCGGCCTGCTGTACCGGGCCGCGCCGCAGCAGTTGTGCAGCGTCTACCTGCCCGAGGAACAAGCCCTGGCGGGGGCGGCGACGATGGCCTGGGCCGCGGCCGGCCTGGCGGCCTGGACGCCGTCGGTGCTGCGCCAGTTGCGGCAATGGAACAGCGAAGAAGAATGGAGCCGGGAAGAAGAATGGGGCCAGCCAGAAGGAGACTAGCAATGCGCGCGCACCCGCCGCGGCGACGGCCATGATCCGCGCCTTCGTCCTGCTGCTGCTGATGCAGCTCTGCGGCGACCTGCTGGGCGCCGCGCTGCGCCTGCCGCTGCCCGGCACCCTGATCGGGATGGTGCTGCTGCTCGCCTTCATGTCGCTGAAGCCCCAGGCCGGCCAGTGGCTGGAGGACACCGCCCAGCCGCTGCTGCGCAACCTCATGCTGCTGCTCATCCCCTACATCGCCGGCATCGTCACGCAGATGGACAGCATGGCCGGCCAGTGGCTGCCCTTCTTCCTGGCCTGCGTGCTCGGCGCGGTGCTGTCGCTGGCGGCGACGGCCTGGACGCTGCGCTGGATGCTCGCGCGGCAGGCGCGGGCCGAGGCTGGCCATGTCCGTTGAGATGGCGGCCGGCAGTGTGGCGCGCGACCTGCTGCAAGTCATTCAGGCGCTATTGGATTCCCCAGCGACTTCCACCACGCTGTGGATTACCGCAACCCTGGCCAGCTACTGGGCCGCCGCCGCGCTGTACCGGGCCACGCGCGCCCACCCGCTGTGCCTGCCGGTGGTCACCGGCACGGCCGCCGTCATCGCCCTGCTGCGCGCGACCGGCACTTCCTACGAAACCTACTTCGCCGCCGTCCGCCCGCTGGTCTTCCTGCTGGGCCCCGCCACGGTCGCGCTGGCCGTGCCCATGCACGGCCAGATCAAAACGCTGCGCAAGATCTGGCAGCCCATCGCCGCGGCGCTGGCGGTCGGCTCCACGGTGGCCGTCGGCTCGGCCGTGGCCATCGGCTGGGCCTTCGGCGCCCACGCGCCCACCCTGGTCGCCATCGCCCCGCGATCCGCCACCATGCCCATCGCCACCAGCCTGGCCGAGCATTTCGGCGGCCCCGCATCGCTCGCCGCCGTCGCGGTGCTGGTCACGGGCGTCGCCGGCACCATGCTCTGCGGCCCGGTGCTGCGCTGGGTCGTCCGGTCGGAGGACGAGGCGGTGCAGGGTTTTGCGCTGGGCCTGACGGCCCATGCCATCGGCACGGGCCGGGCGTTGCAGATCAGCGAGCGTGCGGGTGCGTACGCGGCTTTGGGGATGGGCTTGAATGGCCTGCTGACTGCGGTGCTGATGCCGGCGGCGGTGGCGGCGATTGCGCTGCTGGGGGCGGGTGGTTAGGTCCCTGGACGGCGCACCGGGGCCGCCTTGCCCGGTCACGCTGGCGCTTGATGGTTGCCGCTGCTATATGAGAATTGTTCGCATTTGTGCGATATGATTGTCAATTGCCCGCTCGTTCGCTACCTATCGCGCTACGGATTCAGCCGCAGAACATAGCCGCATACGCACGGCGGGCTGCGTCGTCTGTGTGTGATTTCGACTGAACCGTGCTAGCCCGCCATTACAGAGACCTGCTGAACTTCTGCATGCGCAAGGTGCGAGACCGCGATATGGCGGCCGACCTGGCGCAGGAGAGTTATGCACGCGTGCTGTCCATGCAGCAGGCCGGGCAAGTCATTCGGGAACCTGCGGCCTTGCTCAAGCAGGTGGCCCTGAACACCAAGATCGACATGGACCGCCGTGCCGCCGTTCGCCAGCACGACGACCTTCACGCCCTGGGCGAGGCAGATCACCCCGTCGCGCCCCGGTGCTTCCAGCCTGAAGAGGCCTATGCCTCCTATCAGGCCGTGCAGGCTTACCTCGACACCATTGAAGCGCTGCCACCCCGGTGCCGCGAGGCATTTGCCATGTACCTTTTCGATGAATTGCCCTACAAGGAAATCGCCGAACGCATGGGGGTATCGCTGAGCCTGGTGGACCGATATATCAAGCGCGGCAAACTCGCCTGCCTGGCCCGCAGGGAGGCGCTTCGCCATGGCGAATGAAAACCGGCAGCATGCGGGGCATACCTTCATTTTTCTGCCGAGGTGTAGTTTTTGCCTCTCTCGTGCGTCTATATCAATAAGATGAGTCGTTTTTCTCTGTCCTCCCGTTCTGCTTCAGCCCCGTTCGACGAGGTTGCGGAGGCGCGCGAGCTTGAGGCGTTCTTTCGCCAGCAAGACCCCGTGAATGTGGCTGCGGTGGACTGGCACACCCGCCGGGAACAGGGACTGGCCGCTGCCGAGCAGGAAGAATTCCGGCAGTGGCTGGCGGCCAGCCCCGCCCATGCCGCCGCCTTCGAGGAACTGGATCAGGGCGTGGCGGCGCTGCGTGCCATTCCGGCGGAAGACACCGCACGGGTTCGCGCGGGCCATTCGACGACTTCCAGCGATGAGGCGGCGCAGCCAGATCGGTCCTCGAAAACCGGCGCCGGAAGCAGGCGTGCGGGCGGGTGGGCCAGCGGCTGGTCCTCGCTGGCCGCGCCCCGGCCGCGCCGGGCCTGGCTGGCCTTCTGTTGCGTGGCTGTTGTAGCGGCGGGCATAGGCTGGCATCGCTGGGGCCAGCAGCGCGTTTTCTCTCAAGACTATGTGGTCGAGCGCGGGCAGCGCCAGACCGTGACTTTGCCCGATGGCACCGAATTGGCCTTCGACGCTGAAACGCAGGCGCAAGTCGCCTTGTACCGCGACCGCCGCGAAGTGCGCATCACAGAGGGGCAGATCATGTTCGCCGTCGCGCCCGACGGCACCAAGCCTTTTCAGGTCCTGGCCGGGCCGGCGCGCGTCACCGTGGTGGGCACGCGGTTCTCCGTGCGGTATCGCCGTACCGGCATGGACGCGAATACCGTCAAGGTGGCTGTGGAGGAAGG
>Ga0182738_1006467_pt1 | contig 12134 bp, 8 predicted proteins | sample eDN5th30CBELigMG_FD_128876 | JGI IMG/M metagenome (GOLD analysis project Ga0182738, IMG submission 128876) | Enriched Miracle-Growth compost microbial communities from Emeryville, California, USA - eDNA 5th pass 30_C BE-Lig MG (version 2)... ...
AAATTTTTCTGGTGTGAAGTCATTCGGGACATTTTTAATTAGAAATAAAAGTTTAAGTTCTGGCTTCAAAAATTTGTTTTGTGAGAAAAATTTTGCAAGAAAAATTCAAGCTTAAGGTAGTTTAAGGCAAATTCTCTGAAATTGTTGACATAAAAATACATCTGGAGCCATATTCGCTTGATCTCAGAGCCAAAAAGGGAACCCAGGGGTTTTTTCCATATTAACTCTACTATCCTTTACCCTTTATTCAATTTTCGTTTGACCCTTCGATGACTTTTGAATAACAAATACATTGCTCAGGCTAAGGCTTACCCTAAAATTGTCTTTTTTATCACTTGACTGGATTTCAAAGTATATCCCTTTAATTAGGTTCTCCTGTGCATCTGACTAGGAAAGCCCAAAAAATTTTTGTGGCTTCTAAACCCCATGTGTCCAAGATCCCAAAGGATATTCAGAAAAGTTCTAGGAAATCAGAATTCTGAGTCAAAATTCTAAATAGATTCGGCTGTTTTGAATGCCTAAAGACCACGAAGGTTTTTACAAGATCTTTTGATTGTCAGGGAGTTGACAAGTTTTCAAAAGAAAATTTCCATGTTACAGAATAAAATTCAAAAATTTGAATCATAAGAGAAGTGACCTGAGGTTGACCTCTCTTCTGTTGGGCTGAAAAACGAGTAAATACCCTTTTGGAGAGTTTTCGAAGGGGTGGCTCTCATTCATTTAGTCGAAAAAATTGTTCGCTCTTTTGTTGGCAATTTTCAAAAACTGGATAAAATCTCACATTCCCCACAAATTACTCAGAGTTAAACCTCTTTAGTTCGTATTCTTTTGTAAATATCCCCTTCAGACTCATATAATAAGTTGTAGAGATCAAGAGAAATTTGCTTCAGGCGAATTATCATTTTTTAAGGAGACCGTAAAGTGTTAATAATTATTCACATTTGAATGCCAACTAATTTAAGCAAGGATCTTTTCTGACGTGTTTTCTTCTAACTATGAACTTTCTTTCAAATTCAAGAACAACAGGTCATCTGTTTAGCTTATATGACTTTAGGGTGTCTTTTATTCCGAATCATCCATCTTTAGGACAGTTCTATGGCGTCATAAAGGCAAATTTGATATGCTTCAGGTTGATGCAAAAAAGCCTTTCTGGAAGGTATAGATAGTTAAAATGGCCATCCCGTTGTCATAACGAAATGAATCCTTCAGAGCTCAGATACTTCCTAAAACACCCCATCGTATTGAGTTTTTTTATTACCAATCCTTTCAAGTCCCATTTTTCCTTTAGCAATGAACATGGTGGCCAGCAGGATGCCATATGAGTCCTCTTCCACCACGGGATTCATCTCAGCATAAATCATCCTGTAGTGAGGTTAATCTTCTCAATTCTCAATTTTGCAATAAAATTTTACAAGACTTTCTGTTCTCAATCAAAGTGCCTGCCACCAAATCTTAGCATCATCAATTAATTAATCCTTGTAAAATAGTGGAGGGAAATTTTTTGAAAGGTGCCTGTGACAATTCTATCAGATCTAATTAAACAGCTATTTCTTCAATAATTAAATAACAAAAACTTTTTGAGATCCTCTCACCCTTGAAATGGCTCTCTTGTACCAATGGTTCCTCTCCATTCTCATCATTCTCTTAACAACCCTCCCAGTTCTTGTTTCCACTACCACATGTTCAGCCGGATCGACTACATATTCTAATTGTCAGGAATGTACTACAGGTTCTGGATGCACCCAATGTATTGATGGATATGGTATTCAGGACGGCTCCTGTGTCAGCTGCGGAGCTGGTGAAGCTTCCTCTGGATATGGATCAACATGTGATACATGTTCAGCAGGAACATTTTCATCTGCTAACTCAGCCACATGCTCCTCCTGTGGCGCAGGCACTTATTCCTCAGTCGGAGCATCCTCATGCGCCTCCTGTCCAGCAGGACAATACTCTACCGGTGGTACTTCTTCCTGTACTGCTTGTCCAGTTGGCACATATTCAACATCTACAGGAGGAACATCCAGCTCATCTTGTTTAACTTGCCCTTCAGGCCAAGTTTCAGGCGTTGGGGCAACATCTTGCTCCGCATGCGCCGCAGGCTATTTCCTCGCCTCTGGCTCCTCAGCTTGTATGAAATGTGCGGCAGGTCAATACTCCGCTTCAGGAGCAACCTCATGCTCGAACTGTGATGCAGGAAAAACCTCAACCGAAGGCGCCTCATCATGTACCACATGCTCTCCAGGCACCTATTCTCATGCAGGTGACTCAGCCTGTAGTTCTTGTCCGGGAGGTACATATTCAAGCTCTTCGGGAGCCTCATCTTGTAATACTTGCTCTTCGGGTCAATACGCACCTGAAGGCTCGACCTCTTGCAGTAACTGTGCTGCAGGCTCCTATTCAACTGTCGCTGCGGCTTCATGTACTCAATGCCCAGGAGGAACCTATTCTGACACAACAGCCTCTACTTCTTGCAAAGTTTGCGCAGCAGGTTATTATTCTAATGCAGGCTCGACTTCATGTACTAAATGCTCTGCTGGGACTTATTCAAGTGGAGGAGGAGCAGCTTCCTGTACTAGCTGTCCCGCAGGCACGTATTCTTCATCTTTAGGAGCAACCTCTTGTACTCCTTGTCCCGCAGGACAATCTTCAGGTTCAGGATCTTCATCATGTTCTTCGTGCTCAGCGGGTACTTATTCAGGAGGAGCAGGCTGGACATCATGCTCGGCCTGCCCAGCTGGAAAATATTCAGCTACTGGAGCCACATCTTGTAGCTCATGCCATGGAGGCAAATATTCAAGTGCAAACTCAGCTTCTTGTTCCACCTGTGCTGCAGGGACATATTCGAGTGTTGACTCAGCCTCTTGTACTTCATGTCCAGCAGGTCAATACTCAAGTGCTGGCGAAGCTTCCTGTAGCTTTTGTGCAGCAGGTCAATACTCAACTGGTGGAGCTGCAACCTGCAGCGCTTGTCCTGGAGGCCAATATTCAAGTGCAGGAGCTTCATCTTGCCTCACATGCCCAGCAGGATATTATTCAAGCGCAGGGTCTTCTGAATGCACCATATGCCCAGCAGGACAATATTCAGCTGCCGGAGCCACATCTTGTAGCGTCTGTCCTGCAGGAAGATACTCCAGTGCTGGAGCTGGTTCGTGTAGTATCTGTTCAGCTGGCCAATATTCCAGTGCAGAAGCTTCATCATGCGAGACTTGTCCAGCAGGAACCTATTCCCTTCAAGATTCCGGCTCATGTACTAGCTGCCCAAGTGGAACTTATTCGCCATCAACTGGAGCTCCATCTTCTGCGTCTTGTCTCTCCTGCTCTCCAGGCCAATATTCTAGTTCAGGTGCTTCAGCATGTGATCTCTGTCCAGGAGGTCAATATCAAAGCCTTTCTGGACAATCTTCCTGCAATACTTGTTCTGCAGGCTATTATTCTGATCCTGGATCTTCTTCTTGTACTCTCTGCTTGCCAGGTCAATATTCAGCTCTCGGGTCAGCTTCATGTGATATCTGCCCAGGTGGCCAATACTCTGGGGCGGGAGCTCAGTCTTGCATCATCTGTCCTGAAGGTCAATACTCCAACCCACAATCTTCCTATTGCCTTACATGCCCAGCAGGCCAATATTCTCTTGCAGGCTCTCCCACATGTAGTCCATGTCCAGCTGGCAAATATTCAAATGCTGGAGATTCAGCTTGTAGTATTTGCGCACCTGGATCTTACTCCACAGGAGGAGCTCAAAACTGCACTCTTTGCCCAGCAGGAACCTACTCATTGACTTCAGGAGCATCTTCATCTGTATTTTGCAACAAATGCCCTGGAGGTTATTATTCAAAGGCAGGGTCAACAGTCTGTTTGATTTGTCCTGCAGGCCAATTTTCAACAGCTGGAGCACCAACTTGCCAAGCTTGTGCTCAAGGTAAAGACTCTTATGCTGGAGCCTCATCTTGCTTTTCGACTCCAAGTTCTTCGATTTCAGATGCTTCGTCAATTGGTATGAGTATTGCTTCAAAAATTGGAAGTGGGCTTTCTGTTGGTAGTTCTTTATTTGCCAACTTTGGGCTGATTACAAAGATTATTCAAAATATCAGATATATGGACATCACTGTTTCTGACGATCTGGAAAGCACCTTTGAAACCTGGAACACTGGTCTGGTTTCCTGGAATATCCCACAAAGCTTATCGTCCCTTTCTGAATCTCAAACATTACCATTTCTGTTTGCTCAGTACGACGTGGATTCGAGGTTTTTGGTGAACTATTGGTCCACTCTGATGAACATATTGATCGGCGTGTGCTTTTTCCTCGTCTTTAAACTACTGAAATTGTATCTCAAAGAGGAGCTTAAAAGAAAGAAAATCATCTCTTCTGTTGTAAACTTCATGGTTTTAGCCACTTCAAATTTTACAATCACCCAAATCTATGGCAGCCTTGATGATATTATCTTCAACGGAGTGTTAGACATACGGTCTCCAAACTTCTCTGCTCCCTTCTCAATTTTTAGCTCCATTTTGGCCTTCCTATTTATCATATTTGGAATTGGTATTCTTTGGTTCCACTTGTGGATGATTAAGCGATGTGGCGAGCTTAAGAAACTTGGCGGAACAGGCTTGGAGACTTTCGTAAAGAAATATGAATCTTTACAGGTGCTTTTTCAAGGCTTCAAAGATAAGACTTTTATGAGACACTCATATTTTGCAATACTAGTGATTAGAACAATGGTTTCAAGTCTTATTATCGTCACTTTGTTTGAGCGACCTCTCGCCCAAGCGATTCTCCTTATGATCATTAATATTGTAATGATCTTGATGTTGCTGATAAAAAAGCCGTTTAAAGAGTTTTATGATGAAATGTCTCAACTTTTCTTTGAGGCAGTTGTCTTTATCGCTTACTTGTGTGTATTGATTATGGCGATAGCAGATCAAATGAACAAAGAAGCTGTTGATTTGAGAGAGAAACTCAGCAAATGTATCATTATCCTGAACACTATTTTATTCCTGGGAAGCTTAGCTCTTGTGTGTATTGAATTATACAAGCAAATATGTGAGTTTTATGAGGCCTGGAAGGAATACAAAGCCAAAAAATCTCTTGTCAGTGTCTGCAGACTTAGCGACACAGTCAATAGAAAGAGCACCACAGACTTCAATACACCCCCAAAAATCAATATTCATAAAGTTCCAGCCCTTGAAATGTCTAATAACCACCCCTTGCTCAATCTTTCATCAGAAAATACTCAATTAAATCTAACACTTCCAACAATAGAAAACAGCAAACTCCTTCAAGATAGTCCTCCTGAAATCTCCATTATTCTGGATAACAATACATTGCAGACTCCAATGCGATCGGATTCAGGAGAGAATTCTGGAATCTCTTCTTCAAGCCTCAAAGTTGATTACACTCCTCAATGGGCTATTTCAAGACCACGTGCAAAACCCCTATATTATAAATCACAAAGTAAGATATCCAAATCAAGGCAAAAATCGTCAATTGATGTTAACTTCTCATATAAAAATACCACTATAAATGAGATATTATCATTAGAGAAAAAATCCTCCTTGGCTGTGCCACCTCCAGATTCTGCTGTACTCCTTGGAGTTCAAAGGAAAGCATCTGAAGTTCGACAAGAATCTCGTTCAGGACATAGCAAACAAGAGTTGACTTTCAAGCAACCGTCAGGAAACTCAATAGAATCGCAAATCCTCTCTGAGAAGAAAAGAATCTCAACTCCATTTGAAGTTGGAAAGACTTTACCCTCACAATTTGTTGAAACTCAAAATTATACTCGACAGACTCTTTCCAGAGAATCAGCGATAGAACTCGTCCCTGGAGCTCAACCAAATTCAAGATTTAAACCAAATGAAAATATGCCTTCCTCTTTATCAAGAATTGGAACTGGAATTCCCTCATTGCACTCAAAGAATATTGATATCAAGTCTCAATATCTACAAAATCAGCCTTCTGGTTTATATCAAAAATACAAAGAAACCATATCACATGGAGTTACTTTTGATGGTACATCAGGCTTGCCTGTCCAGGCAATAAACCCAAGCTTATCAGAGATGCGTAAGGACTCAATGGAGCCTATAAAGCAACAAGATAAGAGTACTTTAAATAGAGACATGAGTCCTGACTCTCAATTGCTGGAGTCAGGAACAAAGAAATTGAGGGTTATCAGCCGGGAAAAATTAAATGATAGACCTCAGCAAGGCGATCTGGAAGGCGCTGCGAGAGCCTTTTCACGCAGATTATTAAATAAAAGAAAAGATCAAGAGCATTTATAGTCATGCTGAGGGGATACGAGCGGAGTTTGATTGAATTAGAATTTTTCATGTTAATAAAAATTCAAAAAAGAATTTAGCGTCATAAATTTTTTATGAATGCTTTCTTTCACTAATTTATTGAATTCATATGTGATTAAAACTTTTAAATATGTTGATTCCGAATATTATGTTTATCTTTACAATTCTTTTATGTCAAGAGCCACTATCAATCTCAATTCTAAAATTTAGTGTATATTTATAATCTTTTTCAATGAAATTTAAACAAAGAAAATTTTTTTTTAGTTTTTCTTTTGAATTTTTTTGCAAAAGAAAATCTCACCAAATCAGGACAAAAGTTTTCCCAACTTTGATGATTTTAGGTCAAGATGTGATTTGGAAGAAAATAAATCAAAAGGAAAAAAAACTTCAGAAAAGTTTTTTCTGACTTTTTGAAACAATTTTCAAATGATGAGACTGAGAAAAAAATTCAAAGAAAATTTTACTTCTCATGATAACGAAGTTCGATAAATGATGGATCCTAAAAGAAAAATTCGATCACACCGCAAATTTGTTCAATCAGCAAAAAAATCTAGAGAAATAAAATTTTTTGGGGAAAAAATTTTTGAGTCTAAAAAGAAATTTTTCAATGTTTTTCAAAGGTTGTCATTTTTCATCAAGTGAATTTTTCTCATTTTTTTAAAAAGAAATTCCTTGATGAAACTGAAAAAATTTTCTCAAAATTTCTTTTCAAAAGCTGGCTAAGAATCAATTTTCAAAAGGAAAAATTTTTCTTTAAAAAAAATTCCTCCATCTCTTCCATCCAAACTTCCAAATAAAAAATTCTCCAACAAGCCCTTTTCTTTCATCTATTTCCAAAGGATCAAAAGAGACAATTTTTCCAAACAAAGTACTTCATTATGAAAAAATTTTTTCACTCCATATATTACGTTAAATAAATAAAATTGAAGGTTATAACAACCTTAGCCTAACCTAAAAACATGAGTAGTAAACATACAACATAAATCTTTTTGAATTCATCACACATTACATAGAAAAAATTCTTCTCAAAACTCTCTCTTTATTTTTTATCTCCAGACCCAGACTTCTCTTGAAAAATCTCACCTGGAGTCTGGAAAGTTAAGCCAGAATACTGTGATAAAATATCTTCTCTAAACTTATTATTAAAAGCTCCAAGCATCATTAATTGCGTCATATTCGGATCTTGACCTCCCGCTCTCACTTTAATATTATTTCTCTTTCTTCTTTGAGGCGATTCCGACTCTGACCTTGAGTCTTTCTTATTCTGCTCATTTCGAGCCATATTCTTCTTATTCAAATCATCTTCTATTAAACGATCAAGGGCATCAATTTCTTGATCAATCAAAGCTGAAGCCAATTTTCCTTGCTTTTGTCCTGTTCTTTCAGCAATTCTAGTGAGGTCTTTCGCTTCACCATCAGCCTTATGATCCTGATTCATTCCTTTTTCTTTAGAAAGTTTATCTTTGGCTTCAACACCACATAATAGACCTTGAGCTTCGCTTCCTTTTCTAAAGTTTGATTCAAAAGAGAGTGAAGGGCCAAGATTAAGTCCAGACAAATCTCCTGTTTCTTGCGAAGATAGATATCGATATGGTGAATCTTTTGTTTTTAATCTATCCTCTTGCGTTATCTTTAATGGCGACTTTGTTCTCTCTTTATGACTTTGTTTGATTCCTATTGGAGTCGACCTACCACTCTGATTGTCCCATTTGGATGGTGAATCTCGCAAATGTCTTGACAAATCTCTTCCCCCAACATCTTTGAGATGAGGATTGGGTTCAGAGTTAATCGAAGAATTATCTTCATAAAGTCCTCCTTTTATTGGGTTGCCCTTTCTATTTTGAGAGAAATCTCTTCCACCTTCATCCCCCGCTCCAGTTTCACCAGGTTTCAAGTTATGACCCAGTTCAGAGCTTGTCTCTCCTCCTCTTCCATAATGAATGATTCCAGATCGAATTAAGGAAAGGCTATAAAGATCATCTTCATCCTTCTTCGATTTTTTCGCTTTAATTTGAAATTTTTTCTTTCTGGAATTCAGCATCATCATCGTCATTGATGAACCTCCAGAAACACTATTCTCAAGGGATAAATCCATCACATTTATCTCAGAACTTTCCAACATTCTTCGCTGTGGTGACATATTAGTCTCCTGATTGATAATACTGCTTGAATCAAATAATTTCATCATCTCGCTTTTATTGTGAACTCCTCCCTTTGTTCTTGTAGTTTCAGTCAATAAATTGCTTTGGGCCCGCAATAACTGTGGGGTGCTTTGCCTTTTAACCAACTTTTTGTTCTTTCTATACTCAAGCCAGTATTCATAAATCTCCACAAGCTTCTTGTAAACTTCAATGCACATGAAGACCAAACTTCCCAAAAACAAAAGCGTATTCAAGAAAATGATACATTGCCCAATTCTTATTCTCATATTATAAGCCACTTCTCCTTTTTGATCTGCGATAGCCATCAACAACACAGTAAAGTGGACTATAAAAACGATCAATTCGTAAAAATACTGCATCAGCTCATCATAAACGCCTTTGAATGGCCCTTTTGAAATTAAGAAGCCCAGCATCAAACAATTCATTAGCACCAACATGATTGCTTGAGCTAATGGCTGTTCATAAAAAGCGACAATAATCAGACTTGCAAGCATAGCTCTCGTCACTAAAAATGCAAAATAAGCATGCCGGAAATATCCAGTATCCTTGTAGTCATCATAAAGAACTTTCAAAAGTTGAAATTTCTTTGTAAATGTTTCTAATGCTCTCTCACTGATTTTCTTGAACTTTGTATATCTATACACAATCCCAAAGTGACCCAACAGAATACAGACTCCAATTGTCAAAAGCAGAATCCCCATCAGCGAATTTATCATAGAGAACTTGGGAGAGAACTTTGTGAAGCGAAGGTCAAGAATTGAATAAAACACAATATCGCCAAGGCTGGTGTAAACCTGAACAAAAGCAAAATTAAAGGCGGCCACCACCATGCCATCAAGGACTGAATGCCACATCTTGTGTTTTTTCAATCGTACCTCTAACAAGAATTTTGAAAGTCTCAAGCCTCCATACATAATAAAACCACTCAGTGTGAGAACCAAAGTGAACCAGTAATTCACCAAAAATCTCGAGTCCAAGTCATACCTCGCAAAGACAAAAGGGAGGTCTTCTGACTCAGACATTGATGACAATTTTCCTGGGATCTGCCATGCCAATATATCGCTCTCCCAAGACTTGAACGCATTGTCAAGCTCATTAGAAACGTTCAGCTCCATGTATCTAATATTCTGCACAAGCTTCGTGATCAACCCGAGGTTCGCAAACATTGAATTTCCAACACATATACTACTTCCAATCTTTGACACTACACTTGACGATATTGCTGAAGCTCTTGCGAACAAATTATCAGTGGTCGCAAAGCAAGTCGAAGCTCCGTCGTGAGAAAACTGACCCGAAGGACAATCAGTACATTCAGAAACGCCTCCAAGTGAATAAGTTCCAGCGATACACATCAAACAAAAACCTGCCCCCTCCTTTGAATAGTAACCTGGAGGGCAATACATGCAAGCGCCGAAAGATGTAGCGCCTGGCAAAGATGAGAATGTTCCTTCAGGACAGAGGGTACAGAATTCTGAGCCTGCATTTGAAAATTGCCCTGCTGCACAAATACCACATGATGCAGCGCCAGAACTTGAGTTATATCCTGCTGGGCAAGTGGTACAAGACGAAGACCCAGCATTAGAAAACTGTCCTGCTAGGCAAGTCAAACAAGAGCCAGCCCCAGAACTGGAATATTGACCAGCTTCGCACAAAATACATGATTGTGATCCTGCAGGTGCGTACATGCCTGCGACACAAATACTACATGAGGCTGAGCCAGCGCTCGAATATTGACCTGGTGGGCAAATCGTGCATGATGCAGATGATGGAGCTGAGTAATATCCTCCTGGACAAAGATCACAAGAAGAAGCTCCTGTGCTTGAATATGAACCTGCCGGGCAGATCTTACATGATGAGGCTCCAGAGTCAGAATATTGACCTGCTGGGCAAGCCAAACAAGACGCCAAAGCAGGAGCCCCTGCAGATGGCGAGTAAGTTCCGCTTGGACAAAGAGTACACGAAGCAGAGTCTTGAAGAGAATAAGTGCCGATTGGGCAAATACTACATGATATTGACTTCACATTTGAGTACTGTCCAGCTGGACAAAGACTACAGGCTCCAGCTCCTGAACTGGAATATCTTCCTGCAGGGCAATCTGTGCATGATGCTGAGTTCGCAAGTGAATAAGTGCCTGCAGGACAAATCGTACACGAAGGAGCTCCGGCACCAGAATAATAACCTGCTGAACAAGTCGTGCAGCTCGAGGCTCCTGCATTGGAATATTTACCTGCTGGGCAAGTGCTGCAGGCTGCAACTCCACCTGGCGAATATTTTCCCGCCTCACAAGTACTACATAGCGAGGCGCCTGCAAGTGAATATTTTCCTGGCCCACAAGTCGTGCAAGATGCTGCACCATCGCCTGAATACTGACCATCAAGGCAAGTCGTACAAGAGGAGGAACCAGCAGTTGAATAAGAGCCTGCTGTACACAAATTACATGATGCCGTTGCTATTGTTGAATATTGACCTCCTGGACATGTGCTACAAGCATCCGCTCCAGCAGCAGAATATTGGCCTGCTGTGCAAGTATTACATGATGTCGAGCCAGAACTTGACCATTGCCCGGCATTACAAGATGTACAAGCCCCTGCTGCCGAAGCAGACCACGTACCTGCTGGACACGTGGTACATGAAGAGGAACCACTAGTTGAGTACTGTCCCGCAGAGCATGTGAGACAGGAGGTAGCTCCTGTGCCTGAATATTGGCCTGCAGGGCAATTCGTACAACTTCCTGAGCTTGCAGTCGAATAGGTGCCTGCTTTACATATAGTACATTGCGTGGACCCTGCATTTGAATATTCACCAGCTGAACAAGGCAAACAGGAAGAAGCATCGATCGCACCAGTCACTGTTGAATATGTCCCCGCTGCACATGGAGTACAGGACCCCGCTGATACGGCTGCGTATGTCCCTGCTGGACACTGGGTGCATCCTGATGACCCTGGAGGTGCATAAGTGCCTGGTCCACAGGCTAAACAGGTTGATGATGCAGCACCTGAATATGTACCGCCTGGACAAGGGGTACAAACGCCATCTCCAGAGTTTGACCACGTTCCTGCTATACAATTAACGCACGCTGCAGAGCCAGAGACTGTCCACTGGCCAGCAGCGCATGCAGTGCAAGAGGATGAGCCTGGAGATGAAGATTGGCCTGCAGGACAAGGAGCACATCCAGCTAGAGATGATACTGCGGTTGTTGCATACGTTCCTGATGGGCAAGAACTACAGCTTGTGGCTCCAGAGGTTGCATCGGAGTACTGGCCGACGAGACAAGAGCTGCAGCCTGCGGCTCCTGCACCAGAATATGTGCCTCCTGGGCATGGATAACATGATGGGGAAGCTGAAGGCGCATATGAACCTGCTGGGCACGTGATACAGGCTGATTGCCCTCCATTTCCGTATTTACCTCCTCCGCAACGATTACATCTGCCGTCGGAGGCTGGTTCATACCCAGCAACACAATTTGTACATGATGTTGAAGTACAAGAATAACAATTCAACCATAAACGCGAACCCCCAGTACATGTTGCTGCAGATATGAGGGTTGGTAAGAGATGGTAGATGAAGAATAAGAAAAGATTTGAGAGAATTGCTTTCATTTTTGTTACAAATTTGTTAGAGACTCTTTTATTTAGAATTAGGAATTTTCCAATCAAATCAAATAATTCAATAAAACCT
>Ga0182738_1006468_pt1 | contig 12133 bp, 11 predicted proteins | sample eDN5th30CBELigMG_FD_128876 | JGI IMG/M metagenome (GOLD analysis project Ga0182738, IMG submission 128876) | Enriched Miracle-Growth compost microbial communities from Emeryville, California, USA - eDNA 5th pass 30_C BE-Lig MG (version 2)... ...
CATGTAAATTGAACACGATCTAGCCGCGTTGCACGCGGTTTCCGGGAACCCGACGGGGCGGCGTTTCTCAGGAACCTTCCTTCGGAAGCTCCACAGCAAAGACGCGGACGGTGCCTTGGCTTCCACCTGCCGCGATATGACGTCCGTCAGGCGAGACGGCGACCGCATCGATTTCGCCGATCTCGCCGGCGACCGTCCTCACAAGCTTACCCCGCGAGACGTTCCAGATCTTGATATTGCCGTCGACACCGCCGGAGACGAGGTGCTGTCCGTCGGGCATGAAGGCGAGAGCGGGGACATTGCCGTCATGCGCCTTGAAACTGCGTTTCCTCTGGTTGCGGTAGGTGGACCAAAGCCGGATTTGACCGTCGAGCGTGGCTGATGCCAGCGTGCGACCCCGCGGTTCGATCGCCAGCGACGACACGAAGTCGCCGTGTCCGCGATACGTCCGCACCAGTTGGCCCGAGTCACTTTTCCAGAGCTTCACAGTCTTGTCCGCACTGCCGGACGCAATGAAGGGCCCGCGCGCCGCGTAGGCGATCGCCTTGACCGCGCTTTCATGGCCGGACAACACGTTCAGCGGGGCCCGCGGGCTCGCCACGTCCCAGATCGCAACCGACCAGTCGTGCTCGGCGGCAGCCAGGCGGTCCGGCCGCCCGACAAACGTCAGCGCCCAGATGGCCGCCCCGTTCCGCCGCATCGACGCGAGCTTCGATCCCGAGGTGAGGTCCCAGACGGCGATCGAGCCGTCCTCGTGGCCGGTCGCTGCGCGTCCGTCGAAAACCGCCAGCGCGCTCGCGGCACCAGCATCGAGTTCCAGCGTGCGCACGAGACGACCGCGCCCGGCGTTCCAGACCTTGAGCGTCCCATCGCGCGAGGCCGTCACGATCTGCTGGCCATCCAGCGAATAGGCAAGCCCGGTAACGGGACCGGAATGCCCTCTGATCTCGACAAGCGCCACGTCCGTATCGATCTGGCTGGTGAAGAGGCCCCCACCTTCGAGCCGCACCCGGGGAATGTAGTCCTGAACGGCGACCACGGCGGATGCCACCATGAAAGCCAGCAAAAGATGCAAAACAATGCTCCGCCAGCGGCTGTCACGCGACCGCTTCCGCAAGGCGCGCGGGGTAGCCCGGCGCGCGCCCGGCTCGGGCTGAGGAACCGGAGTCAGAGCCCTGCTGCTACGCGAGAAGACAGAGCGGGAGCGCGGCGGCTTCGCCTCGGGCTTCGGCGATGGAGGATCCGGCGTCTCGGCGGGCTGGGGTTTCGCCTTGGTCTTCTTCGGTTCCGGCTTGACGTCTGGCGAAGCGGCCGCAACCGCTGCCGCAGGCGCCGCCGCAGCCGGTAGTTCGCCGGAGGGCGGGCTTCCCTTGCGCCAACCTTCGAGAAAGGCAGCGGCGAGCCCACCCGATCGCCTCGCGCTGGCCTGCTCCGCTGCCGCCGAGCCGCCACGCCCTCTCGACATGACGGCAACGTCAGCAGCGTCCGCCGGACGCGACGCAGCAGGCCTTGCCGCGCCGGCAGGCGTGGGACGAGGTGCTGGTTCCGGTTCGGGCGGCGCAGTCTTCCGCTTGGGCTCCGGCCGCTTCGGGGCAGGCGCCAATAGCTCGGCCCGCCATTCCGCGACGCTGCGCGGACGTTCTCCCATCTCGAGCTTCAGGGCCTTGTCGATCGCCGCCAGAAACCGTGGTCGATAGGACGACAGTGCCGCGTCTCCCGTCGGCACGAGATCGTCCGAAACCATGCGCGATGGGGCATCTGGTGGTCGACGGCCCGTCACGGCCTCGTAAAGCGTGGCGCCGAGCGAATAGATGTCGGTCCACGGACCTTGCTGCTTGGCGATCGTTGCATACTGCTCGTAGGGGCTGTAGCCCGGCTTCACGAGCGCCGAGATCGTCTTTGTGTGCTTGGCGATGTCGCCACGCGCCGAGCCGAAGTCGATGAGCACCGGCTGCCCGTCACGCCGGATCATCACGTTGTCGGGGGCGATGTCGCGATGCAGGTAGTCTGCGGCGTGCACGATCTCGAGCGCATCGAGCAAAGGCTGGAGCAGCCGGTCGAGCTCCGGCTGGCGGGGCGCACGGCCCAGCCCCTTGAGCCAGCTCTTCAGACTTTCGCCTTCCTCGTAGTGAAGGACGATGTAGCCCGTGTTGCGTGCCTGGAAAAAACGATAAACCCGCACGATGTTCGGGTGGTTGAAGCGCGCGAGCGTTTGCGCCTCGGCCAGGAAGCGATCGAGGCCCCAGGTGTAGTCGCCTTCGCTGTCCTGTGAGCGCGGCACCACGTCTTCGGCTGGATCGCGCGCCGCGAAATCGACGGGAAAGTATTCCTTGATCGTGACCTTGCGCGCGAGCGCGATTTCCTCGGCCAGATACGTGATGCCGAAGCCGCCCGCACCCAACGGCCGCTCGATCCGATATTCGTCGGCGAGTACGGTTCCGGGTTTGAGGGCGACGAGATCGCTCATGCGGCAGCGGCCGTGCGTTGGTACAATCCGCCCCGCATCTGGCAGGCGGCGCTTGTCCCCGCTCTCAGGATCACGCTGCCCTCCCCGTATTGCCGCCGGCTCTCGGCCGGTCGACCGGCGCGTCGACTCCCACACGCGCGCACTCTCGCCATCAATATGGCAAAAGCATGAGTTGGCAACCCCCTGGCCCCCATTCAGGTGTTCGCAGCCGGCACGTTCCGGATGCCACCGGGGCTGGCGTTGCAGGCACGAAACATCCTGAGCATTTCGGCCATGTTGTGGCCGTCATCCCGTTGCAAACATGGCCGACTCGTCGGAGGTGCCATGCCCGGGACACGGCACGCAGGATCACTCGCTCGCGACAGCGCTCGTCGGCCGCAGCTCGCGGTCAGCTTGCTGTTGTCCGCCTCCATGGCGGCCGCTTTCCTGGCGACAGGCCTGCCGGCCGATGCCCGTGAGGGGTTGCTACCCGGATCGGCGGAGAGCGAGCTTGTCCGGCTGATCGAGCAAGGGCTCGAGCGTCACCCGAGCGTCATGCTGGCGAGCCTCGCTGCGCTGGCCGTGCCAGTGTTCGCGCTGATCGCGGCAATCTCGCGCCTTGCCGTGCGATGGCGACAGGGAGATACGGGACAAGAGGCGACCGACGATCGCGTTTCCCATCGATCCGCCTGGGTTGAGGTTCCCGGCCAACGGTCGCCGCCGGTCGCAATCGGCGAGATCATCCGCATCGGCGACAGCGACGACTGCGATCTTGCCGTTCCGGGCATCGCGGGCGGCGGCACATGCGCCCTCATACAGCGGACATCCGATTACGAGTTCTTCCTTTTCGACGTCAGCGCGGGCGAGGCGAACCTCGCGGTCAACGGGACGGCGCTGGCCACATGCCGCTTGCAAAATGGCGACCGTATCGAGATCGGCAACACCCGCCTTGTGTTCAGGACGGGAGACGAGGTCCCCGCACCGCTGCTTGCTGCGGAGACTGTCTGAGTCGGCTTGCCGGTGAGTATCGGGGACGAGTTCCGCGCGTACGATGTGACGCGGACCGTTTCAATCTGAAATCTGGGATTGAAGGAGAGGGATAGATGTCGAGCAAAGTCGGGAGCGACGAGATGGGCGGCGGGGATCGGCGAATGGTGGGCTCATTGCGCGAGGCACTGGCCGCCGCCGCAAGAAGCGAAGGCACGCCGGCGGCGAGTCAAAACGAGCCCAAGGCGCTACCGATGCCGCCGCCAGCGCCGACCCCGACTCCGCCGGCGATCACGCCGCCGCCCGAGAGGACGGAGCGGCGGACGGTTCCAAGCGCCGCCCAGGCGATCGCCGAGGTTCGCGCTTCGTCGCCCACGCCGACGCCCGCCAGCGAAGTGCCACAGACCCGTGTGATGCGCCCCGGTGTCTCTCGCCAGCCGTCGCCGGAAGGCGGCTCGCGAACCCAACTCGTGCGCGGCAGGACGATGGTCCGAAGGACGGAGTTTCATCAGGATCCGGTCGTCGGCTGGCTCGTCGTGATCGGCGGCCCCGGCCTCGGCGCCTTCCGCCCGATCTACGAAGGCAACAATACCGTCGGCCGCTCGAAGCAGCAGCGGATCCCCATCGACTTCGGCGACGAGACGATCTCGAGCGAGGAACAGGCGTATATCCGATACGATTCGGTTGACCGCCGCTTCCTCCTTGTGCCCAATCTCGCGAAGACGAATATTGTTGCCGTCAACGACAGCAAACCAACGACGGCCGTCGAGCTCAACGCGATGGACGTCATCACCATGGGCCACACCCAGTTGGTCTTCGTGCCTTTCTGCGGGCAGGAGTTCGACTGGGCGGAGCTCTCCGAGATGAAGGGCTGATGCTCAAGTTCCAGCATGCCAGCCGTGCCAGCCAAGGCGCGCGGCCGTACCAGGAAGATGCCTCGGCCGTCTGGCCGGGGTCCGATGTCGAAGCGCCGACGGGGACGGGCGAGCCGCCGGAAGGCACCGCACTTGTCGCCGTGCTGGCGGACGGCATGGGCGGTCACGCGGGCGGTGCGCTGGCGTCGAGCACGATCTGCAGCACGTTTCTCTCCTCGTTCGCCGGCGCGAGCGGCGAAGGTCGCATGCGCCTGAAGTCGAGCCTCGCCGCGGCAAACGAGGCACTCACACGCAAGGTCGCGGCCAATCCCCAGCTCGCCGGCATGGGCGCCACACTCGTCGGCGCCGCAATCGGCGATGCGGGCCTGAGCTGGGTCAGCGTCGGCGACAGCCCCATGTACCTCTACCGGGCGGGCGAGCTCGTCCAGCTCAACGAGGATCATTCGCTGGCGCCCGTTATCGACCACATGGTCGAGCAAGGCCGCATGTCGCCAGAGGAGGCGCGCGCCGACCCGCGGCGCCATTATCTGCGCTCGGCCGTGACAGGCGACGAGATCGAGCTGATCGATGCGCCGGAGCGTCCCTTGGAATTGGCACCCGGCGACATCGTGGTGATCGCCAGCGACGGTCTCCACACCCTTGAGCCCGATGCAGTCAGGGACGTGATCGCGAAATGCGCGGCAGAAGGAGCCGATGCGGTCGCCGATGCGCTGATCCGATCGGTCATCGAAGCGGACGAGCCGCACCAGGACAATACGACTGTCGTCGTCGTGACGGTCGGCGAGTAACTGCAAGCACACCGCGCGGGTGGGCGCGCTGGTCCAAAAATTTCCGCGTTCCCGGAAACCGCAGAGCGGTTATCCGGGACCGTCCCACGTTCGCGGCTACATCCCGAACTCTCATATCGACGGGCAAAGACCCCGGATCTGCGCACTGCTCACGCAGTGCTTATCCGGGGACTCGAGCTTTTATTCGGGATCCTTCCACGTCTCGACTTGGCCAGATACTCGGATCCACTCAGGACTTCCGCTTCGGCCCGCGCACGGCGCGGATGATGTCCGCCATGACCGAGACCGCGATTTCGGCAGGCGTTTGTGCGCCGATGTCGATGCCGATCGGCGCCCGGATGCGCGCGATTTCTTCCTCGGTGATTCCGGCAGCGAGCAGACGCTCGCGGCGCTTGGCATGATTTCGCTGTGAGCCGAGCGCACCGACATAGAGGCAATCCGACCGCAAGGCGAGCTTCAGCGCCTCGTCGTCGATATGTCCGACGTGGGCGAGCGCGACCACGGCCGTATAGGGGTCGAGGCCGATCTTCGGCAGAATATCCTGCGGCCACTCGGCATGGAGAGCGATGCCCGGGAAACGGTCCGGCGCGGCAAACGCACTCCGCGGATCGACGACCTGAATTTCGTAGCCCGATAGCCGCGCGATCTCGGCCAACACCTGACCGATATGAGAGGCGCCGACCACGACGATCCGCGCTGGCGGAACCAGCGCGTGCAGGAATACCTCGCCTTCGGGTCTCTCGACGAGGCCGCTCTTGGCGCTCGAGAAGCGCTTCGCGACATCGTCGGGAACGCCGGAGTCTTCCCGGGCGAAGACGGTTTTCGCTCCATCCTTCAGTCGTGTCTCGATGACGAGTCCGTGCCGGCTCTGTTGTGCCTCGACCGCCTTCGACAGCAGTTCTCCGCCGCCGTCCTCGGCCTTCATCCGCTCAACGTAAACTTTCACCTTGCCGCCGCACGGCAGCCCCGCCCGCCACGCGGTCTCGTCGGCGACACCGAACTCGAGAAGCTTCGGCTTGCCCGAATCCAGAATCTCATCGGCTTCGACGATGACGTCGCCCTCGATGCACCCGCCGGAAACCGAGCCTTTGAACCGGCCATCCGCCGAAACCGCCATCTGCCCGCCAACCGGCACCGGCGCCGAACCCCACGTATCGACCACGGTCGCAATGGCGACGGCACCGTCCTTCAGGAGCCAATCGCGCGCGGCTTCGAGCACACCGATTTCATCACGCGCGGTGTGGGGCGTCGTCGGACTCACAGACATTGGGCTGCTCCGCTGCATCGTTCACACCAAGGATACCGGCTGGCCCGACCATCGGCAAACGGCCCCAAGCCTATCCCCCTGAAGCGCGCTCCGTCTCGGCTGCAATCCACGCGAGAAATGCCTCCGAGCCGCCAATTGCAGGCAGCACCACCGCCGCGGGATTGACGTAAGGGTGCGCGACACGCAGCCAGCCGATCAGTCGCGGCGCCAGTGAGCGTCGTGTCTTGAAGAGCGCAGCAACCTCCTCGCTGCGTTCGATCGTCCCCTGCCAACGGTAGATCGAGCGCATGCCGGGCGTGAGATTTGCACAAGCGGCCAGCCCTGCCGACACCAGGTCGCCGGCGATGACCTCGGCGACGGCAAGCTCGGGAAATGTTGCATAGACGAAGGCAACACTTTCCCCTGTGCCTACCGGTCTCGCCGACCCGTCGTTTGCGCGCCCTTCGCTTTCTGGCACTGCAGTTAAGTCCTCTTGGTGTGGCGAAGGAGAAATTCGCCGGATCCTGCCATTCGTTCGGGCATGAATTTCTCGATCCGAAGCACCTTAGCAATTTTATGCTTCGCACGTCCCAATTCCGAAGTTCCTCATGCTTTGCGAACGAACCCCAGAATCGATCAGAACACGAGCAAGCTGATGTTTCCAGCGTGGTTTGCGGATTTGAAGTTCCCGTCTGAGCCTGCTCTAAGTGGTGCCGCGTACGCCAAGTCCACCACACGCGCCTGGATCAGCCGGGCAGATCCGGATGCCCGACAATGTCGAACTCAAGCCCCAGATTCGAGCGGATTGCCTTCGTGGCGAGCGACACGCCCGAGGCTCAGGGCGCTCTTTCACGGATCTCCGCCCTCTACGGCAACGCTGATCTGCGCTCCGCAGACGTGATCGTGGCGCTCGGTGGCGACGGTCTCATGCTGGAGACGCTCAAGCGGCACATGCACGATCGCATCCCGATTTATGGGATGAACCGAGGCTCCGTCGGCTTCCTGATGAACGAGTATCGCGAGGACAACCTTCTCGAACGCCTCCAGCACGCCGAGCTCAGCCGGATACATCCGCTCTCGATGACGGCGATGGACAAGCACGGCGCGACGCATGCCGCCCTTGCCATCAACGAGGTGTCGGTCTTTCGCGAGACCTACCAGATCGCCAAGCTGCGCATCCTGGTCGACGGCAAGGAGCGGCTCGACGAGCTCGCCTGCGACGGACTGTTGATCGCCACACCGGCCGGATCGACTGCGTATAACCTCTCCGCCTACGGGCCGATCCTGCCGATCAACGCGCGTCTCCTGGCTCTCACGCCCATCTCGCCCTTTCGGCCGCGCCGCTGGAGAGGCGCATTGCTTCCTGCCGCGGCACATATCGAGATCGAGGTCATGGAGGCCGGGAAGCGGCCGGTCAGCGCCGTTGCGGACAACACGGAGATCCGCTCCGTCGTTCGTGTTTCTGTCGAGGAGGCCGACGAGATCGACATCCTCATGCTGTTCGACTCCGGCCACAATCTGGACGAGCGCATCCTGTCCGAGCAGTTCCGCTACTGAGCACCGGGCCTGGGTTTCTCTCCTGGCCGGCAGCTCAGGCCATTGTCAGCCCGAGGCCGGGCGGCTAATCAACAGCTCGGATCGCGAATCGTGCGAGCACGAACCGGGGGCGGGCAATCTTGAGCACAAACGGCCTCGAGAACTTCTTTGTCGGCATCGGCGCCCAGAAGTCCGGGACGACATGGCTCGCCCGTATGCTCGCTTCGCATCCCGATATCTTCGTCACGCCTGTGAAGGAGATCCACTACTTCGATCATCTGCGCGGTCTCACCGAGCACCTCTCGCAGAAGAAGCGCCGCTCGCGGCACCGGAAGTACCATCAGCGCATGTGGACGCAATGGTCCCACTATGCCGAGTACCGCGCACAGCGCCCGTGGTGGCGCGACTACATGGGCTCGCCGATCGATGACGACTGGTATCGGCGATTGTTCCGGCACCGCGGAGAGGCGACGTTCGCTGGCGAGATCACACCCGAATACGCAATTCTCGGTGTCGAGGGGCTCGGCCATATCAAGCGGCTCGCACCCGACGCCCGCGTGATTTTCATCATGCGCAATCCTGTGGATCGTCTTTGGAGCCAGGTTCTGCATCAATGCCGGTCGCGCGGCCTCGATGCCAACCGGCAATCGACCGACGCCATTGCCGAGATGCTGGCGGAGCCGCGGTTCGGCCAGCTCGCGGACTACGCCCAGACGCTGGACGACATGGCCGACGTTTTCCGGGACGACCAGACGCTCGCCCTCTTCTACGAGGACATGCACGCCGACCGATTGGCAGCCCTGCAGCAGGTGTGCCGCTTCATCGGCACGCGCTTCGAGGCGTCATACTTCACCGAGCTTGGCCGTCGCTTCAATCGCAGCCAGCAGGCGGCCCTACCGGCCCCCGTGCGCGCTCATATGCGCGAGCTTTGCCGCGAACAGGCTGTCGCCGTACGCGAGCGTGTCGGGCGAATTCCGGAAGCTTGGGAGCGAGAGTTTGCAACGGGCCGGCCCGCGCCGGTTTGACAGGAACGCAGTGAGGCCGCTCAGTCCCGTCTCGACTTTGACCGCTTGGCGTCCTGATGACGAGCAGCCAGATGGATTGCCGCCCGGACGCGCTGATAGGTACCGCAGCGACAAAGGTTCGTGATCGCGGCATCAATATCAGCGTCGCTCGGCACCGGCTTTTCCTTCAACAGCGCCACCGCCGCCATGATCATGCCGCTCTGACAGTAGCCGCATTGCGCCACGTCGAGCTCGAGCCAAGCCTTCTGAACCGGATGGGAGGCGTTCGACGAAAGACCTTCGATGGTGACGATTTTCTGCTGCGGCGTGAGGCTGCCGACCGTCACCTCGCAGGCCTTCACTGGAACGCCGTCGATGTGCACGAGGCAGGCACGGCAGATGCCGACGTCGCAGCCGTATTTCGTTCCGGTCAATCCTGCCGGTTCGCGCAAAGCCCAAAGCAATGGCGTAGCTCCATCGACCGCCAGGTCGAGCAGCTTTCCGTTGATGTTGAGCTTGGCCATTGACGCCCCCGACGACATCCTGCACCGCATTTCTCGCAGCACGCGACAGGTTGTCAACGATGGCATGCTCGCGCGCGGATTGCGTGGCGCAAATCGACGCCGTGGGGATTTCGCGACGACAGTCGGGACCGCCGCAGCCTCAGACCTCGACTTCCGGCCGGGTGTTCGCGGTCTGTTGTGCCGAGAGCAGCACGGCGGCATGCTCGGCGGGAAAGTAGACGGAATTGATAAAATAATCGCCGTCATGCGGCTCGAAAGGAATCTCGACACCGACGAACGGCCACTCGATCGAGGGAACGCGCGCATCGAGCCGGCTCGGATCGAGCATCTTGTCCTGAGCCATCAGCAGATGCCGCTCGATGTTCGCGCGCTGACGCTCCATATCCTCCGGGCTGGCTGTTCCGTCGCCGCGCGTCATCGCCATGTTGTCGAAAAACGCCGTGAAGAACGCCAGCTTGACAAGCATCCCATCGAGCTTGTCGGCAACGTCCGGCGATTGCAGAGCCACGCCAAGCGCCTCGTCGATCGCAGCTCTCTGGCAATAAAGATTGAATGCCAGGAGATCACCGATCACCTGCTGCAGATGGAACTGGGCATTGGGATCGATAAGGCCGTCGGCGTTCGGGCGTTGGTAGCCGTAGCCAACGTGGCCGATCCCCGACAGGCTGCGCGTGACGAAATGCTGGGCGAAGCCCTTGAGCACGAACGGTCCGGCCTCGGGATCCGTCTCGTCGCCTAGCCCGGGAACGTGGATCAGCCCTTGTTCGCGGACCGTGTCCGTCACCTTCTGGGCCGTCGCAAAAAGAACGTTCAACTCGTCGCGCAGCCGCTCCAGCCGCTCCGTCGCCGCGATTTTCTTCAGACGGCGGATTCCTGACGTGGTCGAGCTCGATGGCGCGGCGGCGCGCTTACCGAAGGGCATGAATATGTCCAACGTGATGGCAGCAGGGGTCGCCGGCGCACGGCTGGCAAGCTCACGCTAGCGTCTGCCCGGTTAACGGTCCCTTACGATCGTAGCATTTCTGGCCATTCCGATCGGTGACTGCCGAGCGGCATGGCCGGCCGCGCGAAGCCGGCGGGTGTGTCGGAGAGATATCCCGCGTGCCGAACGGCCGTGATGGCTCCGAATCCGGACGGCGACATATCGAGAAGGTCGCGCACGTCCTCCCGCGTCGGGTTGGCAGCCTTCAGAGCTTCCACGGGTTGGCGGCCAAGCTTCCAGAGCCATTCGCCCGTCTGCGCCAGCGAGACCCTCACGAGCCAGGATCCGCCTTCCTCGGCTTGGCGCTTCAACGCCATCATGGCAGCCGTAGCCATCAGGAATCCGGTGCCGTGATCCAACGCCTGGCAGGGAAGCTCCTTCGGCCCCTCGACGCCGGCTGCTTTCGCCTCGGCATCGTTCAGACCGTTGGCGTTCTGCACCAGGCTGTCGAAGCCGCGCCGATGGGCCCACGGCCCCATATGGCCCCAGGCCGACAGAGATACGCAAACGATGCCCGGCGAGATCTCGGCCAGTGCCTCGGGCGAAAATCCCTTGGCCGCAATCGCACCAGGGCGATAGCCCTGCACGAACACGTCGGCCTGACGCGCCAGCGTGCGGAGCGTCTCGCGTCCATTGTCCTGCGTCAGATCGATTTCGGTCCGCAGCTTGCCCCGCCCACCGTCGATGATGAGCGATTCCATGTCCGGGATGCCCGGGCCGGTGACGGAAAGGACCTCCGCGCCGTGCGCGGCCAGTGTCCTCCCGCAAACGGGTCCCGCAATCACACGCGTCAGATCGAGCACGCGAATGCCCGTCATCGGACGCTCGGCCGGCACGCGCTTGCGCGGGGAAGCGTCGCCGATACGGATGATTTCAAAAAGCGGCAGTTGGCCGACAGCCGCGCCGTGCGGATGGGCACGCCATTCTTCGGGCGAGCGCATCATGGTGATCACCATGCCGTTCTCAGCCGCCGCCGTCTCGAGTGCTTCGCCGGCCCAATCCTGAAGCTTTCTTTCGACACTGGCCCGGTCGTACTCGGCGCCGAGGAAGCGCAACGTCCGCTCGCGATGGTGGGGCATGTTCGCATGCACCCGAACGTAGCGGCCATCCCCGACGCGATAGACGCCGGCGACCTTGTCCCAGACGCTGCGCTCGGGCTTGCCCTCGACCCGGAGATAGCGCTCGCTGCGGAATTCGGCCGCCGCATGACGCATATCCACGGCTGCCAGTTGCCGCCGTCCCGTACGCAGATTCCAGAATTCCGCGGCTGCGAGGGCGCTCGCCGCGATCGTTGCTTGCGCCATCGTGCCGACTGCAAACGTCGACGGCAGCGCCGGCTCTCGGCCTCTCAACGCAACGGCATAGAGCGCTGAAAGACTGCCGCCACCGAGCTGCCAGATGTGTGCTGTTGCTTCCGCTGGTGACATAACCGCCCTCCGCATTGCGCAGCGACATCACGCGGCGTTGCCGGCGCCCGTCGACACGTCCCCACACCCAACCAGACCTTGGCATCGCAACGCCCGATCTGGCAATTGCCAGTCACATTTATCCATATGTTGAGCATTAATCGAACGAAGAGGACCCCGGACTGGTGGGTTCCTCTCAGGCAATGCGACCGCCTTTGCCGTCGAAGCGCCGACAATCGCCGGCACGGCAGACGAACAGGCAGGCGTCGTCGCTTTCGCGCTCAATCCGCCGTAACGCGCACCGGCCTCTTCAGAAAGGCCGGCATGTGGTCACCGAAC
>Ga0182738_1006470_pt1 | contig 12130 bp, 12 predicted proteins | sample eDN5th30CBELigMG_FD_128876 | JGI IMG/M metagenome (GOLD analysis project Ga0182738, IMG submission 128876) | Enriched Miracle-Growth compost microbial communities from Emeryville, California, USA - eDNA 5th pass 30_C BE-Lig MG (version 2)... ...
GGTCGATCAGCACGACGACACCCTCGTGGTGCGTCTGGAGGCCCCGCGCGACGACTACACCGCGCGCATCGCCGACCTGCTGGCGAGCGGCCGGGTCCAGATCACATGACCGATCCGGGCCAGCTGATCGCGGCGATGCGGTTCGGCGACAGCGCCTTTCCCTCGGGAGGATTCGCGTTCTCGTCGGGTCTGGAGGGCGCGCACCGCGACGGTCTGGTACACGACGAACGCGACGTCGCCGTGTTCACCGCCGAACAGTTGTGCGGCCGGTGGCACCGCGGCGACCGCGTGCTGCTGCGCATGGCGTGGACGCGCGACGATCCCGGCGACGTCGACGCGCTCGCCGAGGCGGTCACCACCATGTCCGTGCTGCGTGAGGCGTCCCGACGTGCGGGCGCCGCGACGCTGTCGACGTTCGCCGCGATCACGACCGCCGACCACCTGACCCGCTATCGCACCCGGGTGCTCGCCGGCGACGCCCCGGGACACCTCCCGATCGCGCAGGCGCTGAGCTTCCGCGCGGCCGGGCTGACGCTGCCGACCGCCGAGGCCGTCGCGGCGTGGCAGGTGGTATCGGGCATCACCAGCGCTGCCCTGCGCCTGGGGATCTGCGGACACCTGGGTGCGCAACGCATCCTGGGCGACCTCACGGCGCCGATGCTGGATGTGCTCGACCGCGAACCACCCGCAGTGCCCGCCACTTTCACCGCCTACGCCGACATCGCCGCGCAGCGCCGCCGTGATGGCGTGCGGCTGTTCGCCAGTTGAAGGAGATCATGTGAACCTCACGCCCACCGAACTCGAACGCCTCACGGTGTTCACCGCCGCCGAGATGGCGCGACGCAATCTGCGCGAGGGGGTTCTGCTGAGCCATCCCGAGGCCGTCGCGCTGCTCACCGACGAGGTCATGCTGGCCGCGCGCAAGAACCTGGCGTACGACGAGGTGGTCGACATGGCCGCGAACCTGCTGCAGGCCAAGGACTGTGAGCCCGGTGTGCCCGACCTGGTGCGCATGGTGATGATCGACGCCCCGTTCCCCGACGGCACCAAGCTCGTCGCGCTGATCGACCCGATCACCCGGGCCGAGGACGACATCCGGCCGGGGGAGATCATCGTCGGTGACCAACCCGTCGAGCTGTTCCCTGGCGTCGAGCGCATCACGCTCACCGTGGTCAACCGCGGTGACCGGGACATCCAGGTGCGCAGTCAATCCCATTTCTACGAGACCAACCCCGCGCTGGAGTTCGACCGTCGCGCGGCATGGGGGTACAAGCTCGACATCGCCTCGGGCGGCGGTGTCCGGTTCGAACCCGGCATCCCGGTCCAGGTCAGCCTTGTCCCGATGGGCGGTGAGCGCGTGATCCAGGGCTTCTCCGGGCTGGTCAACGGCCCGCTCGACGGTGACGACCAACTCGCCGAGCAGAAAGGCGCCTGACGTGACGACCATCGACCGCCGCTCGTATGCGCGCATGTTCGGGCCCACCAAGGGTGACCGGATCCGGCTCGCCGATTCGGATCTGTTCGTCGAGGTCGAGTACGACCACACCGTGCCGGGTTACGAGTTGCTCAGCGGTGCAGGAAAATCCGTGCGCGACGGCGAGGGGTACCGGCCATCGTCCAAACCGTCCGACGGCGCGCTCGACTACGTCATCATGAACGCCGTCGTGATCGACGCTGTGGCGGGGATCATCAAGTGCGACATCGGTATCCGCGACGGGCGCATCGTCGGCATCGGCAAGGCGGGCAACCCGGACACCATGCCGGGGGTCACCGAAAGCATGGTCGTCGGCAGCGCCACCACGCCGATCCCGGCCGAGGGCATGATCGTCACGGCGGGTGCCATCGAGACGCACGCGCACCTGATCTCGCCGCAGCAGACCGAACACGCGTTGTCGACGGGCACCACCACGCTCATCGGCGGTTCACTGGGCCCGTCGTTCGAGGTCGCGACCGGCGGCCCGCGCAACCTCGGCATGTTCCTCAAGGCCGGTGACTACACGCCCATGAACTACGTGCCGTTCGGGCGGGGTTCGTCGGATCCGGCCGCGGTGCTGGAGATGGTGGCCGCAGGCGCGGGCGCGGTCAAGATCCACGAGGACTTCGGCGCCTCGCCCGACATCATCGACAAGACGTTGCAGGCCGCGGATTCCGCAGATTTCGCGGTGCATCTGCACACCGATTCGATCAACGAGTTCGGGTTCTCCGAGACCACCATGTTGACGATCGGCGACCGGACCATCCACCTGTACCACGTCGGGGGCGCGGGCGGCGGGCACGCGCCCGACCTGATCCGGTGCGTGAGCTACGAGAACGTCATTCCGGGCACCACCAACCCCACCAACCCGTACACGCTGGGCGGTCTCGACGAAGGTGTGCCGATGACCATGGCGGCGCACCTGATGAACTGGGAGTCGCCCGAGGACATCGCGTTCGCCGAGGCGCGGATCCGCCCGCAGACCATGGTGGCCGAGGATCTCCTGCACGACATGGGTGCCATCTCGATCTTCGGCAGTGACACCCAGGGCATGGGGCGAGTCGCCGAGAACATCGCCAACTGCTGGCAATTGGCCGCGGTGATGAAACAGCGTGTCGGGCGCCTGCCGGAGGAGAAGACCGCCGCGGCCGACAACGAACGCGTCAAGCGCTACATCGCGAAACTGACCATCAACCCGGCCATCTCGGTCGGCGCCGACGATCACATCGGTTCGGTCGAGGTGGGCAAGGTCGCCGACCTGGTGATCTGGAAACCCGCGTTCTTCGGCGTCAAACCACAGGTGGTGCTCAAGAACGGCTACATCGCGTGGGCCGCGCTCGGCGACGCGGCCGGGTCGATCTCGTCGTCCGAACCGATCATCCAGCGCCCCAACTGGGCCGCCTTGGGCGACGCGGCCGCCGACGGCGGATTCGTGTTCATGTCCTCGCTCGCCATCGACGCCGGGGTGCCCGAACGCCTCGGGCTGCGCAAGCACGTACTGCCCATCAAGTCGGTGCGCTCGCTGCGCAAGAAGGACATGGTGCGCAACAACGCCCTGCCGCACGTCGAGGTCGACCCGCGCACCTTCGACGTGCGGGCCGACGGGGTACTGCTCACCGCCGAACCCGCTGTCAGCGTGCCGTTTTCGCGGAAGTTCCTGCTGCGATGACTGCCTCCCAGAGAACAGCACTGAAGGCGGCGCGCATCGGCATCGGCGGTCCGGTGGGCTCGGGCAAGACCGCGCTGGTCGAGGCGCTGCTCGCCGGTTTCGCGCGGCGGGGTCGCAGCGTGTCGGTGATCACCAACGACCTCGTCACCACCGAGGACGCCGAACGGGTCCGTCGTTCGGGACTGATCGATCCGCGGCGCGTACGCGCGGTCGAGGCCGGGGGATGCCCGCACACGGTGATCCGTGAGGATCCGTCGCTCAACATGGCCGCGGCCGACGCGCTCGAAGCCGAATTCCCCGACACCGAGATGATTCTGCTGGAATCCGGCGGCGACAACCTGGCGTCGACGTTCTCGCGGGACCTGGTGGACTACTGGCTCTTCGTGATCGACGTCGCGGGCGGAGACGACATCCCACGCAAACGCGGCCCCGGCGTGCTGCGCTGCGATCTGCTGGTGATCAACAAGGTCGACCTCGCGCCGCACGTCGGCGTCGACCTCGACCTGATGCGTCGTGAGGCCGACGAAGTCCGCAGCGGCAGAACGGTTGTCGCGATCAGCGCCCGCAACGGCCACGGCATCGACGAGTTGATGGACGTGCTCGAGCGCGAAGTGCTGTTCGTGTGAAGCTCGCCGAACGCACCGCGGCCGATCTGCGGTTCGCGCGCGCCGGCGCCCACACGGTGCTGACCCGGCGCCGTCACCGGTGGCCGTTCGTGATCGGCCGGGTCTTCGCCGACCCGCAGCACCCGGGCCTCGGGACGCTGACCCTGCAGAACGCGGCGGGCACCGTCATCCCGGGCGACGTGATCCGGCAGCGCATCGAGGTGGTCGACGGCGGGCGGGCCGCGGTCAACGGGCAGGGGGCCACATTGATAAGCGGTGTTCCCGGCGGCGACGCGTCGGCCGAGGACACCGAGTTGTACGTCGACGCCCGCAGTTGGCTGTGGTTCGATCCCGCACCACGCATCCTCACCGCCCATACCCGTCACCGCCAGCGCACCGAGGTGTGCGTCGCGCCCGGCGGCTGCGCCGTCGTCGTAGACACCGTGGTGCTGCACCCCGACCTCGACGCGGCGACCTTCGGCAGCGTCGAGTCCACCGTCACCGTCCGCGCGCCCGGCGGCGCGCTGCTGGCGATGGACGCACAGGTCTTGGACGCCCCACCCGTGACGGGCCGCTTCACCGCGTTCGGCACGGTCTACTTCATCGGGGCCGGCTTCATCGGGGGCGACCAAGAGAGCCCGACCGAGCCGCCCGGTGTCTACACCGCGGTCACCGAACTGCCCAACGGCGCCGGGTGCGCCGTGCGCATCGCCGCAGCAGACGGCGGAGCCCTGCGCACCTACCTGCGCCCGCTCACCGCCGAAACGGCATTCCGGCAGGCGTCCACTCGCACTTTTCCTGACGGAATGCCGTTTCGGCGGAGTCAGGTGTGAAAACCTCGCGCACGGGTTACTAAGCACGCATGCTTGAGAGCCAAGTCGATCAGATCGCCGTCGTCATCCCCGCGCACAACGAGCGCGCCCACCTGCCGATGTCGCTTCGTGCGATGGTCACCGCCGCGATGTGCGTGCCCGTACCCGTGCAGATCGTCGTGGTTCTCGACGCCTGCACCGATGGCAGCGAGTCGCTCGCGGGCGACTTCGGTTCCGATGTCCACTTCGTGTCGGTCGACGCGGGCAACGTGGGTGCCGCGCGCGCCGCGGGGTTCGCGTACGCCCGCTCGCTGCGCCCGGACACCACGAGGACCTGGTACGCGACGTCCGACGCCGACACCGCGGTGCCCGCCGACTGGCTCGTCGAGATGACGACGACGGCCGTCGAGGTCGACGCCGACATGGTGCTCGGTGGCGTCCACGTGCCGGGCGGCCTCGATTTCAGCGAGAGCAACGACCACGTGCACGGCGCCAACATGGGCTTCCGTGCCGACGCGTACTGGTCGGTCGGTGGCTTCCGCGGGCTGAAGACCGGTGAGGACGCCGAACTCGCCGACCGCTTCGAGTCGCACGGCCTGCACGTGCACCGCGACGGCGACCTGTCGGTGGAGACCTCGGCCCGCCGGTCGGGCCGCGCGCCCGACGGCTTCGCCGACTACCTGCGCGAACTCGCCCGCACCCCGGTGCCTGCCGAACTCGGCGCCCCGGCCTGATCTCCTGCGCGAGCGGACGGAAGGTACCCCGCGACGAGGGGTGCGGGGTACTGCCCGTCTGCCGCGCCCGATCAGCCGACCGCGCGCGCGGCACCCTCCCAGAACTGGGCCCGCACGGCCTTCTTGTCGGGCTTGCCCAGCGCGGTCACGGGCACCGAGTCGACGACGATCACCTGCTTGGGTGACTGCACCGAACCCTTGCGTTCCTTCACCGACGCCTGGATCTCGGCGGTCAACCGCTCGATGCCCTCCTCGCTGCGGTCGGCGTCGGGACGCAGCACCACCACCGCGGTGACGGCCTCGCCCCACTTCTCGTCGGGCGTGCCGATCACGCACACCTGTGCGACCGAAGGATGTTCGGCGACAACATCTTCCACCTCACGCGGGAACACGTTGAAGCCGCCGGTGACGATCATGTCCTTGACCCGGTCGACGATGAACCAGTAGCCGTCCTCGTCCTCGCGGGCCATGTCGCCGGTGTGCAGCCACCCGTCCTTGAACGTCTCGGCCGTCGCGTCGGGCAGCTTCCAGTACCCGCCGGCCAGCAGCGGGCCGGATACGCAGATCTCGCCGACCTCGCCCTGCGGGACGGGGTTTCCCTCGGGGTCCAGCAGCGCCGTACGCGCGAACATGGTGGGCCGCCCGCACGAGGTGAGCCGCTTGTCGTCGTGGTCCTTCTTGCCCAGGTACGAGATCACCATCGGGGCCTCGGACTGGCCGTAGTACTGCGCGAAGATCGGGCCGAACCGCTTGAGCGCCTCGGCCAGCCGCACGGGGTTCATCGCCGAGGCGCCGTAGTACACGGTCTCCAGCGACGACAGGTCGCGCGTGTGGGAGTCGGGGTGGTCCAGCAGCGCGTAGAGCATGGACGGCACCAGCATGGTCGCGGTGATACGACGCTCCTCGATGACGCGCAGCACCTCGCCGGGATCGAACTTGGGCAGCACGATCATCTCGCCGCCCTTGACGATCGTCGGCACGAAGAACGCGGCACCGGCATGCGACAGCGGCGTGCACATCAGGAAGCGCGGGTTCTCGGGCCACTCCCATTCGGCCAGCTGGATCGTCGTCATGGTGGTGATCGACCGCACCGTGCCCATCACGCCCTTGGGCTTACCGGTCGTTCCGCCGGTGTAGGTGAGCCCGCCGATGTGGTCGGGCGGCAACTCGGCCGCGACGAGCGGCTTCGCCGGATACTTGGCGGCCTCGGCGTTCAGATCGGTGGCCACCCCGGCCAGCGCCTCGGGCACCGGCCCGATGGTCAGGATCTGGCGCAGCGTCGGGACCTTCTCCAGCAGCCCCAGCGCGCGCTCGACGAACGCGGGTGTCGGGTCGATGATCAGCGTCGTGACCTCGGCGTCGGACAGCACGTAGGCGTGGTCGTCGAGGGAACCCAGCGGGTGCAGCGCCGTGCGCCGGTAGCCCTGCGTCTGCCCCGCGCCGATGATCATCAGCACCTCGGGCCGGTTCAGCGACAGCAGGCCGACGCCTTCGCCGGAACCCGCACCGAGCGCCTCGAACGCCTGGATGTACTGGCTGATGCGGTCGGCGAGTTCACCGCCGGTCAGCGTGGTGTCGCCGAGGAACAGCACCGGCTTGTCCCGGTTGCGTTTGAGCGCTGCCACGGTCAGGTGGCCGGAGTGAGTGGGGTGACGCAGCAGATCGGGCGAGGAGCTTTTCACCTGGGTCATGCAGACCAGACTAGAACGTGTTCCAGAAATGGTGCAGTCGATCCCCCTGAACTCGGTGCCAGGCACACAAAGCAGGTAGTCCGCTACGCATGTCACCCCTGGTCGACCTCCCTAACGTCACACATGAGCAAGGAGGCAGGAACATGGCGACCAACAGCCGATATCGGGCGATCACCATCTACGACGCGGCCCTGTGCGCGGTGTTCGGCGCGCTGGTGTCCGCCGGGTTGACGCTCGCGGTGCAGGACGGCTCATGGACCCACGGCGCGACACCGTGCGCGCAGCCGATCACCGCCGAAGCGCACGACACCGTCGTGCACCCGGGCGGCGTCATCGCCGTGACCAACGACCCGTGCCACCCATGACGGGTGGGGGCTTCCCGGCGGTTGAGGGGTCCGCCGGGGAGCCGCCCACCGAGGTTCAACGGGCCGCGACCGCCCGCGCGTCGGCGGCCGCCTTCTCCGCCAGTTCGACGCGCCACTGGATCTCACGCTGAACCCATTCGTTGTCCTGCGGGAACTCCTCGACGTCGGCGATGCGGCGCACCTCGAGTGTCACGCCGGTGCCCAGCGGGCACTTCGCCGCCCACTTCTTGGCCTCGTCCTTGGACGGCACGTCGATGATCCAGAACCCGTCGAAACGCGCGGTGGGGTAGGGGCCGTCGGTGACCGTGGGGTCGTCGGTGCCGAAGTCGACGACGAAACCCTCCTCCGGGTCGGTCAGGCCCTCACCGGCCACCATCACCCCGGCCTTGATGAGTTCTTCGTTGTAGCGGCCCATTTCGGCGATGATCTCGTCGAAGTCGATGTCCTGTTCGGCCAGGGCGGCCTCGGCCTCGGGGGTGGACCGCATGATCATCATGTAGCGCGACATTGTTCGGATTCCCTTCGTCAGAGCGTATGAGGTTTCATTGGATCGACTCGGCCCGCGCGCATTTCTCATCGCAGTTCTCATGCGGTTTCTCATGCGGGGATCAGAGACGCCTTAGATCTCACCCGCAGCATGTCGATCATGAAACGTGCGCTGGCGTTGGCGGTCGTCGTCATCGGAACCCTCGCAGGCATGTTCGTGGGGTCACGCGTGATGAACTCGCCCATGGTGAGCGCAAGTCCCGTCGTCGCCTACACCGCGGTGCGCGGCCACGACGCGGTCCTGGTCGCCTACGAACGCGTGGGTGGGCAGATCCCGGTACCGTTCGGCCGCGACGACCAATGGCAGGAGCGTGTGGCCGCCTACTCCCTGGACACCGGGAAACTGTTGTGGGACAACAAGTTGCACGGTCACTCCCGAGCGGCGCGCGGAGTGCTCGCCGTGGCCGACGGCAAGGCGTACGTGGCCACCGACTTCGGATTGTCCATCGTCGACACCGAGACCGGTGAGATCGTCGCCGACCGCGACCGCATCGACGGGCTCGGCGCCGACTACGCCGAGGCGTACGCGGCCTACGAGGTCGACCCGCGCCTCGATGCCGTGGTGGCGCTGACCCGCTCCGGGGCGGTGATGCAGATCCCGTTGGGTTCGATTCGGGCGCACAACGTTCCCGACGCGGTCGCCGCCGACTGGCGCGACGCCCTGCTCGACGAGTGGTCGGTGATCCTGGGGCCGACGTTCTCCACCAGCAACGTGGACCCGGCCGGCATGCCACGCACCGCGACCCTGCCCGACGGCAGCACCTTCACGTTCGCCAGGCCGTACAACACCGAGAGGGCGCAACTGATTCGCGACGGCAACATCGTCGCCAACATCACCGATCTCGAGCGGGCGCAGATCGCCTACGAAATCGTCCGCACGCCGGCGCCTCTTGCCTCTCCTGAACAACGCCGTGAGCGCCTCGACCGGACCAGGCACCACTCGTCGGCCGCGCTGCTCGGTGTCGCCGACGGGGTGGCGCTGGTGTACGGCGACCGCAGTGGTCAACCCGGCGCCGAGGAACTTCGGCTGTACGACCTCGACACCGGCGACGTCCTGGCCACGGTCGACGACTTCGGCGGATACGTGCGGGCCACGGCCGCGCCGAAAGAGCGCATCGTCGTGATCGGCGCCGCGGAGGATTCCGGGCTGGACGACGACCGACTGATCATCTTCCGCGCCGACGGCAGAACCACGATCACCACGGTGGGCGACACGGATTTCTGGGGACGGCCACGCACTTCGGTCGCCACGCCTTAACATCCCGGCATGCCTGCAGCCGATCTCGTTTTTTACGGCACCGTCATGACGGTGGACCCCGCCCGGCCCACGGCCGAGGCGCTCGCGGTGTCGGGCGGGCAGATCGTCGCCGTCGGCGACCGCGCCGACGTGGCGCAGTGGGTGGGCCCCGGGACCGACGTGCGAGAGCTCGGAAATTCCTGCGTGGCACCGGGGTTCGTCGAGGCGCACGGTCATCCGTTGATGGAGGCCGTCGCGGTGTCCGACCGCATCGTCGACATCCGGCCGGTCACCCTCGGCACGGCCGACGCCGTCGTCGACGCCATCCACGCCGAGGTTGCCAAACGCGGTGCGGCAGGCGCATATCTGAACGGCTGGGATCCGTTGCTGCAAACCGGCCTGCCGGAGCCGACACTGGCGTGGCTCGACGGCATCGCACCCGAACACCCGTTGGTGATCCTGCACAACTCCGGGCACAAGGCGTTCTTCAACTCCGCGGCCGCACGCGCGGCGGGACTCACGCGTGACACGCCGGATCCCAAGGGCGCCAAGTACGGTCGGGACGCCAACGGCGACCTCGACGGCACGGCCGAGGAAAGCGCGGCCGTGTTCACCCTGCTGGGCGGCGCGATCTCGGTCGCCGATTACCCGGCCATGCTGCGCGCCGAGTGCGCCCGCCTCAACCGCGCCGGGCTCACGACGTGTTCGGAGATGGCGTTCGACCCGATGTTCCGCCCGCTGCTGGCGAATCTGCACGATCACCTGACCGTCCGGTTGCGCACCTACGAGATGTCCACCGCAGCACTGCACACCGATGCGCAACCGTTCGAGGGCGACGACATGGTGCGCCAGGTCGGCATCAAGATCTGGGTCGACGGGTCACCGTGGATCGGCAACATCGACCTCACCTTCCCGTACCTGGACACCGACGCGACCCGGACCATCGGCGTCGTCCCCGGCTCGTGCGGACACGCCAACTACACCCCTGAGCAGCTCGCCGAGATCGTCGACACGTACTACCCGCAGGGCTGGCAGATGGCGTGCCACGTGCACGGGGACGCCGGCGTCGACACCATCCTCGACGTCTACGAGAAGGCGTTGCGACGCTGGCCGCGCGACGATCACCGTCTGCGCCTCGAACACGTCGGGGCGATCACGCCCGAGCAGTTGCAGCGGGCCCACGATCTCGGGGTCACGTGCAGCCTGTTCGTCGACCAGATCCATTACTGGGGCGACATCATCGTCGACGGCCTGTTCGGTGCGGAACGCGGCGAGCGCTGGATGCCCGTCGGCTCGGCCGTCGCCACCGGCATGCGCGTCTCACTGCACAACGACCCACCCGTCACACCCGAGGAACCGCTGCGCAACATCGCGGTCGCTGCGACCCGCACCGCACCCAGCGGCCGCGTGCTGGCACCCGAGCAGCGCATCACCGTCGAGCAGGCGATCCGTGCGCAGACCATCGACGCGGCATGGCAGCTGTTCTCCGACGACGTCATCGGCTCACTCGAGGTCGGCAAGTACGCCGATCTCGTGGTGCTGTCCGCCGACCCGCGCGCCACCGAACCCGCCCGCATCGCCGATCTCGACGTGCAGGCCACGTTCCTGGCCGGCCGGCAGGTGTATCCGGCGCTCGGCTGACCACGGTGCATGATTGACCCGTGACCAACGGCGTTCCGGCACTCGACGACATCCTGGAACGCCTGCATGTGGTGGCCCTGCCCATGCGGGTCAGGTTCCGCGGCATCACCGTGCGCGAACTCGCACTGATCGACGGGCCCGCAGGCTGGGGCGAGTTCGGGGCGTTCGTCGAATACGAGCCGCCTGAGGCCGCGGCCTGGCTGTCCTCGGCACTGGAAGCCGCGTATCGCCCCGCACCCGCCGCCCTCCGCGACCGCGTGCCGATCAATGCCACGGTGCCCGCCGTGTCCGCCGAACGCGTACCCGAGGTGCTCGCGCGGTTCCCCGGTGCGCGCACCGCCAAGGTCAAGGTCGCCGAACCCGGCCAGAGCCTGGCCGACGACGTCGCGCGGGTCAACGCCGTCCGCGAGTCGGTGCCCGTCGTGCGTGTCGACGCCAACGGCGGGTGGAGCGTCGACGACGCCGTCGAAGCAGCTGCCGCGCTGACCGCCGACGGCGAGCTCGAGTATCTCGAACAGCCCTGCGCCACAGTCGAAGAGCTCGCCGCACTGCGCGCCCGGGTCGACGTGCCGATCGCGGCCGACGAATCGATCCGCAAGGCCGAGGATCCCCTGCGGGTGGTCCGCGCGCATGCGGCCGACATCGCGGTGCTCAAGGTCGCGCCACTCGGTGGTGTGGCGCGCATGCTCGACATCGCCGCGCAGATCGACATCCCGATCGTGGTGTCGAGCGCGCTCGATTCATCGGTGGGCATCGGCCGTGGCCTGCTCGCCGCGGCCGCGCTACCCGAACTGCGGCACGCGTGCGGGCTGGGCACCGGCGGACTGTTCGTCGACGACGTCGCAGAACCCCGCGTTCCGGTCGACGGGTGCCTGGCCGTCGAACCCGCGGTGCCCGATCCGGCCCGCTTGGCTGCGCTCGCCGCACCCGAACCGCGTCGGCAATGGTGGATCGACCGGGTGCGTGCCTGCCACGCCCTGATCTGACGGGCACGCTTCGGATCTCAGTACCGCGCCACGGTTCCGCCGCTCGTAACGCCAGGGCGGAAAAATGCCCGATTTTCCGCCGTGGCGTTACGCACGCGAGGTCTTGACGGGCTCCGCCCCTTCCTGTCGTGTTGGCTTTCCGCCGTTTGTAACGCCAGGGCGGAAAAATCCCCGAATTTCCGCCGTGGCGTTACGCACGCGAGGTCTTGACGGGCTCCGCCCCTTTTTGCCGTGTTGGCTTTCCGCCGTTTGTAACACCAGGGCGAAAAAATGCCCGAATTTCCGCCGTGGCGTTACGCACGCGAACGCGCCCCGAAATCTAAGTAGTGCACTACGGTCGCCGGGCTTGCGGACGCGGTCAGAGACTGCA
>Ga0182738_1006471_pt1 | contig 12130 bp, 6 predicted proteins | sample eDN5th30CBELigMG_FD_128876 | JGI IMG/M metagenome (GOLD analysis project Ga0182738, IMG submission 128876) | Enriched Miracle-Growth compost microbial communities from Emeryville, California, USA - eDNA 5th pass 30_C BE-Lig MG (version 2)... ...
ACCGGCATCACGCCGGAGTTTGCCGCCGTGCTGCGGAACCGCGTGCTGTTCAAAGACCGTCGCTGGCTGGTGCTAGAAACGGCGGACGATCAGCAACCACCGGCTACCACGAAGAAGTCTTCGCTCGTCTTGAACGTGACGCCCGGTGATCCCGATGCGCCCAACCCGTTCGTCCTGCTGCTGCCGGAGCAGGCTCCCGGCGACCAAACCTCTCCCTAGTTGCTGCGAGGAATCGTGAACGAACCGCAGACGCCGCCTGCCGCCGGTACCACCCTCCAGATCACCGGGCTCACCGTCCGCGCGGCCGAGCGCGTCTTATTGCATGAGGCGTCGGCTACGTTCGAACCGGGGCGGGTCACGCTGATCATCGGCCCTAGCGGCGCCGGCAAGTCGGTACTGCTGCGGATCATGGCGGGCCTGATCGCCAAGGAGTCCGGCGAGATTCGGGTTTCCGGCAGCGTGCGGTTCAACGGCACGGAAGCCCTTGGCACCCGCACCAGGCCGCCGGTTGGCGTGGTGTTTCAAAGCTTTGCCCTGTTCGATGAGCTATCGCCCCAGCAGAACGTGCGGTTTGCGATGGCGCATCGGCCGGAGGATTCGCCTGCTGAAAGCCAGAGCGCGACTCAACTGCTGGAAGAACTGCGCGTGCCTGCCGACGTGCGCACGGCAGCGCTAAGCGGCGGCCAACGACAGCGACTGGCGATCGCGCGCACGCTGGCCTATGGGCCGGGCGTGGTGCTGTACGACGAGCCGACTTCCGGCCTGGACGCGGCAACCGCCGAGCAGGTAGCCCGGCTGATTCGACATACGCACGCCGCACACCCCACAACCTCAATCATCGTCACGCACGATTACGCGTCGCTGGTGCCGATTGCCGACGCGGTGTACCTGTTCGATTCGACCCAGCAAAAGCTGGTACTGATCCCGCGTGAGCAATGGCCGATGCTGCGTAACATGCTGCACCCGGCAACGGCTGATGCGGCGGCTATGCCAAAACCGGATGGCGAAGTTGAAGCGGGTCCGAGCCAAGCTGAAAAACCAAGCGATAGCCCCGTCCCTGTGTCCGCCGGCGCGCATGCCAAGCCCGCCGGGTCCGCTAAGCCCACACTGCCCGCCAAGCGGAATGGTTGGTGGACCAGTGCCGCCCGAGCGGTGGGGGCGTTCTTGGAGGCGGCCCCACTTGGCCCGCGCGACTTGACTGCCGCGATGGCCCTCGTGCCGCGCTGGCGCAGTCCCGCCTGGGGCCTGCGTTACTTGGCGCACTACTTGCGGCTGGTGGCGGGGCCTTCGGCCTGGGTCTACATCGGTCTGACGGGTGCGATCATCGGCTTTGTGGCTACGTACTTCACCTTTCGCTTCTTCCCGTTCAAGACATTCACCGTGCCGGTGCTGGAAGAAGATTTGCTCACGTCGCTGGGCTTTGCCCTGTACCGGATTCTGGTGCCGGTACTGGCGACGATCTTGATTGCCGCGCGTTGCGGGGCGGCCGTGGCGTCTGACGTGGGTGGTAAATCCTATGGACAGCAGTTGGATGCCCTGCGGACCTTCGGTGCTCCCCCGCCGCGCTATCTGCTAACCGGCATTGTGTATGCGTTCCTGATCGGCACGCCGGTGCTGGTGTACTTGAGCTACCTGGTGGCGAGGTACGTAAGCCTGATGGTGTTCTTGGGCATGTATCCCGACCGCGGGCCTTACTTCTGGGAGCAGCACTTCGAAGCCGCGCTGCGCCAGCCGGGGTCCACGTTCTTCATCGGGTCCGGTTGGCTGCTGGCCAAGGTACTGATCTGCGGCCTGCTGGTGGCCTGGGTCGCGTACTTCCGCGGCGAAGCTCCCAAGTACTCGCACCGCGATGTCAGCTCCGGCATCACCACAACCGTGTTGTGGGCGACGCTGCTGGTGTTGATCGTCCACTTCGTGTTCGCGTTCTTTGAGTTTGAAGGCGCTGGCACGTAGTTTCCCGCGTGTGCCACGGCTCTGTGAGCCGCGCAATCTAAGTGCGAACACCTGTTACCCTTGGGTCCAGTCTAAATACACAGCGGACCCTACGAGCCAGCATTCTCGCCCGCGTGGCGGACCCGACATGCGACGTGTCCGGGGCAAAATTCTTTTTCTGGATATTGACATCCAATTTATCCGTGAGCTACTCTTTGCTGATACTGGATGTGCTTATCCAGTTAGGTGAGGCGTCGCACAACCCTGTTCTTTGCCGAAAGGATGATCCTTCCATGATGAAACGCGGACGCACGTTGGTTGCTTCCCTGGTGCTGTTTGGCGCCGCTACCGCGGTGATGGCTGCCACTCCCGCAACCACCAAGACGAGTGCTACCTCGACAACTGGAGTAGATCGGGCCCGGGCCACGGTGAAGATGCTCGATGATATTTACAAGTCGGTCATCGTGCTGATCACCGACAAGTATGTCCACACCGAGTCGGACTACCCGGCCGGTAGCGCCGCGGTGGAGTTGTTCGCCGCCATCACGAAGAAGGGCCCGCAGAACGTCCGCCTGATTGACGTCACCGGCGCTCCCTACGAGGAGAAGAATGTCGCCCGCGATTCCTTTGAGAAGGAAGGCGTGAAGCAACTCAAGGCCGGCAAGGACTACTACGAAAAGGTCGTGGAAGAAGACGGCAAGCAGTACCTCCGCGCCGTGACCGCCGTGCCGGTCGTGATGCAGAAGTGCGTGATGTGCCACCCGCACTACGAAGATGCCAAGAAGGGTGAAGCCATCGGCGCCATCGTTTACAAGCTGCCGATCGAGTAACCAAAGCGCTAGCCATGGCGCTCCATGCGATACCTGGCGCCGGGCGCTGCCTGGCCCGGCCCAGGTTCGCTCGGCATGAGAGTATGGCAGCTTGACCGGCTTTGCTCTTCCATCTGGCCGTGACTGGGCCGGCTTGCAGAGAGAGAGGCCGGGGGCGAATCGGTCAAGCTGCTCGCCAGAGCCATCGAACCGCAGAAGTAACCCACGCCCAGAATCACCGCGCCGCCCAGCAGCACCACTGCTCCATCTCCAGTCGCTACCACGCTTAGCACGCCCGAGGCGGCCAACGTCGAAAGCGGAATCAACAGGCCCAGGCTCCACGCGCGAGCGCGTAACCGCAGCGGCCTTGAGAAGCGGTTGACGATCAATTGCGAAACCGGGTTCCGCAAGCTGTAGCGTAACTCGCCCTCGACCAGTCGAATGAACACGGCCGAGGCCAGCGTCATACTCGTGGCCGACAGCAGCGACGCCGCCAGCAGCAGCCCCGCATACGTCAGTTGGGCCCCACGCAAGCCAGCGAAGGCAATCCAGCGGTTGACCACAAACAACTGGAGCACCAGCGAGCCAGCCAGGGCCCACTGCGTATACCGGCCCAGAAACTGTGCCATCTGGGCATCGGTCGTGAACACGCCGTCGAAGTACAGTCCGCACCGGTAACTCAAGAACGTCCGGCAGGCGAAGTACACCACCGTGGTGGCGCTGATCCAAAACATCAGGCGGTTGGTGCAAACGAACCGCAGAAAGCCGCCCAGCGAAGCCACCGCTTGAGCTTCTTCCGCCGGAATGTCTGCTGACGTCTTCTTGCCCGCGGGCGGTGGCACCGCAGGGCTGCCGTGAGGGGAGGCGGGCCTGGGATGTGGGCGGTCGATCCTTACGCCGCGACCTTCAACCGGCGGCAATGGCGCATCATCAACTTGTGCAATGCGGCGGCTGATCCACCACGTGGCCCCCATCCCAAGCGCCAACAGCGCCGACACCAGCAGCATCAGATGCCCCACAGGGCATACGCGCGGCAGGTGTTCTAGCAGCATGCCGCCGCCAATCCCGCCCAAGCGTCCGCCGGCGTACACGATCGGCATCACACGGTTGAGTTCTTCTCGCGCGAAGAAGTCTTGCAGGTACGTGCCAAAGTGCAGCAGCACCAGGGCGAAGGCCAGCTCGCGGCCGATCAACAAGCCGCCCAGCCACTCGCTATCGACCTGCATCCCATGGATGGCGACCCACAGCAGGCCAAACAGCAACAGAGGGCCAGCCAGAATCCACTGGAACACGGTAGCCGATGGGGCCGCGTTGGCTCTGCACAAGTACAAGAACGTAGCGACCAGCGTGGCCACGGCGGCCAAACCCTGGATGCGCGGCAACTGTTCGGGGCCGGCCTGTTTGATGAGCAGTGTAAGCGACAGCCCGTCGGCCAGCGTCAAAGCGGCAAACAGCAGCAAGTACAGTCCGAAGAAAGGCGCGAGCCGCCTCAATTGGCCCGGTTCCAGGTAAAGCAGACGGCTGACCATGGCAATCCATACCGTGAAAGTTCATCAGAGTGCGATCCATCGCAGGTGGGTAGAACCGTCAAGAAGGCCGCGGAGGGCCGGCCTGGCTCCAGGGGCGGCCGGGTTAGGAGCATCCCAGCACAGCACAGGCTCGGCCCTCGTTGGCCGCGCAGGAGAAGCAAGCGCTTCACGTGCTCGTAGGCATTGGTCTGTTTATGCCGCCCGGGCAAGCGGCACCGGCGCGGCTTGAGTCGCCAGCGCGGCAGGCGTGGGCACGGTGGCAACCTCGGGCAGGCCGAACCGCCAGGGCCGATCCTGCACCTGGTCGACCACGTGCCGCACATAGCCGGTGGCGAACTCGCACAGGTCGAACATGTCGCTGTAGCTCAAGCCCAGCAGTTCCATCGTCTGGCGGTTGCACAGCGGCAGCATGTAGTCGGTGCCGCACACCTTGGCCGTGTCGCCCGAGGCGGTAATGTTGTTGATCAAAGCCCGGCGTTCGACGGCACCGGCAGCCAGCGCGGCGGCATCGCATTTTTCGCGGGCGATCTTGGCAATAGACGGCACCGCACGCAGCTCGTCGCCGTCGCGGTACACCACGACTCGCAGTTCAAACTTGTGGTCGACCAGCGGGTGCGCCGGATCGGTAATGCGGCACGCATCGACATACTCGCACACCGTGTAGGGCAGCGCACCGCCGGGCATGCCATAGAATTCGGCCGTTTGAGACAACGAGGCATCAATCCGCCGCACGATGCTGTCGCGGCTTTCGTTGGATGAGAAGAAGAACTCGATGCCGTGGCCCAAGCCGGTGCCGTGCGGCTTGATCACCACCTGCCGCCCATCGCCCAGCCAGGACAGTACCGTTTCAATCAACGACTCGCGGCAGTGAGCGTGGGCGTACAGCACTTCGTCGGGCAAGGCCGGGTGCGGGTGCTGCGATACATAGTCGTTCATCAGGCTATAGGCGATGCCCTTGTCGCTGCCGGCGGCGAAGCAACGGTTGATGGTTTGAAACCGGGTGAGATCCACCTGGCTGTTGAAGCGTTGCAGCAGGTTGAGGCAGAAACGGTCATTCACCGCGCCCATCACACGACGGCCATGCAGCCACAGCGTGCCGTCGTCGGCCAGTTCCAATGCGTTGAGCAGGTCTTTGATGTAGCCAGGCACCACGGTCGGCAGGTTGCGACCACCGCGGCCCGCTTGCGCCGCCAGGGCTGAGAGCGGCGTGGCCAAGGCTTCGCCAAACCGCTGTTCCAAGCCGTAACGCAAGGCGTCAACAAACAGCAGCTTTTCGTGAATCAGACGATTGAGGCGCGGGCAGGTTTCGCTTTCCTTGCCCGACACGGCCAGCAGAACGATGCCTTCGGGGTCATCAAAGCTGGTCGCTGTTTCCGCGAGCGAGGCCAGCATGGCATCGAGGGCCGCTTGCGGCAGGTTCGTAATACCGCCGATGCCAGTGCCATTAAGCTCCAGCAGATGAAACTGCTTCTGCCCGTCGCGCTGCGAAACGAGGATATCCAGCGGAGCGACGCAGAACAGATCGCGTTGCGATTTGTCGCGGAGCACCTGCGCGGTGCCGCTCGCCAGCCGATCGGCCAAGGTAACGTCTTGAGCAGAAGAGATGCGGCTGCGGTCTTCCAGTTCGTGTCCCATCAGGGACGAGGCAGCCAGCAGCGATTCAAGCGTTACCGAAAAAGAACTCGAGCGCATCATGCGTTCTCCAGGTTGCACGGCGCCCGCGATCCCGATCGCAGCGCCGCCGAATCCGTTCGTCGATGTGTATTCCAGGTGACGGGAACGTTGCCGCTGTTGAAGTGCCAGGCATCATGACCTGAAGCACTGTCGGCTCAGCGCGTACCTTTCACGCGGGGGGCTCCGCAGTTGCACCCTGATCGGATCGTGCGCAGGTATCCACTCGCACCCGGCAGCTCTGGGCTGGCTTGTTGCAAAGCCGCCTGGAACCAAGCCGAAGGACACCATTGAAAGATTGGGGGAAAGGTAGCGCCGCGTGTTCCGCGTCGTTGTCAAACCTGCAAAAGCAACCGGCGTGCCACGAGGGTAGAAGTTTCTGCAGCGCACCTTACCTGATGCGCTGCTGCGGGTTGAAACGGTTTGCACACGCTCGCAACGCGCATGACCGGCAAGGTTTAACATCACGCGCTATGAGCCAGCGCGTTCATCAAAACTGGCCGTTGTAAATCGTTCTCAACCGCTTTGAAATTGTTCCATCGCTGATAGGCAATATGACCATGCTATGGATAGCGGCCGTTGCATCTCGATTGCTGCGGTGAGGACTTCACGCGCGATGCGCGGATCAAGATGCCAAGCGCTCATCTGGTATGCGCGGCCCGTTGATCGAAGACGCTTCCATGGGAGCTTGTCGATCCATGTCGCTGAGAGTCGCAGCGCCGCAGACCTGGAACAATCATCACGCGCCGCGCGCAGCGCATGTCCCACACCGCCCGCGCATCCGCTGCTTGTGATGCAGTGCCGCCTGGCTGTCATGCCCGGTGCGTCGCTCACCGCCCCCCGATAGCTGCCAGGTTGAAGCACTGACGGCAGGTCTTGATGGATCGGGGGCTTTTGAGTATGGTTCCTCGCCCCCAGGTGCCGAACCAGGACGAGGGTAACCGCGTAGTGGGGTAGACTTGTCAGGTTACCCCCGCAAATTGCCATCGCGGCCGCGTGTCGCTAGCACCTTTTGGCCTCCCGGCGCGGCCATGCCGGAAAACCGCCCGCGGAGGGCGTCCACTCCCCTAACCTGCCATGGATTACAACGTCCACCGTACCACCCGCCGCTGCGCCTCGACCGGCCGCACGCTGGAAGAAGGCGAGGAGTTCTTCACGGCTTTGTTCGTGGAAGGCGCGGAGTTGGTACGCAAGGACTACGCCCGCGAAGCCTGGCAGGGACCACCCGAGGGCACGCTGGGCTGGTGGAAAGCCCGCGTCCCCCGCAAAGAAGACAACAAAGCGAAGCTGGCACCGGATGAGGTGCTATTGCAGCTTTTTCACGAGTTGGAAGAGCAGCCGCATAAGCAGGATTTGCGGTTTGTGCTGGCATTGCTGCTAGTACGGCGGCGAATCCTCAAATGGGAAGATCCCCAACAAGCCGACGACGGCCACGAAGTGCTCGTCCTGTCCTGCCCTCGCGACGGCGGTACCTATCGCGTCGCGGCCGAGGTACCCGACGACGCGAGGGCTGCGGAGATTCAAGACGAATTGGCCCGCTTGCTGTTCGCCGATGCCGCATGAGAGGAGAGCCCTTTGCGAGCCAACCGTCTGCTCATCGTCGCGCTGGTCACCTTGTTCGCCGCCAGCGGTGCCAACTGCGCCACCTTCAATAACCCGTTCATCGGACGGCCGGCCCCGCCGCCGGTTCTCTCGGCGACGCCTTCGCTCGACGACGTTACCGCGGTGGTGAATGCCAATAGCGCCCGGGTTCGCAGCCTCAAGGCCACGGAATGCCGCGTGACCGCTGGCTGGATGCCGGGCCTGACAGCCTCTATCGCCTTGGAACGCCCGCGACGGTTCCGCCTGCGGGCACAGACCTCGCTCACCGGGCCGGAACTCGACCTGGGCAGCAACGACCAGGTGCTTTGGAGTTGGGCGCGGCTGATGGAACCGCCCGGCGTGTACTACGTGCGTCACGACCAGTTCGACCAGAGCATCGCCCGGCAGTTGATCCCGATCGAGCCGGAGTGGATTCCCGAGGCGTTTGGCCTGGCAACGTTCTCGCCGCAGGATCAACACCAGGGGCCGACCCCGGCCGGACAAGGCCGGCTGGAGATCCGCACCTTGCGTCAAACGCCGCTGGGCCCGGTCACCAAGATCACCATTCTGGATGACCGCACCGGCCATGTGCTGGAACAGCAGTTGTACGACCGCCAAGGTCAGATGGTGCTGAGCGTGGTGAGCAGCCAGCACGAACTGGACGCCGGCAGCGGAGCCTGGCTGCCGCGGCGGATCGAGTTGAAGTTTGCCGGCTTCGATACCACGCTCAAGCTGCGGCTAGAGAACGTAGAAATCAATACGATCGCGGCCGATGACGCCAAACTGTGGGCGATGCCGCAACTGGATGGCTACCCGGCCGTGGACCTGGCCCGCTTAAGTATGCCGCAGGGTGCCGCCGGTGCCGGGGCGCTGTCGCAACAGGCCCCAGGTGCGATGGGGCCGGCGAGCTATCAGCAGCCGGCGATGCTGCCGCCTCCGCCGACGCAAGGATCCGGTGGCGTGAATCAGTATGCAGCGCCCAGCGGCGGGCCGACCAATCCGTTTGAAACGTATGCTCCGCCTGCGGGCGTACCGCCCACCGTGAATGTGCCGGGGGCCAGTGGTCCACCCGCTGGCGTGGCTGGGCCGTCCCAAGTGTCCAGCCATTACGGTAGCTGGCCGACGGGATCGATGACGCAGGGGGCCGACGATGGCACCTGGGCTCAATCGCATGTGACGTCGCCACAGGTGCCGGCACAGCCATCGTCGTACGGTCAGCCGCCCGCCCAAGTGCAACCGCGGCAACCGGTCCAACCTGCCGGCTCATCGCAACAGCAGCCCTATCAACAATCGCCACGCAACTTCCGGCCATTTCGCTATTGAGATGCTGAAGGGGTTGCCTTCATAGGGGCCACTGTTCGGTCCGCGGAACCGCGCAGTAGCTACGCTCTGAGGCCCCCCAGCGTCGGCAAGGTAAACCGCTTGATTGATCCGTCAGCGAACGCTCCTTCGCTTGCGATTCAGACTTTAAACACCCGTTCGGCACGTGTACATGGTTCGCACGGCTCACAGAGCCGTGGCACGCGCGTTTGATGACGGTTAAGCGTGCCCGTGTCGCAGCGCTATCAGACGTTGCACGGTGTCGATGTCGATCGGCTTCACCAGGTGATGATCGAAGCCGGCTTCACGGCTGAGCCGTTTGTCTTCCTGCTGGCCCCAGCCGGTGACAGCGATCAACATCATCTCGCGGCCCCAGGGCTGTTGCCGAATCCGCTGAGCCGTTTCAAAGCCATTGAACTTGGGCATCCCAATATCGAGCAGCGCCACCTGCGGACGGAACTCGGCTGCCAGTTCCAGCGCGGCTGCCCCATCGCCCGCGGTGCGGACCTCGTGGCCTAGCCCGTCGAGGATCATGGCCAACATCTTCGCCGCGTCGAGGTTGTCGTCGGCGACCAGAATCCGATAGCGGTTCGCCGGCTGCGCATCCCGCTGCGCATCCGACGAGGCATCGTCAGGCTGCAGCTTGGGCAGTGGTAGCGTCACACTGAACTCGCTCCCCTGGCCGTGTCCGGGGCTGCGGGCTTGCACCGTGCCGCCGTGCATCTCTACGAGGCGTTTGACGAGTGTCAGCCCAATGCCCAACCCACTGTGCGACCGTTCCAGCGTACGGTCCACCTGGGTGAACATTTCGAAGATGGAGTTGAGCATGTCGGGCGGGATGCCGATGCCCGTATCGCGGACGGTCATTTCAAGCGATTCATCGCGCTGCTGGACCGTCAGCCAGATTTCGCCACCGGGCGGCATGTACTTGGCCGCGTTGTTCAGCAGGTTCGAAAGCACCTGGGCCAGGCGCGTGGAATCGGCTTCGAGCACTATGCGCTGCGACGGCAGGTCCACGTGCAGTTGATGGCCGGCCTCGGTGATGATCGGCTGCACGGCTTCCACCGCACTTTCAACAATCGAGTCCAGCGTGCAGACGTGCTTGCGCAGTTCCATCGTACCGCGGGTGATCCGCGAAACATCGAGCAAGTCGTCGATCAGCCGCACCATCTGGTGCGTTTGCCGCTCCATGGTGGCGCAGATCTCTTCCAGCGGACCGTCGTTCAAACCGAGGTGACGCAATAACTCCAGGCCCGTGCGAATGGGGGCCAGCGGATTACGAAGCTCGTGGGCCAACACGGCCAGGAACTCATCCTTGCGGCGGTCGGCCTGGCGAAGCGCGTTCTCCGATTGTTTGATGTCGGTGATGTCGACCGAGCAGCCGACAAAGCCCAGGAACGTGCCCGACTCGGTGAACCGCGGGGCCGCTTTGGTCTTTACCCAGCGATACTCGCCTGAGACCGCGCGCAACCGGCATTGGGCCTCGAAGGTAACTTGTCGCTGGAAGGCGTCGCGGTACGTGGCGATGTACTGTTCGCGATCGTCCGGATGCACCAGGTCTGCCCAACGGGTACCGGCCAAGTCTTCCAGCGACAGACCCCAAAGCCGCTCGAACTCGCGGTTGACGAATTCACAGCCTTCCAAGCCGTTGAGCCAGATGGGCACCGGCGCGTTGTTGGCCATGTTGCGGAAGCGGGCTTCGCTCTCACGCAAGTGCTGTTCGAAGCGAACCCGCTCCGTGATGTCGATGGCAATACCGCCAATCAAGGGCGGCTGACCATCGGCACCAGGAACCGGGAACTTGCTCACCAGGACCGTGCAAACGCCATTGGGCCCGTGGAAGGTTTCCACCGTTTCAATGCCTGAGGGCGAGTTGAGAGCTTCCTGGTCGTGCTTACAGAAATCGGCCGCGGCTTCCGGCGGGAACAGTTCGTGATCGGTGCGGCCGCAGATTTCCTCGGCCGGGCGACCCAGCAGGTGTTCGGTCGCCTGGTTCACGAACAAGTAACGACCGTTGAGGTCTTTGAGCCAAGCCAGGCCGGGCAGATTCTGCATGAACCGGCTAAAACGCTCCTCGCTGTACCGCAAGGCCGCGTATGCCTGCTTGCGATCGGTAATATCGAGCAGCATGTTGACCAGGCCTTGCAGGTTGCCATCGTCATCCAGGATCGGTTGAGGATGGGCCAGCACGCTGCGGCGTGTGCCATCGAGCCGTTCGACAATGACTTCCACGCCGCGCTGAGCACGTTTCTCTTTCACGGCCAACACCACTGGCCACGATTCCTGTGGCATCGGCGTGCCGTCGGGATTCAGCACCTTGCAGGAAGCACACCAGAGCGAAGCATCTGGCTCAGGTGTGCGGCCCCAGAGTTCTACCGCTGCATCGTTGTAAAGCTGGATCTTGCCTTCGCTGTCGCAGACATAAACCGCCGCCGGCAGCGATTCGATCAACTGTTGATAACGGCGTTGGGTTTCGCGCAAGGTTGCTTCGACACGTGCCCGGCGTTCAATCTCGCGCCACGCCTTGCCATAGAGCCGCGCGTTATCGATGGCCACGGCCGCTTGCGCAGCAATGCCTTGGGCCATGCGTTCGGCGCGCTCGTCGAACACGCCAACTTCGGCGTGGCCAAAGAACAGGCCGCCTAGCACCTCGCCTAAGCGCGACACCACCGGCACGGCCAAGTAGCTTCGCACCGGCAGATGCCCTGGCGGCAGGCCATAGTGTGGCGGACTTTTGCCGTAACGTGGATCGGTTCTAACATCGGAAATGCGAACCGGACTTTCGCCGCGAAACGTGGGTCCGAACAGGGCCGTGTTGCGCGGCATATTGAAATTCGCGAATGCCTCGTACGGCGCGCCCGCCAGCGTATAAAGCTGATAAACCTCGCCCTGGTCGTTACGGTGGTTGTAGAAGAAAGCTCCAAACTGCGCCTTGATCAGTTTGGTGCCGGCATCGGTCGCTTTTTGCAATAGCTTGTGCAGGTCGAGTTCGCCCGTCAGGTCGCGGGCCACGGCGGCAAGCGTTTCTGACTCGCGCCGCAACGACTGCTCGCGTTTGAGAGCCTCGCTTCGCACCTGGGCGGCGGCCAATTGCGAAGCCACGCGGGCCAGCAACTCGCGGGCATGGAATGGCTTGACCAGGTAATCATCGGCCCCGGCATGCAGGCCTTCCAGCCGCGATTCCTCACCGGCACGCGCCGAAAGCATGATCACCGGCACGGTTTCCGTGCGTGGATCGGACCGCAATGCCCGCAGCAGTTCCACGCCGTCGAGGCGAGGCATCATGAT
>Ga0182738_1006472_pt1 | contig 12127 bp, 12 predicted proteins | sample eDN5th30CBELigMG_FD_128876 | JGI IMG/M metagenome (GOLD analysis project Ga0182738, IMG submission 128876) | Enriched Miracle-Growth compost microbial communities from Emeryville, California, USA - eDNA 5th pass 30_C BE-Lig MG (version 2)... ...
TCGGTGAGCCGGTCGGGCGGCACGATCTGCTGCGTCAGCGATGTCGCCACGATCATGATGGGCGAGATCGCGCATCCGGCAACGAAGTACAGCACCGTGAGCATCGGCACGGAGCCGGCGAGCAGCAACGGGCACAGCAGCACGGCGAGAGTGCCGGTGGCGACGAACAACTGGCGGGTCGGGGCACTCGACCCCACCCGGCTCCCGAAGATCAGGCCGCTCGTCGCCGAACCCGTCGCGAACAGTGCGAGCGCGAAGGTGGCCGATCCCGGGGAACCGTGTTCGGCCGTGAACGCGACGGCCGCCACGTCGATCACCCCGAAGACCACACCCATCGCGACCATCACCACGACGATCGACAGGAGGACGGGCATGCGCAGGATGTTCGTCCGCGCACGGCCGTCGGCGTGCGGTTGCACGGGAGGCTCCGTGCTGCGCAGCGCCGCGAGGGCGAGGGTGCCGACGAGCAGCAGGACCGCACCGAGCAGCGGGCCGGCCTCGGGGAAGACCGCCACACTCAGCCCCACCGACAGGACGGGGCCGACGATGAAGCACACCTCGTCGACCACGGCCTCGAGCGCGAAGGCCGTGCGCAACCGCGGGGTACCGCCGTAGAGCTGCGTCCACCGCGCCCGCACCATCGCCCCGATCGTGGGCATGAGCCCGGCCGGGATCCCGCAGACGAACAACCACACGGTGGGCACCTCGAACCGGACGCCGGCGAGCATCGCGAGGGTGGCGACCGCACTGACCGCCGCCGCCGTGGGCAGGACCCGTCGCTGGCCGTACCGGTCGACCGCGCGGGAGACGAGCGGGGTGAGTACGGCGTACGACAGCGCGAACACCGCGGACAGTGCACCGCCGACCGCGTAGTTCCCCTCGAGCTGCGAGAACATCGTGACGATGCCGATCCCGACCATCGCGATCGGCAGGCGCGCCACGAATCCCGCGAGGCAGAACGCGGCTGCGCCCGGCGCTGCGAACAACTCGCGGTACGAGCCACCCTTCTCTCCTGTCACGTGCTTCTCGCGTTCTCTTCGGTCCGATCCGGTCCGGTCAACGTTATGGCCGACCGACCGCGCCGGGTGCAGGTGCCTCCCCGCGTCCGCACATCGCTGCCCGATTCCGCACGTTCCGTGACGGGAGCGGCCATGCTGGGTACATCCGGAGAACGGATAGGACGGATCTACGGAACGGAGCGGGCATGGCGGTGCACGAACGACACGGACGGCTCTCGTCGAAGGAACTCTCACCGAGGAATCTGTGGACCCGGTACCGCGCATCGGGAGCGGATCTACCCTTCGGGAATCCGCTCGCCGCGCACGGCGTCGCGATGGAGGGTTACTTCTGGCGCTTCACCCAGCCCGGAACCGACCGCGTCGTCATCGCCCTGTGCGGGGTCAACCGTGCCGACGACTCGGCCGGGCCCGGATCGCACTGGGCGACGCTCGGCCTGGCCGCCCATCCCGGCGGTTTCCTGCGCACCGCCGCGCATCCGGTGGCCGCTGCCGATCCCGATCGGCTCGGCGCGTCGGCCGGCGACGTCTTCTGCGGCGACAGCGAACGCGTGTGGATGGATCTCGGCGACGACGCCCGTCTCGACATCCGACTGTCGGATCTGCGGCCTTGGCCGCGACGCCGCTTCGGCGCGTCGAGCGTCTTCCATTCCGTCCCCGGCCTCAACCAGTACTGGCATTCCTGGCTGCTCGGCGGCCGGGTGGAGGGCCACGTGATCCTCGGCGACGAGAAGTGGGATCTGACCGGATCCCAGGTCTACGGCGAGAAGAACTGGGGCAAGGGAGGTTTCCCCGAATCGTGGTGGTGGGGTCAGGCGCAGGGCTTCGCCGATCCGCAGGCGTGTGTGGCCTTCGCCGGTGGGCAGGTGCACTCCGGTCCGCTGCGCACGGAGGTCACGGCGGTGGTCGTCGCGTTGCCCGACGGGCGCGTGGTGCGACTGGGCAATCCCGTCACGTCCCCCGTCCGGGCGACGGTCACCGACGAGAGCTGGCACCTGCGCGGCCGCAACGCCCGCTGGAGCGTGGAGATCTCCGGAAGTTCACCCATCGGAGCGGCGCACGTCCTACCGGTCCCGCTGCCCGCGGAACGACGGAACGTCGCCGGTTCGATCGAACATCTCGGCGGTCACATGACCGTGACGGTCCACGAACGCGGGAAACTGGTGTGGGCCGACGAGTCGCATTCGGCCGCACTCGAACACGGCGGGCTCGACCGGGCCCGGGCGGAACTCGATCGGCGGGGTGCCGCAGCGGACGCGACGGACGCCCCACCGATCGTGTGAATCCGACGGGATCGCTCAGAGTTCGGTGCGCTTCATCGCCGCGATCGGATCCGAGAACAACGAGCTGAGCGAGACGACACCCGCGGCGTGGGCCTGCACCCGGTTGCCGAAGCCGGTGATGCGAATGTCCTTGCGGGGCAGAGTGGTCGACGCGGCGAAGGCGCGGGCGACGTGTGGAACCGCGGCCGGGTACTCGGTGAAGGCCTGTCCGCCGAGGATCACGCGGTCGGGATTGAACAGGTCGCGCAGCATTCCGACGGTGCGGCCGAGCACCGTGGCCCGCTCGACGAGCAGACCGTGGGCGGCCTCGGATCCGTTCCGCGCGAGGCGGTAGAGCGACTGGATGGTGTCGTCGCGGTCGGTGAGGATACCCTCGGCCACCGCACGCTGCACGATCGCCCGGTCGCTCACCGTCGCTTCGAGGCAGCCCGTGCCGCCGCACGAGCACCGCGCCGACGAACCGGTGGGGAAATGCGTCACCGAGCCCGGACCACCGGCAGGAGTGTGCACCTTGCCGTCGAAAGTGATTGCCACACCGGCCGTCTCACGAACGTAGAAGTACAGGCCGGTGCCCTTGACCTCGGGGGCGTCGCGATCGGGGGTGAGGAGCAGCTCGGAGGCGGCCATCGCCTCGACGTGCGCGGCCACCGAGACGGGCAGGCCCATACCGCCACCGACGATCGCGCCGACCCGGGCGTCGACCCAGCCGAGTCGCGGGTGCGTGACGACGGCGGTGTTCGAATCCACCCGCCCGCCGAGTGCGACGCCTACCCACAGCGGGGTGCGGCGGTGCCACCGTGCGGCGAAGGCCTTGGCGCTCGCGGTGATCGACGCGAGCGCGGCGTCCTGGTCGCCGGTGGGCGTGGGGACTTCGACGGCGCCGATGATGCGACCACGCAGGTCGCTGGCGACGATGCCGGTGGTGACGGCACCGATGTGGATGCCGACCGTCAGGTACCGCTCGTGGTCGACCTCGACGGGAACGCGCGGCCGGCCGACGGCGCCGGGTTCGGTCAGGTCGGCGCGCTCACGCAGAAGACCGGCCGAGAGCAGGGCCGACACCTGACGATTGACGGTGGCGATGCTCGCACCGGTGACCTTCGCGATCACGTCGCGGGAGACGGGGCCGCGGTTGGCGGCGACACGGAAGACCGACGCTCCGGTGCCGTCGGCGATACGCAGGTCCGGCGGGACGATCCGGACCGGGCTCGACACACGAAAGGTGCGGGGACGGACGACCGTTGCGCGCGTGGATCCACGAACAGCGGAACCGGTGGCGCGACGGGGCGCGGACGACCGCGAGGGAAGGGAAACGGACGGCGAGAGAGTGGGAACCGACACGGCGCTGATCCTTGGCTGCTGATCCGGACGTGATGACCGGAGGACGGGCGGGAGACGATCGACGCACCGAGACCCCGGCGTGGAGAACACGATCGGAGACGGACCCGCACATCGAGGGGCGGGATCGGTGCGGAGTTACTTTCCGCAGCAGCGACAACAGAGTTCGCGCGCCAGAGGCAGCCGTGATCCCAGCGCGGCGGTCACATAGGTGACGCGCGGTGCGGAGGTGTGGCCGACTGACATGTCGATCAAACTATCGCTCCGACCGCGTCGTGTCCAATCCTCACCGACCCGGTGGGAAACCTTCCTGCACATCCCCGCGTGCCCGCACCGTCTCCGCCGACACCGGGGCGAGCAACAACGCCTCCCACGCGTCGACGAGCGCGGCGAGTTCGGCCGTGGTGGGCGATTCGCCCGCACGGTGGCACCGCGCCAGCGCACCGACGGTGCCGGAGTAGACCAGCCGCAGCCGCTGCCCGGCGATGTCGTCGGGCAGCGGCCCGAGCAGGGCCCGCAGCGCGGTGTCGGACCGGCGGCCGCTCTCGGTTCCCGTCGGTCCGGTGACGCAGAAGCACTCGGCGAACCGATCGTGGTTCGAGAGCCGGTCGAGGAAGGCCACGTAGTGGTTGGTGCGGCCGAGCGTGCCGGCCAGGGGGCGGATGATCACCCACAGCAGGTCGCGGACCGAGAGGGACTCGCGTGTCCGCAGCAGCTCGGCGAGGAGCGCTTCCCGCTGGGAGTTCAGGGCGGGCAACCGGTGGGAGAAGACCGCCTCGAGCAGCCCCTCCTTGGTGCCGAAGTAATAACCGACCACCGACGAGTTGTGCTGTCCGGCGGCCTTGCGGATGTCGGCGAGGGTGACCCCGTCGTATCCGCGGCGGGCGAAGAGCCGCTCGGCGGCCTCGACGAGCCGGATCCGAGTCTGTTCTCCCGAACTGTATCGACCGCGGGTGGTGGTCATACGCCGCAGGGTAGCCGTACGGAGAAGACTTCGCAGACCGGGACGTGCGGCGGCATCCGGTGCCCGACACTACGATTGCCCCCATGAGCATCTCTCCCGATTCCCGCGTCGCCGTCGTCACCGGAGCCTCCTCCGGAATCGGCGAGGCGACCGCCCGTACGCTCGCCGCACAGGGCTTCCACGTCGTGGTGGGCGCCCGCCGACTCGACCGCCTGCAGAAGCTCGCCGACGAGATCGGCGGCACCGCGCTCGAGCTCGACGTCACCGACGAGGATTCGGTCGAGGCCTTCACCACGGTGCTGCCGCGGGTCGACGTGCTGGTCAACAACGCCGGCGGCGCCAAGGGGCTCGCACCGGTGGCCGAGGCCGTCGAGGACGACTGGCGCTGGATGTGGGAGACCAACGTCATCGGCACCATGCGCATCACCAAGGCGCTGATCCCCGAGCTCATCGCCTCGGGCGACGGCCTGATCGTCACCATCACCTCGGTCGCGGCCTTCGAGGCCTACGACAACGGCGCCGGCTACACCTCCGCGAAGCACGCGCAGGCCGTCCTGCACCGCACGCTGCGCGGCGAGCTGCTCGGACAGCCCGTCCGTCTCACCGAGATCGCGCCGGGCGCGGTCGAGACCGAGTTCTCGCTGGTGCGCTTCGAGGGCGACAAGGATCGGGCCGACAAGGTGTACGAGGGCATCACCCCGCTCGTCGCCCAGGACATCGCCGAGATCATCGGCTTCGTCGCGTCGCGCCCGTCGCACGTCAACCTCGATCAGATCATCGTCAAGCCGCGCGACCAGGCCAACGCCGGCCGGTTCCACCGCGTCACCGACTGACCCCGCCGTGGTGGTGGGCGCGGCAAAACGGTCGCGTCCACCGCCGTCGGTACTGTCACGGGATATGCGCCAACGACGCCTCGCGCCCGGACCGCTGCTCGACGACGACGGAGTGCTCGCCGAAGCCGGCTGGAGCACCTCCGAGGTGCGCACCTACGACCGGCAGCGGGTCGCGGCGCCGCGGTTCCGCATCAAGGAGTGGGACTACTACTGCGTCCTGTCCGACGGGGAGGACGGACCGTTCGGGATCGCACTGACCGTCGCCGACAACGGTTACGTCGGGCTCCTCGGAGTCAGCGTGCTCGACCTCGCGGGTCGCTCCGAGACCACCGAGAACGCCCTCGTCCCGTTCCCGCTCGGCCGGATGCGCCTGCCGGGGACCGCCGACGGCGGCGATGTCGTCGTCCACCACGGTGGACTCCGCATCGAGTACCACCACGAGGGGCGGTCGCGGCGGCTGGTCGTCGACCACCCCCGTTTCGGCGGTGGGCGCGGACTGTCCGGTGAACTCGTGCTCACGCAGCCGTCCGACGACCGGATGGTCGTCGCGACACCCTTTCCCCGAGCACCGAAGGCCTTCTACTACAACCAGAAGATCAACTGCCTGCCCGCGCGGGGCACGATCACCGTGGGTGGGCGGGAGCTGGTCTTCGATCCTGCCACCGCGTTCGGGGTGTTCGACTGGGGTCGCGGGGTGTGGACCTACGACAACACCTGGTACTGGGGGTCGGCCTCGGGAATCCACGAGGGTGTGCGATTCGGGTTCAACATCGGTCACGGCTTCGGTGACACCACCGCGGCGAGCGAGAACATGCTCTTCCACGACGGTGTGGCGCACAAGCTCGACCGCGTGCACTTCCATCTGCCCCGCGACACCTACGACGGGGCGCCGTGGCGGTTCACCAGCAACGACGAGCGGTTCGAGATGGAGTTCGAACCGATCCTCGACCGCGCGGCCGACGTGAACGCCCTGCTCGTGCGGTCCACGCAGCATCAGGTCTTCGGACGGTTCACCGGCAGCGTCGTCCTCGACGACGGCACCCGGCTCGAGATCGAGAACCTGCTCGGCTTCGCGGAGGAGGTCCGCAACCGCTGGTGACCCGGGCCGGACCGTCCGTCAAATCACACAGTTCACGGTGACGGGTTCGGGATGCAGACGCACTCCGAAGGCGTCCTCGACGCCGTCGCGCACCGTCCGCGCCAACGCCACGAGATCCGCCGTCGATGCCGCTCCCCTGTTGGTGAGCGCCAGCGTGTGCTTCGTCGACAACCGCGCCGGTGCGTCGGCGGCGGGGAAACCCTTCGCGAAACCGGCCCGCTCGATGAGCCATCCGGCCGACAGCTTGGTGCCGCCGTCCGCGGGGAACTGCGGGATGCGCACGTCCTCCCCTACCTTCGCCGCGATAGCCGCGAGCACCTGCGGCAGGCGGTCGTCGGGGACGACGGGGTTCGTGAAGAACGATCCGGCGCTCCAGGTGTCGTGGTCCTCGGCGTCGAGCACCATGCCCTTGCTGCGGCGCAGCGCGAGGACGTGCTCGCGGACCTGGGCCGCCGGCCGGCGCTCGCCCTCCTCCGCCCCCAGCGCGACCGCGAGTTCCCGGTAGGCCAGGGGCGCGGAGGAACCGTCGCTCCGCACGTCCAGTTCCACCTCGAGGACGACTGCTGCGTCGGTGTGCTTGAGGATGCTGGTCCGGTAGCCGAGACCGAGTGCCTCGGGGCCGACCCACGAGTCCTGGCCGGTGGCGCGGTCGAGCAGGCGGACGCGACGCAGGATCGAGCCCACCTCGACGCCGTACGCGCCGACGTTCTGCACCGGCGTCGCTCCCGTGGATCCGGGGATACCCGACAGGCATTCGAGGCCGCCGAGGCCGGCGTCCACGGTGGCCGCGACGACGGCGTCCCATTCGGCTCCCGCATCCACCCGGACGTGGTCGTCGCGGAGGTCGACACCGGTGGTCGCGACACGGACCACGACGCCGTCGAAGCCGTCGTCCCCGATCACGAGGTTGGAGCCGCCCGCCAGGAGCAGCAGCGGCACTCCCTGCTCGTCCAGCAGGCGCACGACCTCGATCAACGACGCGGTGGACGTGCATTCGACGAGATACCGGGCGGGACCACCGAGCCGGAGGGTCGTGAACTCCGACAGCGACACCTGCTCGGACACCGTGGCTCCCGTTTCGACGAGCCGGGCCCTGATACGTGGATCAAGCACCAGCAAACGGTAGCGTGCCCCGTATGGGCAGCCCTATCGACCACACTGCGAACTACTCGTCCCCGCCTGCTGCGGTCCACACGGCGTTCGTCGATCCGCAGTACTGGCAGACCCGGCTGCGTGAGGTCGGGGGCCCGAATGCTGCGGTCGAACGCGCCGACACCGGTGACGGCACCATCGAACTCGACCTCCATCAGGCGATCCCGGCCGAGCACCTGCCGAGCATGGTCACGAGCCTCCGCCCGGGCGATCTCGTGATCCGGCGTCACGAGGCGTGGGGCGCGTTGGGCGACGGTCGCGCCGAGGGCAGGTTCTCGGCCCACGTCGACGGCATGCCCGGCGAGGTTACCGGTGCGATGACGCTCATCGCCGACGGAGCGGGTTCGTCCGTCGTCATCGAGGGCACCGTCGAGGTGAAGATCCCGTTCCTCGGTTCCAAGATCGAGGGGATGATCGTCGAGCAGCTCGTCGAGCTGTTCGACGCGGAGCGCACCTTCACCGAACAGTGGTTGAACGGGGATCACTCGGCCTGATCCCACCCCCGCGGCATCCCTCCGTGGACGGTCGCGATTTCCGGGCAGGCGGTCCGGCGCGGTAACCTGGCCGGTCGTGGCACGGCGTATCGACTACTCCGCCCGCTTCCCTCATCCACCGGAGCGGGTGTACGAGGCACTCGCCGACCCCGATCACTGGGAAGCGCGGATGACCGAGATGCGCAAGTACTCGGAGAACCACGTCCGCGAGTTCACGGTCTCCGAATCGGGCATCGCGCTGGTCCTGCACCACGTCCTGCCGCGTTCCGACCTGCCGGAGATCGCCCGCACGGTGATCAAGAAGGACATGGTCATCACGCGCAAGGAGACCTACGGGCCGTTCACCGACCGCGCGACCGGCACCTACCAGGCGTCGATCCCCGGAGGTCCGGGCAGCCTCACGGGCACGATGGAACTCTTCGGCGACGACCGCGGTGCCACGCTCCGCACCACCTCCGAGGCCAAGGTGCACATCCCGTTCGTCGGCGGCAAGCTCGAAGAACTCATCCTCACCAATCTCGTCGACGTGTTCCGCACCGAAGCGGCCATCACTGCCGACTGGCTCACCGGTCGGTAGCGCGTGCGGAATCGAGGACCCGTCGGTGTCGTCACGCGCGGCACCACCGGCATCAACAGGCTGCGCCGCAGCGACCGCTGGGCGATGCACGACCCTCACATCACGAGGGCGTTGACGCACGCCGCCGACCCGCTGGTGGTCGATCTGGGTTACGGCGCCATGCCGGTGACGACCCTCGAACTCGCCGCGCGGCTGCGTCGGGTCCGCAGCGATCTGCGTGTGGTCGGTCTCGAGATCGATCCGGACCGTGTGGTCCCGGGCCGCGACGGTGTCGAGTTCGCCCGGGGCGGTTTCGAACTCGCGGGCCTGCGCCCCACCCTGGTCCGGGCCTTCAACGTGCTCCGGCAGTATCCGGAGGAGGCGGTCGAACCGGCGTGGGCGCACCTGCGTTCCGGTCTCGCTCCCGGCGGCCTGCTCATCGACGGCACCTGTGACGAGCTGGGCCGGCGCTGCGCCTGGGTGCTCCTCGACGAGCACGGTCCCCGTTCGCTGACCCTGGCGTGGAGTCCGTTCCATGTGGAGAGACCGTCCGACGTCGCCGAACGGTTGCCGAAGGCGCTGATCCACCGGAACGTCCCGGGCGAGCCGATCCACGCGCTGCTCCGCGCGGCCGACCGCGCGTGGGCGACGAGCGCTCCGCACGCGGCGTTCGGGCCGCGGATCCGGTGGAAGGCGACGGTCGAGTTGCTGCGCGATCAGGGCTTCCCGGTTTCCCCGCCGCGCCGCCGTCTCCGCGACTGCGTGCTGACGGTGCCGTGGGACGCGGTCGCACCCACCGGCGCGCCCGTGGTGCCGGAACTCGTCGCGGTCTGAGACCGCCCACCCGAGCTCGTCCCGGTCGTTCAGCCCGCGGCGAGGAGCGCGAGCTCGATGCGGTCGGCCACCGCGGCCGGCTGGTTCGCCACGGCCGCGTGCAGCTGGTCGGAGTCGACCCGGCCGAGCGCGATCGCGTCGCCGACGAGTTCGTCGAGCACTTCCTGGGACACGCCGCCGGCCGCGAGGTCGACCGCGGTGCGGGCGGGTGTGGTGATCCGGAAGGCCCCGACGACCTCGCAGTCCTCCTCCGCCAGCGTCCGATGATGGAGCGCGAGCCGGTTGCTCGGCACGGTGCGCTGGTCGGGGGTGGACAGGTGCAGGAAGCGGGGCTGCAGGTGGCCCATGCCGTGCAGGTCGGCGGCGCTCTGGTGCGAGACGACGGCTTCCCCCTCGTACCAGGTGCACCACTGAGCGAATTCGTCGAACTTCGTCCGTGGACTGTCGCTGAGGCGGAACAGTTCGGTCTCGACGCGGATCCACAGTCCCGCCTCGATGCGTTCCGCGAAGTCGTGAGCTGCTATTCCGTGGCCGACGGCCTGGCGTGCGGTGAAGAACCCGGCTTGCGTGGCGGCGAGGCGCCGCAGCGAGTCGTCGGCATCGGCCCGCCCGGTTGCGTCGTAACCTGAATCCGTCCACCCTGTCATGGCGCCCAGCGTAGCCGACGAATGTGGTACACCTCACATATTTTCCTCATCCTGTGGCCGTGTGCTCAGTCGATCCTCAGCGTCGTCCGGAAGAATCGGCGAGCATGACGCAACGGAAGCGCAACCGCACCGTCACGATCGCCGTCGTTCTCGTCGCGGCGCTGGTCGCAGTCCTGGTGGGCGCGGAGGTGTATGTCCGCAACCGCGCGACCACGTGCCTCGCCCAGTCCTTCGAGAGCGAGCTCGGCACGGGAGTCGACGTCGACCTGAGTTGGAAGCCGGTGCTGCTTCAGCTGCTCGACCGGCAGGTTCCCTCGGTCGCCCTGGACAGCGACGACACCGCCTTCGGTCCCGCCCAGCAGATGCAGGTGCACGCCGAGGTCAACGATGTCGACCTGCGCGACTCCGCCGAGGGAACCGGCACCATCGGCAGCTCGAGCGCCGACGTGTCGTGGCCGACCTCCGGAATCCTCGCGACCGTGCAGAGCCAGCCGGTCGGCGGCCTCGTCACCGATGTCACGGCCGACGAGAACGCGGGCACCCTGACGTTCACGGTCGGCGGGCAGGAGCTCGCGGAGTTCACCGCGCGACCGGTGGTGAACGGCGGTCTGGTGACGGTCGAGACGACCGACGCGACGATCCTCGGCATCGGGCTCCCGACGGCCCTCGTCGACGGCGTCGTGGAGATCCTCACCTCGGGTCTGCAGCAGTACCCGCTGGGTATGCAGGCCACCGAGGTGAACGTCACCGACGCCGGCGTCGAACTGCGCCTCGAGGGTAGTCGCTTCGTGCTGCCGGAGGCCCCGCAGGGACAGCAGCAGCAACAGCAGGAGGGCAGCTGCGGCCTCCTGTCGTGACCGGAAAGACCGGTCCGGCAGACCGTCGAGTAGAGCTGGTCAGTTCTGCAGACCGTCGAGGACTGCGCGGCTGCCGGACAGTCCGAGGCGCGTGGCTCCGGCCTCGATCATCGCGAGCGCTTCCTCGGCGGTGCGGATGCCGCCGCTCGCCTTGACGCCGAGCCGGCCGCCCACCGTCTCCGCCATGAGCGCGACCGCGTGGGTGGTGGCGCCGCCCGCGGGATGGAAACCGGTGGAGGTCTTCACGAAGTTCGCACCGGCCTTCTCCGCGGCGCGGCACACCTCGACGACGGCCTCGTCGGAGAGCACCGCGGATTCGATGATGACCTTGAGGACGGGGTCGAAACCGATCGCTTCGCGCACGGTGAGGATGTCGGCGAGAACTGCGTTGTAGTCACCGGCCACCGCTGCGCCCACGTCGATCACCATGTCGATCTCGCGCGCTCCCTCGTCGACGGCGAGACGTGCCTCGGCGCCCTTGATGAGCGAATGATGTTTGCCCGACGGGAAACCGACGACCGTCGCGACCGTGACCCCCTCGGCCCGCAGGGGCAACATCGACGGCGACACGCACACCGCATACACGCCGAGTTCGGTGGCTTCGTCGACGAGGGCCCGCACGTCCTGCGAGGACGCTTCGGGCTTGAGGAGGGTGTGGTCGATCATCGACGCGACCTGCGCGCGGGTCAACGGGGTTCCGGACATGACTGCAGCTTCCCATACGGCGGGCCCGACCGTCCGGCACCGCACACCGTCCGGTACCGCATATTGCCTGGCACCGCATCGCGGCTTCGGTAATCCGCTCGCGCGCGGTCCCCTCCGCCACCCACAATGATCGCGTGCTGATCCGTCGAGAACTCCCCGCCGACGTCCGTGCGATCGCCGACGTGCACCGCGCCGCCTTCGCGCCGTTCACCCCGGAAGGCCACGAGCCGGTCGAACCCGGTCTGGTCGCGTCGTTGAGGGTGAGCGACGCATGGCTGCCGCCGTTGTCACTCGTGGCCGAGGACGCCTCGGGCGCGATCGTCGGCCACGTGGTCGCCACCCGCGGACA
>Ga0182738_1006474_pt1 | contig 12122 bp, 10 predicted proteins | sample eDN5th30CBELigMG_FD_128876 | JGI IMG/M metagenome (GOLD analysis project Ga0182738, IMG submission 128876) | Enriched Miracle-Growth compost microbial communities from Emeryville, California, USA - eDNA 5th pass 30_C BE-Lig MG (version 2)... ...
CGCTTTGCGGCGGCCACGCGCAGCGATCCCCACGCCGTCATCATGGCGGTCGCCATCGGCTCGCCTGAGCTGGCCTGGCGCAGCGCCGACAACAAGCTGGTCACGGCCTTGACCATCGGCGGCAAGCGCCTCAACGGCCTTCTCGGCGATGGGATCGCGAAGCTGGACGGTCGCGCCGTCATTTTGGCCGTGTGCGCCATGTATGATGATCTGCTGGCGGAAAACGAGCGTCAGGAGATGGCGGCGCGCTGGCTCGAGAAGGGCGTCACGGAACTTACGCTCGCACGTCCCCGACCGGGGCGGTGAAATATACGACAAATATAGTTTTGAGTACCGACGTCTAGGGCGCTTACTCTCTGGGCTACGTCTGTAGCGATCAACCAGGGAGTGACTGAAATGACCAAGCTCAAACTGCGACTCGTCAGCTTCGGCAGCGCCAAAGCTCTGACGCGTGATGGACTGGGCATCCAGTTCATGGAAGGCGCCGTCCGAAACGGTCTCTACCCGACTGGCGGCTGACGACCCTGCGGGCGATCACGAAAGCGGTCGCCCGCAGCGTCTCCGCTACTATGGAGGCCGCAGAAGACATGCCCACATTATGGCTCCAGCGGAATGTCCACACTGCGCAGATCGCAACGGATATCGTGGTTCTCGACGTTGAGGCTGATCGGTACAGCTGCCTGCTCGGCGCAGCGTTGTACGTCCGCCTCGGCCAAAACGGTCGCCTAGAGGCGGCGAATGAGGATGTCGCAGGAGCGCTGGAGGCTGCGGGATTTGCGACAAGAAGCCCGCTTTCGACTTCACACATGCCTCCGACGCCGGCCAACCGGGAATTGTCGATGGTATCGAATACGTCCAGGATCGAGACTGTTCGCGCCAGCCTCGCCTTCCTCGCAGCGAAGTGGATATTCAAGGGCAAGACCCTAGGCGAACTTATTCGATTTCATGACACCGTCAGGCGGCGAAGCGATCCCATCGCCGAACCTCGGCTAAGCGAGTTTGTCAGCGCAGCCCGCCGGGCGCGCCCATGGACGCCGTTCGAGGGAGAGTGCCTTCAGAGGTCGTTCCAGCTCCGCTGCTATCTCGCGTCGCACGGCGTGGCGGTAGACTGGATCTTCGGCGTGCGCACTTGGCCGTTCTGCGCGCACTGCTGGCTCCAGTTCGACGACATTGTCGTCGGCGATCGGCTTGATCGTGTGGCGCGATATACGCCGATCCTGAAGGCCTGAGCATGGGCGACTACGTGCTCGTTTGTAGACCGCACGATGAGGGGGCGATGCTCGAACGCTCGGCCGTCCTCGCCGCAAAAGCTCGGCAACAGGGTTACGCTGTGCAAGACCTGAATCCGCACGCGTGGTTCGGGGTGCGCGGCCCAAACCCGCCGAAGAGGATGCAGGTCGGAGGGTGGACCTTGATCGGCGACGTCATCAACAGACGTTCGCCTCATATTCCTTCCTGCTCGGACAGTGATCAATGGAACTACGAACGCAAACTGGTCGCCCGTTTCTGGGGCCGGTTCGTGGGCGTGCTGTTCGGACGCACGGACCAACCTACTGCTTTTCTCAGGGACCCGTCCGGTGCGATGGAATGCGTGGTCTGGCAGGACAGGGGCCTGACCATCGCCTGCTCATCGGCCGAAGCTTGGCTTCTACCTCCTGTCGGCGTGTGGCGCATCGATCATGATCGCGTTTCTGACGCCCTTCATGATCTCATCGCCCCCACCGGCCCGTTGATGCTCGACGGGCCTATCGCGTTGCAACCTGGCTCCATTCAGCCCCTTCCACTGCCGCAACGCGCTGAGTTGATATGGCGTCCGCGCGACTTCGCACAGATAAGTCTGGGGGCTGCGCCACGAACCCAAGAGGCCATGGCGCGCCTCGAAGGGGCGATCGATGAAGCCATTACGGGTCTCGCTGATCTGGGCGGTCCTTTAGCAGCCGAAGTCTCCGGCGGGCTCGATTCCGCTCTTGTGGCCGCCACGCTGACGCGCCGACGTCCCGGAGCGACCGCGCTCTGGATTAACACCTTCGGCCAGACCACGGAGTCCGATGAGCGCCGCTATGTCCGCGCGCTTGCTCGGACGTTGGATTTCGAGCCGCTTTGCCAGCCTCACGTCGCCAAGCCCATGACGGCTGATTGGATCGAGGCGATTTCAGGCCGCTTCCGTCCAGGGTTGAATGGCATGGACTATCCTCAGGACCTCGCCTGGGCGAAGCAGATCGAAGCCCATGGAGCGAGCGCCGTCATGAGCGGCAAGGGTGGAGACAGCATTCTCCTTCAGGCCGCGACGACCGACATCTTCATCGATCTGTGGCGTCAGAGGAGATGGCGAGCGTTCGCATCGCAGGATGTTCTGGAACTGGCCGCCGCTAATGAAGCGTCCATATGGACGCTATGGCGCGAAGCTCTTCGATATCGAGGCGGCCCCACTCAGCCGCTGCGGCGCGCACACCCAATCCTCACGCCTCGCGAAAACGACGCCGGGTTGCACCCGTGGCTCGAGGGACTGGAGGCCTTCGGGCCCTCCAAATGCTTCCAGATCGCCGGCGTGGCCGACAGCGTCTCGCACCACGGTCCCAGCGCGCTCACGCGCGCCGTGGACGTCCGGCATCCGCTTTGCGCACAGCCGGTCATAGAAACATGCTTAGCCCTGCCCGCCTGGGTTTTGACCGTGGGCGGACGGGATCGTGGACTGGCGCGGCGGGTCTTTGCGGATCGACTTCCCACTGAGATTCTAGAGCGTCGGTCAAAGGGCGAGATGACGCGAGTGTACGGCCAGATGATCGTGGAGAACCTTGCTTTCATCCGATCCTGGCTGATGGACGGCCGACTAGCCGCCCTCGGGCTGATCGACCGTGAGGCCGCGGACGGCGAACTGACGCCCGAGGTCTTGATCTGGCGGGGTCAGTACGCAACCTTGTTCACGATGGTGACGATCGAAGGTTGGGTTCGGTCCTGGGAAGGGAGACTGGGGCAGACGGCGTGACCGTCTCAGTCCCTCGCAGGACCCGCTCCAACCAGCCGAAGATCTGTCCGTAGTAGTCCCTGATATTCGCCGGGCTCCACAGTAGGTGCTGTTCTCCCCAATAGGTCACCATGCGCGCCTCGCCCCCTGTGCGTAGAATGGCGCTGAACATTCGCTCGGCCTGCGTCGCCGGCGTGAAGTCCATGTCAGCCGTGAGGAACAGGACGGGCGCCCTGATCCGATCGGCCCTGAGAAACGGGCTGGAAGCGGCGTAGTCATCGGGTTTGACCCAAGGCGGCGCGCCAAGCGCCGCTTGAGTCGTCTCTGTCCACCCCTGATTGAGACGGAAGAGTCCGCCGTCTTCGGGCATGATTCTGGCGCCGGGATCGAACTCCCCCCAGACGCCTTGCATGTCGCTGTAGGACGAGGAGGCGATGTAGCCGCGGAACCGTTCGGACCGGGTAGCGATCTCCAGCGTGGCGTAACCGCCGAAGCTATGCCCCCAAAGAACCAGTCTATCCCGAGGCAGCTGCGGCTCCGCTTTCAGAGCCGCGTCAATGGCGAGGTCTACCCCCTTCTCAAAGGCCTCGCCTCGCCCCGCCGCTGGCTGGTCTGCGGGAAGGAAGGGGCTCAGATAGGCGTACCCTGCCGCGACGAAGACAGCAGGCCGCGTACTGTAGGTCATGGTCCACGGGTCCGCCCAGACGAGATTGTCCGCCCACCCCGGGTAAACCTTGACGATCACGCCCTTGATGTCTGCGCCGTCCGGCAAGAACAACCAGCTTGTCACGGGACGCCCGTGGATATCGAGATGGGAGACGGCCTTCGGGGTCGGCAGGTCGATGCCGGCGAGGCCTGCATTAACGACGTCGAGCTGACGGCTTCCAAGGCCAGTTTGGACAATCAGGTTCTCGGCGAGACCGACGCGTCGCAAGACCACAGCCCTGTCTCGCGACAGCGCGAGCACGCGGTCTTCGCCGATCGGACCGAACGGGGCGGACAGCACCCTTCCATCGGCCGAGATGACGACGCCTTCGTCGTTCTCGTCCAAACCGACCGACCACGGCCTCCTGGGCGGCTCATTCATCTTTTGCCGACGCGGCCGATAAATATCGCCGGCTTGCACCGCCTCACGCACAACCGCGTCGCCGACCGCAAGCGGTCGCACGCCTTGCGCCGTCATTTCCCAATAGCCGCCGTCAGCGAAGACATAGGCGGCGGTTCCGGTCGAAGCGGAAATCCGGCCGGGCGGAACACGGAGCTCGGCCGTCAGAATGGCTGGAGTCCCGTCCGACGAGAGCCGGTGCCAGTCTCGTCGTTCGCTGTCGGGCGTCCGCGCTTGAATCACGGGCGAGCTCCCAATCCATTCCGCCTTAACGCCCGCCGTCACCTCTGCGGAGGTTCCCACGACGAGATTCGCCAGGTTGAAGCGGGTGGTCTTCTGCGCGCTCAAGGACCAGAGCGCTCCGTCCCGCCATCGCTCTCCGTCCTGGCGCGCCCAAACCAGCACGGCGCGAGCGTCAGGCGACCAACGCATCAGATGCGGCGCCACATCCAAGCCGGCGAAACTCGTAACATTGCGCTCTGCGTCGAGGTCGATGATCGACAGCCTGAGCCTGCTTTCATTCTCCAGCTGGACGAGTTCCGGCTCCGACAAGGGCACGGCGTCCCCCTTCCATGTCACAGCGACAGACGTCCCGTCCGGCGCCACCGCGAAATCCGCAACCCGGCCCTGCATGAGGGTTTTCCGCTCACCGGTCAGGGCGTTGAGGCGAACAAGCACATTCTGCGGAGACGGCGTCTCGGGAGACAGGACGCCATGGCGCGCCTCGATCACGGTGCGTGCGGGCTCCCGGCCCCGGGCCGTGGTCGCCCAGGCGCTCGAACGCCTGGCGGTCATATCCCGATCATAACGGAGACTGGCGGGAAGCCGCCCGTCCTCCGAGGCGAGCAGGACGAGCGTGTCATGAGCCGCCCATTCGGCGAAGGCCCCATTTGGGGGCATATCGGGGGTCAGGCCGGTCCATTGCACGGCCCGGTCCCGCAGCGTCACGATCCCGTACTCGAACCGGTCCCCTTGCAGACGTGTGATCAGCAAGCGCTCGCCGTCCGGCGACCACGCCACCCGCTGCAGGCCCAGGCCCTCATTAGGAAGCAGTCTCGTGGGCGGCGCATCGGAACGAAGATCGACCAGCCAAAGGTCCATGATGGTCCAGACCGACCGACCGCCGAATTCGACGCTCGGCAGACTGTCGTAGGCTCCCCGTTTTTCATAGACCAACCAACGGCCGTCGGGCGAAAGGTCCGCGCGCTCAATCGACTCGAGACCGAGAATGTCGTCCACCGTCAGCGAAGGGGACCGGTCCGTCGTCTGGGCGAAACTGGCCGAGGCCAGGCAGGCGAGCGCCGCCAAGGCTCCGACGAGCGAGTTCAGGAAGGTTCTCATGGCGCGTCACCAGCGCCGGATCAGTTGCAGCGAAACGACGCGGCCAAGCGGATTGGCCTGCCCGGCGTCGAACCCGTACCCCGAGGGAGAGTCATAGAAGGGCGGATCCTGATCGAAGAGGTTCTGAGCCGTCAGTTGGAGCCTCAGACCGCCAAGCCGGCGTCCGGTCGGGGACCAGGCGATCGAGGCGTCTGCGGTGTTCCATGCGTCGATCCGCGAGCCTACCGAGTCGCGATAGGAGTCCACAAAGTTCCATGCGCCCCCGACCTGCCATTCCCCGCGCGACCACGTCAGGCCCGTCCTGGCGCGCAGATCCGCCGGGTAGCCCAAGCGGCCGGCCAAACGCTGGACGGGCGCGGCGGGCGTTGACCGGCTCGCGTAGTCCAGGACCCAGGACACCGAGGCGTCGAAGGCCAATTCACCCTGAACGAAGCGCCACGCATGCCGCCCGGCGATATCCACGCCCGACACGCGGACGTCACCCGTATTGACCCAACGCGTATCGACGACCGCACCGTAGGCGGTCGTCGGAAATGCCGGTGAGAATCCAGGCGATGCAGCGTAGCTTTCGACCAGCGCCAGATCAGCTGGCACAGAGGCCGGGTTCACGAAGACGACAAACGGTCGAAGCGAGGGATCGATCAGAGCGCCATCGAAATTGGCGTTCACAGGCTGGGCGATCCGATCCTCAAAGCGCGTCTCGAACACGTTGACGCTCAGGTTCGATCCGGTGGCGAAGCGATAATCGAACCCCGCCGTGAGGGTCTGCGACGTCTCCGGCTTCAGATTGCGATTACCGCCGATGAGCAGCAGAACCAGCGCCTCAGAGCCGTCTTCCCGGTCAAGGAAGGCGGGCGACACCGCCGCTTCCTCAAAAATCTGCTGCAGAGCGCCCGCCCGAAAAGACGTCCCCCATGAAGCCCGGAGGGTCAGGCGTTCGAGCGGAGACCAGACGACGCCCAGCTTCGGATTCGTCGTGGTTCCGAAATCATCGTAGTCCTCGACCCTCGCCGCCACGGACACGTCAAGGCTTTGGACGCCAGGTCGTGCGTTGTCCGGACCGACAAGCGGCAATCGCGCCTCGGCGAAAAGCGCTGAGACGGATCGCTCTCGCGTGGGGCTCGGAAAAAGGCGCGGCGTCACTCCGACGAGGAAGGTCTCGCCGCGATTGTCGAACAGCTCCTGCCTGACCTGGGCGCCGACCGCTACGGACATCTGACCACCCGGCAGGTTGAACCAATCACCCTGGATCAGGACGTTGGCCGAGCGGGCCTCGCTTTCGTTGTTCACCCGACCGTAGCCGCCGCTGATGAAGTCGAGCACCGCGCGATTGTTGGCCGCTCCGGCGCCGAAAGGATTGAAATAGCCGTCGACGGCCGGATTGAATTGGGTTTCGGGATTGTCAGGGACATTCCCGAGCGCTTCGGCCAGGAAGGTGTTGTTCACCCGATTGGTGAAACCGTATTCGGCGATCTCCGTCGCCTTCGCCAGATAGGTCTCCAGAGCCCAGTTGTCGGATAGCTCGTAACGAAGGCCCACTGTCAGCCCAAGGCTTTCCGACTGGGCGTAGCTCCGCGCCGGACCGAGATCTCGCGCGAACGAATAGCCGATCATGTGGGAGGTCGCGCCGACAGGCGACACGAACCAAGGATTGGTCGTCGAGACCGAAAACACCGATGTCGTCGCCGAAGAGGCGATCTCATTGTCCCGGCGACTGTAGCGGAGGTCCGCCGTGAGTTCGAGGCGGTCGCCAAACGCCTGACGCACCCGCCCGTAAACGCTATGGCGCTCCACCGCAGGAAGCAGGTCCACGTCCAGCATGGGGGATTGAAGGTTCGGCTGTCCGGGCGCGAAATCGGCGGCGATCTGCGCGGCTCCGCTGGCATTGGGTCGAATGCCGAAGCGGGTCACATAGGCTGAGACCGCCGGGTCGAACTCCACGATATTGCCCGGACTGCTGTAGAAGGTGCGACGATCCGATCCTCCGAACGGCCGCAGGTCGCCGTCCGCCGTATACGGGCGATCCAAGGCGCTGAGGCCGTTGGCCGTCTGGTACTCATAGGAGAGGTAGGCGGAGCCTGACGCCCAGCTCTTGCCGAAAAGGTGGGACGCCTGCACGTCCTCGCCGCCGCTCCTTGCGGAAGCGATGCGAAGCCGGCTTTCCTTTCCGTCGAACGAGCGACGCATCAGAACATTGACGACCCCGGCCACCGCGTCCGCCCCATACAGAGCCGACGCCCCATCGAGAAGGATATCGACCCGTTCCACCGCCGCGGACGGCAGCGCTGAAATGTCCGCGAATTCCGCGCGGGCGCCTGTGCCGGCCAAGCGTCGGCCATTGACGAGAACGAGCGTCGACGCCGCGCCCAGGCCGCGCAGATTGACGCCCGTGGAGAATACATTGTTCGACGTACTGGCGTCGGACATCGTCGCCTGCGAGAGCGGCGTCGACGTGCCGTAGTTCTGCGGGAGAGCCGCAAGGGTTTCGGCCACCGTTCCATATCCCCGCCGATCGAGTTCGTCGCGTGTCAAGATCGTGATCGGCGAAGCGGGATCACCCGAAGATCGCAGCAGGGTGCCCGTCACCACCACCTCGTCCAGGACGGTGACTTCGTCGTTTGTCGCAGGAGCCGTCCTCTTCACCACGAAGACGCCGGGCCGCCTCTGGGACCAGATCAGGCCGCTGTCGAGCAGCAGGCGGCTCAGAGCCGCCTCGGGTTCCATCCGTCCGCTGACGCCGGGCGAGCGCCGGCGCGCGACAAGGTCCGAGGTAAAGAATATCTGCTGGCCGGACTGGGAGCCGAAGGCCGTCAGGGCGTCGCGCATCGGTCCTTCGGGTATGTCGAAATCACGTGCGGATTGGGCGCAGGCGGGCGTGCCTGCGGCGACAATACAGGCGACCACGGCGGCGCCGGATAGCAGACTCGAACGGCTCATAGACAGGTTTCCTCCACGCCCCCTCTGGCGTCGAAGAAAGAGACCCACGAGACCCCGGCCTACCCCGGAGCCGAAACCCAATTAATTTCCGCGGCGGACCAATCCGACGGATCCGTCCGCCTTGGGAACGGACTTCAGGCCTAAGCCGTCAGAGGCGGCGGAGACGAAGGCGTCGCGGTCTCCGACCAGAAACACGCCGTTGATTGACACCGTCCGGATGCCGGGATCGTCGATCTCGATCCTGTCCGTCAGATAGCGGTTCATCTCGGAAACAGCCTGCTCCAACGGAATGTCGGAGAAGATCAGCCGTCCAGAGGTCCAACTGGTCTCGGCGGCGACATCCACCGCCCGGGTTGAGATCGCGCTGCCCGAGACCCTGGTCTGCTGGCCCGCCGCCATGCGGCGCTCGCCGGTCGCCATTTCCGGTGCCACGACATCGATCACCCCCGACACGAGCGTCACGCTGACCGCCTCCCCTGCCCTGCGGACGTCGAACACCGTGCCCACGGCGGTGACGCGCGCATCCCCCGCATAGACGACGAAGGGCCGCTCGGGCGCCGGCGCCACATCAAAGAGCGCCCGGCCATGATCGAGATCGATCCGCCGCTCCCCGTTCGTGAACCGCACCCGGATGCGGGAATCGGTGTCCAGATTGACCTTGGAGCCGTCGGCGAGCCGGATCACGCGCTGCTCGCCGACATCGGTCGCAAACGCGCCCCGTCCGCTCCACAGCCACGCTCCTGCGATGAGGAGCAAGGCGGTCGCGCCCGCCAGCCCCCCGATCAGGACGGACCGTCTGCCCAAGCCGCTGCGGCGGGCGCGATGACGCGCGCCGTCGAGCGCCCCCGCGATCGCCGGATCAGAGCCCAGGCCCTGGCTCTCGCGCCAGACGCGATCGACGCGACGATAGGCGTCGGCGTTGCCGGGCTTGGACCGCCATTCGAAAAACTCTTCGATTGCGCCGGAGTCGATGGAGGTCGCGCCGAAGCGGGCATGCCACGCGACCGCTTCCTCTTCCGCCTTCTCAACCCTGTTCGGGTTGGTCATGTCGCGCCTCATTCTAGCGCCGGAGTTGGGCGGCGCAGTGGGCCAGGGCCCGGGTCATGCGCCATTCGACGGTCTTGGGAGATATGCCCAGCCTATCCGCGATCTGGGCGTTTGTCAGACCATCGATACGCGACAACAAAAAGACATCCCGAAGAGATTCTGGCAAGCCAAGCACGATCTGGGCGAGCATGACCCGGTCGGTCTGGTCGGCGTCGATGCAGTCGCGGACCGCCGCCCCGGCCTCCGCCCTCAACGCCAGTTCGCGCCGCCGTCGCCGCGTCGACGCCAAATTGGTCGCTATCCGCAGCAGGAAGGCTTTCGGGTGACGGATGTCCGAAAACGAGACCGCCGAAGCCAGGCGCAGCCAGGTTTCCTGAGCCAGATCCTCGATGTCCTGATCGCCAAAGCGGCGCTTGAGCGATCGAGCCAGCCACCGCTCGTTCTCGCGATAGAGAATGGACAGTTCGGCGCCGCCTTCGCCTTCCATCCGTCTGCTTTGATCCGACACGGGCCCGCCTCCATTCCAAGAGGCGGGCCCGGCCGAAGCACCGGGTGTTGAGAACATGCTCAAACACATGCGCTGACGTCTTTAGCTCCCGAGGAAGCCTGGACATGCACGCCGGCCACCCGTCGCCACGGAGCGCGAGGTGGTGATTTCAGGATCTGCTCAAGCGAGGTTCTCACGCCTCGGCGTCAAATCAGACGCAGCCCAAGCCTGATTCATCCGTGTTCACTTGGCAAGGCGCATTATGCGGCGGGCTGCGCCTGCGCCGTTGACGCCGCGTTGCCGCGCCCAGGCCTGCAGAGGATCAACCCTCTCTCAACACGGTCCGGGCAGGTTGTCTTGATGCGTGATTCCCATCCTCGCCGTAGTCGCCGACCTGCCCGGCTCCTTCGTGCAGACCGTCGGCGCCGTCCTAACCTGAGGTTCGCGGCGCTTGTTGCGGGCGCTGCAGCGGCGGCGTTTGCGGCGGCCTATTCGTGGCCGCTCGACGACGAACTGAACCGCCTCGTCCCCACGCTCGAGAAGATGCTGAGCCATAGGGAAGCCCCCGCTCCTGCTGACCGCTTCCTTTGCGAAGTCGCCTATGTGAACGACGGCGACACCCTGCGCTGCAGGGACGGGACACGCGTTCGCCTGCACGCCGTGGCCGCCAGGGAGGCCGACGAAACCTGCTCGCCGGGCCACCCCTGCCCCGCTGCGTCAGCGGCGTCGGCGACCGCCGAGTTGCGGCGCCTGGCCGCCAACCGGACGATCAGCTGCGAACAGGTCGGCCGGAGCTACAACCGCGTCACCGCTATCTGCTGGACGCCGGCGCAGGTCGAGATCAACTGCGCCATGATCCGCAGCGGCACGACCCTGGTGTGGGAAAAGTTCGACCGCCAGCGCGCGCTATGCCGCGCCTGACGTCAGCGCCGCATCGCCTTCTCGTGCACCCAGCCTTCGTTCATCAGGACCACGGCCGCCTTGCCTTCCAGCGTCTCGGCGTTGTCACGCGCCAGCTGCGGGAAAACCTCCTGCATCGCCTTCGACTTCGCCCATTCCGGCATGTTCTTGAGCTGCCAGGTGTAGTCGACCTGTGACACTGTCATGCCCATCATCTCGCCAGGTTCGGTGAAGCGGACGATCTCCTTCACGGCGGGCTCGCCGTAGCGCAAGCCCGGCTGCGAACTCCAAAACCCGCCCTCTCCCCGCGGCTTGAACGCCTTCTCGCCTTCGGGCGTCAGGCTATTAGGCCACGACGGCCAGCTTGGGCTGAGGTCCAGCAAAGAATCCGCTCCGCGTGATTTCCGCCGGCTCGCCCTTAAGCAGGCCCGCAGCGGCCAGGGCTTCAAAGGGTGCCGCCGCCTTCTTCTGGTTTTCCAGCCGCGTCGGGTGTTCGCTGACAGCCGCCTCGACATAGAGGGGGAAGACGCCGGCGTCCGCGGCGCGATCCGCTGCGCTCACGCCGCTGTAGGAAGAAATGACATCGCGACGCCGTGTTTATCTTTAGACAGCTGCCGCCAGAGTGGCGATTGGCTCCGGTTTAGCCTTAAGGAGAACGGATTCTTGGAAGCCCTTATTCTTAGCTACTCGATCAGTCCCGCCCGCTGCCTTGAACATCGCCGCGACGACTGTGATCGCAGCATCAACCTCTGCCTGGGTGACAACGTATGCGCGCCAACCGTGGGCGGCATGTCCGGGCGTTTTAAACTTCGCCGCGCTCAAATACGCGAGAACGTGGAAAACAACATCGTTTCTGAATGTGCGTTGCTCGTCAGGGAAGAGCACAGGGAGCCGCCCCATGACCATGCGCTTCGCTAGAATGACGTTTTTAAACATAACCAAGTCGTATTTATCTGAAAAGAGCGTCTGATAGTCATCGTCCGACTTCAACAATGAATTCGGTCGACCACGAGCATCAGCAGGTCGGAACAGGATTGCAGCCATGAGTGACTGGGCCATCTCTGACAGAGTAACAATACTGTTAAGTGGCTTTCCTAGATTTCTATACTGATTCTTACGGCGCTCATAAAATAGATCGTCAGGCTTAAGAGCATCTTCGATATTCCGGTGGACTGTATCCATGCCACGCAAGTACGGTTTTGGGATGTTAGTTTGGCTATTCGTCGCCTTAATGACCTTGTCGCGAACCTCCTCGTTTGGCGGCAAAATGATCTTCACAAGGACAATTTGCTTACCACGCTTCGCTTTTAATTCCGCAGAAACTGTCGGATCGGTCATGA
>Ga0182738_1006475_pt1 | contig 12122 bp, 11 predicted proteins | sample eDN5th30CBELigMG_FD_128876 | JGI IMG/M metagenome (GOLD analysis project Ga0182738, IMG submission 128876) | Enriched Miracle-Growth compost microbial communities from Emeryville, California, USA - eDNA 5th pass 30_C BE-Lig MG (version 2)... ...
CGACCCGAAGCGTCCCGTTTTTCTGGATGTAGCCGCCCCCCGCGTTGCCGTTGTTGCGCCGGATCGCCTCGAAAACCTGGCTCGCCGAGAGGTTGCGCGCGGCCAAAAGCTCGGGATCGAGTCGAACCTCATACGTCTTCAGCTCGCCGCCGAAGGCGTTGACCTCGATCACCCCGGGAACTCCCTTGAGCGGCCGGGCGACCTCCCAATCCAGGATTTCGCGCAGCTCCATGAGCGAACGTTGTTGTTTGGCGTCGTCGGCGTTGCGGACCTCGAACTGATAGATCTCGCCAAGGCCGGTGGCGATCGGCCCCATCTCGGGCGCGCCGAACTCTGGGGGAATTTGGCGTTCGATCTCCTTGAGCCGCTCGCCGACCTGCTGGCGGGCCCAGAAGATGTCGGTCCCCTCCTCGAAAACGACCGAGACGACCGAGAGGCCGAACTGGGAGATCGATCGAACCTCCTTGATTCGAGGAATCCCGTTCATGCCGTTCTCGACCGGCACTGTGATGAACCGCTCGACCTCCTCGGGCCCCAGCGCCGGGGCGTTGGCCAGGGCCATCACCTGCACCGGCGTAATGTCGGGCACCGCGTCGATCGGCAGGTTGATCAGCGAATGGATCCCGGTCGCCGCCAGCGCCAGGAGGCAGAGGAGGATGAACGGCCGGCTCCGAAGTGAAAAGGTGATGAGGCGATCAAACATGGGAGCGTTGTCCTCTAGAGCGGCGCGCGATTAGAGTTGCATTCAAGTATCAGGTTAAGCTGTCGCGAGCATGCCTTCTCCCCTGGCGGGAGAAGGTGCCCCGCGGGGGCGGATGAGGGGGCGCGCGACCGAAGGCTGGCGGATTTCCCCCTCATCCGGCCGTTCCGGCCCGACCCCACAAGTGGGGTTCCCCCCGCTCCCGCGAGGGGAGAAGGGATGTTCGCCCCGCAACGCCCTTATGGGACGGACTCTACCCGTTCTTCACTTTGGTCTCGGCGTCGAGCTTGGCCTCCAGCTTCGAGGCGCCCTCGATCACCACCTCTTCGCCCGGCTCAAGGCCGCCGACGACCGCCGCGAAATCGCCGTCCAGTCCGCCCAGCTCCACCGGGCGCCGCTCGAATCGCCCGTCATCGGCGCGGACGTAGACAAATGAGCCCTCGTTTTCGGTCAAGAGCGCCGAGCCGGGCACGCGGGCCGCCTCGCGCTCGCCGGGGCACCGGACAACCACGTCGACGTACATCCCCGGCTTCAAAAGCCGCTCGGCGTTGTCGGCGGCGGCCAGCAGCTTGACGCTTCGGGAGGCTTCGTCAACCATGTCGCCGCGATAGAGGACCCGCCCGGCGAACTCGCGCCCGGGATACGCGGGCGAGGTGAAGCGGACCTCGCCTCCCTTGGCGTGGGTCAAGACCGCGAAGTCCCCCTCGGCGACGTTCGCCTCAAGCCAAACCGTCGACAAGTCGGCAATCGTGAATAACCGGCTCGTCAAATCGACCGAGACCCCCGGCGCGATGAACTGACGATCGATGATCGTCCCGTCGAACGGAGCGACCAGGGTATAGGCGCTCAGCGACGACTCGTCCTCGGCGGCGGAGGAAGACGGCGACGCGGCGGCGGCCGGCTCCTCCAGCCCCACGCCGAGAATCTTCAGTTGTTCGCGGGCCACATCGACGGCGGTTTCAGCCTGCCGAAGCGCCTGCTGAGCCCGAAGGTTCGCCAGCTTGGCCTCGTAACCGGTGCTATCCAGAAGGGCCTGGTAACTTCCCGCGGCGGCGTCGTGAGCGGTCTCGGCCTGCTGACGCCGGCCGACGGCGACCACGCCGTTTTTGTAAAGGTCGTTGACTCGCTCCAGCGCGGCGGTCGTCAGGCGATACTGGGCGTAGGCGGTCATTAAAAGGTCGCGCCCCGCGCCGACGGGGCGGTCGCCGAGTTGCTTCTGAATCGCCTCGGGCGCGTCGCCCCGCTTCAACCCGTCGATTAATTCAAGGGTGTTGGCGTAAATCTCTCTTTGCCATTCGGCCTCGGTTCGGGCAACCTCCAGAAGCTGCGATTGCGTCCGCAGCTCGAGCCGGGCGCGGCCGACCTCCTGGCTGTCGATGACCGCCAGAACATCCCCCGCGCGGACCTCTTGACCGATGTTGACCTCGACAGAGCGGACGACGCCCGGCGCCCTCGCCGTGATGAAGGCGAAGTGCCCCTGATCGGGCGCGACCCGCCCCGGCGCGATCAGCTCCTCGGCGGCCGTTCCCGCGGTGGCCGTCCCCACCTTCAGCCCAAGGGCCCGCTGCTGATGCTCCGACATCGCCACGACGCCCGATTTCCCCGGCGCGGCGACCTTCGCCAACGCCTCCCCGGGCGAACGAACCGCCGTCGTGGCCTCCACCGTCGCGGAACCGAGAAACCACCAGCCGGCCGCCCCGCCAAGCCCCAGGACAACCACCCCGCAAGCCGCCCAAGCCCCCAGCCGGAGCCGCCCGGAATCAAGTCGCCGTCTCGGCTTCGCCGAAGCCGCCTCGGCCCGGTTCGCGATATCAGAGACGTTGTGAATCGCCGTCGTCATGTTCCCATCCTCCAACCAGACCAAAGCGGGGCGAGCCCCCGGGCGCCGTCTGATTTCAAGGATAGGAACGCGAGCTTAGATCATCCTTAGCCGAAGATTAATTCTCGTTAGCGCGCCGAGGATTGAGAACGCCTCACGGCTTCTCCTCGTCCCGGGGCGGCCGCGCTTGATCGATAAATTCCCGCTCCGACGCACCAAACTCGCGGAAATTCCGCCGCGCCTGATTGAGCGAAACGCGATTCGCCCCACCCTCGCGCGAGGGGTCCTTGTACTGAACCAGATCATCCTCCCACCAGCAGACCGGACATATTTCGTAAGAGCCGGGCGACGGGGGCCCCAGAGTGAGAAATCCGCAACACGGGCAGGGATAGATGCTCATGCTCGCCTCGCCTTTCCCTGGTTTCCTCCTCTGGAGGCCTCTGGTACGATCGAATTCAATTCATGGCAAGTCTTGTTCGATGAATGTTGGCGTTGAGGCGGTTTCGGCCCAGAGATCCCAGATTACGCAAGTGATCCGAGCATTCATCGGCGCGTTCGTCCTCAGTCAAGCCATCATTCTGCTCGCGGCCGGAGCCGCCACCCTTTGGTGGTCCAGCGATCTCATGTTGTGGCTGATCCGGCTCGTGGGTGAGGAATACGCCCTCGGGCCGCAAAACGTCATCCGTCTTGAGGACGGAGGGTCTCTCCTTACAAATCCAGCGGCGATGATTCGTTGGACGACTCCATTTTGGTTTCTCGGCACCGTTCAATTCACGACGGCGCTCACCTTGGTCGGCCAGTGGTGGTACCATTGCCCCGGCGGCAACCGAGCGGAGGCGGGCCGAGACCACTAAACCCCGCGGCGTCCACTCTCTCTCGCCCGTCTTGGATCAGGGAAAGGGCGCGCCGCTCCCGGCTTTTGGGGCGCGGGACCATGCCCGACCATCGCAAGCATCGTGGGCCGGGCCCGAGGGATCGGGAGTGGTTTGGGGAGGAGGCTCGGCCAAACTTGGCGGCGGCGGTGGGGGATTTGTCTTGGCTGCGGTCGAGGGGGTACGCGGAGGCCTCGGCGCTAAAGTTGGTGGGGGATCGGTATCGGCTGGTCGAGCGGCAGCGCGTGGCCGTGGTTCGGTCGGCGTGTTCGGACCAGGCGCTTCGGGATCGCCGGGCGAGGCGGTTGGAGATCGAGGCGGTTCGGGGGCGGCCGATTCGGATTGACGGGTTTAATTTGGTCCTGACTCTGGAATCGGCGCTCGGCGGGGGCGTCGTTTTGGGAGGGCGCGACGGATGTTTTCGAGACCTGGCCGGGGTGCATGGGACTTATCGGCGGGTTGAGGAAACCCTCCCGTCTCTTGAACTTGCGGCGCGTTGGCTGGCGGAGTGGGGCGTCGGCCCGTGTTTGTGGCTGCTCGACGCCCCGGTTTCCAACAGCGGGCGCCTGGCCGCCATGATCCGAGGCGTCTCGCCCGACTGGTCGGCCGAAGTCGTCGCCGATCCCGACCCGCTTTTGGCCTCCTCGGACGATCCGGTCGCCACCGCCGATTCGGGCGTTTTGGATCGGTGCGGCCCCTGGGTCAACCTCGCCCGGGCGATCGTCGAAGCCGGCGCGCCGGGGGCGTTCGTGGCCGATCTGGGGGGAAGCGGTGATTTGCCCCGGATGGAATCCCTCGCTTAATCTTGTCTTGGCGTTGAGCTGGGACGGAGTGAACATTCCTTCTCCCCTCGCGGGAGCGGGGGGAGAAGGGAGAACCCCGCTTCGTCCGCCGCGCGGGCATATCGCGCCGAAACACGATTGGTTCCGGCCCTCCTCATCGAAAAATCCGAATTCCGGCGGCGGTTTTCAGAATCATGAAATCGGGAGACTTCCGCCGCTGATCATACTGAAGCGGGAAGGTCTCGCCTCCCCTCGCTCTTTGGCAATCCGCAAATCAGAAGACGCCGCGAGCCGCGCGATTTTGGCCAAACGAACCCAATTTCCGCCCCGGGGCCGAACGGCGAACCGCGCGATTTTGGCCAAACGAACCCAATTTCCGCGCCCGGGCCGAACGGCGCGAGAGGCCGGCGGTATCGGGTTTGCCGCCGAACCCCAGCCGGGAACGCGAACTCCCGATCGGCATCCGGGCCAACCACACTATGGAAGAAGAGCCGATCAGGAGATCGGCGCTCCCAGGGACTCATCAGACGGAGCCTAAAAATCGCCTGATTTTGGCCAAACGAACCCGATCTCCACGCCAGGGCCGAACGACGCAAAACGCGGGCGGGATTGGGCTTGCATCCAGGGAAACCCTCCGAACCGCCTCGCCGAACGAACCCAATTGGGGATCGTTCGGGGGTGGGCCGGCGCGGGCGCGATCGCTCTTCGGCCGTAACCGAAGGCGAGGCGGCACTCCCGCTTTTCGCCAAAAAATGACCGAACGAACCCAATTTCCGACGAGCCGGGGCGCGGGGGCGAGCGCCGCGAGAGGTCTTCCGCGAAGGTCTGAAGTCCCTTTGGACCGCCCCCGGGGTTGACGGCGATCCGCCTTGCGGTTAAAGGGTTGCGCGGATTACCCTGGCGGTCTTGGCGTTGGGGACGGACTGGCGCGAAACCCGCGGCGCGGGACAAGGGATAGAAGATGAGTTCCTCAATCAAACGGATGCTGGTCACGGGCGGGTGCGGGTTCATCGGCGCCAACTTCGTTCGGATGGAGTTGGAGAAGCACCCCGAGCTGTCGATCACCAACCTCGACGCCCTGACCTACGCGGGGAACCCCGACAACCTGGCCGACCTGGCCGGCGACCCTCGATATCAGTTCGTCCACGGCGACATCGCCGACCGGGCGATGGTGATGAAGCTGATCGGCGAGGGGGGCTTCGACGCCGTGGTCCACTTCGCGGCCGAGAGCCACGTCGACCGCTCGATCGACGACGCCACGCCGTTTCTCCGAACCAACGTCATCGGCACCCAGAACCTTCTGGACGCCGCCCGAGCGGCCAAGGTCCCCCGGTTCGTCCACGTTTCGACCGACGAGGTTTACGGCACGCTCGGCCCCGCCGACCCGGCCTTCACCGAGGAAACCCCGCTGACGCCCAATAGTCCCTACTCGGCCAGCAAGGCGGGTTCGGATTTGCTCGTCCGCGCGGCGTTTCACACCCACGGGATGAACGTGGTGACGACCCGATGCTCGAACAACTATGGGCCGTACCAGTTCCCCGAGAAGCTGATCCCCCTGTTCATCACCAACGCCCTGGCCGACGCCCCCCTGCCCGTCTATGGCGACGGAATGCAGGTCCGCGACTGGATCCACGTGATTGACCACTGCCGGGGCGTCGACGCGGCCCTTCGGAAAGGCCGGGCCGGCGAGGTCTACAACTTCGGCGGTCGCAGCGAACGGTTTAACATGGACGTAACTCGGGCCGTGCTCAAGCTTTTGGGCAAGCCTGACAGCCTGATCAAGTACGTCACCGACCGTCTCGGCCACGACCGCCGCTACGCCGTCGATTGCTCGAAGGCCGAATCCGAGCTGGGCTGGACCCAAAGCGTGACCTTCGAAACCGGCCTGGCCGACACCGTCGCCTGGTACAAGGCCAACGACGCCTGGGTCGCCCGCGTGAAGTCGGGCGCTTATCGCGAGCGTACCGCCTGAGCGGGACGCCGAAGCCGATTCCGGGAGGGCGAGGCTCCCGCCGAGCCCCACGCAAAGCGCCGGCTCGGCGGGAGCCTCGCCCTCCCATTGATGACACCGTCGTCAAAACATCCAAGAGGGGCCATCGCATGCGGGCGTTCGTCACGGGGGTTTCCGGGTTCGTGGGAGGTCACCTGGCCGAGCATCTGCTCGCGAGCGGCGATCAGGTGGTGGGGATCTCGTCGAAAGGCCGCTGGCCGAACGAACTGGAGTTCCTTAGCCGCTCGGTTCGACTTGAGCAGCTCGACCTGGCGGCGGTCGACCAATCGGAACTCGCCGAGACCCTTGGGCGCAAGCGGCCCGAGGCGATCTATCACCTGGCCGCCTGGTCGAACCCCCGGGCGAGCCTCGACGATCCCCGAGGAACCTGGGCCATCAACCTGGGGGGGACGCTCAACCTGCTGGGGGCGGTGAAGGAGGCGGGGCTTTCGCCCGCCCCTCGGATCGTCGTGGTGGGCTCGGGCGTTTGCTACGGCAACCCGGCCCCGGAGCATATCCCGATCTCCGAACGGTGTCCGCTTCGGCCCAACAACCCCTACTCCGCCAGCAAGGCGGCGGCCGACTTGCTGGGGATTCAGATGCATCTGAGCGACGGGCTTGAGGTCGTGATGGTCCGGCCGTTCAACCACGCGGGGCCCCGGCAGTCTCCCAGCTACGTGCTGGCGACCCTGGCGAAGCAGGTGGCCGAGGTCGAGGCGGGCCGGAAGGAGGCCGTCGAGGTCGGCAACCTGGACGTGATTCGCGACTACACCGATGTCCGCGATGTCGTCCGGGCCTACCGGCTCCTGGCCCTAAAGGGCCAAGGCGGCGAGGTTTACAACCTCGGAACGGGCCAGGGGCTAAAGCTCGCAGACGCGCTGGAGACCCTTCGCGGGATGGCTCGCCGGCCGATCGAGGTCCGCGTCGACCCGAGCCGGGTTCGGCCCGTCGACCAGCCCTATCTGGTGGCCGACGCCTCCAAGCTCCGCGAGGCCGTCGGCTGGGCGCCGGTCTTCTCGATCGAGCGAACCCTGGGCGACATGCTCGAATTCTTCCGCCGCCAACTCGCCGAATCGCCCCAGGCCGACGCTTGAGGATCGCTCATCCAAGGCTTACGATGATTTCAAACGCGCGGCGCGGTTTCGGTTCGGCCGCGATCTCCGCGAGCCCTTCACGTCAAAGAGGACGCCGCGCCATGAGCAACCTGATGCGGAGCGGGAAATTCTGGATCGTGGCCGTCGCCCTCTCGACCACCCTGGCGGTGGCGGCTCAGGAGGCCAGGCCCCGGGCGAATCGAGGCAGGCTCCGCGATCAGGGGGGCGTTCCCCTCAAGAAGGCGAAGCCCGACGTGGGCGACCCGCTGGAGCAAGGCGCCGCCGGCGCGGCCAAGGCCAAGGGCGCCGAAGCCAAGCCCGCGGCCAAGGTCGGCGCGGCCCCGTACCACTACGCGTTCAAGTTCCACTCGTTCGACGGCGCCGCGATGGCCGCGTCGTACTACCCATCGAAGCTCGGAACGACCGCGCCGGTGTTGATGATGGTCCACGAGGCGAACCGCTCTCGCAAGGACTTCGAAGACCCGGTTTTGGAGCTGAAGGGAACGGGGCTCGCCGAGCACCTGCAAGACCAGGGTTACGCCATCCTAAGCCTAGACCTGCGCAACCGAGGGCAGGACCTCCGCCGCGGCCTCGGCAACGCCAGAAACGGGGAGCAAGTCGAGAAGCTGGTTGACGACCTTCAGGCCGCCTACCAGTTCCTGCTCGACCGCCACAACCGAGGAGAGCTGAACGTCGGCAAGCTCGGCGTTCTGGGCGTGGGAGAGGGGGCGAACCTCGTCGCCGCCTGGGCCCACCAGCCCGGCGCGGCGGTCTCGACCGAGGGCCGGCCCGGCGACATCAACGACCTGATCCTCGTCTCGCCCGAACCCGAAGGCGCGGGCTACCTGCTGGACCACGTTTTGGCTCCCCTGGCGCTTCGGGTCCCCATGCTTTTGATGGCCGGCGAAAAGGACAAGGCCTCCAACGACGCCGTCGAAGCCTCCCGCAAAAGCGTCGAACGCTCGCGGCTCAACAAGATCGAGACGTTCCCCTCGTCGCTCCACGGCTTCCGGCTCCTCCGCCTCGAACCCAAGGCCGCGACCACCCTGGTCCGACACCTCGACTCAACCCTGAAACTCCGACCCGCCGAATGGGAGCCCCGATACAACCAGTTCCCCATCGCCGTCACCGACGTGCAAACCGTCCAACGCCGCGCCCCCGAACAGCCCAAGGCCGAAGAGGCCCAAAAGAAGGCCGAAGACCAGCCCAAGGCCGAAGAGAAGCCCAAGGCCGAAGAGCCCCGGAAGAAGGCCGAATAGGCGCGGAGTTTGGAGGCTTGTCCCGTCGCCCCGGCGGCCGAATAATCGGGATGGGCAGGGAAACGACAATCGTAAAAGGCGCGCCGGAGGGGAGCGAATCGGGATGACCTGGATTTCCGAGGACCCGACGTACCTGGTGGGTCTCTGCCTGCTGGCGGCGGGCGGCTTTCTGGTGGCCCTGCGGACGACGCAGAACGGGAAGTTCCTGATCTGGGGGCTGTTGGCCCTGGCCGTGGCGGTCGCGGTTCTGGTGGTGGAGCAAGTCTGGGTGACGGACAACGAGCGGATCGAGGCGGTGGTTTACGACCTGAGGCGCGCGCTCTTGGCGTCCGACGCCGACGAAGTTCTAGCCCATCTGACCCCCGACGTCCAGTTCGTCCAGGACGACCGAGCGGTCTCGGCGACCGCGGCTCGGACGATGATCCGGCTCGCGGTGACGAACTCCCGGTTCGAGATCGTCCGCGTTCGGGGGCTTCAAACCAGCTCGGGTAAGCTGACGCGCCGGGGGAAGGCCGACTTCAAGGTGTTCGTGCAGGGATCGGCCCAGGGGCCGATGGGCCTTGGGGCGGTCGGGGCGGCCGACACATCGTGGTCGCTCGGCTTCGTGGAGACCGAGCCCGGCGTCTGGCTGGTCGACCGGATCACGCCCGTCTCGCTCCCCCTCGGCGCCCTGCCCTACCGGCCCTGGGGCCAACCGGGCGGGATGCGATCGCCCCGCGCCCCGGGAGCGCCCGGAGAGTAAGGCCGTCACCGTTTCAAGCGCTGGGAGCCCGGCCTCCACCCCCACCCGCCCATCCCCACCCCCGAGTAAGCGACCGGTTGTCCCGAGAGGGCGAGGCTCCCGCCGAGCCGGCGCCATGCGTGGGACGCAAGTGGGAGGGCGAGGCTCCCGCCGAGCCGGCGCCATGCGTGGGGCTCGGCGGGAGCCTCGCCCTCTCGGCGGGGAAAACGCTTGGCGACAGCCGCCCCCGCGGCTCAGCGCCCCCCCTTGAGATCGGGGTATTCGAGGATGATGAGCTTGTGCTCCTTCTCGTCATAGGCGTATTTCTGATAGACGGGGAGCTGGGGCAAGGCGATGTTGTTGGCCTTGATGATGTCGGCCATGAACTCGTTGTAGTCTTTGGGGTAGCGGTCGTGCTCGGCGTGGTAAAGGTCCATCGCGTGCTGGATGTTGAGGATCGAGGTCCGGCCGATCATGCTCACATAAGCATTGCCTTGAAGCGTAATGGGGTCCTTGGCCGTGATTCGGGGCTCGACCTGATGGGCGTCGCCCTTCTGGAGTTCGGGCGCGGCGTTTTTGATGTCCTGGGTCCGCTTGCCGACGATGAACTCGGGCTCGGCGGGCTTCTGGGGCGCGTGGGCGACGGCGTTTTGCGAGCGGTTGCCGACGTGCCGGGGCTCCTCGCAGCCGGTCAGGCTCAGCAGCGGGACCAGAGCCAGAAGGCTCGCGGAGGTGGATTTCGTGATGGAACGCAGCATGAGGACGGTTCTCCGGGTTAGGCTCCGTCGGCGGGACGGAGTTCAATGACGCGCTCTTGGCCGTCGCGGAGCACGCCGACCGGGACGGAGCGGCCGGCGGGAACGGCGGCGGCGGCCTCGTAAACGTCGCCGGGCGAGGTGGTCCAGCGCCCATCAATCGTGGTCAATACGTCGCCGGCCTTCAAGCCCGCGGCCTGGGCCGGCGAGTCGCCGAGCACCTCGGCGATCGGCGTTCCGGGAGACGAGACGCCCCCCTCCACCGGGCCGAGGCGAATTCCCCAGAGGCCGCCGGGGGCCGTGACGGTTCGCCGAACGGTCTTTGGGCCGGCGAGTCGGTCGGGAAGCTCCCTCATCAGGTCGCGGACCTCGAAATCAACGGGCTGGAACGTCATCTCGTTGATCTGATAGTCGATCGTCGTCTTGTAGCGGGCGAAGAAGGTGAAGCCGATGATGCCGTCGACCGGCTGCCCCAAAATCTCGCCGAGAACCTTGAGCGCCGGGTGGTCGAAGACGACGACCGGAAGCTTTTTGGCCGTCAGCTCGCCGACCCTCATCTCGGCGACCTCGGCCTCGCCCCGCATCGAGAAGAGGAACGACCGGGGGGCGTCGTCCTTGACCGTCCCCGACGACTCGGCCGCTCGGTTGCTCAAAAGGGTGATCGGCGCTCCCAGGTCAAAGATCAGGCGATACGGCCCCTTGCCGTTGAGCATCGCCCGGACCAGCATATGATTCGAGGGCAGCATCGAGAACGAGACCCGCGCCGGCTTGTCGGCCTTGGCCCCCTCCCCCTCTCGGTCCACCGGCGCCTGTCCCATCGCCAGAGCGAGGCCCGAGAGGGCCGCGGCGGCCATGACCAGCCACGTTCGGGGCGAGGGCGACATCTGGGTTCGGCTGGGAGTATTCATATTTCAAAGCCCCTCTCCGGCCGGGAACGTCAGGGTCCGCTCCGCGCCCGTCTTGTCTCGGACGGTCAGCCCAACCGAATCGCCGGGGCGAACCTCGGCCAGAAGCGCGCGGGCGGTTTTCGCGTCGTCGACGGGCTCGCCGTTGATCTTCGCCAGGCGGTCACCGGCCTTGGCGCCGGCCTTGGCGGCGGGAGAATCGGGCAAGGCCCGGACGATTTCCAGGCCGCCGCCTTCGGGCTCGGTCCACTCCAGGCCAAGGAATCCCCGGGGCGATCTCTCTTCGGCGGGCTGCTTGCCGATGATGAAGGCGAGGCCCTTGGCGACGGGGCCCAGGGCGTTCATAAGCTGGAACTCCAAGGGGGCTCGGTCGCGGTCCTCCTTGTTGGGGACGGGCGGGTCGGCCGGCTTGAAGTCGAGCCGGGTCCAGGTCATCCGGTCGTCGGTCGGGTCGATTTCGAGCCGGAACCGGGCGAGGATGGTGAAGCCGAGGATGCCGTCGATCGACGCGCCGGGGAGGCCCAGGGCGTTCATGCCGACGAGTTGAAACGGGTCTTCGACCCGGGCCTTAAGGTCTTCAAGCCGGGCGCCTCCTTCGATTTCCAGGCTTTTCAGCGGGGTCCAGAAATCGTCCTTCGACGCCTTCAGCCCGATCTTCGCGGCGGTCTCGGTGGCGATGTAGAGGGCCGGCGCGCCGGAGTCGACCAGGAAGTTGAACGGACCTTTGCCGTTGAGCCGGACCCGGACGAGGAAATGGTTCGTCTCGGTCAGGCGATACGGCACCCGGGTCGATCGGCCGATCTCGGCGTCCCGGCCGTTGTCCTTCGCCTTCGGATTCGGATTCGGATTCGGAGCGTCGGCCGCAGCCAGGGCCAAAACCAGGGCCAGGGCCGCGCCGACGCCACCCAGCTTGCGAATCATGCGGTGTGTCTCGATTTGCCGATGGTTCTTCTCTTCGACGAAACGGAAACGCCAATCCCTTCCTAGCTTAACCAGCGGCGACGGCCGGGGAAACGAGATTCCGCGACGGGCCGAGGAATCGAGGAATCAGCGTCGAGGGGGCAGTTGGGTTTACGAAGAGAGTCCTGAAAGAGAGGTCAAGGCCAATCATCCTTCTCCCCCCGCAAGATTATTCATCTACGACGCAACTCGTTGCGGATGGAGAAGGCTCATGACGGCGTTCACGATGAGCTTCGCCTCAATCCAGACGGTAATGCGTTTGAAG
>Ga0182738_1006476_pt1 | contig 12121 bp, 10 predicted proteins | sample eDN5th30CBELigMG_FD_128876 | JGI IMG/M metagenome (GOLD analysis project Ga0182738, IMG submission 128876) | Enriched Miracle-Growth compost microbial communities from Emeryville, California, USA - eDNA 5th pass 30_C BE-Lig MG (version 2)... ...
ATGTTCGGCTTCCTTCGCGGACAACACCGTGAAGTGGCTGCAGGAAAACTTGAAACTTTCTTTTTGCAGATGAATGACGAAGCTCATAAGTGATGACAGAGAGCGAGAAACTCGGAACGGGTTTTTGGATCTTCGCGGAAAGCCCCTCTTAAATCCGTCGTTACCGTGGTGGAGGAAGCATCTTCGATGCCCCGTTGAACCACGCAGAAATGTTTGGCGTCGATTTGAACGGCGACGTCGTCGGTTTCCAGCACGTAACTCAGACAATCGGCGATCTGTTTGGTCAGGCGCTCCTGCACCTGCGGGCGCTGAGCGAAAAATTTGGCGATGCGGTTGATTTTCGAAAGTCCGATCACCCTGGTTTTTGGAATGTAAGAGATGGTGGCCTTGCCTTCGATGGTGACGAAGTGATGTTCACACACGGAGATCACGGAAACGTCCCGGATCGTGACCATTTCATTGTAGTTCAGAGTGTTGTCGATGCTGGTGATCCGCGGAAAATTTTCCGGGTTCAGACCGGAGAAGATTTCTTTGACGTACATCTTGGCGACGCGCCGGGGAGTGTCCTGCAGGCTATCGTTGGTCAAATCCAGCCCGAGGGTTTGCATGATCTCGGCGAAGCAAGAGGAGATCTTGGCGATTTTTTCCTCATCGCTGAGAGAGTTGGGCGTCATCGGTGTGGGCAGCACATGGGACAAGGCTTCTTTTACAAAGGGATCCACGTCAGCTCCTTTCAAGGTCATCCGCGTTCATACCTCAGGGAGGAGAGAAGCGAAAGTCCTATAAACGCGGCGCCGATCAGACCGGTCAGCATTTCCGGAACGTGAACGAAGGCGCCGATCAGCATCAAGAGCGCCAGGGCGCCGATGGCGTAAAAGGCCCCATGCTCCAGATAACGGAAGTGGGACAGAGTTTTCTTTTCGACGAGCAGAATGGTCATGCTTCTGACGAACATGGCGCCAATCCCCAGTCCGATGGCGATGAGAAACAAATTGTTGGTCAGGGCGAAGGCGCCGACCACTCCGTCGAAACTGAAAGAGGCGTCCAAAATTTCCAGATAAACGAACATCGCCATGCTGGCGCGGTGGATGTCTTTTTTAACCGCGGAAGGGAGTTGGAGAAAGGCGCTCATCCCGTCCACCACGACGAAAGTGATCAGCCCGAGCATTCCGGAAACCAAAAAGTCCAACTGCGCCTCTTGGTTTGGAAGAAAACGGGAGAGAACGTAAAAGACGATCAGAGCGACGGCGATTTCGATGGTTTGAATCCGTCCGATGGAGGCAAGAGGTTTTTCTATCCAGCGCATCCAGTGCACGTCTTTTTCGTCGTCAAAAAAATAACTGAGGGCGACCATCATCAAAAAGGCTCCGCCGAAACCGGCCAGTAGAAGATGGGAGGAAACCATGATCTCTTCGTATTTTTGCGGTTGAGTGGCGGCGAGCACCAGTGCTTCCCAAGGATTGACGTGCGCGACCAAACTGACCACGGCCAGAGGAAAGATTAATCTCATTCCGAAGACGGCGATCAAAATCCCCCAGGTGATAAAACGGTGCTGCCATACCGGCGTCATCTTTTCCAGGACGGTGGCGTTCACCACGGCGTTGTCAAAGGAGAGGGAAATTTCCAAAACGCTCAAAATCAGACTGAGAAAAACGGCGCTCAATGCGGTTTCCCAGGAGCCGCCGTAATAAAAACCGACACCCGCGGCCAAAAAAAGACCGAAAAAAGTGACGAAGAAGGAGCCGTAAAAGTATCTGAGCATGGGACCCAACTTCAAACGAAATGGGTCCAAGAGCAATGAAAATTTAAGGAAGTTTTCCCTTAGCGAGTGCCGCCGGCTTCCCCGCCTTTGCCGCCGCCCCCACCGGGACCGCCGGGACTTCCGCCGCCGGGATCAGAGCCGCCGCGTCCGCCGCTGGTTTCTCCGCCTTTACCGCCGGGATCGGAACCGCCCCGTCCACCGTCGGCTTCTCCGCCTTTGCCGGGAGAAGGACCGGGGCCGTTGCCGTTATTGCCACCGCCGCTGCGCACTTGCGACCAGGTTTCGCAACCGATGGCGATGTTGCGTTTTTTCGGCGGAATGGCGCAGGCTTGCGCCAAGCGGTCATAAAGACTGAAATTGGCGGCTTGCCCTTCGGCATTGTAAACCATGCCGCATCTCATGAGCTGATGAGGTTTTTGAGTGCACTTGCGCGGGCAAATGTTCCATGCGGGTTGACCCACGCGGTTGGATTTCATGGCTTTGAAGCAGCGGTTGATGGCCGCGTTCGGTGCGTTCTTCAACATTTTTTCCGCGGAAGCGTCGAACACTTTTTGCTGAAGGCCCGGGCCTTCGCCGTGATGATTGTCGTCGAAAATTTCTTTCACCAGGGAATAGCTGCGATTGTCGCTTTGGATTCCCAAGGCTTTGTAAGCTTCCTTCTGACGGTTGCCCAGGCCGGATCCGAACAGGGAGAAGTGACGATCCGGCGTTCCCAAGGCCGATTGAATGGCCTTTTGATCGCGGGAGGAAACGTCCCCGCCGTATTGAGCGTTGGTGCAGTAGCCGTTGTCCGCGATCATCTCGATGACTTTACGTTGCAGGTTCCAGATGGATTCGGAATTTTTAAGCGACTCTTTGCCTTGATAAGCTTGAGCCATCACGCCCAAGAGCGCCACGTAACGATCCACGCCTTTTTTTCCGGTGAAGCTTTCAAGCCCGCAGGCCACGCAGGACAAGGGATCCAGATAGCGCGCTCTCTCCCAGCAGTCGCTGCCGGGGCCGGCGGGAGCGGCGTCTTGGTTTTTGTTGTCGGGAAAGTTGGTTTGAAGATTGCCTTGGTTTTTCGTCCACTCTTTGTAGCTGTCGACGGAATTGTATTGGGAGAAAGGTTCTTTGTAGTTGGCCGCCGCGGAAGAGGCGAGGGCGTGCGTTTGAACGGACGCATTCACTTGATCCAGAACTTTACAGTCGCCGTCGTTGGGAGCGGTTTTGCAATAGGATTCCACGCTGGGGAATTGCTTGTTGGAAGAAATCGTCGCCGTTTTGATGCGATGGACTTCCTGGTACACGTGAAAGGCCCAGTTGTTGTATTTGTCCAATTCGTCTTTTTTCAGAGTTTTGGGGAAAGAGGCGTCGTTCAGGCGGAACTCTTTTTTGAATTTTTGCAGGCAGGAGTTGGCCTTGGCGGTGCAGTTTCCGGCGTCGGGAACGCAAAGCGCGTCTTTAGGAGTTCCGTTCGGCGAGTAGATGGACGGGTTACAAGCGAACTGGCCGGATCCGCAGGAGCTTCCCGTCGCGGCGGAATACTGGCACTTGCCGTTGACGAGAGTTCCGACGTAGGTGCCGCAGACGCAGGGGCGTTCGGAAGCGTGGGAAAGGGAAGGCCCCATGAAAAGGGCCGTCATCAAAAGAAAAACGAATTTTTTCATTTTCGAAACTTTCTCCTCTTAATTGGCGCAGCGGTATTGAACGGTTACCGTCGTTCCTTCAGGCAGAGCGGGACTGAAATGCACCCGATTGCTTTCCGTCGAGATGCTGGTGCTTCGGTTCGGGCTGAGTGTCACCGTCGGAGTGTTCGTCGGAACACATTCCAATTGGACATACGGCATGGTTTGAACCACGCGGTCTTTAACGTACTTCAAACTTTGCGAGTAATCGCCGTCGCAAATGCTGCCGACGTGACCGCTGGTTTTGTTGGAGAGTTCGTTATACAAAGTCCCGAAGAAGCAAGGCGTTCCTTGCGCATCTTGGGTCGCTTCGCAAGCGGTGTCTCCGGGCTTGACGATGATGGAGTTCCAAATGAAGGGCTTCGTGTAGCTGGAAGAGTTGAACTTACTTGCGACTTTGGAGATCAAGTTGTCCGGGTAGTTGATGGAAGTCAGCGGTTCGTATTGAGCCGGACTCCAAGATTGTTGTCCGCCCACGCTGCGCTCGTCTTCATCCGAGATCAGGATGGTGGCCAAAGTGGATTTCTGACGGAAACATCCGGAAGAGAAATAACCGTCCAGCATCAAGCTTAAGGCGCCGATCCCTTGCTCGTCGGAGCTGTAGCCGGCTCCGATGAACTTGATCGTGTCGTTGAACAGCTGCGCTTTGTTCGGAGTGGCCTTGGTGATCAGGATGGAGCCGGAAGAAACCCAGGTGCTTCCGCTGTAATGACCCCAAGTCAAAGGCATTCCGTGCCAGCCGTAAGGGCCGGGCGCGGCGCCGGCGGGCTTCAAGGGCCGTACGTCGGTGGAGGTCACGCACACACGGTAATCCACGTTGGCATTGTCCAAATCCGTCAAGAACCCGGCCATCTTCGCGGCCAGCTTGGTGTTGTCCGGAAGCATGGAAGAAGAGTCATCCACGATCATGATCACGTCCACCGCCGGTTGCGGCAAGGTCATGGTTGTGGTCACGCTGCGACCGGTGTCGGGGCAGGTTTGAGTGTTGCAAGCTTCTTGGCCCGCGGGTTGGGATTGTCCGGCGCAATAGACGTCCGCCATGCTTTGGCCGTCTTCGTCTTTGCAAAGAACTTCGCGGGTGCGGGTTCCGCCGCCGCAGGATTTCGAGCACACGCCCCATCCGCCGGTGTACCAAGAGTAAGTGTGTTGAATGGGACAGGCTTGGGTGTTACAGGCCATTTGAGGCTTGGAGCTCGTGCAAAGGCTGTCGGCGACCTGATGGTTGTTTCCGTCGACGCAAATGTATTTTTCAAAACCGCCGCCGCAGTTTTTGGAACATTGGTTCGGCACCCATTGCCAGCCGTAAGAATCCGGGCAGCTTTGAGTGTTACAGGTCCGGGAGAGGGCGGGCTTGCTGGCCGTGCAATAACCGTCGGCGACGTTGGATCCGGAGCTGTCCTGACAAATCACGGAGCGGGTTTGCGTGCCTCCGCCGCAAGACTGGGAACAAATTCCCCAACCGCCGACGTTCCAGGAGTAAGTGGACGTACATTGTTGAATGTTACATTGCTGGGACGAACTGGGTTTTGTTCCGGAGCAGTTGGATTCACTCACGGTGACACCGTCGCTGCGTCGGCAGGTGACGGATTGAGTTTGCATTCCTCCACCGCAGGGAACGGAACAGTTGCCGAAGCCGGCTTCGAACCAGGCATAAGTGTAAGGAGTGGCGCAGCCGTTCCCGACACATGAGGCTTCCGCCGTCTTTTTCGTTTGAAAACTCACATCAGAACAGGACAGCGTGAAAAAGGCGAACACGACGACGCCGAGGGCGGTCCCTAAAATCGACCCATAGGTTTTCATATTTCCTCCCTGAAATCAAAAAACCGTCACTTTCAGAATAGCATAGATGAAAAGGATGTCTTTAAGTCTCTGTGGCGCACCAGTCCAAGGTCACGACCAGTAAGAGAAAATGGAAAGAAGGCGACTCAAAAATCTTTTCCACCAGGGGAAGGCCGCCCAGATGTCTTGATTGAGAGGATCGGAAAGACTCATGTCCTCTTCCAGTCGGCGCACCACCAGGTCTTTGATCCGGGGATGGGTCAGAACGACGTCCATTTCCAGATCGTGAAGAAAACTGCGGTGATTGAGGTTGGTCGAGCCCACGCAGATCCAATTGTCGATCACGAAGACCTTGCTGTGCAGGAACCGGGGTTCGTACTCGTAAACTTTCACGCCCTTTCGGGCCAGCTGGAAAAGATAGGTGTAGGAAATCCATTTCGTGATCCAGACGTCGTTGCGCTTGGGAACGATCACGCGCACGTCCAGGCCGTCCCGTTGTTTTTTCAGCAGCATCAAAAGCATTCTTGTGATGGGGACGAAATAGGGGGTCTCGATCCAGATCCTGTGCGTGCTGGTGCGCAGTCTTCGTAACTGAGCGGAGCGGTGGCGCTTCTTCAAGGCGCGGGTCTGGTTGAGGACGATCAGATTGTTTTCGCCCAGATCCGCTTTTTTCAGTTCGCGTCCGGACTCGAAACTTTTAAGAAAGGCCTTTTTGGCGATATTGACTTCGGGTCCTTCCACGTACACGCCCATGTCTCTCCAGGCGAGGGCGCCCATCACTTCTTCGGAGTGTTCGTCGCAGATGTTCATGCTGCCGATCCAAAGGCGCTTTTTGTCGATCAAACAGTATTTGCGGTGGGTGCCGTGGTTCAGGCGGTAAAACCGATTGAGCATCCGGCGCAAAGGATTCAGACTTTCCCGGCTGTGGGTGTGCATGTCCCAGGGCACGGCCCGGTAGAAATGCACTTCGATCCGATGGCCGCGCAGTTGCTCTTCATAAGCGTCCACGAAAGAAGGCGATCCGAATCCGTCCAAAAGCAACTTGATGTTGACGCCCCGATCCCGAGCTTCGTTGAGAGCCTGCGCGAAACGATCGCCGATGGTGCTTTTGGCGAAGATGTAAACTTCCAGGTAAATGGAGGAGCGGGCGGTGCGGATTCCTTCCAGAAGGTGGGCGTAATAATCGTCCCCCTTGAAAAAAATCTTCTCCACTTCCCAAGATGCATTTTCCATAAGGATTTGTTATCAAATCTTTGACGGGACGTCTGCACAAAGAAGGGGGCATCAGGTGAAAAAGTGGGTGTTTATTTCTGGAGCGAGTTCCGGAATCGGAAAGGCCACCGCTCTCAAGTTGCATCAACAGGGATGCGGGGTGATCTTGAACGGCCGGCGCAAGGAGCGCTTGGAGGAGTTGAAGAATCAGTTGGGAGAAAACGCCCGCACGGCCTGTTTTGACGTCACTCAACCGGAGGCCGTCGAAAAATGGCGGGGCGCCAACGGAGACCTGGTGCGCGGAGTCTCCGTGCTGGTCAACAACGCGGGACTTGCCCTGGGAAAAGAACCTGTGCAAAGCGCGCGCTTGGAGGATTGGTTTCAAATGATCGACACCAATCTGAAAGCGCTTTTACATCTGACGAAAGTTTTTATCCCCAGTCTTCTTGAGCACCGCGGCCACTTGGTGAACGTCGGCTCCGTGGCCGGAAGGTGGAGTTATCCGGGAGGATCGGTTTACAACGCCACCAAGTTCGGCGTGCGCGCGCTGAGTGAAGCTTTCCGCATGGATTTATTGGGAACGGGCGTGCGCGTGACCAACGTCGAGCCCGGGATGGTGGAAACGGAATTTTCAAAGGTGCGTCTTGGGGATGAAGAAGAGGCGCGCAAAGTCTATCAGGGAATGACGCCTCTTCAGGCCGAGGACATCGCGGAGACGATCGCTTGGTGTCTGGACCGTCCCGCTCACGTCAACATTCAAGAACTGGTGGTGTTTCCCACCGACCAAGGGTCGGTGAGAGACATCGCCCGGAAAAACTGATCACATCGCGTTGAAGCGGACTTCGTCACTGAAGCCTTTTCCGTAATCATCGGAGATGGAAATCGCCTGTACGGTGTAGTTGGTGTCGCTGCTCAGTCCGTAGATGGTTATTTCATGCTCGGTTCTCAACACGTTGTCGGTCTGGGTGAGCGTTTCTGTTTGCGGAGCGGAAGTTTGAAAGTAGCGCACTTGATCGGTGGCCGGAATGTCGGTCGTCCATGAAATCTTGACCGCTCCCCCCGGTTGCGGAGTCACTTGCAAGCCGCTGATCACCGGCGCTTGGGCATCCACGCAAGGGTTGTAACCGATGTTGCGCGGAATGATGAAGTTGTCTTTGGTGAGAGGCCGCCAACCCCGGGCCAACATGTCGTTGTAGGCCTTCTTGGGTTTGGAGTTGTTGTTGTAATCAAAGTAGGTCTCGTTGCCGGTCAGTCCGCAGTTGGGTTCGGCCTTGGTGGCAGAGGTCACTTTGCGCCACATCGGGATCATCGCGATGTGGTAGCGTGGACCCTGATAGTATTTGAAGTTCACTTTATATTGAGTGTCGTTGGTGAAAGTCAGCGTCTCTCCGCAGCCCATGCGGGTCGGGTGATCGCCGTCATTGTCCACGACCACGCGGTAGCTGCCGTCGTCGCCTTCGGCGACGGACATGATGGCACCGTCATCGGAAAGCAAGGCCAACTCATAAGTTCCCTCTTCATCATCGGGACCCAGGCGCAGACCTCCGTCGAATTCCATGGCGAAATATTCGATCAGATCCTGGCCTTCATCGGTTTGAATGACTCCACCCGTTTCTTTGGGAAAGCCGGCGGTGAACAGGCGGGTGGGCACGTTCACTTCCGAAAAGAACAAATCCTGGCCCGAACCGTGTCCTTTGGAAATAAGATCGGAGACTTTATTATAGCGGGGTTGGGAGCTGTCCAAATACCACAGCTTGGCGTGAAGACCTTGACTGAGATCTTCCGTTCCCACTCCTCCTCCGTCATCGAAGGGATCGCAGACGATTTTGTTCACGGCGAACCGGTTCATGTCGAACTTGGCGTAGGACTCACCGGCTTTCAGCGAATCCCCCTGGTTCAAACATCCTGAGAGAAACGAGAGGGCGAGACCTCCTGCGAGGGTCGCTAAATATCTTTGAGAGGAAAAAGTCACGGGCCACCTCCTGGTGTTGGGTCCAGATTAGCCCGAGGCGTCAAAAATCGGAATTATTTTAAGGGGTTAGGATCATATTGAAACTCAAAGAGTTCGACACTTTTTCGAACTTTACCGGATTTTTCCGGGCGAACAAAAAATTCGCCCAGAAGTTTTTCGATTTTAAAGAAAATTAAATGGCGTGAAGTTGCGGACTCGCGCCCAGGGTTTGTTGATGTCCCACCAGCAGACTGCGCACGCGTTTGGATTCTCCATCCAGCACACGGCGGTCCAAGGCGATCAAGTGCAGATGTTCTTCCCCATTGGAAAGATCTCTTTTGATGCGCATCAAAGCCATCATGGGAATGGGATGAGCCGGCGGTTGCGCCTTCAAAGTGACCACGAAGGGTTTTGAAAATGAGGACGTGGAGTGATTCCCCAGAAAATTTTGCAGCTGCTCGGCGCTCTCACGGGCGAAGAAGTGGCTGAAATTTCTGTTGATCAGATTGCCGGGGGTTCTGAATCCCAAGGTAAAGACCAGTTTGTCGTTCACTTGTTCGATCAGTCCGGTGTGTCCGTTGATGGAAAGAAAGCCGGCTTGTCCGCTTTCGACGAAGTCGTGGTAAAGCGCGTTCCATCCTTCGGGCGTGGGTGCTTCTCCCTCCACTCCCAGGTCCTTGGTGAACTCGGGAGCTTCTTCCGTCGTGTTGAGGCCGGAAAGCATGTTTACACAGACCTCAACATCGAAGGGGCGTTCTTTGTTCCCCATTTGATAGAACTCGATCAACTTTAAAAACGTGTCCAAGCGGAGATTGATTTTTCCGCCCTCGATATTTTGATAATGGCGGTAATCGATCTTCATTTGATGAGCGGCATTGACCTGAGACAGACCCATGGCCTTACGGCGTTTTTTCAGCTGTTGACCGAAATCTTTCAGGAACTCATTGATGTCTTTCATATTTCCCAACTCCGTTGTTAGTGGTTGAACAGTTCCCAATTTATGGGTCTCCCACCGCAACTTCACCGAAATATAAACAGATTTTTGTTAAGAAATTTACACAACCAGGCTGGCGGCCCGGGTCAAGCGGTCCAGGATCATCACCCATTCTTCCTTTTGATGGACCTTGGAAGAGGGAATCCAGATGGCGGAGTTTTCTTCCCGGGAAAGTTCCCGCAATTGACCGTAAAGAACGCGCGCCGCCCACTCGGGCTTTTCCGGAAGCTTCAAGGTTTGCCAACGGAGATTTTTTTTCTCCAGGCGCTCTTCCAGAAAAGTTTTGCGGGAAGAAGAAAGCTCCGTGTCTTCGGTGAATTCCAAAACCACGGGGGCTTTGGGTTGATAGTGCGCTTTCAACTGCCCGGGCGAAGCCGCGGAAGCGCCTTCCGTCACCTTTACAGAAAAATCTTTCGCGACCTCCATGAGTTTTCTTTTTGAAATAAAACCGGGACGCAAAATAAAAAGCGTTTTTTCCGCGGGTTCATAGCGCACCACCGTGGATTCCACGCCGATCTCGGCGCCGCCGCCGTCGAGCACGGCCACCTTGCCTTGAAACTCCTCTTCCACATGAGCGGCGGCGGTGGGGCTGGTTTTTCCGAACATATTCGCGGAAGGGGCCGCCAGCGGAATTCCCAAAGCCTTAAGAACTTTTTGCGCCAAGGGATGGGAAGGTTTGCGCAAGCCCACGTCGGGAAGACCCGCCGTGATCAGATCGGAAATCCGCTGATTTTTCGGAGCGATTAAGGTCAATGGGCCCGGCCAGAATTTTTCCGCCAAGGCTTCATAAAGGGGGGACCATTCGGAGGTGAGATCCCGCGGAGAAAAGTCCTCGGCCAAATGCACGATTAAAGGATCAAAGAAGGGGCGTTTCTTCGTGGAAAAAATTTTTCTTAAAGCTTTTTCGGAATCGATCCGCGCGGCCAAGCCATAGACGGTTTCTGTCGGAAGGCCTAAAACGTCTTCGGATTTCAGGATTTCAAGAGAGTGATCAAAATCAACTATTGCCATTTCTGATGGCAAAGCTTGCTCGAGTCCTCCGGAGCTGTCCATGTCTTTTTGGAGGTTTGCCGATTTTTTCCCGGAGCGCTCACGACAAAGCCGTTCGCATTCACCTGAAATTCCATTTCACTCGGGCGCTCGAAAGCGAAAGTGGTCTCCGCCAGGGGATGAGGGCAGGAAAGCGCCATCAACACCGCCTTTTTCGTCAGATCCGCGCCCTGACTGACCAAGAGGACGAAGAGGGGTTCTTTAAGGCCCTGCATCTGTAAAAGGAACACGCCCTTTTCAAAAGGATAACCTTTGAAAGAATAAGCGCGTGACGACGTCGAGGAGCCTCCGCCCTGGCGTCGGATCACCGCTTGTCCGTTCAGCCCATGAAGGGGAAGAGTTGTTTTCGCATCGTATTGGGTGGTGTCTTTGTATTCGAAAATCCATTTGGCGTCGCCGATCTGGGCTTCGTACCAATCTCCGGCGGGACTTTCCATCAAAGTGGCGGTTTGCGCCTTCGCTTCTTTGGCGTTTCCCATAAAGCTGAACAAGGAAAGTGTCAGAATCATGCTGAGTGTTTTCATGAAGCCCCCTTCACGCAACGCTCGATGCGTTGGCGCGCCTTTTTGTCGGACAATCCGAAATACAGATCGAAAATGCTTTTTAAATCCTTTGACGAGGAATAACGGTACTTATTGACGAAAGTGCCCAGGGAGATGCGGGCCTGCAGTTTCACGTCCAGAGTTCTCATTTCATCCAATTCTTTCGGCGTGTAATTCATGTAGTCTTTGTATAGCTCCGAGCGGAAGTTCGCGGAGCTCCACCCCGGACAATTCTTCGCGTTCAAGTCCTTCAAGGCAAGGTTATAACACTTTTGTTTACGGGTGGAAGAGCGGGTGATGGCGCCGGTCATTCCGAGCGTGTCGTAAAAGGTGTCTTCGACGACCTGTCCGATTCCCAGGGCCGTGGAGTTCGCCCGACTGCCGGGCTTGGAGCAGGGGCGGATGATGGGCTCCAACTCGCGGTTTTCCCTTTCCAGGTTTTTGCAGATCATGCGGTTGGTGGTGCTTTTAAGCAGGCCGTGTTTGTCCATGTCCTTGGCGAGACCCGGTTGATATTTTTTCAGATCGCTCAAGGCGCGGTTGAATTGGCTGGTCAGGTTGGCGATGCGCGCGGTTTTTCCCAGTTTGGCGTAGGGGGAGCAGATTTTCTGACAGCTGTTCATGTTCTTTTTTTCCGCGCTGCTGCAGCGGACGGTGTCGACGATTTTCGAGCTGGCGCAGTCCTTGGAACAATCCTGGATTTGATGGCAGTAATTGTTTAAAGACGCGCGCGTAACGGAGAAAAGCGCGCTCAAAAATCCGCCCTGGGTGGAACAATAGCCTTTGCAGGTTTTGGGATTTTTCTTCACCAGACTCATCCAGTCGATGACGGCATCCAGGCTTTTTAAGTCGTCGCGGTTTTGAGTGAGAGCGCTGAGACTGTCCGGAAAATTTCCCTTTGAAAGCTGCTTGCACACGCGCTGTTCTTCTTCTTCGTTTCCGGCCAAGGCCACGTCGCAAGTGCCGTCCGGACACACGGCATCCGCCGTTCCGGCATTGGGAAGAGCCGCGGTGGCTTCTTTCATGGAAGCGATCACGTCGCTCATTTTTGGAAGCGGCGGATTCATCAATTCCCGCTCCGTGGAAGGAGTGACGGATGTTGAACCGGTCGTTCCCTTCGGGAGGGGTGCTTCATAGACTTTCAGGTCACCGGGATCGGCGTCG
>Ga0182738_1006477_pt1 | contig 12120 bp, 11 predicted proteins | sample eDN5th30CBELigMG_FD_128876 | JGI IMG/M metagenome (GOLD analysis project Ga0182738, IMG submission 128876) | Enriched Miracle-Growth compost microbial communities from Emeryville, California, USA - eDNA 5th pass 30_C BE-Lig MG (version 2)... ...
GCTCTGCCGGCGGAATGGCATGAAGTGCGACAGCCGCTTCGGCCGCGGCGATCCGGGTTTGAGCAGTCTTGTCAGTAGCGGCCATGATCGCGAGCAGAGCGGGTTCTGCTCCGGCGATGATCGGCTCCGCGCCGACAAGCTCGAGGAAACGGTAGTCGAGCGGCGACGACGTCTTCGTCGTGGGCATTTTGAACGAGCCGGGATTGCCTGAAGCGAGTGCGTCGAGGCTCGCAAGTGCTACGGCATCGGAAACGCCCTCGGAACGCAGCAGGTCGGCTCCGATGCGGGCCTTGCCGGCATCGCCGTCACCCACACCACACAAGGCGGCGAGCAGCAGGAAGTCCTGACGCGCCGACTTGGGGAGAGACGATTGCGCCGGCTGCACGCTCTTGACGCCGATGCAGCCCGGTTCGCGATCGCCCAACACGATGCGGGTGCGGGCTACGAGAAGGGTTTCCACCGGATCATCGGGATTGGGCCGGAGTCCGGCGACAACCTTCCGCAACTGTGTGACAAGGCCCGATCGATACAAGGCTTCCATGCGGACGGCCTCAAAGGAAGCCGAGTACATCGCATTCTGGGAGCGGTCACCCGAGGACGGACCGTCCTCCGCCGACAAGAGGCGCTGCCAGAGCTTCGCCAGAGGGGCGGAGCGGGGCGGGATCGACAGATGGGAAATCATCTCGCCGACTTTGGCAGCATCGAGACCGCGCCAGGAAACCGACGGTTGTCTCGCCTCCGTGCGTGCTGTCCATTCTCTACGGGTATTCGGCGGCGTCGCGCTTGCGACAGGTGCCGGCGTCTGGCTCGCTTCGGTACGCACCGTCCAATCCGGCCGTGGCTCCGGCGGAGCTGCGCTCGCGACGGGTGCGGGCGGCGGCTGGCTCACTTCGGTACGCACCGTCCAATCCGGCCGTGGTTCCGGTGAAACTGCGCTCGCGACGGGTGCGGGCGGCGTCTGGCTCGCTTCGGTGCGCACCGTCCAATCTGGCCGTGGCTCCGGTGGAGCCGCGTTCGCGACCGGCGCCGATGGCGGATCATTTTTCGTACGCGTGGTCCAGTCGGCCCTCGTATCCGGCGGTGGCGCGCTTGGAACCGGTGGCAATGGCTGCAACTCGGTTCGCTGCACGCTTTCCGGTGCCGGCTTGGGTGCTCGTGGCGGCGCTTGATAAAGGCTTTCTTTCGGCTCGAACCACGGTGCGGGCTGCTCATTCGAAGGGCGTCGAATTGGCGGATCGGCGTAGCCCGCCGGCGACGTATCCGCACGAGAGTCGGTGCCCAGCCATGGCTTTGTCGCGATGCCTTCCATCGGCGCCAGCAGCGGTCGCCGGTCGTCGGACGTCCGCTCCGGCACGCGCGCAGACGCTGCGCGGTCGGCTTTGTGCTGCGCATCATCGCGCGTCTTGAACGGATTCCAACCATCGTCCGCACAAGCCGGACGGATGGTCATCAGGAGCGCAAGGCCGAGGCCCACAGCGGCGGGCAGGCGCGACATATGCGTGTCATCCCCGTTGGCGCGTCGGCATCTCTCGAAGACCGGACGGCCTATTTGCTAATCTTTACGCCGTGCACCGTCTGCGTTACTTCCTTCGGCTCGGGCTCGAACAATGCGGCAAGCGCGTAAAGCCCGCCCGTCGTCACGACGAACAGAAGGCCTACGACGAACAGGAAGCGGAACAAGCTCGGCATCGGTCGACCCTACGGAACCCCCATGGTGATGAGCGAAGTCGTCCTCATTAAGACCTCGATGGCCGTCAAGCCAAGCCGGTGCATCTTGGCAGGCTCGCTCAGATATGCTCCGAGCGGTTTTCAAGGCAAAGAATTATTCATGATTTCAACAGTTTCCGATTCTGTCTCTGTAATCCACAGGTTCGCTTGCGGCCGCCGGCAGTCCGCGCGATGAGCCAGTCCGCGATCAAGCGCCGACTCGGAGCACGGTCGTTGGTCATGGTCGGCCTGATGGGTTGCGGGAAATCGTCGATCGGACGGCGGCTGGCGACGCGGCTCGATATTCCATTCGTGGACGCCGACGACGAGATCGAACGGGCGGCGCAGAAATCGATTCCGGAAATCTTCGCCGATCATGGCGAGACCTCGTTTCGGGACGGAGAGCGACGGGTCATCAAGCGCTTGCTCCAGAATGGCCCGCAGGTGCTTGCGACGGGCGGCGGCGCTTACATGAATGCCGAGACGCGGGCGGCGGTGCGATCGGCCGGCATCGCGATTTGGCTGCGCGCCGAATTGCCCGTGCTGATGCGGCGCGTGATGAAGCGCGACAACCGCCCGCTGCTCAAGGTGAGCGACCCCGAGGCGGTCATGCGCGGTCTCATGGAGGCCCGGTATCCGGTCTATGCCGAGGCCGATCTCGTGGTCGAGAGCCGAGACACGCCGCACGAGACGATCGTCGACGAGATCGTGGCCAGGCTGAGAGATAGCCCGCTTTTAGACGGGCCTGCAGACGATGGCCGTACCTGAGTTCGATAGATATGCAGTCGAGGTGATGACGGTGAATGATCCCAAGCCTTCCGGTCGGGAGGGCAGCTCAACCCAGGCGACCAGCGTTCCCGTGGAACTGGCCGAGCGTCGCTATGAGGTGCTGATTGGGCCAGGTCTGCTGCGCGAGGCGGTGACACTGATCGGCGATCGTCTGGGAGTCGCACGTTGCGGAATCGTGACCGATCGCAACGTCGCGGCGACGCATCTCGGGCCGCTCGAGGGGTCGCTCAAAGCCGCTGGTCGTCATGCCGGTACGATCGTGCTCGAGCCCGGCGAAGCAACCAAGAACATGACGCAACTCGCAACCGTCGCCGATGCGCTGTTGGAAATGGGCCTCGAGCGATCGGACCTCGTCGTCGCGCTTGGCGGTGGCGTGATTGGTGATCTGGCTGGATTCGCGGCCAGCGTCATTCGCCGGGGCGTGCGGTACGTGCAGATCCCGACCAGCCTCCTGGCGCAAGTCGACAGCTCCGTCGGCGGCAAGACAGCGGTCAACAGCAGGCTGGGGAAGAACCTGGTCGGCGCGTTTCATCAACCGTCGCTCGTTCTGGCCGATACGGATGTCCTCTCGACGCTGCCCACGCGCGAACTTCGCGCCGGGTATGCCGAAGTGGTGAAGTACGGGCTGCTCGGCGACCGTGCGTTCTATGACTGGCTGGAGGCGCATAGCGGCAGTTTGTTCGGAAACGACGTGTCGGTCCTCGCCGAGGCGGTGCGCCGCAGTGTTGCGGCCAAGGCAGCGATTGTCGCGCGAGACGAGACGGAAACCGGCGACCGCATGCTCCTCAACCTCGGCCATACGTTCGGTCACGCATTGGAGGCGTGGGCCGGATATTCGAGCAGGCTTCTGCATGGCGAGGCAGTGGCGATCGGCATGGCGCAAGCGTTCCGTTTCTCCGAGGACTTGGGTCTGGCGCCGGCCGGCACTGCAGATGCTGTTGCGAAGCACTTGGCGCGGGCAGGACTGCCGACGCGTATCGCGGACATTCCCGGGCCGGAGAAGCCCACCGTCGCGGAGCTGATCGGGCTAATGGGTCAGGACAAAAAAGTCCGCCAGGGGCGGCTTACGTTCATTCTCGTTCGCGGGATTGGCGAGGCCTTCATTACCCGTGACGTCGCAACGGATCGGCTCGTGGCATTCATGGAGCGGGAGGTCTCGCTCGCTTCTTCCGGCTGACGGCCGAGCGTCGCATGGGATCAGCCGGCCGCCGCGACGGCGGCCTCCACGGTGCCGCAGCCGTCGATCTCGCCGCGGATCGTATGGCGACCGGTCAGCCAGTTCATGCCGATCAGGCTGCCGGTGATGACGATATGGCCCGCCCGGAGGGATTTGCCGCGCGCGGCGAGCCCCGCGGGCAGTATCGACAGCACGCGCAGCGGGTCTGCGCTCTTGCCTTCGATATGAAGGCGTCCGTCCACGAACAAGCGTCCCGGCACCGCCTGCAGTGGTTTCTCCCGCCATCCGGCAAACGCGTCGCCAACGACAAGTCCGGCATTCGAAATGAAATCAGCGAGGGCCACGTGACGCGGCGCGGTTTCAGGTTTTGCCAGTCGGCTTTGACAAAGCTCGAATACGACGTGTGCGGAGGCGACGGCATCCAGAATCTGTTCCCGCGTCGCATTTCCAGGGACATCGCGAGCCATGCGGAATGCGATCTCCAGCTCGATGCCGGCTGGCTCCGTGCCCGTGACGTTCCATGTCCTCTTGGCCGGTACGACGCCGCTCGCAAGAATGGGAGCGAACGCAGCCGAGCCGTTGGGCAGCTCATTCACTTTCCAGCCGACCACCGGCTCGCCAAGGTTTGCCGCTACGCGATCCTGAATCTCGAACGCCTCCTCGTTGTTACGAGGGGTATCATCGAGCGCAATGCGTACACCCTGGCGCCGCGCCGAAGTCAGCCGATCCGCAATGGCATTCAATCGATCATCCGACATCCTGATCGTCCCGCGTCTGTTTCGTTGTGGCTATCGGATGGGCTCTCCCGGCGCGAACGTCTTGATGGCGAGCGCATGGATCCTATCTCGAAGGAGGCTGCCGAGCGCATCGTTGACGAGACGGTGGCGCTCGAGGCGGTTCCGGTCTGCAAATTTCTGTGAAACGACAAGCAATCGGAAATGGCTTTCGCCGGTGCCGGGCGAGCTGGCATGGCCTGCGTGCAGGTGCGATTCATTGATGACGTCGAGACGCGTCGGCTCAAGCGCCACCATTAACGTTTCGCGGATTTGCTGCTCGACGGTCATTCACAGAGGTCCTTCCTGACGACGATCAGAGCCGGTGGAATTCTTGGCATCGACAGCGGGTGTGCAGCAACGCCCGGCGGCTCGATGCAGGGCTGCAACGTCGCGTCGCGAAGGGCTTTCGCGTCCTTGTCTGGCGACCCCAACTCGGATCATACTCACTCGCATGAAGCTCGACTCGAAATATTTCGACAGCCTCCGCATCGCCCGTGACGACGAGCCCAAGGCCGCGCCGCGCGTCGAGCCATGCCAATGGAAGGGCTGTGCGAATGAGGGAACCCATCGGGCGCCGAGGGGAAGGGGCCAGGAAGGCTATTATCGCTTCTGTATCGATCACGTGCGGCAATTCAACGCGAGCTATAACTATTTCGAGGGCATGAGCAACACGGAGGTCGAGCAATTCCAGAAGAGTGCGGCCACGGGCCATCGGCCGACGTGGCGGATGGGCGGAAATGGCGCGCCTCCCGGGACCGGGCAAAAGGACGGGTCGCGCAGGCATCGCTATGCACGCTTCACCAGCTTCGACTCGCACCATATCTTCGAGGACGAGAGCGGGCCGGCGGAACGTCCGTCACGACCGGAAACCCGGCGTCCGATCAAAGCATTAGAAAGGCGTGCCCTCGATACGCTGCATCTGCCTGAGAGCGCCAGCAAGGACGATATAAAGACTCGCTTCAAGGAACTCGTGAAACGGCATCATCCGGACGCGAATGGCGGAGACCGGGGTTCGGAAGACAAGTTGCGCGAGATCATCCAGGCCTATAATTATTTGAAACAGGCGGGGCTCGTCTGACCCCATCTATTCCCTGTCTTCGGGTCTTGGCTCCGGCACTGACTGCGTGCCATGCTCGCCTAGAACGCAAACAATGATCGGGACTAATCACGCAATGCGCGCCCAAGCTGAGGCCGGGGTCTCCGGCATGCCAGACAAGATGATCTCCGTGCGGGAGGTCTTTGGCATCGATTCCGACCTCGAGGCTCCGGCCTACTCGGAACCGACGGCCCACGTGCCGGATTTCGACCCCGACTACCTCTTCAACCAGGAGGTGACGCTGGCCATTCTCGCGGGCTTCAAGCACAACCGCCGCGTGATGGTGCAGGGGTATCACGGCACCGGCAAGTCAACGCATATCGAGCAGGTCGCGGCCCGCCTCAACTGGCCGTGCGTGCGCATCAACCTCGATAGCCACGTGTCGCGCATCGATCTCGTCGGCAAAGACGCGATCGTGCTGAAGGACGGCAAGCAGGTCACGGAATTCCGCGAGGGCATTCTGCCCTGGGCGCTGCAGAACAACGTCGCGCTGTGCTTCGACGAGTATGACGCCGGACGGCCGGACGTGATGTTCGTGATCCAGCGCATCCTCGAGGTGTCCGGCAAGCTGACGCTGCTCGACCAGTCGAAGGTCATTCGGCCGCATCCGGCCTTCCGGCTGTTCTCGACGACCAATACGATCGGTCTCGGTGATACGTCGGGGCTCTATCACGGCACCCAGCAGATCAACCAGGGGCAGATGGACCGCTGGTCGATCGTGGTGACACTGAACTATCTGCCTCACGACGAAGAGGTCGGCATCATCCTGTCGAAGGCGAAGTCCTACGCGAAGAGCGATGCCAAGAAGAAGGTCGTGAACAACATGGTGCGGGTCGCCGATCTCACGCGCTCGGCCTTCATCAACGGCGACCTTTCGACGGTCATGAGCCCCCGCACCGTGCTGACGTGGGCCGAGAACTCCGAGATCTTCGGTTCGGTCGGCTTTGCCTTCCGCATGACCTTCCTCAACAAGTGCGATGAGCTCGAGCGTCCGCTGGTGGCTGAATTCTACCAGCGCTGCTTCGGCGAAGAGCTACCGGAATCGGCCGCAAACGTTGCGCTGAGCTGATCCTTCCGACGTCCCGGGGGCATTTCCCCGGGATCCAGGTTCAGCACGGACGCGCCCGGAGTGGGTGCCGTCGCGTGGCCGGCGGGATGAACGAGACGGTGCCGACGCTTCGCGCGATGCCGGCACAACGCCCTGGATGACACTTGATGGCCCAGCCTCCCAAGAAGAACAAGGAATCGCCGGCAGAACCGTTCAAGCGCGTCCTCGGCTTGGCGTCGCGCGCCATCGCCGGGGACAAGGAGATGCAGGTCTCCTTCGCGCCCGGGAAGCCGGAGCTCGACGGCAGCCACATGCAGCTACCCGAGCCGTCGCGTGTTCCGTCAGCGAAGGAGATTGCGGTCATCCGCGGTTGGGCCGATAGCCTTTCGCTGACCGCGGCCCGGCACGACAAGAGGCTGCACAACCGGCTCGCACCGGCGGCAGGCCCCGCGCGCTCCGTGTTCGAGGCAGCGGAACGCGCGCGCGTCGAGTCGCTCGGCGCCATGCGCATGCCGGGGATGGCCACCAATCTGACGGCCAAGCTCGAAGACCAGTATGCGCACGGCCGCTATGCCGACGTCGTCGAGCGGCAGGATGCGCCGATCGACGAGGCACTGGCGCTGCTCGTCCGCGAGCGCCTCACGGGATTGAAGACGCCCGATACCGCCAAAGGTCTCGTCGACGTGTGGCGCGACTTCATCGAGGAGAAGGCGGGGACATCGTTCGAGAGGCTCGACCAGGTCGCCGACGATCAGGCCGCGTTCGGGCGCATGATGCGCGACATGCTGCGTGCGCTGGAGCTCACCGAGGAGCGCGCCGAGGGCGAGACCGAGGAGGGCGACAGCGAGGAAGAGCAGCCCGACGGGGGAGAGGCCGAGGCGCAGGACAGCTCCGAGGGCAGCGACGAGCAGGACCAGGAGTCGGACGACCAGACGTCTGAAAGCGAGGACGGCGAAGCGGCCGAGGCCTCTGAGGACGGCGACACCGACGAGTTCGACGCGGACTCCGAAGGCGACGACATGGCCGAGACGCGCGAGCCGTGGCGTCCGAACACGTCTGTGCTCGATGATCCGGAGCGGTTCGGCTACAAGGTCTTCACGCGCGCCAACGACGAGGAAATCGACGCCGAGGACCTCTCTACGCCGGACGAGCTGGAACGCTTGCGCGCGTTCCTGGACAAGGAGCTGCGCAATCTGTCGAGCGCGGTTTCGCGGCTGGCCAACAAGCTGCAACGCAAGCTTCTGGCGCAGCAGAACCGGTCGTGGGAGTTCGATCTCGAGGAAGGGGCGCTCGACGTCGCGCGGCTGCCGCGCATCATCATCGATCCGATGCACCCGCTGTCGTTCAAACGCGAGCACGATACCAACTTCAAGGACACGGTGGTCACGCTTCTGCTCGACAATTCGGGCTCGATGCGCGGCCGGCCGATCATGGTCGCGGCGTGCTGTGCCGACATTCTCGCACGCACGCTGGAACGGTGCGGCGTGAAGGTCGAGATTCTAGGCTTCACGACGCGGGCCTGGAAGGGCGGCCAGTCGCGGGAGGCGTGGCTCGCGGCGGGTAAGCCGGCAAGTCCGGGTCGGCTCAACGACCTACGGCACATCGTCTACAAGACCGCTGATGCGCCGTGGCGCCGGTCGAAGCGGTCGCTCGCCTTGATGATGCGCGAAGGCTTGCTCAAGGAGAATATCGACGGCGAGGCGCTGGCATGGGCGCACCATCGGCTGCTGGGCCGACCCGAACAGCGCCGCATCCTGATGATGATCTCGGATGGTGCGCCGGTCGATGATTCGACGCTGTCGGTCAACTCGGGCTGCTATCTGGAGCGGCATTTGCGCCAGGTGATCGAGGAGATCGAAACGAAGTCGCCCGTGCAGCTTCTGGCCATCGGCATCGGTCACGACGTCACCCGGTACTATCGCCGGGCCGTGACGATCACCGATCCGTCCGAGCTCGCCGGTGCGATGACCGACAAGCTGGTGGAGCTGTTCGACGAGCAGGCGGAGGACGGTCCCATGATGCGGCGTGCCACAGGAGGGCGTCGCGGCCGATAGCCGAGCTTGACCATATTCGACGGAGGGGGCGCCCTGAGATCGGGGAATCGTGGATTTGTGCGCCAGGCTATGTTTCGCGGCGCACGATGGGGTGTCGTTGTTCTAATGGCGCTCGTCGCACTCCAGGCCCTGGGCGCGGACGTGGCCGTTGCGCGAGACGCCGTGCCCGGCGAGGTTCGTTCTGTCGAGATCCAGGCGCGGCCGATCCCACATTTTCAAGCCTCGAAACCTGATCAACGCCGTTTCGGCCGTCTCGAATACCGGGGCGGTCTGGCGCTTACGTCGTCCGATCCGGACTTCGGGGGCTGGTCGGGGCTCGCTATCGAGCCAGACGGCCGACAGATGCTGGCCGTGTCCGACACAGGCGCCTGGCTTTCGGCTGAGATCGTATACCGGGATGGTGTACCGATCGGTTTGAGCAAGGCACTCATGGGTCCGGTGAGGGCGTTGAAAGGGAGGCGGCTCAACAAGAAGCGCGATCTCGATGCGGAATCGATGACGAGCTACTCCGGCGATCTTACGCACGGCGTCGTTCTCATCGGGTTCGAGCGGAACCATCGCATCGGTCTGTTTCCCATCGAAAACAGGGCATTGAAACCACCGATCAAGTATCTGAAGCTGCCCTCTGAAGCCCGCAGGATGCGTGCGAATAGCGGTTTCGAGGCGCTTGCGGTTTTGCGCGGCGGCCCCTTCAAGGGCGGCATCCTTGCGTTCTCGGAACGCTATCCCGACCCGACTGGACGTCACACGGGTTGGATCTGGGTGAAGAATACGCCTCATCGTATTTCTCTGGCCGATCACGGTGGCTTCAACATTACCGATGCGGCGTCGCTGCCGGATGGCACGCTTTTCCTCCTTGAGCGCCGCTTCCGATGGACCGAGGGCGTCAAGATGCGTCTGAGACGGATTGTGGCCGATGCGGTTAGGCCCGGGGCAATGCTCGATGGCGAGATCCTGCTCGAGGCCGATCTCTCGCGTCAGATCGACAATATGGAAGGTCTGGCCGTGCACCGCGGCGCTGACGGCGGGGCGGTTCTGACCGTTGTTTCCGACAACAATTTCAATACATTCCTGCAACGCAATTTGCTGCTGCAGTTCGTCCTGCCCGACGACCGCCGCGCTGCAAAAGTCCGATGACCGCGGCCGCGTTGCGTCTTTCCCCAAACAGGATCAGAGCGCCTGCTGGGGCGCTCCGATCCATGTCGATCAGATGTCAATCGACGTTCCGCAATCAGTGGAGACCGTAGATCTGCAGCGTCGCGCGTCCGCGGAAGCTCGGGCGCGACTTGTAGGTGAGTTGGATTTCACGAATGGCGCGCGTGTTGCCTTTCAGGTCGATCGTCCGCGTTTCGCTGTTCTTGCGCAGCTTCTGACGAACCCGGATATCGTCCGGGGCGCCATTCGCATAGACGACCTTGAGGTCGAGAAGCTCGATGTCGTTGTCCTGGACGCGCAGCTTGATCGCCCGGAACTTTCCGTCGTGGCGGCCCACGCGGATAACGTCGTGGTCGACGCCAAAATTGACCTTCTGGTCGCCCAGAAGTTCCCACGTGCCCGGGCGTCCGCCTGGCCTGCGCTGGGCATTGGCGCTCTCTGACGAGAGGATCGAAAGCGACGCGGCCGTGGCTGCGAGCCCGAGGCCCGCAAGGAAATTGCGTCGGTGCATTCTGGTCTCCTGAGTGGAAGAACCGAACGTGGTCTTCGTTGATGTCCGTTCAAAGCCTGCCTTGGCGATGCCAATTCACCGGCCCGTCTCGGCGAAGCAGCCTCTAAACGAAAGAAAGGGCGCGATTCCGGCGCCCTTTCCATTCGAAGTCGAATAATTCTCTTTACTGAGCCCAGAACTCGACGAAGGCGTGACCTTTGCCAGTTGCGGCTTTGTCGAAGATGCGCGAGCGGTAGCTCACCTGTACTTCGCGCACCGGTTTCCGCTTGAGCTGGACCGGTCCATACGAGCTGCCTCCCTCGACCTTTTGTCCGACAGGAACGGTGTCGGTCGTGCCGTCGCCATAGACGACGGTCAGGCGATTGAGGGTGATGGCGCGGTCCTTGACATCGAGGCGCATACGGTTGAAGCCCCAGTTGCGAGCAACCGAGATGACGTCCGTTTCATAGCCAAGGCCTTTGCGGACCGAGAAGAACTTCGGCTGTTGGCCGCCCAGATAGAGCCAGCCTCGATTGGCGCCATACTTGAATGCCTCGCCATCATTGACGATCTCGCCGTTGGCGGTGGTTGGCTTGCCGTACCAGCCTTCAGCAAATTCGCCATAGACCTCGACACGCGCATGCCCGCGGAAGCTCGGCCGGCTCCGATAAACGAGCCTGATCTCCTTGATGAAACGATCGCCCTTCAGATTGAACCATTTGGTGCGCGAGTTCGCCGGCACGTTCGCGGCGACCGCAATAATCTCCGGTTCGCCGTTGGTGTAAACGACGCGCATCTCGTTCAGATAGAGATCGTTATCGAGAACGCGCAGGCGGATCCGGTCGAATTTTCCGAACTCGCGGCCGATGGTGATCACGTCGCGATCGACCGTGAAACCCACGTTCTGCACGCCGAACAGCACATCGCCGCCGGCTGTGATCGAGCCAGGGGCCGCGGAGACAGGCGTCGAAGACGTCGGCGTCGACGGTATGGTGCCGGCGGCTGCGACATGCGCGGGACGGATGGCGTGGGCACCCGACCGGCTCGTTACGCCGACGATGCGGACGGCCGCCTGATGGGGCTCGCCGGGCGAGGTCTTGTAGTGCATTACGATTTCGTTGATGAAGCGCTCGCGGCCGCGTCCGTCATCGGGCCCCATCACGCGCGTGCGCTTGTCGACCTCATCAAGGTGGATCAGGCGGCCGCGATCCTCGGTGAAGGTGGTGCCGTCGGCGTAGTGCACATCGATCGTGGAAATATCGACGGATGACCCGTCCAGGACGTAGACGCGAATGCCGCTGAATTTGCCCGGTATCGTGCGGACATCGATACGGTCCACGTCGCGAATGATTCTGCGGGCCTTCGATTCGGCCAGTGTGACTTCGACCTCTGCCGATGCGTTGGTCGAAGCTGCCATCGCGAAAAGCGCGAGGGCCAGCGTAAGCAGCCTCCCGTACATCTCCAACTCCCCGTGGTTACAGACTATGCCCCGGTTGATCACCCGGCCGGTAACCTATCCATGCGTTGCAAAAAAGGCTATTGCCGTGAGGCATCGGCAACTTGAGAGTTGTCGAGCGTTGCGAAAGAGCAACGCGTACGCTGGCCGCGCGCACTACAACGGACCCTGCGAAGAATAGGAGACTCGATGCCGATGGAAGCTGATGCAAGCCGCACGGAAAGCGGCGTCGCGACGGCCATTGCAATCCTGCAGCAGCGTTTCGGTGATCGCGTGCAAGTGGGCGAGGCGATCCGACGGCAGCACGGACACACGCTGACCTGGCTTCCCAATCAGCCGCCCGACGCGGTGATCTGGCCGGTGACGACGGAC
>Ga0182738_1006478_pt1 | contig 12119 bp, 7 predicted proteins | sample eDN5th30CBELigMG_FD_128876 | JGI IMG/M metagenome (GOLD analysis project Ga0182738, IMG submission 128876) | Enriched Miracle-Growth compost microbial communities from Emeryville, California, USA - eDNA 5th pass 30_C BE-Lig MG (version 2)... ...
CAAGGCCGAATTTCTTATCACGATGACGTGGCCGGACAATCATGCGGACGACGTCGACCTCTTCGTGCAGGATCCTCTGGGGAATGTGGTTTTCTATCGTCGGCGTGAAGCGGGCTTCATGGTTCTCGATCGTGACGACCGCGGCGGCGCTAACGACTTTATATTTGTCGGCGGCACCAAGGTGAACTCGCCAATCCGTCAGGAGATCGTCAGCATTCGCGGCATTGTCGCCGGCGAATATACGGTCAACGTCTACCACTTCACCGCCGTCACCGGGCAGCCAGTACCTGTTTCGGTGAAGGTCGAGAGGCTCAATCCAACCGTCCAGGTCGTGCATTACGACACGATCGAGCTCAACGGCGGCGGAGAGGAGAAAACGGCGGCCCGCTTCAAAATGGACTCAAGTGGCAAAGTCACCGATGTCAACCGGGTTGAGAAGTCCCTTCTTCGGACGCTCGCCACCTACAATGGCTCGACTTTGCGTGACCGGACCGAGGACCTCAAGAAATGAGCCTGCAAATGGAGATCGTGGGACTGTCAATCGCCTATGTGGTTCTTGGCGTTCTACTTCTTATCGCCGTTACACGCGCGCGATTGCCGTGGCTGGCGAAGGCTGCCGCAATTACTGCAACCAGCGCCTTCTATATTTTCGTGTTCTTTCGCTTAGAGGGCTTCCTTGGATGGCCGGCGAGCACACACTTGCCGCCGCGATTCGAGCTCCTGTGGGCACAGGTTGTCGAGCGCGATCTCGCAAACAACGAAGCCGGTGCCATCCATCTGTGGGTTGCCGAACTCAACGACGTTAACCTGCCGAGCCGCACACCGCGTGCGTACGTGCTGCCCTATTCGGCGTCACTGGCTGAGAAGATCGAGAAAGCTCGCACCGAAATCACGAAAGGTCACCCGCAGTTTGCGAAACCTTGGGACTATGAGGGCGGGCAAGGCGTCGACACCCCGGATGGCCTCGTGCAGGCGCGCGGCGGAGGCACGGGTGGAGACCCATCCGGCGGCGGAATTCTGGATATGAAGTTTTTGACCGGCGGCGGGCCTGGGATCGACTTCGCGCCTTTGCCCCCGCCCCTTTTGCCGCCCAAGGATGATCCTGCAGAATGAGGTAGGTGGCGATCGCAGCGCACGCTTACGGCAGAACAAGCGCGGAATGCTTTCGCGGTACACGCTGAACAGAGGCTCGGCCGGATGAGAGTCCTTTAGCTCTTGCTCATCCCGTCTCTGCGAAATGCCGTCGGCCGAGGATTATCCGGATGTTGAGAAAGTGCTTGCTCCCAGGCTTTCGCAAGCGCGTAGAGAACAACCGCTCCGAATGCGAAAAAGCTTAGTAAAAAAAGAATGATGGGGAATGCATCGCTGTCAGGCATGACAAAACCTCCATGCCCTTGACATGGTGATGACCGAGCAAGGATAAAAGGAAAGCCCTATGCGGCTTAAATGCTCGTTCGGTCGTTATCGGCGTGTGGAACGCGGTCGAAGGTCTCGCGGCACCACTGAAGCAAAAGCCGGCAAATTTGATTTGCACGGTTCCTGTCGCGCCGAAGCTCCGGTTCGGCGTCTTGCGTTCCGATCCTCCGTCGCAACTGGCAATGCCCTGCGCCGCCTCACGCTACTCGGCTGCAAGTGGCCGCACGGCTGCTGCGCATTCCAGACGACGGAGGCGTTCCTCTTCGGCTGCGATATACGTCCTCGTACGGGGGACCGTGGCGAGTTCTTGGGCGATTTGAATCTGGAAAACGGAAAGCCCACCGTAGCGGAAGCCTGTCTCGGCGGACGCCAGATAGAACTCCCATAAGCGGCAGAAGCGTTCGCCGAGGATCGCCGCCGCATCCTTGCGATGGCTCAGAAATCGACGTCTCCAAGCTGCCAGGGTATCTGCGTAGTGAAGCCGGAGGATTTCGATGTCCGTAGCAATGAGACCGGATTTCTCGATGACCGGCAGGACCTCGGAGAGCGCGGGCAAGTAACTGCCGGGGAAAATATATTTTAGGAACCACGGATTCATCGGGCTTTTTCCATCCAGCCGGCCGATGAAATGCAACAACGCAATGCCATCGTTCTTGAGGCTGCGCTTCAAGACAGAGAAGAACGTGCCGTAGTCTCGCAATCCGACGTGCTCGAACATTCCGACTGACACGATGCGATCGAAACGGCTTTGAATGGTGCGATAATCCTGGAGCCGGAAATGCACGTGCGAAGAAAGCCCGTCTCCTTCCGCGCGCTCCTGAGAAACCTTCAGCTGTTCACTCGACAGCGTCAAACCGGTGACGTCGGCACCGTCTATTCGACAAAGATAAAGCGCCATCCCGCCCCAACCACTCCCGATATCGAGAACCGACGCGCCGTATGGCACGCAAAGCTTGGCCGCAATGTGCCGCTTCTTTGCAAGTTGCGCCGCTTCAAGCGTCTGGCGTTCATTCTCGAAATAAGCGCAAGAGTATTGGCGGTCTGAATCGAGAAACATCGCGTAAATTCGATCGTCGATGTCGTAATGGCGATGGACGTTGCTTTTAGCCAGTTGTTCGTAATTCCGAGACCTGAAACGACCCACAATTGACCGGACTCCACGATGGGCGCGACCGATAAAGGGCAGGGTCATGTCTTTCAGGTTGAGGCTGAGCAACGCGAGAACGTCGTAGATCGATCCCTCTGAAGCTTTGAGCCGCCCATCGGTAAATAGCTCTCCGAGGGCCATTTCGGGACAGAGAATGAGCGCTCTCACAGCACGCCAATCGTTGATACGAACTCGGAGATGGCGACCTGTGCCATCGCCAGATGTTAACAGCCGACCGTCAGGCAACTCGACGGTTAGCGCGCCGTGTGTAACGAGTGTTTTAAGGATACGTCGGAGGATGAAAAGCATGGCGAAGCACCGAACGAGCGGTCATTCAACGACCGCGGCGCGAACGGCCCGCTCACGATAGAGCCCAATAGTCGTATCCAGTTGACGACGTCATCGCCGCTGAGAGGAGGAATGCCGGTGCGGGTCGCTGTGTCGATGAACGGGATACGACTATTTATTTATTCCGTTCGCCATTGGGGAACATAAAACCTGGATGATCCGTTCCGGAAAAATATATCGTATTACGATATATTTAGATGAGGGCGGATTCTTGTTGAGGCTGCCCGCCCCTTTCAGCTTCGACGCTTCACCTCTAATCGCAAGGGTGCCCGCGCCGCCGGCTCAGGGTTTACTCTTGGCGGCCTTTCGATCGGCGCGTTCTTTCGACGGCCCCTTGTAACGCGTGAGGTTGTAGGCTGTGTTCACGAGTGAGACGTGACTGAATGCTTGCGGAAAGTTCCCCATCTGACGACCCGTTCGGGGATCGTATTCTTCTGCAAGCAGACCGACATCATTGCGAAGCGCGAGCAGCCGCTCGAACATCGCCTCTGCCTCAGCGATGCGGCCCTGTAATATCAAATTGTCGACAAACCAAAAGCTGCAAGCGAGGAATGCCCCTTCACCGTGGGGCAATCCGTCTTCCGTTTCCCCGGTATTGTAGCGGAAGACAAGTCCATCCACGAGGAGACGGTTCTCGATAGCGCGGAGCGTGCCCACAATCCGTGGATCGGATGGAGGCAAAAAGCCCACGATCGGCAGAAGCAAAAGGCTGGCGTCCACCACTTCCGAGCCATAGGCCTGCACGAACGTATCGAGTTCGGAATTGAAACCGTTACGGCAGACGTCGGCGTGGATCTCATCGCGGACCTGCCGCCAACGGTCAATCTGGTTCGACCGACCGAGCTGCTCCATCCACTTAACCGCCCGGTCGAATGCAACCCAGGCCATAACTTTGGAATATGTGAAGTGCTGTGGTGGCCCGCGCACCTCCCAAATTCCCTCGTCGGGCTCGCGCCAGACGGTTGCAAGATGACCGAGGAAGCCACGTCGGATCGCCGACCAGCGATCGACCGGCGGCAGGCCATGCTGGTGAGCTTGAAACATCGCATCGGCGATTTCGCCGTAGACGTCGAGTTGAAGTTGAGTCGCGGCGGCATTGCCGATGCGGACCGGACGCGCGCCATCGAATCCCGAAAGCCACGGCACATTCCATTCAGGAAGACGCCGTTCGCCGCCAAGACCGTACATGATTTGCAGCTGTTCGGGGCGCCCGGCGACCGCACGCAAAAGCCAATCGCGCCAATCGCGTGCTTCTTCATAGTAACCGGCGCTCCCAAGCGCGAGCAGCGTGAAGGTTGCATCTCTGAGCCAGCAATACCGGTAATCCCAGTTGCGCACGCCGCCCGGCTGCTCGGGCAGCGAGGTCGTCGGTGCGGCAACGATGCCGCCGGTCGGTGCATACGTCAGCCCTTTAAGCACCGTCAGCGATCGCTTGACCGGTTCGCTCCAATTGCCAGCGGCGGCACAGCGATCAGACCAGGCGCGCCAAAACGCTTCGGTCTTTTGCAGCGCGCCCTCAGGATCGATTGCTTTTGGTGGCTGCAGCTCAGATCGACCATAGCTCAAGACGAATGGCACAACGTCGCCGGCACGAACGCTGAATTGACCGACCGTCGTGAAATTTTGACCCTGTAACGGAACCGATGTGCGCAGCATGATCATCTCGGGGCCAGCGATTGCGCATAGGCCTTCGCCGTCGAGACGCTCGACCCACGGCACGATCGAACCGTAATCGAACCGCAGAATGAACTCGGTGCGCAGATCGACATGGCCGCGCACGCCGCGAACCAGACGGACGAGATCGGCGCTGCCGTCATGCGGCGGCATGAAATCCACGAGTTCGACGATTCCGCTCGCGGTCTCGAAGGTCGTCACGAGAATGAGCGAACCGTCAATATAGCGCCGCGCCCTATGAGTCGCCGTATCGATCGGCGCGATAAGCCAGCGTCCGTTCTCCGGGCCACCGAGAAGAGCCGCAAAGCAGGCGCCCGTGTCAAAGCGGGGCCAGCAGAGCCAGTCGATCGACCCATCGCAGCCGACGAGCGCGGCGGTCTCGCAATCGCCGATGAGAGCGTAATCCTCGATCCGCCGCGTCGTTTTTCGAAGATCCGCGATGGTGGAGCTATCATCATCTCGTTGCAGGGTGTGCTTCTTATCTATCACGCGCATTTCCGAACCTTGTGATGCTCTTCTGCTCGACAGCGTTACGTCTGCCTTTCGTCACCTCGAATAGCGTTTTCTTGCCGTCTCGCCAGAAGCGGATATCAAAACGCGCCCGCCCCAGCCGCAAATCGATCAAGGTCACATCGGGTAACCAGTCTGGAAGCGCGGGATCGACATAGAGCTTGCCGCGCGGCGCATCCTGCTGCAGCCCCAGCATCGCCTGGAGAAGCATGAACGGGGCTCCGGCGGCCCAGGCTTGCGGAACATTGGCGCCGAGATATTGGATTGGGAAGCTGACGTCGTCGCGTTGCAGTCCGGCATACAGCTCCGGCAACTGATTCAACAGAAAATGTCCTGCTGCACCGCTGATATCGCGCGCCAGCATCGCCGCCTCTGAGGCAAACCCATAGCGCCGCATGCCGAGTGCGATCAGCGCGTTGTCATGTGGCCATACGGCTCCGGTTTGATAGTCGTAGGGATTGAACGCAGGGTGGTCTGCCGACAGGGTGCGTATGCCCCAACCGCTCCACATATCTTTCCGCATCAGACGCTTTATGACGATCCCGGCGCGTTCCGGTGCAATGATGCCGGACCACAGACACTGTCCGACATTGGATGCCACCGACATCACCTTTTTCTTCTCGCCGTCCAATGCATAGGCGTAGAAGCCCGAGTCCTCGTCCCAGAATTCCGCATTGAACTTGTCGAACAGCTCAGCTGCCTTTTTGCGTAGTGCGTTGGCGCGCCGCTTGTTGCCGAGTTCATCGTATATCTCGGCCATGCGCAGCCAAGCGTCGTAAACATACCCCTGCAATTCACACAGGGCCTTTGGTCCTGACACCAAGGCGCCGTCGGGATACATCACGGCATTGCCGGAATCCTTCCATCCCATGTTCTCGTACCCGGCCTTCGAGCGGGTTTGGTATTCTTGAAAGCCATCGCCGTCGCGATCGCCGTACCTGTCGATCCAGCTCAGGCAGGCTTCGGCAATGGGCAGTTGCCGCTCGATCAGCGCGCGGTCGCCCGTCGATAGCCACGCTGAATGTAGCGCAATTAAATACAACGGAGTCGCGTCGGCGGTGCCGTAGTACGGCGTATGCGGTATCAATTTGAAGTGCGCTAGCTCACCGTAGCGAAGTTCGTGCAATATCTTTCCCGGCTCGGCGTCACGGTAATCGTCGCGCTCCGTCGCCTGATACTGGCCCAGCACTTCCAACGCACCGGCGGCAAATTCCGGATAGACGATCATCGTCTGCAATGACGCAATCAACGTATCGCGGCCGAACAAGGCGACGAACCAGGGCAGCCCGGCGGCGGGAACGAACACCATGCGGTCGGTGCCCTTCAGCGGCAGCCGAAGCGCAGCCATGTCGAGGATGCCCTGACTGTAGCAGCGATAGAACTCCTCGTTACTGGTGGTAATTTTCAGAACTGTTTGCTGCCATTTGCTGAGCTTTTCGGCGTGGCGTGTCATTGCGCTGGAATCCGTGCACCCCTTGGGGGCTCGCATGCGTTTATCGCCATCCGCAAGTTCGTAAATCAGACAGCGGTGCCAGGTCTCCCCGGCCTTCAGCGCGATCTCGAAGCTGAGTCGGCCATTCGCACTCAACGCCGGACCGCCGCTGCCCTTCCCCGTATGGACAATGACCTCGCGACAGAAATCCTTGTTGCGATAGGTCGCGCGAAACATCTGCCGCTTTTTGGCCCATGATGTCGTGATGCAGCCCCGGCGTACAATGGCATCGCTTTTGACCTCGAATATGTCGGCAAAATCCGCGCGGATAACAATTTCGAGATTAAAGCGAACGGACGTGAGACCGTTATTGGTGACGTCGATATCCTCGTGCATTCCTCCTTCAATGTGGCGGCCGATCAGCAGACCCAGTGTGCGTGCCGGGATCAGCCCGTCCTCGCTCATGAAAGCACGGTTCGTCTGGTAGATACGTGCCGCGTGAGCGGAGATCGCGCCGCCGTTCAGCAGATCCCATGCTACGCCGTTCGCATAAATCGCCCAGGCGCTGATAACCCTGGTGTCACGGAAATACATTCCGTGTTTGCTTGGCCATTTCACCTGCCCGTCGGTATCGGTGACCAATACCGTCTGCCCCTGATGGATCGCGATTTGTGCCGGCCCCACCTGAACCTTGGATGCCATTTGCGAGATCCTTTCAGACAATATCGACGACGACATTGTCCGCTTTCAAAGCCGGACTGGATCGACTCGGGATAGAATTGTGAGCCGAAACAACAGCGCAACCGAAGGCCAACTTCGGTGCCTGCATCTTGTAAGATGGGAACGATTTTGCCGCGCGCCCGTTTTCATATGGGGAGTGGTTAAGCCAAAAAGACACGATCCTGCAGATCCACCCCCCTTAATTCTTATTCACATTCTCTGGCCCTGGTATTCGCACGACATCAGTGCCAACTGACTCACGAGTTGTCGCAAAGAAAGCCGCCTTGACTGCTTTCGAGTTCCGCGACGAACACAATGCGCCAGCTGGCTAATCGCCGAGATTCCAAAAACGTGGGGCGCTGTCATGAGTGGCGACAGAACCAATAGCAAACGGTCGACGTTGCGCAATGACTCCATCGACGAACGGTGCATCAATACTATCCGAACGTTGTCGATGGACGCGGTGCAGCAGGCCAAATCTGGCCATCCCGGCGCTCCGATGGCCTTGGCGCCGGTCATCTATACGTTGTGGCAGCGCTTTCTGCGTTTTGATCCGGATAAACCTGATTGGCCAAATCGCGACCGCTTCGTGCTGTCCAACGGACATGCGTCGATGCTGCTCTATTCGATGCTGCATCTGAGCGGCGTCAAGACTCTCAATAACGACGACCCGTCACGCCCCGGCGGGCTCGCGGTGACCATCGACGACATCAAACGCTTCCGCCAGTTGGATAGTAAATGTCCCGGACATCCTGAATATCGCCACACGGCAGGTGTCGAGGCGACGACCGGGCCTCTGGGTCAGGGCTGTGGCATGAGCATCGGCATGGCGATCGCAGAGCGTTGGCTGGCGAAGCACTTCAACAAGCCCGACTTCGAGGTATTCAACTACGACGTTTATACGTTCTGCGGTGACGGCGACATGATGGAGGGCGTCACGAGCGAAGCTGCCTCCCTGGCAGGCCACCTCATGCTCGGAAACCTCTGCTGGATTTACGACAGCAATCGCATCACGATCGAAGGCCATACGGACCTTGCCTTCAGCGACGACGTTGCGGCGCGCTTCCTTGCCTATGGTTGGAACGTGCATCGTGTCGGTGATGCCAACGACACCGAGCGGATCGCGGACGCGATCGAAACCTTCCGGCGCACGCACGACGTGCCGACCCTCATTATCGTCGACAGCCACATCGGCTATGGCGCGCCCCACAAGCAAGATACCAGCGCAGCACATGGCGAACCGCTTGGTGTCGAAGAAATTCGTCTGGCGAAGCGCAGCTATGGCTGGCCGGAAGATGCCAAGTTTCTCGTGCCCGATGGCGTGCGTGAGCGTTTCAACGCCGGCATTGGCGAACGCGGACGGCGGCTCCAAAAGAGCTGGCTGGAACTTATGGCGGCGTACAAATCCAAATATCCCAAGCTCGGCAAGGAAATCGAGCGGATGCAGAAGTGCGAACTCCCCGACGGATGGGGCGCCAACCTGCCGACATTTGCCGCCGACACAAAAGGCCTGGCGACTCGCGGCTCCTCCGGTAAAGTCCAGAATGCCATAGCAAAGAATTTTCCCTCGCTTATCGGCGGCTCAGCTGATCTTTCACCTTCGACCAAGACGCGCCTTACATTCGAATCCGCCGGAGACTTCGAGGCGGCCACATACGGCGGCCGCAATCTGCATTTCGGAATTCGCGAGCACGCGATGGGAGCGATCTTAAACGGGCTCGCGCTATCCAAGATCCGCGCCTACGGATCGAGCTTCCTCAACTTCTCAGATTACATGAAGGCGCCCATCCGCCTTAGCGCCCTCATGGAACTGCCGGTCATTTACATCTTCACACACGATTCAATTGGTCTCGGAGAAGATGGTCCAACGCACCAGCCGGTCGAGCAACTCGTCGCGCTGCGAAGCATTCCGGGTCTCGTTACGCTCCGGCCGGCTGACGCCAACGAGGTTGTCGAGGCTTGGCGCGTCATCGTCGGTCTGAAGCATCGGCCGGCCTGCCTCATACTCACCCGGCAGCCTCTCCCCACCTTCGATCGCACGATCTACGCGTCTGCCGCCGGCGTCGCGCGTGGCGCGTACGTCATGGCCGATGCCAAACGCGGGAAACCGGCAGTGATCCTGATCGGCACCGGTAGCGAAGTTGCGCTTTGCGTTGAGGCCTACGAGACGCTGAGTAAAGAGGGTGTCGCGGCTCGTCTTGTCAGCATGCCGTCGTGGGAGTTGTTCGAACAGCAGGATCAGGCCTATCGCGACAGCGTGCTGCCGCCCGCGGTCAAAGCGCGCGTGACGGTCGAGGCGGGCTCGGTGATCGGCTGGGATCGCTATGCCGGTCCGGACGGCGCGAGGATCGGTATGCATACCTTCGGTGCCTCTGCCCCGATCAAGGACGTCATGAAGAAATTCGGCTTCACGCGCGAAGCGGTGCTTGCCGCGGCGAGACAACAGCTCGGATTGACTAAGGAGAAGGCGGCATGAATGCGCTGAAACAGCTTGAAGCGCTCGGCCAGTCGCCTTGGCTGGACTATATGAAGCGCAGCCTGATCGACAAAGGCGAACTTCGCACGCTCATCGAACGCGATGGGTTGAAGGGCGTCACGTCGAATCCATCGATCTTCGAGAAAGCCATCGGCGAGACCGACGAATACGCCGACGCTCTGAAGCACTTCCAGGCACAGGGCGATCACAGTATCTCCGCGATCTACGAACATCTTGCCATCGGTGACATTCGTTCGGCCGCCGACGTGCTGCGTCCAGTCTACGACGATACGCATGGCCGCGACGGCTACGTCAGTCTCGAATGCTCGCCCTATTTGGCCAATGATACCGAAGCCACGGTGACAGAAGCGCAGCGGCTATGGGCTGCGGTGGATCGCCCAAATCTGATGATCAAGGTGCCGGCAACGCCAGCTGGCATCCCGGCAATCCGTCAATTGATCGGCCGCGGATTGAACATCAATATCACGTTGCTATTCTCCGTCGGCGTCTACGAGCAGGTTGTTGATGCCTACATCTCCGGGCTCGAAGATCTTCAAAAATCTGGCGGCGATATTTCCAAGATCGGCAGCGTCGCCAGCTTCTTCGTCAGCCGCATCGACACCGCCGTCGATCATCAGCTTGATACGCTCGGCGACAAAGAAGCCGCGGACGCGTTGCGCGGCAAGGCGGCGATCGCCAACGCGAAACTCGCCTACGTTCAATACAAAGCACTGTTCTCCGGTTCACGTTGGGACGCTCTCGCATCAGCTGGCGCCAAGACACAGCGTCTTCTCTGGGCTTCGACCAGCACGAAAAATCCTATCTACAAAGATACGATGTATGTGGAAGCTCTCGTCGGTCGCGATACCGTGGACACCATTCCCCCAGTGACGATGGATGCGTTCCGCGAGCACGGCCAGGCGACGCCAGATGCCATAGAACAAGACGTATCGGAAGCACGTGCGGTTCTCGCGGCACTGGAAAAGCACGGTATCTCGTTGAAGGGCATTACGGATAAATTAGTCATCGACGGCGTGCAGCAGTTCGCGGATGCGTTCGACAAGCTGTTCGCCGCCATCGCACGCAACCGCCATGCGTTGATCGATGGCAAACGCGCGGATTTGGAAATCGCTCCGGGATTCCCGGAAATGAAGACGGCTTACGAAAGCGAACTTGAGGTCTGGCGCAAGAATGGACTCGTTCGGCGACTTTGGGCCGGTGACAAATCCCTTTGGACAGGGGCCGACGAAGATCGCTGGCTCGGCTGGCTACATATCATCGCGCACGAGCTTGCCGATGTTGGCCTATTGCAAGGCTTCGCGGCAGATGTGAAGCGGCGCGATTTTACCGACGTCGTTCTCCTTGGCATGGGCGGCTCGAGTCTCGGCCCGGAAGTCTTGAGCGAGACGTTCGGTCATCAGTCCGGATGGCCGCGTTTTCACATGCTGGACAGCACAGACCCGGCGCAGATCAAAGCGATTGAACAAGCTATCGACCTCGACAAGGCACTCTTTATCGTCTCGTCCAAATCCGGCGGCACTCTGGAGCCGAACATTTTCTTGGATTATTTTTTCGACCGCGTTGACTCTGTACGCGGCAAGGATAGGGCCGGCGATCAGTTTGTTGCAGTAACGGACCCGGGGTCGCCGCTGGAACATCGCGCGAAGCAACTTGGTTTTGCCCATATCTTTCACGGTGTGCCCTCAATTGGCGGCCGCTACTCGGTGCTGTCAAAGTTCGGCTTGGTGCCGGCGGCGGCGATGGGGCTTGATGTCAAACGCCTGCTCGAAACGGCGCTGCAGATGGAACATGCCTGCGGCTCTGACGTGCCGCCGTCAGAGAATTCCGGCGTAAAACTTGGTATCGCGCTTGGCATTGCGGCGGTGCGCTTCCGCCGCAACAAGGTGACGATCATAGCGTCACCCGAAATCGCCGATCTTGGTGCGTGGCTGGAACAGCTTCTGGCGGAGAGCACCGGCAAGCACGGTCGCGGGCTCATTCCGCTGGCGGATGAACCGCCGACCACACCAGATCGTTACGGCAGCGATCGCTTCTTTGCGTATCTGGAACTGGATGGGCGGGCCGCTCAATCACAACGGGACGCTGTGGCGGCGCTTGAGAAGGCCGGCCATCCGATTGCGAAAATCCGCGTCAAGGATATTTGGCACATCGGACAGGAATTCTTCCGTTGGGAGATCGCTACCGCCGTCGCGGGCAAGATCATCGGCATCGATCCATTCGATCAGCCGGACGTCGAAGCGAGCAAAGTCAAGACCATTGCGCTGACCGAAGCTTACGAGAAATCGCGCAGCTTGCCGAAGGAAGAACCGGTATTTCGTGAAAACGGCATCGCCGTCTACGCCGATCCGCGCAACGCCGCCGAACTCGGCCGACAC
>Ga0182738_1006480_pt1 | contig 12119 bp, 12 predicted proteins | sample eDN5th30CBELigMG_FD_128876 | JGI IMG/M metagenome (GOLD analysis project Ga0182738, IMG submission 128876) | Enriched Miracle-Growth compost microbial communities from Emeryville, California, USA - eDNA 5th pass 30_C BE-Lig MG (version 2)... ...
GACATGTGGCAAGACATCGTCCTGGGCGAAACCATCGATGGCTTTGGATTCATCGTCAAGGACTTCATCAACGAAGCCGGCGTGCAGTCCATCACCGCCCCTGGCATTCTCAAGGCCCTTTCTGCCGCCCATGCGGAATTTGGCAGCATGCCCTGGAGCGACCTTTTCGGAGCCGCCATTCGTTGCGCCCGCGAAGGCTGGATCGTGCGCCCTCACGTCTATACCGTATTTACGCAAAACGAGCGCAAATACGGCCGTATGAACTACGGAGAAAAGCTCGCGCTGACACCCGACGGACGACGCATTTATCTGGAACCCGATGGCTCATACAAAAAGTTGGGGACGTATATCCAGAACCCCGATTTGGCCGCCACCCTGGAAACCTTGGCCAAAGAAGGCGCTGACAGCTTTTATACCGGCTCGCTCGCCGCGCACATTATTGACGACGTGCATCGCAACAACGGGCTGCTATCGACCGAAGACCTGGCGCAGTTTCGCTTGCGCACCGCTGATCCGCTGTCGGTCAATTATCGCGGCTGGCGCGTGGATATGCCCGCGCCTCCAGGAGGCGGCGTGCTCGTCGGGCAGATTCTGCGAATCGCCGAACAGTTCGACTTGCCCACGCTGGGTCACAACTCACCTGACTACATACGCGTCCTCGCAGAGGCCATGAAAATCGCCCTGCGCGACAAAGAACAGTTCATCGGCGACCCAGACTACGCCGATAATCCCGTCGATCGTCTCCTGTCCGACGCGTACTGCTCAGAACAGGCAACGCGGATCCGCGCAGGGGAAAAGGCAGATGTCGTACGGCGCACGCCAGGGGAATCCAAACACACTACACACGTCAGCGCCATCGATGCCAACGGCATGATCGTCTCGTTGACACATACTCTGGGTAACCCGTCTGGCTTTATCGTCAAAGACTCAGGTTTCATGATGAATGGCGCCATGAGCACCTTTGATCCCACGCCCGGCACACCGAACTCCATCGCGCCCGGAAAGCGGCGCTACTCGTCGATGTGCCCCAGCATCATTTATGCCGGCGAGCAGCCCGTATTCACGCTAGGCGCACCTGGTGCATCCTGGATCGGCCCTGCTGTCGCGCAAGTCATCCTCAACGTGCTGGAATGGGGCATGGGCGTCCAGGAAGCCATCATCGCCCCCCGCATCGTCGCCACCAGCAACGCCATCGACATCTCCAACCGTATTCCTCATTCAGTGCAACAGACCGTGGAACAACTCGGCTACGACGTCCGCCGCAGCTACCTCAGCTATGCCTTTGCGGGCGTACATGGCATCACGTGCTTTGACGGCAAAATCGAAGGCGGCGCCGATCCGCAACGGGATGGGTATGCGGAGGGCGTGTCAGGCTCTGCGTGACCAAGCATTTCCATGGCAGTCATTCAATCGATAGTCATTACCCTCGGATCGGAGGATTAAGCCGTGCGAAACCTGCCTGGCGGCGATACGGGAAGTATGGATAAGGTGCGCTCACCGCGCTTGCCATGTCGAGCTTTGCGATCTGCTCATCGGTGAGTGACCAGCCGACCGCGCCTAGATTTTGTCGTAATTGGGCTTCATTTCGTGCACCAATAATGACAGATGAGACGGTAGGTCGCTGCAGCAGCCAATTCAGGGCGACTTGCGAAACAGATTTTCCGATTTCTTCGCCAATGTCAGAAAGAGCATCGACAACGCGATAGAGGTTCTCGTCATCCACCGGTGGTCCATAACTCGCCGTTTCATGCAGCCGACTTCCCGCAGGCAGTGGCACGCCGCGACGAATTTTTCCGGTGAGCCGTCCCCAGCCCAATGGGCTCCAGACCAGCGCACCCAGCCCTTGGTCCTGTCCAAGCGGCATCAAGTCCCACTCGTAGTCACGCCCGATCAGCGAGTAATAAACCTGGTTGGCCGTATAGCGCGACCAACCATACTTGTCCGAGGCAGCAAGCGACTTCATGATCTGCCATCCCGCAAAATTGGAGACGCCGATATAACGAAGTTTCCCCTCTCGCACGAGACTGTCCAGCGTCGATATCACCTCTTCCACCGGCGTCCTGGCATCGAAAGCATGCAACTGCAATAAATCAATATAGTCGGTATTCAGGCGGCGCAGCGCGGCCTCGACAGATGCAATCAGCCGATGACGCGAAGTCCCCGCATCGTTAGGGCCATCGCCCATCGGCAAGCCGGTTTTTGTCGAAATCAGCACTTGATCACGACGACCTTTTATCGCGGCCCCCAGCACCTCCTCAGACGCACCATCCGAATACACATCGGCCGTATCAAACAGGTTGACCCCGGCCTCCAGGCATATATCGATCAGGCGACGGGCTTGCTCAACATCCGTATTACCCCATGCACTGAATAGCGGGCCAGACCCGCCAAATGTACCCGCGCCAAAGCTAAGGGCGGAAACGGTTAATCCTGACTTTCCAAGTGAACGGTATTCCATGGTTTCTTTCTCATGTTGGCCTGATTGAGGGGACTTATGCGCACTGTCGTGGACGACGTCCGCAATGGCATCAAACGCATCCGTTGCACGCATCCTGCTCTTGCGAGGACTTCAGTTTCGTTCTTTCCAATTTTGTTTGGTAGATGGCAAAATTGCATTCATATCATTCCAAATTGGAATACATCATGGATACCTTACGGGCCATTGAGGCCTTTGCACACAGCGTTGACTCGGGAAGCCTTTCAGCGGCCGCACGCACGTTGGGCATCACGCAGCCCACCATAAGCAAGCTGGTCATGCAGTTGGAACATGAGCTTGGCGTGCGACTGTTGCGCCGAAATGCCGCGGGATTGAGCACCACCGAAGAGGGACAACGCTTTTACGAGCGTGCCAAACGCATATTGGAGGACTATGAGGAAGCGGTCGTAGATGTTCGCGCCGGTATCCAACAGCCGCGAGGCTTGCTGCGTGTCAGCGCACCCGTGACGCTGGGCCAGCGACATTTGAATACGATGGCGATCGAGTTTCTGAAACGCTACCCGGACATCCAACTGGAGTTGCTGCTGGACGACCGCTTCATCGACCCGCAAGAAGCCCGCATCGACGTGTCACTACGTTTGGGAGATGCGTTGCCACAGAATCTAGTTGGTCGACATCTCGCCACATGGCCCCGGGTACTCGTCGCATCACCAGCCTACATTGCTGCTCGTGGTTTGCCCGATACGCCCATGCAATTGCTCAACCATGATTACCTGCGCTATGCGGCAGGCGATGATGGCCTGTTACTGCAAGGCCCCGACGGCTTACTCACGGTACCCGTGCAAAGCCGTTATCGTGTCAACAACGCGATTGCATTATTCGACAGCGTGATTATCGGTGCTGGTATTTCACTACAGCCTACCTGGATGGTGGCCGAGCAATTGACACTCGGGCAGTTGGTCAGGGTGCTGCCGAGCTATACCGGTCCAGTCCAGAAAGCGCACCTGCTGTATGCACCACGCCGTCATCAGCCATTGCGCGTGCGCGTGCTGGTGGACTTCCTCAGCGCATGGATCGGACGACTGCCAGGCATCGATACGCCATCGTGACCCCCTGGACTTTCGGTGTGGAACTTGTTGTAACCTCACCATTTCCTTGTGTCTGTTTCTGCAGCACTCGAGCGCTAAGGGCCGCTGGATCACAAGAGTTCGACCGTACCATTTAGGCGAACCAGCCTGAAACACCAAGCTCTTGTTCAGCACGCGCCTGCGCATGGCGCGTTATATCCTTTGGAGATTCACTTGAAAGCACTATCCTTGGCATTTGCTCTATTGGCCTGCGGCCCCCAGCTCGCACTGGCGCATGCTCACTTAAAACAGAGCACACCACCCGCCGACAGCACGGAAGCCTCCCCCAGCACCATCAGTGCCACCTTCACCGAAGGCCTAGAGCCTGCCTTCTCGACGCTGACAGTGACATCAGCAGACGGCAAGGCTGTCGATCTGGAAAAATCCGCGCCCGCCCCAGGTGACGACAACACACTGATCATACCTGTCAAAGAGGCACTGCCCGCAGGGGGCTACGTAGCACATTGGCAGGTGTTATCCAAAGACGGCCATAAAACCGACGGCGAGTGGAAGTTCACCATCAAGTGACGCCTTTTTTCATCACGGTGCTGTGCCGCTATGGCACAGCGTTGATGCCCATGCTGATTTTCGGTGCCTGCTTGATGCGTGAGTTCGGCAACTTGCCGCAGAGCGCTCGGACGATGACATGGCAACGATGGGCGACGGTTGCCGGCTTATTATGCGTGGTGGCCCTGCTGCCACTGCAGGCGATCAACATATCGGGTGATCCACAGGCATTTCGTGATCCGCATTTGCTATGGCAGGTCGCCACGCTGACAAGCTATGGGCAAGTGTGGATAGCCAAATGCCTGCTCGCATTGCTGTTGAGTGCGGGCACATGGTGCAGCCTGCGTAATGCGCCCTTGGCCTCACTCGCCTGTGGCGTGCTGATCGCCACAGGGCTCAGCGGCCACGCCGCGATGGATGCGGGCACGATAGGCTTATTACATATGGCCAACAACGTGATCCATATTCTGTGCGCGGCGTTTTGGCTTGGCGCGTTGATTGTGGTGCTGCCCCTATTGCGTCGCGCGCCGTCCTCCCATGCGCATGGGCATGGGCACGCGGGCCACGCGTTGGCCAGATTCTCCTGGGCCGGTCATTGGGCTGTGGCCGGCGTCATGCTGACCGGCGCGATCAATACCTGGCTGATTTTGCGCGATGCAAATCTAAGCATTCAATCACCCTATCAATGCTTGCTGGCACTCAAGATTCTGCTGGCATTGCTCATGACAGCACTGGCGCTCGCCAATCGCTATTACTGGGTGCCCAGGTTGTCGCATAACGCGCATGCCATCGTTTGGCTACGACGCCAGGCTGCCGTGGCGTTGATCTCAGGTCTGGTTGCTGTCGCGCTTGTGTCACTGTTGGGAATGCTGTCACCGGACTGAGAAAATCTCACTGGCGACCGGACGTAAACAGCAATGACGAGAGCACGATGCGACTATTTTTGGCAACGCCCCAAAGTATTCGGCCGCATCCACCTCTGACACGACGTATACAAAAGTATGATCAAGCATTCGCCTTGAGTTTGCGCAGCAGCATCGGCAAAAACAACACCGCCAATGCCAGCACGATCAACGTCGCCGACAACGGCGAGGACACCAGCACCAAAGGATTACCCTCGCCGATCGACAACGCACGGCGTAGTTGCGTCTCAGCGAGCGGGCCCAAGATCAGGCCGATCAGCACCGGTGCGATGGGAAAGTCATAAACCCGCATCACATAGCCCGCCAGGCCAATCACAAACATTAAGAGCAGATCCATCCACGAGGTGCCGACGCCCCAGATGCCAACCATGGCAAATATCAAAATCCCGGCATACAGATAGGGACGCGGGATCAACAGTAATCGCACCCATAAGCCCACTAGCGGCAGGTTCAGCACCAACAGCATCAGATTGCCCACATACAGCGACGCGATCAACCCCCACACCAGGTCCGCACTATTGACGAACAAGAACGGCCCAGGCTGCAAGCCGTAGCTTTGGAACGCGGCCAGCAATACGGCGGCCGTGGCCGATGTCGGCAAACCCAGGGTCAGCAGTGGCACCAGAATCCCTGCCGCCGCCGCATTGTTTGCCGCCTCGGGCCCAGCTACACCTTCGATCGCCCCCTTTCCAAACTCTTCTTTATGCCGACTGAGCTTGCGCTCTATCGTGTATGACAAAAACGTGGGGACCTCGGAGCCCCCGGCTGGCAATGCACCAATCGGAAAACCCAATGCTGTTCCGCGCAGCCAGGGCTTCCATGACCGTTTCCAGTCTTGCCGTGTCATCCAACGTCCGCCTGACAACGGATTCACCGCGGGAGGCGCACTGCGATAACGGCTCGCCACGTAGAGGATTTCCCCGACGGCGAACAACGACACCAGTACGACGGTGATATCGATGCCATCCAACAAATCAGGCGAACCGAACGCCAAGCGCGCCTGCCCTGTCGGGCCGTCGATCCCCACCACGCCCATCGCCAGCCCCAGAAACAGCGCAATGAATCCTCGCACGCGCGAAGTCCCGAGCACCACAGACACAGAGGTAAATGCCAATAGCATCAACGCGAAATAATCCGCGGGCCCGAACACAAACGCCAGCTCCGCAATCGCGGGCGCTAAAAACGTCAATGCCAACGTGGCAATCGTCCCTGCTACGAATGACCCAATCGCCGCGGTTGCCAGCGCCGCTGCGCCGCGCCCCGCTCGCGCCATCTTGTTGCCTTCGAGCGCCGTCATCATCGAGCCGCTCTCGCCCGGCGTATTCAACAAAATCGAAGTGGTCGACCCCCCGTACATCGCCCCGTACAGCACGCCTGCAAACATGATGAATGCCGCCGTCGGCGCCAGCTTGACGGTCACGGGCAACAGTAAGGCAATCGTCAGAGCCGGGCCAATGCCGGGTAAGACACCAATCGCTGTCCCCAGTAATGACCCGACAAAAGCCCACATCAAATGGGCTGGCTGCAGCGCCACCCCAAAGCCTGTCATCAAGGAGTCAAAGGCATCCATATCACCATCCTGCCAGCGGCAAAGCGCCGCCCAACGTCACGCCCAACCACGAAAACCCCGCCCAACAGATCACTCCGAGCACCAGGCCTATCGCTGCATCCAGTACCACACGGCGAGACCCAAACGCGTGCGTAACCAAGACAAACGACAACATCGCTGTCAGGGGAAATCCCAGCACCTGCATGGTCAACAAGGGTATGGCTGCCCCCGCCGCCGCAAAAGCAAACGCCTTGTATGACGGCGCGGCGTCGGCCTCAGCGCTCTCCGCCTCTTGGGGATCAAACGACGCCCCGCGCGCGATCTGGATCATCAACGTCAGCCCCAGCAGAATCAGGACTGCGCCGACCAGCATGACAAATGCACCGGGCCCGACGCCGCCATAGCCTGCCGCATCCGGCAAGACATAACCCTGTTGTAACCAGATAGCCCCGATAATGATCACAGCCAGGGCCAACCACCATGGTCGGCGTTGCGGCGTCGCGGACATGACGTTCTCCCGGACAGCTCAGGTTTACTTGACCAAACCGAGATCTTTCAGCACCTGCGCCTGGCGGACTTTTTCTTCATCCAGGAACTTGGCGAAATCATCGCCCGCGAGATAGGCGTCGTCCCAGCCCTGTTTCTCCAGCGTTTTCTTCCATTCGGGCGAGGCGTGCATTTTCTCGAAACGGTCCAGCCACATCTGGCGGCCCTCTTTGCTCATGCCCGGTGCGCCGACGATACCGCGCCAGTTGCCGATCACGACATCCACGCCGGACTCTTTCAGTGTAGGAGCATCAACGCCAGGCAACCGTTTGTCCGACGTCACTGCAATGATGCGCAAGCGCTTTTGATCCGCATAGGGTTTGAATTCCGACAGGCCGGATAGCGCCAATTTCAATTGGCCGCTGACCAACAATGGCACCAATTCGGCGCCGCTGGGATACGGAATGTAGTTGAGCTTGCGTGGATCCACACCCGCAGATTTCGCAATCAACCCGGCCGCAACTTGATCCACGCCGCCGACCGAGCCACCGCCTATCGCCAATGCGCCGGGATTATTCTTCATGGCATTGATGACATCCGCCACTGTCTTGATCGGCGAGTCTACCGGTACCGCCAGCACATCTGCATCGTCGGTCAATCGCACCAAAGGTGTCACTTGATCCAACGTAACGGGCGACTTATTCAAAATAATGCCGCCCACCAAGATCGCCCCCATCGACATGATGGCATTGTCATCATTCTTGTTGGAATTGATGAACTCGGCCAAGCCGATGGTGCCACCGGCCCCCCCTTTGTTGGTGACCTGAAAACCGTCTGTGAAAATGCCGGCCTCTTGCATCACCTGCATCGGCACACGCGCGGCCGCGTCATAGCCGCCACCGGGCCCTCCCGGTGCCATCACCTTTGCCGGTGCGGCTCCCGCGGCCAACGGCAACGCGGCCACCACCAATGATGCCAAAACCCGTTTGAACCCTAGCATAGATGTCTCCTCGTAAGGCACGACGCGTCAATCGCGTCTGCCGTTATTCATTTATTGGTATACGGATCAAGGCTTCGATACTAGACAATTTTTCAGCGTAATGCCACGTCGGGACACTCTGCGTATTCAGCTAATAGACAGACTCAGGCAGCCTCCCTCCCGGCAATCCTCTCGTTAACGAACATGCTCAGCCGGAGCCGGACTATGCCACGAGACGCATCGTCGCTGGCCCTCATAACCGTGCGACATTCCGGCGGTCTGTGGGCAGCTTACGTGAGCCGCTCACAACCGATTGATTTATATAGCTTTTATTCATATGCAAAGCGTTTATTGATGTTTCACGCGCGGCGATTAGGTACATAGAATGGTCCATGTGAGCACATTTATACACATCTGTGAGCCGCTCACAAAATCTTATAACCAATGCAGCCGCCATGATTTTTCCCCCTGCTTTTGCTACATCCGCACGCGAAACCAGTCCGGTCGTGAATTTCGGCGACGATGCCTATGCGCGGATACGGCGAGACATTATTTCCTGCCGCTTGCCGCCAGGTGCGTTCGTGACGGAACCCGAGTTGATGGCCCGTTACGGCATTCGTAAAAACAGTGTGCGCATCGCATTGGTGCGATTAGCTCACGAAGGGTTCGTCAAATCGCGTCCGCGTAAGGGGTACCAGATCGCTCCGATCACATTGCGCGATGTCGAGGAAGTCTTCACGCTGCGTGTGCAGCTCGAGCCGCTGGCAGCACGCCTTGCTGTAGGGCGTGTCGATATTGATCAACTGCGCGAGCTCGAAGCCGCTTGCCGCGTCCAACACCCTGTCCTGCAATTGAACGATCAGATTGACGCGTTCATGGACGCCAATAAGGCCTTTCATCTGGCTATCTCAGCCGCCTGCGGTAATGACCGTCTGCACCGTGCCCTGGAATCGATGCTGGACGAAATGTCGCGACTGGTCGCGCTGGGATTCGGTGTGCAGAAAACCAAGCCCGAAATCAAACACGATCACAACGCCATGATTGCGGCATTCGAGGAAAAAGATTGCAAGCGCGTGGAGTTGATTGCACGCCGGCACATCGAGACCTTTCAGGCCATGACGATGGAGAAACTCTATGCGAGCCTGGCGGAAACCGGTGCCGCGATCCCCGTGTGCGGCCCAGGGAGCTGGCGATGAGTGCACAACCTGACATCGTGCTGGCGAGAAATCCCGCTCGCCATACCGCCCCAACCGTGCTGCAGGTCACGCAACTGAACAAGTTCTACGGCTCACTGCAAGCGCTACGCGACGTATCTTTTGACGTGTGCCGTGGTGAGGTGGTCGCACTGTTGGGCGCCTCTGGTTGCGGCAAGAGCACGCTGTTGAATATTGCTGCCGGCTTGGACGCATTCGACACAGGCACCCTCGAGATCGAAGGCCTAGCCGCCGCGCAGTTCAAACAATGGCATAAGTTGGCGTATATGTTCCAGGAAGACCGTTTGCTGCCCTGGCGCACCGTTCATGAGAATGTCGAATTCGGTCTGGAAGCCCAATCATTGTCGCGCCGTGAACGGCGCGAGCGCGCGGAACGCGCATTACGGACCGTCGGCTTGGCTGAATTCGCTCAGTCATGGCCTCATCAACTGTCCGGCGGCATGCGCAGTCGCGTTGCATTGGCGCGCAGCCTGGTCGTCGAACCGTCGATCCTATTGATGGACGAGCCCTTCTCCAAACTGGATCCGCACACTCGCAGTCAGATGCACCAGGAACTGCTGCGTATTCAAGCCGAAAGCGGCGCCACTGTCCTGTTTGTCACGCATGACGTCGAAGAAGCCGTTGTCCTGGCAAATCGAATTGTTTTGTTGGAACCCCGCCCTGGCCGGGTCAAGGAAATCGTCGAAGTGCCATTGGCACGCCCACGCCTGCCTACCGACAAAGACACTGCCGAACTGACCCGTCAACTTCGCCTGAAGGTCACTCCATGAGTCAAACCAAGACACACACCGTATGGAGGCTATTGGGTCAGCGTTTCGTCTTGGCAGCGATATTCATCGCGCTATGGGCATTTGCCGCCTCTCGCATGCCAGCCTTTGTGTTGCCTGGTCCATTGAAAGTCTGGGAGGCAATGCAAGCGCTTGTTGTCAAACCCACGTTCTTGCATGACATAGGCATCACCATGTACCGCGTCGTGATGGGATTTCTCCTGGCGACGGTTATCGGGACGCCATTAGGCTTGGCCTTGGGATCCAACCGTACTCTGGCGGGCTTCTTTGAACCCCTGCTGTCCGTGACGAACACCGTTTCGTCCGCCATATGGGCCGTGTTCGCCATCATCTGGTTTGGTATATCCAATGCAACGACGATTTTCGTTGTGTTCATGACGGCCATGCCACTGATTTTGACCAACGTGTGGCAAGGCTCTCAAAACGTTGATAAACAACACGTCGATCTGGCGCGCAGCTTTCGCATGTCGCGTGCACAAATTCTGCGCAAGATCTATTTGCCCACGATCCTGCCTTACTTTTTCTCTGGCGCCCGCCTGGCATTCGGATTCGGCTGGCGCGTATCGCTAGTGGCGGAAACACTTGGATCCTCCGATGGCATCGGATACCGGCTACGCCAGGCAGCCGACCTGGTGCAGACCGACCAGGTATTCGTGTGGACCCTCACGCTCGTTTTACTCATGCTAGCTCTGGAAGGCGGCCTGCTCAAACCGATGGAACGCCGCCTGTTCCGCTGGAAACCGATCTAGTAATAACACTCACCGGAGATTCACATGAATTGGAAAAAAATCCTGCCCGCTACGCTGGCTGCCGCAACTGTGTTTGCGTCTGCCTCCGCGTTGGCAGCCGACAAAGTCCGCATCGGCTACTGGAGTAGCGGTCTCAGCCTGGGCTACGGCTCGGTACTGGAAGCCACCGACTTTCTGAAAGATCAAAACCTGGATGTCGAGTTTGTGCGCTTCCCCGATGTCAACGCACCGCTGCGGGCACTGGCGTCAAACTCGATTGACCTCGCCTTCGCCGCACCCGCAGCAGGAGTATTCAGCAGCGCAGCCGAGGGCGTACCCATCAAGATCTTTACGGCCACCCAACCTGCCGATGTGCAGTTTGTCGCTCCCGCAGGCTCTTCCATCACCTCACTAGAACAGTTGCGCGGAAAAAAAATCGGCATGTCGCCGGCGGGCAGCTCTACCGCCGCCATCGCTGGAGCCATCCTGGATGGCAACTACGGAATCAAGAGTGGCGATTTTTCGTTGGTCGGCGGCAACGAGTCGCGTCTGGCGCAGTTCCTGGCACAAAAGCAAGTCGACGCTTCGGCTTTACGCTCCATCACGATCGATCAGCTGGACGAGCTGAAGGTCACCCGCTTGGGCAGCTTTGCCGATGAATGGAAAAAACTGACCAATAGTGACGCGGTGCCCTACATCGGCGTTGGCGCCGTACGCAGCGAGTTCGTCGCCGAACATCCTGATGTCGTCGCTCGCGTACTCGCTGGTATGCGCAACACACTGACGTGGGGGGACACACATCGCGACGAGGTCGTGAAAATCCTGCAAGCGTCTGCCAACCTGCCCGAACAAGACGCCCGCGTGTATGCCAGCCACTGGCCCAACCTCAACCGCGTCGCGTTCGAGCCTGCAGACATCGCCACACTCAAGCGCGAGCACCAGGTTTTTACCGAGAGCGGAATCATCAAGGGCCAGCTCAAAGACGATCTGTTCGTCACGGCCCCGTACGAGCAATCTAAATCCATCAAGTAACCCACGAGCGAGAACCCATGAGCAAAACTATGAAAGCCCTACTGTTGAGCGAGCACGGCGACCTGGACCAATTGAAAGTCGTCACTGACAAACCTGTCCCATCGGCGATTGCGGGCCATGTCGTCATTCGCGTAGGCGCATCGTCGTTTAACTATCACGACGTCTTCACCGTACGCGGCATGCCTGGTATCAAGGTACCCCTGCCCGTGGTAATCGGCCTGGATATGGCCGGCGAGATTGTCGAGGTGGGCCAAGACGTAACGGGTTGGAGCGTCGGCGATCGCGTGCTGGTAAACCCCTTGAACCGCGCCAAAGGCCTGATGGGCGAAATGCTGGACGGCGGCATGGC
>Ga0182738_1006482_pt1 | contig 12118 bp, 5 predicted proteins | sample eDN5th30CBELigMG_FD_128876 | JGI IMG/M metagenome (GOLD analysis project Ga0182738, IMG submission 128876) | Enriched Miracle-Growth compost microbial communities from Emeryville, California, USA - eDNA 5th pass 30_C BE-Lig MG (version 2)... ...
CGCCTGGCAGGCCGAGCTGGCAGGCCCCGAGGCAGCGGATATTTTGCCAGTCCAACAATGCCGGGAGATCCTGCGCAAGCTGCGCGAACGGGTGTTTACGACCCTGATGGTGCGCGACCTCGCCGGCCGAGCCACACTAGAGGAGGTCGTGGGTGCAATGACGGCTCTCGCCGATCAGGCGGTCGCCACCGCGTATCGCAGCGTCGCGGCAGAACTGGCGGAAATACACGGCATCCCGCGGGATCCTGCCACCGGGGCGCCCCAGGAAATGCTGATTCTTGGCATGGGCAAGCTCGGCGGCGGCGAGCTGAACGTCTCATCGGACATCGATCTGATCATGCTGTATGGGGAAGAAGGTGAAACCGAAGGACCACGCCGCATCAGCCATCATGAGTTCTACGGGCGCCTGACACGGCGCATGATGCCCGTGCTATCCGAGGCCGACGCATTTGGCCAAGTCTTTCGTACCGACCTGCGCCTGCGCCCTGACGGCGACGCCGGGCCACCTGCCTGGAGCCTGGACGCACTGGAACACTATCTGGTCGCCCAGGGCCGTGAATGGGAACGCTACGCCTGGCTCAAGGCTCGTCTGATTCCCGCCCAGGCGTTCCCCGACAGCGACTCAACCGCGCAAGCCCGTCAACTCGAAAGCCTGCGCGTGCCCTTCGTCTATCGCAAATATTTCGACTTTGATGCGCTGGCATCATTGCGCGCGCTACGCGAACGCATCCGCCAGGACTGGCAGCGCCGCGCACTCGCGCGCAATGGCATCGATACCGCCAACAACATCAAACTCGGCGATGGCGGTATCCGCGAAATCGAGTTCGTGGTGCAACTGTTCCAACTCGTACGCGGCGGCCGCATGCCGGCGCTGCAACAACGCGGCCTCTTGCAAGCCTTGCACGCCGAGCGCGATGCCGGCCTGATCAGCGCCAATGACGCACAACGCCTGGAGCATGCTTATCGGTTTCTGCGTCGCGTCGAACACACGCTGCAATATCGCGAAGACGAACAAACCCATTTATTGCCGGGTGACCCCCAGCAACGCACACAGCTGGCTGCCGCATTGGGGCTGAGTGCTGACGAATTTGAGCGCACGCTCAAAGACCATCGCACCTTTGTCGAACAGACGTTTCGTAATGCTTTCCATCTGGCGGGCGTGGGAGATGCTGACGATGATGCCGCCACAAAGGCCGCCTCCACGCCTGCGCTCAACGGCACCGGCGTGTCGGATGACGATGAGCACGACGCCGAAAGCCGTCTCGCAGAACAGATCAAACAAGCCTTTGGTGACGACGCCGACGACCTTGTACGCCGCGCCGAATCCCTGCTGAACAGCCATCGCGTGCGCAGCCTGCCGGACAGCAGCCGACGACGTCTGGATGCCCTCCTGCCAGCCACGATCCAAGCCGCCCAGCAAACCGACGCTCCACAACAAGCCGCCGCACGCTTGCTCGATCTGATCGAGACCGTCGCCCAACGCAGCGCCTACCTGGCCCTGTTGGCCGAATTCCCCGACACATTGGCCCGCGTCGCCCGTATGGTCGCCGCCAGCCCATGGGCAGCCCAGTACCTGACGCAACACCCTCTGCTGCTGGACAGCCTGATCGACTGGCGTACGCTATTCGAACCCCTGGATTTCGCGCAAATCGCCCGGCAGTTATCCGCTGACCTGGATGCTTGCAAACTGCCCGATGGCGAGCCGGACATCGAACGGCAGATGAACCTCATGCGCGATGTCCAGCGTCAAGCGAGCTTTCAATTGCTGGCCCAAGACCTCGAAGGCGAACTCACCGTCGAGGCCCTCGGCGACCAACTCTCGGCGCTGGCCGATATGCTCCTGGCCGAGACGATCCATCGTGTCTGGCCACTTGTCAACAAACAACCCGGCGCCACGCCGCAGTTTTCCATCATCGCCTACGGCAAACTCGGCGGTAAAGAGCTGGGCTACGCCTCCGATCTCGACTTGGTGTTCTTATTCGACGACTCGCGCGATGATGCTGCCGAGATTTACGCCAAACTCGGCCGACGCATGACCTCTTGGCTCTCGACCATGACGTCCTCGGGCCGCCTATACGAAATCGATCTCCGTCTACGCCCCGATGGCGATGCCGGCCTGCTGGCCGTCTCTGTCGAAGCCTTCGAGCAATACCAGTTGAAGCACGCTTGGCCCTGGGAACACCAGGCCCTCACCCGCGCGCGCTACGCCGCAGGCGACACCACCGTGGGCGCCCACTTTGAACGTGTCCGCGCCGACGTCCTCGTCCAGCCTCGCGACATCGCCACGCTGCGCAACGAGGTTCTGGCCATGCGCGAAAAAATCAGCGCCGGCCATCCCAACCGCAGCGACAACTTCGACCTCAAACACGACCGGGGCGGCATGGTCGACGTCGAGTTCGTCACCCAATATCTGGTACTGTGCCACGCCGCCACTCACCGCGTATTGGTCAACAACCTGGGCAACATCGCCCTGCTGCGCCTGGCAAGCGAGGCGGATCTCATTCCCAGCGATCTCGCTCAACGCGCAGGCGACGCCTATCGCACCCTGCGACGCACTCAGCACCAACTGCGCCTGCAAGGCGTAGAAAAAGCCCGCGTCCCACAAGATCGGCTGACCGAGGAACGCGCCGCTGTGATGGCTTTATGGAATACCGTATTGGGCTAAAAATAGAAATCGACATCCCCAGCACCGGCACGCTGGGGCACCTCTCATGGCAATGCCTTCGCATGTGCGCCGCCGTCCAGATCGGCCGAATGTGGCCAACCAAATACCCCGAAACCGGAAAGCCCCTCCAAATCATCGTAAAATAAGGATTTTTACCGCCATCCCCCGCCTGCCATGTCCGAATTCGTGCGCCCCAAACTCGATCTGCCCGAGGGCCGCCGCAAGGTGCTGATGCACTCGTGCTGCGCGCCCTGTTCCGGCGAAGTCATGGAGGCCATGCACGCCTCGGGGATCGATTACGCGATCTATTTCTACAATCCGAACATCCACCCCGTCAAAGAATACGAAATTCGCAAACAAGAAAACATTCGCTTCGCCGAAAAACACGGCATCGAATTCATCGACGCGGACTACGACATGGACAACTGGTTCGATCGTATCAAGGGCCTGGAAAACGAGCCCGAGCGTGGCGAACGTTGCACCGTATGCTTTGACATGCGATTCGAGCGCACGGCGCTGTACGCTCACGAACACGGTTTCGACACGATCACCAGCTCGCTTGGTATTTCGCGCTGGAAAGACATGAACCAAATCAACGGCTGCGGCGAACGCGCCGCCGCACGTTATGACGACCTGGTCTACTGGACCTACAACTGGCGCAAAGGCGGCGGTTCGCAGCGCATGATCGAGATTTCCAAACGGGAAAATTTCTATCAGCAAGAATACTGTGGCTGCGTCTACTCGCTGCGCGACACCAACCGCCACCGCCGCTCACAGGGCCGCGACCGCATTCATATCGGCGTCAAGTTCTACGGCAAGGCAGAAATCGCAGATTTGACGACGCTGAAGGATTAATTCGCTTCACCCGTCGGCGCTTTACATGCATCGCGGCCGTTGCAAAACCATCAAGCATCTTTATTTAGACACCCCTGTGGCTGACGCTGGGCGGTACCTCGCCTGCTGCCCTTAGAGGTTGGGCGCCTGCATTTCCTCATAGGGTCTGCCCGGGTTTCCAGTCCCCGCTTGCGCGTACTCCAGCGCGACCGCCACCACCAACTGACGTGCGGCCTCTTGCTCGCCGCGCTTGACCAGTTCCTCCATTGCCGCGAAAGGGTTGGCGCCCATGCGGATAAACTTGAGCAACGCGTTGCGGTTTTTGGCTTTGGCCAGTTCGCCCAACACATCGATGGTCGAGGCGCCTGCCTTAATGAGCAGCCGCGCGGGCGTCAACGATCGCTCGTTTTTCACCAAATCCAGCATTATCGGCTCCACGGCGAAACGGCCATGTTCGAGCGGCAACTCGCGCAGCGCCGCTAATTTTTCTGGGTCGGACAACCGGTCATCCTCGAACAGACCTTTAAGCACGCCGGGCAGGAGAGCCGCGATTTTTTGAGACACATCAGCATCATCGATGCACTCGCGCACCAGTGCCATCATCGTATGGCAGTCAATCTTAAACGTGCCTATTTTCTGTAGTACAGCGAGTGGCGCCGATTTAAAAATATCCAAAAGCAACGGATCGCAGCGCACCCCCGCTGCGATCAACAATCGCAAGTGATCAAAATGATACGTGTCACATGCGTCTTCGGTCCATGTCCTCGTTGGCCAGCGACACTCCCGTTCAGCCATATAGGCCAACTTCGACGCAGCAGCGCCAGTCGCATCGACTATACGTTTTAACACCGCGATTTTGACTCGATCAGACAGGCCGCCCATATGGTCACGCAACAACCTGCTGACCAACTCATATGAAGTCGCCTCCGCCTCCACCTCGCGTTGGTTTCCCAATTGCTGGATCCACAACAATGCCGCCAATACTTCATAGCTGCTGGTATACCTCACTGCATGGTCACGTGTCAGCGGTACGGCATTTCTCCCTGCGTCAAAGTAGAATTTTGCAGCATAGGCAGACTTGCGCTCGACGGCAAGCTCAAAGGCCCGATGTAGATCGCCCTGTGCGTCGACCAGCATCTGTGCCGTGGTCGCGAGGACGTTCGCATCCACCGTTTTTTTTAAACGTCCCGACAACTGCTCGCCGTAACCACGCCTGGCGGCGAAAACCATTACGGAAAGAAAGTCGCGCGTGCCTGGGACGATTTGCGGTTTTTCGCTCGACATCTCGAGCCATGCATCCGAATCCTGATTCAGCTCGGGTATCTCCACGCTGTCATCCGAGCGCGCCCCATGCCTGACCAAAGCCTGCATCATGGGCACATTGTTCTGTGCAGCCGCGCGCATCAGCGGCGTATAGCCATCCTTATCCTTAGCATTGAGAATGAGTGGGTCGTCACCCGCTCGATCCAATAGCATCAAGACAACGTCATCTTGATCAGACGAAAGGGCCCGATGCAGCAATGTCTCCCGGGTGGATCCATCAAGTGTTGTCAGGTCGAAAAAACTCTCATCGATCAAACTGGCTAACAAGTCGACCCGGCCGGTGGTGGCGGCCTCGAATATTTCGCCCTGCATTGTTGCGAACTCCGCACTGGCAAAGGTCGTGTCAGCGCCAAATCCACCTCGAGAATAAATGCTCTGTATTAGCCTCATGATCGGCTCCTGAAAAAAAATTGGCTAAGTAACAGCCACTTTCAGGAGAGTTCCCATGCATGGGGGAAATAGCGCCACGACCTACCGCCGCAACGACTCAAAAGTCTTCGTCAATCGCTTCACAGAAACCGGCATAGGCGTACGTAATTCCTGCGCAAACAACGCTACCCGCAGCTCTTCAAGCAGCCACCTAAACTCATCCAGCCCGGGATCCGAAGCCCCCTTCAACGCCGAACGCGCCCGTTGATATTGCGTCAGCAACGGCGCCATTTCAGACATCAACCGAGCATCCCGCCCCGGATCGGCGCGCAGCTTATCAATACGCGCCACGGCCGCCTTCAGATACCGTGCGAAATGCGTCAAATGCGCATACGCCGTATCGCGAATAAACCACTTCGGCACCAGCGCACCAATCTGCTGCTGCAAATCCGCATATGCCGCGGCATGCGGTTTCGCCTGAGGCAGCTTGCGCTGTAGGGCCGCGTATTCCGTCAAAATCGCATGCGACAAGCGCGCCACCTCTTGCGCCAGCAAACCCAATCGCCCCTTACCATCCTGACGGCGCGTTTCGAAAGCCTGCTCATTCGTCGGCCAAGGGTCCGTTAAACATGCCTGCGCCAACGCACAATCAATGATCTGATCACGCAGATCGTCCTGCGTCCCCAGATTCATGTACAACATGCTCATCTTCGTCAGGTCTGGCAGATTCTTTTCCAAGAACTTCACCTGATCGCGCAAACCAATCCGGAACAAGCGCAGCAACCCCGCACGATGATGACGTTTAGCCTCGTCCGGATCATCAAACACATCCAGATCGCAATGCGTACCGCGATCCACCAGCGCCGGATAGCCGATCACCGACTGCCCTTTACGCTTGATCTCCATGATCTCGGGCAATGCTCCAAAAGACCACGACGTCAGATTTTCATGCGCCAACGCCTGCGCCACGCCCGCATCGCGCACCGCGAGCTGCTGGAATGTCGCCTGCGCCTGCTTGCCGAACTCCGCCTTTAACTGCGCCAGATTACGGCCTGCCGTGAGCATACGGCCGTGCTCATCGACTACCTTGAAATTCATGAACAAGTGAGCCGGCAACGTCTCCAGCTTGAAATCTCCCGCCACGGGACGGACCTGTACCTGATCCCACATATCGCCGATCAACGCGTCCAACAAACCACGCTGAGGATCACCCAACCGATCGTACCAACGGTCATAAAAACCGGCGGCGTAGTCGGGTAGCGGCACACAATGACGGCGCAGTTTTTGCGGCAACGACTTCAACAACAGGTGTACTTTTTCCTTCAGCATACCCGGCACTAGCCATTCGCAACGGGCAGGATCAATCTGATTCAGCGCAAATAACGGCACAGACAATGTCACCCCATCGCGCGGTGACCCAGGCTCGAAATGGTAGTCCAGCGACATCACCACGCCTTGCCATTCGACCTGCTTGGGGAAAACCTCGGTCGTGACGCCTGCGGCCTCGTGACGCATCAGCTCATCACGCGTCAGCAAGAGCTTCGCAGCGGCCTCCTTATCCAGGCCACGCACCCACTTTTCCAACGTCGCGGTTTGAGAAATGCCGTCTGGCAACTGGCGATCGTAAAACGCGAAGATCAGTTCATCATCAACCAGGATATCGGGACGACGCGATTGATGCTCCAGCTTTTCGATACCCGCAATGAGCTTGCGATTATGCGCCACGAACGGCAGACGTGTGTCGATCTCGCCCGGCACTAATGCTTGGCGAATGAACAACTCACGCGCATGTTGCGGATTTACACGGCCGTAATGAATACGGCGGCCCGCATAGACAACCAGCCCATACAACGTCGCACGTTCGTTGGCCACTACTTGGCCGGCTTTCTTTTCCCAGCGTGGATCCGACCAATTGCGGCGCAATAAATGCGCAGCCACGCGTTCGATCCATACCGGCTCGATGCGCGCCACACATCGCGCATACAGCCGCGTCGTCTCGACCAACTCGGCAGCCATGATCCAGCGCCCCCCCTTTTTCGCCAGACGCGAGCCTGGGTGAATGTGAAAGCGGATATCGCGCGCACCACGATAATGCCCGCCCTCATCGCCCTTGAAGCCGATATTGCCAAGCAACCCCGACAATAGTGCGAGATGCAGTTGCTCATACGTGGCGTCGGTCTGGTTCACGCGCCAACCCTGTTCACCGACCAATGCTGCCAATTGGGTATGCACGTCATGCCATTCGCGTAAACGAATCGGCGACAGGAAATTCTGGCGAATCAATGCCACCAACTTGCGTTGTGAGGCCTTGTGCTGCACTTGCTCGCCATACCAGCGCCAGAGTTTCAAAAACGACATGAACTCCGACTTATCGTCGGCAAACTTGGCATGTGCCGCCTCAGCAGCTTCGCGTTCCGCCATTGGGCGATCCCGTGGATCCTGCACCGACAAGGCCGACGCAATAATCAACATTTCCGCCAGGCATTGCTGATCGCGCGCGGCCAAAATCATTCGGCCAATGCGCGGGTCCACAGGCAGTTTGGCCAATTCGTGACCCGTGCGCGTCAACGCATACGACGACCCCGTACGCGATGCGTCAGTCGTCTCATCCTCATCTGCGGCCGACACCAACTCAATGGCACCCAGCTCCTGCAGCAGATGATAGCCATCCGCGATCGCGCGCCCCGGCGGCGCCTCGACAAAAGGAAACTGCTCGATGTCATCGAGCTTCAGGGACTTCATGCGTAAGATCACGGACGCCAGCGATGAACGCAGCACCTCGGGATCCGTAAAGGGCGCGCGTCCATTGAAATCCAATTCGTCATAAAGACGAATACAAACGCCTGGTCCCACACGGCCGCAACGGCCAGCACGTTGATTGGCTGACGCGCGGCTGATCGGCTCGATACGCAGCTGTTCGACTTTGTTGCGCCAGGAATAGCGCTTGATGCGAGCCAGGCCGCTATCCACCACAAACCGGATACCAGGCACCGTCAGCGAGGTTTCCGCCACATTCGTCGCCAACACGATGCGGCGCGCGTTCGTGCGAGGATGAAAGATCTGCTCTTGCTCGGCCTGCGACAGGCGCGCGTACAGAGGTAATACCTCGGTACCGCCCGGATGGCGTTTGCGCAACGCCTCGGCCGATTCGCGAATCTCGCGCTCGCCAGGCAGGAATACCAGCACATCACCCGGGCCGTGACGCGCACACTCGTCCACGGCGTCCACGATGGCATCGATCAGGTCGCGCTCTTCGTCACCGGCCAGACGCTCGCGATTCGATTTGCTATTGCTGGCGTTGTCCTCGTCCGTTTCCTCTCGTATCGGGCGATAGCGCACCTCGACAGGATATAGACGCCCCGAGACCTCGATGACAGGCGCCAGACGCACGCCAGCCTCATTACCGGAAGCCCGCATACCATCATCAACGTTGCTCTGAGCAAAATGTCGAGCGAACCGTTCGGCATCAATCGTGGCCGAGGTGATGATGAGCTTCAGGTCGGGACGCCTCGGCAGCAGTTGCTTCAGGTATCCCAACAGAAAATCGATATTCAGACTGCGCTCGTGCGCTTCGTCAATAATCAGAGTGTCATACCGGCGCAGCAAGGGATCGCGCTGGGACTCCGCCAGCAGAATGCCATCGGTCATCAGCTTGACCGACGCAGTCGGCCCGGTACGGTCGTTAAACCGCACCTGATAGCCCACGACCTCTCCTAAGGGTGTGTTCAACTCCTCGGCGATTCGCTTGGCCACCGAGGTCGCGGCCAAGCGGCGCGGCTGCGTGTGGCCGATCATGCGTTGGCGGCCCCGCCCCAGCTCCAGACAGATCTTCGGTAATTGAGTCGTTTTACCCGACCCCGTTTCCCCGCTGACGATGACCACCTGATGCTCGGCAATGGCGCGCGAGATCTCTTGCCGACGCGCACTGACGGGCAAATCCTCGGGATACGTGATCACTGGAATGGGCCGCTCGATGCGCGGCACAGCAACGCGCTCAGACGGGAGGCGCGCATCACGAGGCTTTTGTTCACGCTTGGCGCGCGCCTGGCCCTGCAAGGGCGGACGGGAAACTTCTGACATGTACGATTTATCCTTTATTGCGTCATTATAAAAAGTTGTGCGCTGCCCGCAGGCGGGCACATGAGCCCCGTCGACTGTTGCGTAGATGCCCTGATGAGAGCAATTGATCCGTGGTGTCGCGCTCACAGTCATATAATTTCGCGCAGTGCCGCCTCTTGCGGCACCGGCCACGCCCACGAGCGTGTCTACCTCATCAGGAAACGCACCCACCCATCATGTCCGACCAGGAACCCGACACCGTCTCCGCCCAGGAAGCCCCCGAATTCGCCGCTGCCCAATTTGTCCGATGGTTCCGAGACGTAGCGCCCTACGTGCATGCGTTCCGAGGTAAAACGTTTGTCATCGCATTCGGCGGCGACCTGGTACAGGCAGGCGCGCTCAACGCACTGGTGCAGGACCTGTCCCTGTTGTCAGCGCTGGGGGTGCGCTTGGTGCTCGTCCACGGGTCGCGCCCGCAGGTCAATGAGCAGCTCCGCCTCAAGGGATTTACTCAGCAATTTGACCGCGGCCTGGCCCCCACCGATGCCGCCGCGCTGGAGTGCGCCAAAGAAGCCGCCGGTGAGATCCGCCTGGACATCGAGGCCGCGTTCAGCCAGGGGCTGCCCAACACGCCCATGTCGCATTCGCACATCCGGGTGATTTCGGGCAATTTCGTCACTGCGCGCCCCACCGGCGTGCTCGACGGTATCGACTACCAACACACCGGCCAGGTTCGCAAAATCGATGTCGATGCCCTGAAATTTGCTATCGAAAAGGGCTCGGTCGTCTTACTTTCTCCACTGGGTTTTTCGCCCACGGGAGACGCCTTCAACCTCGCCATGGAAGATCTCGCCACCAGCGTCGCCGTGGCCCTGCGTGCCGAGAAACTGATTTTCTTGTCCGGCTCACCGGGTGTGCTGACACCTGACGGCGCGGTGGACACCGAGCTCGCACGCGTAGACGCCGATGCGCTACTGCAGCAGGGCGATCTGGACGAGGACACTGCGTTTTTCCTGCGGCACGCCTCATTGGCCGTCAAACGTGGGGTCGCCCGTGCTCACTTGGTGCCCTACGCCTTGGATGGCAGCGTCTTGCTCGAGATCTTTACCCACGATGGTGTTGGCACCATGGTGGTCGAGGACACGCTGGACGACCTGCGCCCCGCGACCCTGGACGACGTAGGCGCCATCCTGAGCCTGATTGAGCCGCTGGAGGCCGATGGCACGCTAGTGCCGCGCCCGCGCAGTGTCATCGAACGCGAGGTCGAGCATTTCACGGTACTGGAACACGATGGCGTCATTTATGGCTGCGCGGCGTTGCACCCGTACCCCGAGGAACATATGGCGGAAATGGCCTGCCTGATCGTCAACCCGGAATGGCAAGGTGCAGGCGAAGGCGAAATCCTGCTGCGCCATATGGAATCCCGCGCCCGCGCCATTGGCGCACGGCGCCTGTTCGTGCTGACCACTCGCACCTCGCATTGGTTTATCAAACGCGGTTTTGTCCAGGGCGGCATCGCGGATTTGCCTCGCGACAAACAAAGCAACTACAACCGTTCGCGTAACAGCCTGATTTTCATCAAAAAGCTGTAACACCACCGATGCCGGGCGGGCGCCTGAAGCATACCCGCCCGCCCCTTTTCCCATCGGTGCGCCAGGCCCGTTAAAATGACAGATCTATCATTGAAACCGGCAGCGAACCATGTCCCGTACCGTCAACTGTGTAAAACTGAAACGCGAAGCCGAAGGGCTGGATTTCCCTCCTTATCCGGGAGAAATGGGCACGCGTATCTGGCAAAGCATTTCCAAGGAAGCCTGGGAAGAATGGAAACAGGTGCAAACGCGCCTGGTCAACGAAAACCGCCTGAATCTCGCTGATGCCCGTGCTCGCAAGTATCTGCAACAGCAAATGGAGCGCTTTCTGTTTGAAGACGGCAGCGTCGAAGCCCAGGGCTTCGTCCCTCCGTCGGCATAAGTCAGCGTTGAGCGGGCATGCACATGTGCCCGCTCCCCCAGGTCGTTTGGCGTTCAGAGCCAACAGCCTCAATACCCAGGCCTCAGCGGCTCAGCGATATCACCCGCTCGTCAAGTAAGACAATAGCCTGTCTGTGCGCCGACACTCTGCGTCGTATCACACTTCGTTTGTGGGCTCCGTAGCAGCCTCTGTTTCGCCACGCGCCTGACGTTCGGCGTTCTTGGCGCCCGTATGACGGACGTCTGCGCCACGAACCAGATAAATCACCCTCTCAGCCATATTTTTCGCGTGATCGCCGATGCGCTCCAGCGCGCGCGCGATAAACACCATATCAATCGCACGTGAAATCGTACGCGGGTCTTCCATCATGTACGTAATCAGGTTACGCAGCGCCCCTTTCCATTCGCGGTCGACTTCCTTGTCGTTACGCACGACCTGTGCCGCCTGCACCGGGTCCAGGCGGGCAAACGCATCCAATACATCATGCAACATGCGACCCACGCTCTCGGCCATGTGACGCATCTCGATGATGGGCATAAAACGTTGATCGGCCTCGTACATGCGGCGCACGGTATTGGCGATTTTCTCGGCCTCGTCGCCGCAACGCTCCATATCTGTCAGCATTTTCGACACTGCCAGCAGTGTCCGTAAATCAATCGCCGTCGGTTGATGGCGTGCCAGGATCAGGCTGATACGCTCGTCGATCTCGACCTCAAAGCGATTCACTTGCTTTTCACGTTCGCGTACCTTTTCGACCAACTCCATATCGCCCGTGGGCACTGCCTCGATCGACTCTTGGATCATGGCCTCGACCACACCGCCCATCTGCAGAAACTGCGAACGGACGCTTTCCAGATCGGCGTCGAATTGCTTGTTAGTGTGCTCGGTCATCCG
>Ga0182738_1006484_pt1 | contig 12115 bp, 11 predicted proteins | sample eDN5th30CBELigMG_FD_128876 | JGI IMG/M metagenome (GOLD analysis project Ga0182738, IMG submission 128876) | Enriched Miracle-Growth compost microbial communities from Emeryville, California, USA - eDNA 5th pass 30_C BE-Lig MG (version 2)... ...
TATTCAAACGCAGATCGATGCGAACTTCAGCGGCCAGCTCAAGGGCTTGGTACCTGCCTTGCAAAGCTTCGGCTATCCGGGGCTCGGCGGGCAGGAACTGCACACCGAAACCATCCTCGATGTGCGGAAGCTGCTCTCCAATTTCACGAAGGTCCGATATGCCGGCTACAGCGGCATAACACTGCCAGAGTCCTACAACGGGCTCGGAGCGCGCAACCTGATCTTCATCCTGCTGCAGCTCGCCAGTTTCTACAAGGCCTTCCGGGCCGAGGCGACTGAGCCGGGTGTGCATCTGATCTTTGTCGAAGAGCCAGAGGCGCACTTGCATCCGCAGATGCAGGAAGTCTTTATCCGGCAGTTGGCCAAGATTGCACAGCAGCTGGTCGCCAGCACCGATGACAAAACACCTTGGCCGGTGCAGTTCGTGGTGTCAACCCATTCGTCGCACGTGGCCAATGAAGCTGGCTTCGAGAGCATTCGGTACTTTCTTGGAACGAGCGCTCCTGGGGCGCCGGCAGGTGTCCGCCACACCAAGATCAAGGATCTACGCAAGGGCCTGAAAGCAACATCCGAGCCTGAGAAGAAATTCCTGCACCAGTACATGACGCTGACGCGCTGTGACCTGTTTTTCGCTGACAAGGCTGTGCTTGTCGAAGGACTGAGCGAAAGGCTTTTGCTTCCCGTCATCATCACCAAGCTGGAGACAGCCGAACCCGACGGTCCGAAGTTGTCCAGTCAGTACATGACGGTGATGGAGGTCGGGGGCGCCTACGCCCATCTCTTCTTCGATTTGCTGCAATTCCTCGAACTTCGAAGCCTGATCATCACCGATCTTGATGCCGTCGAGAAGGCCGGGGGCAAGGCATGCGCAGTCCATCAGGGCACGTACTCAAGCAACGCATGCCTGAAATCTTGGTTCTCCAAAGACGACCCCTTCACGCTGGCCGGGCTCCTCGCGAAGCCCGACAAGGACAAAGTGAACGGGCGGAACCGCATTGCCTACCAATGTGCTGAAGCGAAAGATGGACCCTGCGGGAGGACGTTCGAGGATGCATTCATCCTCGCGAACGCCGCGATGTTCGGACTGACCGGTAAGACACCGCAGGAGTTGGAGCTGCAGGCCAGAAGCAAGGCCGATGAACTGAAGAAGTCGGAGTTCGCCTTGAAGCATGCGATAGCGGAGATCGAATGGACTGCCCCGACGTACATCCTCGATGGCATCCGCTGGCTGGCCCGCGGCGAGACGCCTGTACCCGATCCCGTGCTGGCAATGGCCGCCGAAGCGGCGGTAGCCGCCGCCAAGGAAGCGCCCAATGCCTGATGTCGAGTCGCCAGCGGCGGCCGCGAGCCGGCGCGCACTTGAGGCCATGTACGCCTGCCTCAACGAAGGCAAGAGTTTTCGCCTGGAAGCGGGCGCAGGCGCTGGCAAGACCTACTCCTTGATCAAGGCGCTGCAGTTCTTGATAGCACGCGATGGACAAGCACTGCCCAAACACAGCCAGCAGATCGCTTGCATCACGTTCACGAACGTCGCAAAGGATGAGATCGCCGCGCGCACAGATCGAAGTCCGCTGATCTTTTGCGAGACGAATCATGCCTTCTGCTGGTCGCTGATCAGCGGCTTTCAGAAGCCGCTTCGATCCCTGGTCGAAGCTCTTCCCGCGTGGAAGGACCGCATTGAGGAAGCAGGTGGCGGTTTGGGGAAGCGCGCCATCGAATACAGCCTTGGACATCGATCCATCCGTGATGATCGCGTGTCCTTGCATCACGACGACGTGCTGCCTCTGACGATCTCGTTGATGGAACATCCGAAGTTCCGCCGCATGATCACAGATCGATTCCCGATCATCCTGGTCGACGAATACCAGGACACAGACAAGGATTGGGTCGAGGCGATCAAGACCCACTTCCTTGGACAACCCGAAGCCCCGTTGTTCGGATTCTTTGGTGATCACTGGCAGAAGATCTATGGCGGCGGGTGCGGCAAGCTTGAGCATCCGGCAGTGACCGAGATAGGGAAAGAGGCCAACTTCCGATCGGTCAAGACCGTGGTCGATTGCCTCAACCGCATGCGCCCCGAGTTGAGGCAGTTCGTTGAGGATCCCAAGGCGCCCGGTCAGGTGCGTGTGTTTCACACGAACGACTGGCAGGGTCAACGCCAAAAAGGCGGGCATTGGGGCGGCGATCTGCCTTCTGATGTGGGTCACGAGACCCTTGTTCGAGTGCAAGCCGCCCTGGAGCAGGACGGGTGGGACCTGTCCGTTGGTTCCACGAAAATCTTGATGCTGACACACCGCCTGCTTGCCAGCGAACAGGGCTACTCCAGCCTGCCTGCCACCTTTCGCTACAACGAAGCTTTCACAAAGAAGGAGCATCCACACATCGCGTTTTTTGTGGACGAGATCGAACCGGCATGCGATGCGTTCACGGCGCGCAAGTTTGGCGCCATGTTCGAAGCGCTCGGTGGTGGAACGCCGCTGATACGCAGCCATGCGGAAAAAGCTTCGTGGAGTACCGCCATGACGCAACTGCTCGCGCTGCGCGAGAACGGCACCGTCGGCCAGATCATCGACCACCTTCTTTCGCAAAAGCGACCAAGGCTTCCCGACGCTGTCGAGAAGCGAGAACGGGAACTTCGTGTCTTCGACAAGTCAGCGGGTGAGGAGATGCCTCCAGCATTGGGAGAACTGGAGAAGCTTCGCGAGGTCCCGTATGCAGAGATCAAGGCGCTCCGCAAGTACCTCGACGGTCATTCGCCCTTCGAGACCAAGCATGGCGTCAAAGGCGCTCAGTTTGAGAATGTGCTTGTAGTGATCGGTCGCGGTTGGAATCAATACAACTTTGGGGAAATGCTGGAGCTTGCTGGCGCACAGGCTGTGCCTGCGGCAAAAGAAGTCGCTTACGAACGCAATCGAAATCTTTTCTACGTGGCCTGTTCGAGGCCCAAGACGCGGCTCGCGCTGCTGTTCACTCAACAACTGTCGCCACAGGCGTTGGCCACCCTTGAAAGCTGGTTCGGCACTGACTCGATCAGTTCGGCGCCGGCTGCTTAACGCAAGGTGAGATAGGGCGCAGCGGCGATCGGGTTGTTGGGAAAGAGTACGGCAGGCCCCGACCGACTCTAAACCAAGCACGGCGCATCGCCCGTGAATTCTATGTAAGTATGACAGGATGCGGAAAAAGGCATGACACACGCGCGAACTTTCCTGCGTGCGCCCGGGAGTTGGACAGCGGATGCCGCCCCTCGCACCGTCTGAAACCATCGCGATATCAGACCATATCGAATCGGTCTTGATGGGCTTGAAGCCACCCATGACGCTGGCACCGTGAGCGCCAATATCGAGCCTGCGTCCTGGCCGCGGCTCGATCGGCCGGCAACCGATCGATTCTTGCACATCGACCAAGAGAAGGCCATCTACGGTGGGTGCTGATCTTCCCATCCACCCCCACGCTCAGGGCATCGTCCCTGGCACTCGCCGTAGGCCATAACGACACGACAGCCCTTGGCAGGGCACGAAAGGAGCCGGTGATGTAGCGCTTCCGAAAGGAGACGGAGACATGCGCAAGGACCCTCCCAAATCAAAAGTGTTCTATCGCCCGATCGAAGCCGCGATACGGTGGGCCGGTCTGCTGCGGTATCTACCCGTGATTTTGGCCGCGATCGCATCACCGCGCTGCCTGCCTCCGTCGCTGAACTGTCCGCGTTGGAATGAATGTCGCCTGTGCTCGGAGCGCATCTACGACGGCATCCTCAACGGAGAGCTACCCTACGGTAAGGACGGCGTCACCCTCAATGACCCGAAGCTGCTGAACTCGTCGGACTTGACCGTTCGCCATGTGGATCTGAAGTGCTGGATGCGCACGCACTATCCGGAGCACCGGCCCGGATTCCTGTTCAGTCGCGGCGAACGCATGGCGCACCCTTTCATCACGATGGAAACGGGACAGGCGATGCTGGTCGAGCGGCTGGCTCTGCAGGCCGCGCTGGAGCAGACCAGGCGTGAGATGCACGAACTGCAAGAACAGCGCGACACCCTGCTCAAGCAGTCCACCGTGCTGCTGACCGCCAAGCAAGGCGAGATCAGCGAACGAGCGGAAACCACGTACCTGAACATCATCGGCGGGATGTTGACGCTGATGCTAGGCCAGTCCCCTTCGGGAAGCCCCTACTCCGCCTTCAAGACACAGGAGGCTCTTGTCTCGGCACTGGTCGCCCACTACGGCGGCACCATGGGCATCACGGAGCGAACCTTGAACGGCAAATTCGCCAGCGCCAGAAGGCACGTCCGTAGCGCAAATATGTGAGGTTTTCCAGCTTGTATGTGCAATCGCGGAGATTGCATTTGCGGTGTCTTTCCGCAGCCAGGTCTATTGAATAGAGGCCACGCCAACAAACGCCACCGAGCGTTCAGGAGTGACCGACATGTCGCAAGTACCTGTCCTGCCACCGAACGAGCGCCGCATCCTGCGGCTCGACGAAGTCGAAGCCAAGTCCGGCTTCAAACGCGCCCACATCTACAACCTGATGAGGAAGCGCCAGTTCCCGCAGGCGCTGCGCCTCGGCGTTCGCGCCGTCGGCTGGGACTCGATCGAAATCGACCAGTGGATCGCCGAACGCCTCAACAACCGGGCTTGACCCGCTTTTCCTCGGATTTCCCATTCCCAGACGGAGAGCGCCATGCAGGTTGTATCCATCATCTCGACCAAAGGCGGCGTGGGCAAGACGACGACTGCCGCCAACCTCGGAGGACTCGCGGCGGATGCGGGCCTGCGCGTGCTGCTGCTTGACCTTGACGTGCAGCCCACGCTGTCTTCCTACTACGAACTGGCCCATCGCGCACCTGGCGGCATTTACGAGCTGCTGGCCTTCAACGAGCGCAACCTGGGTCAGCTTGTGTCCCGCACGGTCATCGCTGGCCTGGACCTGGTGCTCTCCAATGACCACCGGGGCGAACTGAACACCTCGCTGCTGCACGCACCGGACGGGCGCCTGCGGCTGCGCCACCTGCTGCCGGTGCTGGCGCCGCTTTACGACCTGGTGCTTATCGACACCCAAGGCGCGCGCTCGGTGCTGCTCGAAATGGCGGTGCTGGCCTCAAACGTCGCACTGTCGCCAGTGACCCCGGAAATCCTCGCGGCCCGGGAGCTGCGCCGCGGCACGATGCAGTTGCTGGAGGACATCGCACCGTACCGGCACCTCGGCATTGAGCCACCGCCGCTGCATCTGCTCATCAACCGCGTCCATCCGGTGTCCGCGAACGCGCGGTTGATCCAGCAGGCCTTGCGCGACCTGTTTCAGGATCATGCCGGTATCCGCGTGCTGGGCACCGACGTGCCGGCCATCGAAGCCTACCCACGCGCCGCGACCCGTGGCCTGCCGGTGCATCGTGTCGAACATCGCCAGCCACCGGGCAGAGTTGCACCCGCGGCGCTCGACACGATGCGCGCGCTCGCCAGCGAGCTATTCCCGCAGTGGCAGGACCGATGGGCCCACGTATCTGGCCGCCCACGGCGCTCCCTTGAGACCGGGAGGTTCAATGGCGAACGCACATGACCTGGCCCGCGGCCATAAGCGCCTTCGCTCCCTGATCGAGTTCGCGGTGGGTGAAGGCTGGCACGTCAAGCGCACGCCGGGTGGCCACCTCAAGTTCACGAAAGCCGGCTGCGCCGCGATCTACACCAGCTCGACGGCGAGCGACCACCGGGCCGAGCTGAACGCCCGCGCGCAGATCCGGCGCGCCGAGCGGGCGGCTCACGCCGCACAGGCCGACGGCCTCCGGGGATGCAGCCATGGCTGACATGACCTCTCAGGAGATGGCCGGCAAGCTGCTCGCCGCCGGGTTCGAGCGCAGCGGTCCATCGGCCACGACGCTGAGCGACCCGATCGCAGACACGCCCATGGTGGTGACGCTGGATGAACTGCGCCCCTACGACCATGACCCACGCATCAAGCGCAATCCCGCCTACGAGGAGATCAAAGCGTCCATCCGCGAGCGCGGACTGGACTCGGCACTGTCCATCACGCGACGTCCGGGCGAGAAGCACTTCATCATCCGCAACGGCGGCAACACGCGTTTGGCGATCCTGCGCGAACTTTGGTCGGAGACCAAGGACGAACGATTCTTCCGCTTGCCGTGCCTGTTCAGGCCCTGGTCGGTGCGCGGCGAGATCGTCGCGCTGACCGGGCACCTCGCCGAGAACGAACTGCGCGGCGGCCTGACGTTCATTGAGCGGGCCTTGGGCGTCGAGAAGGCACGCGAGTTCTACGAACAGGAGAGCGGCGCCGCCCTGAGCCAATCCGAACTGGCGCGCCGCCTGGCGGCCGACGGCTTCCCCGTCCAACGCTCGCACATCACCCGCATGGTCGACGCAGTGCGCTACCTGCTGCCGGCCATTCCGACCGTGCTCTATGGGGGCCTGGGGCGCCACCAGGTCGAGCGGCTGTCGGTCATGCGGACAGCTTGCAGTCGCACCTGGGAGCACCACGCCAAGGGCCTCTCGCTGCCGTTGGACTTCGACGACTTCTTTCAGGAGGTGCTTTCGGGGTTCGACGCGCAGGATGACGAATTCGCGCCACAGCGCGTGCAGGACGAACTGATCGGCCGGATGTCCGAGCTGCTGGGCATCGGCTACGACGTGCTGGCACTGGACCTGACCGAATCGGAAAGTCGCCACCGCGCGCTGGTCAGCGACCCGACGCCGCCCGCGCTGCCGCCTGCATTGCCGCAACCAACGGCCAGCACGCAGCCGCAGCCGACCTCACCATCGTCCAACAACACGCCTGCACCGCCGGCCAGCCCGCCACCCGCCGGACCTGCGGCCGAGCCCGGCTCGCACCGGAACGACCGGATGACTGACGACGCGGCGACGGTACGCCCGGTGGCCGCACCGGGCGATCTGCTTCGCGACCACATCGTTTCGCCGGCACCGACGACAGAACGGCTCCAGTCGATCCAGCGCATGGTCGCAGACCAGTTGGGCGACGCGCTGCCGCCCGATTTCGCATCCAACGTGCTGCAGTCCATCCCGGTGCAGGCCGGTGGGCTCTATCCCATCTCCGACGTCTGGTACATCGACGCCGGCCTGGACACGCCGGATCGGCTGCGCATCCACATCGCCCAGTTCGCGCGTGAGATCGCCGGCGAGGCCGGCCTGGATGCATGCATCGAGGACTGCGCAGGTGGCATCGGGTTCGTTTGCCGCGCCCCCGTTCCGGCCCCGTCGCCGTCGGGGCGCCCGGCGCTGACGCTGCTGGCCTCACTGGCGGGTCAGTCCGCCACCGACGTTGGCCTGGACATCGCGCAACTCTCCTCCGACCTGCCGGCGCTGCTGCACGGCCAGGGCGATGCGTCGCGGCGACTGAGCGACACCGCTCTGGTCAAGCTGTTCCGCCTTCTGCGCCTGGCGCGGCGCCTGCTCGATCTGGAAGCCGGCACCGCGGTGCCCGGGACCTAAGCGAGGGAGACCCGCATGTCGGCACCGCATCCACTCAACCAGGCCGTGATCGCCCAGGCCCTCTATGACCTTCGCAACGGCCAGCTGCGCCGCTGCAAGGCCATGGGCTTCGGCGAAGCCGAGCTGGATGCGCTCAAGCACCCCGCGCTCATCAGCGTGCTGGCCAATGCCAACGTGTCGTGGTGCTCGGTCTCGGTCAACCGCGAGGTGCTGCGGCGCCTGCTCAACCAGGCCCAGGACGTGGAAAAAGAGATCGCCACGGTCGATCGCATGTTGCGCTTGGGGGCCAGCACGGAGATGGTGAGCCGGTTCTACGGTCTGACGCATCAGGAAGTCGCCCTGCGGCGGGAAATCCTCGGCCTGCCGAAGCGCAAGGGGCGCCACCCCGTTCTGGACGAGCGCCAGGACACCGAACTGTGGCGGCAGTGGAAAGCCGTGACCAGCACTAGGAACGTCGATCTGGAGGACGAGACATCGATTCTCGATGCGGCGATGGACCTGGCCGAAGGCATGTCACTGCCGCTGTCGGTGGTCTGGGCCGCGATCAAGAGTTGGGTCGATCAGGGACTGGGTTGAGCCATGGCCGTGGATGAAACCCCACCACGAGCTCTACGCCCAGGCCCCGTCGCCCTCGCAGACCTGTTCGACGCCGCGCTGAAAGATCTTGCGCCCAGGCCCAGCACCGGCGCCTCAGCACCCGTTCCTGGAGCGCGCCCGGCAACACCCCCATCCGGCGACGGCTTCCTCTTCAGCGGCAACCGGCACGAGAGCGTGCCGCGGCGCCTGTTCCTCGATCGCCGGCTGACGCCCTTGGAGCGCAACGCCTGGCAGGTGTTCCGCCTGATGCTCAACGACGATGGGGTGACGGCAATGCCCACCTATGAGCAGTTGCGTCCCTGGCTGGCATCGATGCCTTGTGCGGGCCAGGCCTCCCACGAGACCGTCGCGCGTGCGCTGACGCTGCTGCGCCTGACGCGGTGGCTGAGCCTGGTGCGACGACGGCGCGACCCCAGGACCGGCCGCATCCTCGGCAATCTCTATGTCCTGCACGACGAGCCCCTGACGCCGTTCGAGGCGATGCAGCTCGATGCCGACTACCTGGAACTGGTCAGCCAGTCCCTGGGCCATTCGGCCAAGGCCGTCCAGGTGGTCGGGCTCAACACCCTTCAGGAGATCGCGGAGGACCCGCTGCTGTCCGGCCGTACCCTGCCGTCGAGGCTGCAGGTGCTGGCCGAGCGGCTGGCACGCCAAGGCATCACCGCCTCCGAAAGTTATCCACAGGACGATGCCGCGCACGATTCCGAAGAAGGGCCTGCGAGCCTTCTTCGGAATGGTGAACGTCCCTCTTCGGAATCCGAAGCAGGGCCGAAACCCGCGCCAGACGGCGCTCTTCGGAATCCGAAGCAGGCCCGTACAGTACGTAGTAGTCGTACTGAAGAAGTACGTACTACCGCGCGGGCGCACGCGCTGGATGACCTGAAATGGCCAAAACGCTTCGCGGGGCTGAAGGCGGAACAGCAGGCAGGCTCCAGGATGGCGCTGCTGCAGGTGGACAGTGCGCTGCGGCAGGCCGTGCTGGACGAATGGGCTGCACGCTGCGGCAACCAGGGCGTCCGCAATCCGGCGGGATATCTGTTCGGCCTCATCCAGCGCGCTCTGCGCGGCGAGTTCAATGCGTGGGCCGGGCAGACCGGCCCGGCACCGCCATCCCCATCGGCCGCACGAGCGCCCCCGTCTGAGCCCCCGCGCAACGTGGTGCCGCCCGAGGTCGCCCGGCAACACATCGAACGCCTGCGCGACCTGCTGCGCAAAACCTGAGCATCGCGCCTGGCAAGGCCACGAAACCAGACGTCCATGGCTGTCAGCAGAACGGTCCCCTGGGGACGGCGGTGCGTCGCAGGATGGGTTCGAGCGCCTGGCCGGCCGCCAGCGCGGTCCCAATCACGTCAGCGGGCATCGCTCTGGGGCGCCGACGTTGATGGTCATCGGCAAGCCGTCCCCGGGGGACGGATCTGCGCTGCGCGCCCACCACGAGCCGCATCTGGCACGGTCCCGCCGCGCAAAGGGGCAACCATGCAGCGTCGGCTTGACCTGCCACATCGCCGCGATGGAGGAAGCTGCCCGCGAAACGGTCAGCGCATGAAGCGGACGCCCTTGGCCTTCAGTGGAGCTATCCCCAGGGGATAGCCCCGCGTTGGTGACGATCGAGCGCAGCTCGCAACACCCCATCTTTCATTTTGTCGTCTAGTGCTCTTGACTAGGCTTCCCCTGGTTTCCAGTCCGGGCTGTAGCCGCCCAACGCGGGGTGATACATCTCATCGCCGTCGTGCTGCGTGAACTCGACGTTGAGCCGGTCCTCACGCAAGCCGAGAAGTTCAATGCAATGCGCGCAAAGCGCTTTCGCCACTTCCATGCGAAGCTCAGCAGGCCGCCCTCGACGAATGTCGAGCATCAGCATGGCAACTGGCGTCGGCTCTGCATCGGCCTCGGGGATACGCCACACGCCGCCGGCTCCAAGCTCACGTATCGCCACGGAGATGCGGCGAATGTCCACGCTCATCATTGAGGCGTACGTCTTGCTGATGCATGACCGCCTCGCGGTCACATACCCGAACGCTACACCTCGCGGGCCTGCCTTGATTTTGGCCTTGGCTCTACCCGCCGTCATCCACGTCCGCGCGAGTGACGCTCCATGGAGTTCCGCAGATCCGTCCCCTGGGGACGGCTCTGCGCTGCGCCGGTGGGCGCCCACAGAACCGGGGACTGCGCCAATTCGGTTTGTTGACTGACGGCCTTCCGCTCCGTGCGGATGCTGGCGGCTCCTTGTTCACCAGCGAGCGGGCTCTCCATGGCAACCAACGAACCATTGCAACTCAATCTCGGCTCTTTGCGCAGCGCGATGTCGCTGACGCTGCACACGCACCACGCGTCGCGCATCTGGCATGGCCGCGCCGCCGCCGAGGGGCGACCCGGCATCGTCGGCTTGAACGGCTACATCGCCGTGATGAACAAGATGAAGCGTGGCTCGGAGCAGGACGACCCCTACAGCGACTGGTGGATGCTGCGCATCGAGGACAAGCTCGACCAGACCAGGACCACGCTGCAGACATTGCGCGAACAGGTGGACCAGGCACTGGCTGGCGTGCCCGCCGCACTGAGCCTGGGCGAGAACCTCAATGTGCAGCCCGTCAAGCTCCCGCTCTTCGTCAACGCCCAACTCGGATTCGCGGCCGTCTATCTCCTGGCCGACTACGACGACATCGCCCGCAAGCTGATCCTCGCGCACCACACTGCGCTCATCGACCGCAGCACCTTGGAGCGCTGGCTCAACGAGGGCGCGCACGCGCTGCGCAGCCTTTTCTCACTGGCTCAGCAGTACCGCTATTCGGGCTGCACGCGCGACGACTTCGCGTCGAAGAATGCCGCAGCGCGGGCCGCGCTGGAAAAGTACGGTGAACTGCCGCAGGAGGTGCTCGAAGGCACGCGCCGCTCGAAGTTTGCGCCGCCCGTCGCGCGCCGCGGCCTGCAGCAACGCGGTGACGATCCTGCCGCAGCCGCCGCTCCCTCCGCGGATGGTGACGGAGGGGCCACCGCTGAGCCGTCCAAGGCCGCTGCCGCGGCTGGTGAGGACGAACCCGCATGAGCGATCCGAACCAGCCCACCCGCTACTTCCGGGGCCTGCAACAGGGAGCCTTCTTGCGCCTGGAACACGCGGCCTCTCTAAAAGGCCTTTTAAAGCCTTTTAAAGGTAAAGGGGACCTGGAGACTTGGGCCAGCCAGTGCTTCGCCATGCGGGACGAACTGATCGGCTTGGCGCAGCGAGAGGTGCTGCCCCAGGCCGGCGGGCATCCCTTCTATCTGCTGCCCGTTGAACTGGCCCAGCAGACCACTGGCGCAGGAACAACCTTTCTGCGCTGGCGCAGGCATGACAGGTCGGCCATGGGCGTGGCGCTGTGGCAGGAACTGATGGCCGGCACCGCCACGCCGGCCAGCCTGCTGGAGGACCTGCACGCGATCGAGCAGCAGCGCATCGTGCTGAACATGCAGATCAGCCTGTTGCACACCCTGGGGCGGCAGGCACAGGACTGCGCCTGCAAGATGGCCCAGGCCGAGGACGCCTATCTGCGCCGGATGACGGCGATGACCACCAGGCGCTCGGGCGGGCGCGAGGCATCGGCATGATGCAGCCGTCGGCGCGTCGCTGGCTGGACCAGACCCATGCGGGCGACTGCCTGGGCCTACTGCGTCGCATGCGGGCAGACGGCGTGCGGGTGCAGACCTGCGTGACCAGCCCGCCATACTTCGGGCTGCGCAGCTACTTGCCGCCGGGCCATCCCGACAAGGCCCTGGAGATCGGCGCGTGCCGCACGCCCGAGCAGTACATCGACCGCCTGGTCCATGTGTTCCGGGCGGTTCGTGACCTGCTGGCCGACGACGGCACGCTGTGGATCGTGATCGGCGACAGCTATGCCGCCCGGCGCACCTATCAGGCTGCCAGCACCAAGGGCGGACTCAAGCATGGCGCGGCCCAGTCCGCCGTGGGCGCAGTCTGGCCCGCGGGCGACGTGAAAGCCAAGGACATGCTGGGCATCCCGTGGATGCTGGCCTTCGCATTGCGCCGCGAAGGCTGGTACCTACGACAGGACCTGATCTGGCACAA
>Ga0182738_1006485_pt1 | contig 12114 bp, 11 predicted proteins | sample eDN5th30CBELigMG_FD_128876 | JGI IMG/M metagenome (GOLD analysis project Ga0182738, IMG submission 128876) | Enriched Miracle-Growth compost microbial communities from Emeryville, California, USA - eDNA 5th pass 30_C BE-Lig MG (version 2)... ...
CCGAACCCGACTCGCCCACCACGCAAACGGTCTCTCCGGGCCGCACGTCGAAGCCCACCCCGCTCACTACCGCCCGCCCGCCGCTTTCCGCCAGGCCGACCGACAACCCTTCGATGCGCAGCACCGGCGCATCGGCGCCGTTTTTCTGCTCTTGCTCTCTGGTCATGATTTCTTCGCCATTTTCGGGTCCAGCACGTCGCGCAGCACGTCGCCCAGGATATTGACGCTGAGCAGCGTCAGGGCCAGCACCACGCCCGGATACAGCACCAGGCCGGGCTTGAGCTGGAAATACATGCGGCCGTCGGCCATCATGTTGCCCCATGACGGGATCTCGGTGGGCAGGCCGGCACCCAGGAAACTCAGGGTCGCCTCGGTCAGGATGGCCGAGGCGAAAATGAACGTGCCCTGCACGATCAGCGGCGCCACGGTGTTGGGCACCATGTGCCGGATCAGCAGGCGATGCAGCCGCGACCCCAGCGAGACGGCCGCCTCGACATAGGGTTCCGACCGCACGTTCAGGATCACGCCGCGCACCAGCCGCACCACGCGCGGAATCTCGGGCACCGTAATGGCCACCAGCACCGTCGCCAGCGTTCCGCCCGTCAGCGACACCAGCGCGATGGCCAGCAAGATGCTGGGTATGGCCATGATGCCGTCCATGATGCGCATGATGATGGCATCGGCCGCGCGAAAATAGCCGGCGACCACGCCGATGACCAGCCCCAGCGCGATGCTGGCCGCCATGGCGCCCAGGCCCACGATCAGCGACACGCGCGCGCCGTACAGCACTCGCGAATACGTATCGCGGCCGAACGCGTCGGTGCCCAGCCAGTGCGCGGCCGAAACGCCGGAAAAGCGCTGCGCGGGGTCGATGGCGATCGGGTCCACCGTGCCCAGCACCGGCGCCAGCACCGACAGCACCACCACGGCGGCGAAGATCGCAAAGGCAATGAAAACAGGCGGGCTCTTCAGCGCCAGCCGCAGCTGCGCCGCCAGCGTATCCTTGGCCGGCATCGGCAGGTCGGCCGGTTCGCCGGCCAGCAATCCGGCGCGGACAGGTTCGATATTCATGGGCGCCTCAGTATCGGATGCGGGGATCGAACACGGTGTAAAGCACGTCCACCACCAGATTGATCAAGATATAGGTCAACGAAAACAGCAGGATCAGGCCCTGTATCACCGGATAGTCGCGCGCCAGCACGGCCTCGACCACCAGCCGCCCCAGCCCCGGCAGGTTGAACACCGATTCCGTCACCACCACCCCGGTAATCAGCGAGGCCACCCCGATGCCGATGATGGTGACGATGGGCACGGCGGCATTGCGCAGGGCGTGGCGCAGCAGGATGGCGCTCTCTTTCGCGCCTTTGGCCCGCGCGGTGCGGATGAAGTCTTCGTTCATGACTTCGATGATGCTGCTGCGGGTAATGCGCGCCACCAAGGCTATATAGATGCCGCTGAGCGCCAGCGTCGGCAGCACCAGCCGGTGGGCAAACGGCCAGAACCCGTCGGCCGCCGGCTTATAGCCCTGCACGGGAAACCACCCCAGCTTCAGCGCCAGCAGGTAGATCAGCAGATAGCCGATCACGAAGGTCGGCACCGAAAACCCGAACACCGACAGGCTCATCACCACGCGGTCCAGTACCTGCCCGCGCCGCCGCGCCGCGACGATGCCCATGGGCACCGCCACGATCACGGTCACCACGATGGTGGCCAGCGCCAGCGCCACGGTGGGCCCGACCCGGTTGCCTATCATGTCCAGCACGGGCGTGCCCGACAACAGCGATACGCCAAGGTCGCCGCGCGCCAGCTTCCCCATCCATACGCCGAACTGGGTCAGGATGGGCTGGTCCAGCCCCATGCTCTTGCGGATCTGCTCCAGCTGCGCCCCGGTGGCGTCATCGCCCGCCAGAATCGCCGCCGGATCGCCCGGGGTCAGCCGCAGCATGGCGAACACCACCACTGCCACCATCACCATGACGGGCAGCGTGGCCAGCAGCCGGCGCGCAATATAGGCAAACATGGCTTTCCCTTACTTGGCCGATTTCTCGATGTTCCAGAACACCGTCACCGGCGACTCCATCACACCGCTGAGCTTGCTGCTGTAGGCCGCCGGAATCGAAAACTGCCCCAGCGGCGCCACCACGCCCTCGTCGATGGCCAGCTTCTGGATCTGCGCCGTAATCTGCTTGCGCTCGGCCGCGTCCGTCGAACGCGCGAACTTCAGGCGCAGGGCCTCGATCTCGGGCACGTCGGGCCAGCCGGCCCACGATTTGCGGCCCGCCGCGGCCAGCGTGGTATTGCCGAACGGATCGCCGCTGGTGGCCAGGATGCTGTAGGTCGAAAAGATATTCCAGCCGCCTTCCGACGGCGGCTTCTGATTGCCCTGCTGGGTCACCACCGTCTGCCAGTCCATGGTTTTCATGTCGACCTTGAAGCCGGCCTTGCGCAGGGCGGCGCCGATCACGATGGGCTGGGCCGCCAGCATGGCGATATCGGTGGGCTGCAGAATGACCACCGGCGTGCCGTCGTAGTTGGCTTGCTTGAGCAGCGCCTTGGCCTTCTCGATGTCCGAGGGAATCACCCAGTCCGCGCCGTACGAGTCGCCATTCGGGTTGCCGCAACCCATGACCGCCGCGCAGGTCTTGTAGTACTTGGGATTGCCCACCAGCGCCTTCAGCACGTCTTCCTGGCCCACCGCCGCGATGGCGGCCTGGCGCACCAATTTATTGTCGAACGGCGGGTAAAGATGGTTGAAGCGGTAATAGGTCCAGGCCCCGAGCTTGTCCAGCACCTTCACCTGCAGGTCGTCGCGGTTTTCCACGATGGGCAGCAAATCGAAGGGCACTTGCTGGATGAAGTCGACCTCGGCATTCTGCAGCGCGTTCAGGGCCGTCATCTGGTCGGGCATGCTGACCCATTCCACCCTATCCACCTTCACCACCTTGCCGCCCGCCGTCCAGCTGGCCGGCTCGCTGCGCGGCACGTAGTCGACGTTTTTCTCGTACACCACTTTCAGGCCGGGCTTGAATTCCGAGGCCACGAATTTGAACGGCCCCGAGCCCACGTATTCGGTGATCGGCGTCGAAGCCGGCGTATCGGCGATGCGCTTGGGCATCATGAAGGCCGGCCGGGAACTGAGCTTGGACAGGCCTTCCAGCAACAGCGTGGTGGGTTCCTTCAATTGCACTTCGAAAGTCTGGTCGCCCGTGACTTTGATGTGCTCGACCATCGGCATCAGCACCTGGCCGGTAGAGTCCACCTGGGCCCAGCGGCGGATCGAGGCCACGCAATCCTCGGCCTTGACCGGCGTGCCGTCGTGCCACTTCAGGCCGTCGCGCAAAGTGAAGACATAGGTCTTGCCGTCCTCGGAGGCCTGCCATCCGGCCATCTGCGGCTGGATCTTGAAATTGGCGTCCACGCCCAGCAAAGTGTCGTAGATCATGTAGCCGTGGTCGCGCGTCAGGAACGCCGTGCTCAGGATCGGATCCATGACCCGCAGTCCCGACTGCATGACCGCCGTCACCGTGGTGGCATGCGCCGGCGCGCCGGCCGCCAGCGCGCCCAGTAGCGCCGCCGCCCCGCACAGGGTGCGCAGGCGTTGCGGCAGATTCGTCTTGGTCTTCATGATGTTTACCCCTGGTTCAGTCGTTGATGCGATGCCCGCCACGCCGGCGCCGCGCGCCAGCCGGCCGGCGCCGTTGCTACAAGGTGAAACTGTGTCGCCCCAGCGCCGCCACGCGCCCGGCGATGCGGTCGGCCAGCAGGCCGGCGCTGCCCGCCGCCAGGGTGAAACCCAGGGCGCCATGGCCCGCGTTGATCCACAGGTTCCGGTACGGCGTCGCGCCGATCACCGGCTTGCTGTCGGGCCGGGCGGGACGCAGGCCGGCCCAGGCCTGCGGCTCGCCGGCAGCCTCCAGGCGCGGCAGATAGCGCGCCACCTGGCTCTTCAGGCTGGCGATCCGCCGGGCGTCGATCGCCGCCGAACGGTCGCCGATATCCATCATGCCGGCCACGCGCAGGCGGTCGCCCAGGCGCGCGTACACCACTTTGTTGTGCACGTCGCTCAGGCTGGTCAGGGGCGCGCGGCTGCGCGCCGTCAGCCGGTACGTCAGGCTGTAGCCTTTCAATGGATAGATCAGCGGATTCATGCCGGCCTGGCGGGCCAGCCGCTGCGCGCCCACGCCGTTGGCAATGACGTAGCCGTCGGCCCGGATCGGGCCGCCCGGCGTATCCAGCGCCACCACGCGGCCTTGACGGGTATGCAGGCGGCGCACTTCGGTATTGAAGTGGAAACGCACCGGCTCGCGGCGCTCTTCCAGCGTGCGCCGCAGTTCGGCGCACAGCTTCAGGCAATCCCCGGCATCTTCGGTGGGCGTGAAGATGCCGCCCACCACGCGCGCCGAGATATCGGCCAGCGCGGGTTCCAGCGCCAGGCATTCGTCCACGTCCAGGGCCCGCTGCTCGCAGCCCAGCGTGGCCTGGTAGCGCATCTGCGCCAGCGCGTGCGCATAAGCCGCCGCATCCTGGTACACCAGCAACTTGCCCGACGACGTGAAATCGAAGTCCAGCCGTTCGCGCGCCACCAGCTGATGCATCAAAGTGCGGCTGTACAGCCCCAGCTGCAGCAGTTCGGCGGTGGTGCGGCGGGTGGTGCCGCGCCGGCACGCCCCCAGAAAGCCCAGGCCCCAGCGCCATAGTGCCGGGTCGGCGCGCAGGCGCAGCCGCAAGGGGCCCTCCTGGTCGATCAGCCACGACGGCAGTTTGGGCAGCACCGCCGGATCGGCCAGCGGCGCCACGAAGCTGTAGCTCAGCTGCGCGCCATTGGCCTGGCTGGTGGCCAGGCCGGGGGCCGGGCCGGATTCGACCACGCTGACGCCGTATCCCGCCTCGCGCAGAAAATAGGCAGTGGTCATGCCGATGATGCCCGCGCCGATCACGACAATATGCATGGCGGGCCTCAGGCTTGCGGCGCGGCCGCGCGGGCGCGCAGCTGTCCGATGGTGGCCGCCGCCGAAATGTGCTGCAGGCTGGTGCGCACCGCGACAATCGCCGGGCGCCGGGCGGACAGCGCTTCGCGCAGGGCCGCCTCGATCTGCCCGCTGTGCGTTACCTCGAAACCCAGTGCCCCGTAAGTGCGCGCCATCGCGGCAAAATCGGGGTTGTGCAGCGCCGTCGCGCTGACGCGGGCCGGAAAATGCTTTTCCTGGTGCATGCGTATCGTGCCGTACGAGCCGTTATCCGCCACGATCAACACCGGATGGGCGCCGCACTGCATGGCGGTGGCCAGTTCGTTGCCCGTCATCAGAAAGCCGCCATCGCCCACGAAGCACGCCACCTGGCGCTCCGGGCAGCGCAAGCTGGCCGCCACCGCCGCCGGCACGCCGTAGCCCATCGCGCCGGACGACGGCGCCAGCATGGCGCGGCCGCCGCCAAAGCGCATCAGGCGCTGCACCCAGCCGCCGAAGTTGCCCGAGTCGATCGTCACAATCGCATCGGCGGCCAGAATGCGGTCGGCCGCCCGCGCCACGGCGCCGAATACGACGCCGTCGTCGGCATCGGCCGGCCCGCTCCAGTCGCGCAGACTGGCCGCCACCTGGTGCAGCCGGGCGCTCCAGTCCAGGTGGCCTTCACGCGGCCGCGGCGGGGCGCAGCCCAGCAGGTCCAGCAGAAAAGCCGTGGGATCGGCCACCAGCCCCAGGGCCACGCGGCGCACGTGCCCCACCGCCGCGGCGTCCGGCCACACATGGATCACATCCTGGCCGGGCTGGGGCGCCGCCGGAAATACATAGCCCTGCGTGGTGACGTCGCCCAGGCGCGTGCCCACGCCCAGTACCAGATCGGCCTCTTGCACGGCGCGCGCCAGTTCGGCCGGCGCGCCGTAGGCCAGGTGGCCGGCATACTGGGGATGGTCATTGGGCAGCAGGTCGGCGTGGCGCACGGCCGCGGCGACCGGCACGCCATAGGCCTCGGCCACGCGCAGCAGGGCGGCGCGCCCGGCATCGTGCTTCAGCAGCCCGCCGGCAATGATCAGCGGCCGTTGCGCCGCCGCGATCATGGCGGCCGCGCGTTGCAGGTCGCCCTGCCCGGCGCCGGCGCGCGGCAGCGCCAGGGGCGCGGCGGGCCCGCCCGCCACGCGGTCTTCCAGCATGTCTTCCGGCAGGGCCACCACCACCGGCCCGGGCGTGCCGCTTTGCGCGGCGTGCAGGGCCGTCGCCACCGTATCGGCCAGCCGGCCGGCGTCGCTGACTTCCACCACCCATTTGGCCATGGCGCCGAACACGCGCGCGTAATCGACTTCCTGAAACGCATCCATATGGCGATGCGCGCGTTCCACCTGCCCCACGAACAACACCAGCGGCACGGCGTCCTGCTGCGACGAATGCACGGCGATCGCCGCGCTCATGGCGCCGGGGCCGCGGCTGACGAACGCCACGCCGGCCCGTCCGCTCAGGCGCGCGTCGGCCAGCGCCATGAAACCCGCGCCGCTTTCGTGGCGCGCGGTCACCGCCGCGATGTCCGCGCGGCCGGCCAGCCCGTCCAGCACGCTCAGGTAGCTTTCCCCGGGCACGCAAAACACGCGGTCCACGCCGTGCGCCACCAGGGTATCGACCAACAGATCGGCCGCTCGTTTCATGCTTCAGTATCCTTGCGCGGTGCCGAAACGGGCCGGCTCACGGCTTCCAGCGCGGCAAGCGGCTCGTTCCTCAGGTTCTCGGGCAGGCCCTGCACCAGGGTTTCCAATGCCGCGTACAGCCGCGTCCATCCTTCGTTGGTGCGCAGCGGCACGCCCATGAAATGGCTTTCGGTCTTGGCGCGCAGCATCAGGTACAGCACGCCGGCCAGCATGATGCTGACCACCGCGGGCACATCGGCCTCGTCGGTCAGGCCATCGACCCGGTCGATGAAGCCGCGCGCCGCGCGCTCGCGCCGGTCGGCCAGTTGCGCCGTCACATCGTTGCGCTCGATCAGTTCCCAGCGCCGCACTTCGCGCAGCGATTCGTTGCCCGCCAGCGCCTCGATCTGCGCGCGCAGCATCGCCAGGATCAAATCGGCCGGCGTGCGCTGGCTGGACTCGCCGTCTTTCAGCAAATCGGAACGCCCGGTCCAGAAATCCTGCTCTTTCATCCACGCCAGCATCAGCCCCGGCATACCATCGAAATAGCGGTAGATCAGTTCTTTACTGACACCCGCGCGCTTGGCGATCGCATTGATGCCGACTCCGGCGACACCCGTTTCGCAAATCTGCGCTTCCAGCGCCTGCAGGATCTGGCGCTCGGTCTGTTCACGCCGCGACATGGTCGGCCCTCATCAATATCGTGCATCCGGCCGGGCCGTCCAGCGGCCGTGCCAGGCCGCCGTCCAGGTCGGCACGCAGCTCGGTGGCGGCGTGCCCCAGCTTGCGCCCGTCGTGCCAGACCTCGGCCCCCAGGTAAACGGCCGTGCCGCGCTGCTGCATCGCGGGCACGTGCGGATCGGCCGTTTCCAGCGCCACGATGGCGCCGGTGCCGTCGACCCACACGCGGTCGCGCGCGGCCGCGCGCACCGCCACCGGCGCGGGCAGATGCAGGAACCGCCAGGCAGCCGGCCGGCCTTGGGCCTGAGCCCAGGCCAGGTCGGCCAGCGTGTCGGCCAGATCGGGCAAGCCGCTGTGAATCGAGTTATGCAGTATCGCCAGGCCGCCCTCGGCATTGCGGCGCTGCGCGGCCCCCAGGTCGGCGCGGCGCGCCACCCGCGCGCTATTGGCCCAGCCCAGCGCGCCCGCGGCGCTGACCGCGATCAGGCCCGCGTCGGCCTCGGCATGGGCCGCCAGCACGGCACCCACCGCCTGCTGCGGTGCTTGCCCCCGGGCCAGCCTGGCCAGTACCGCCTGGTTCAGCGGCACACCCTCGGGGCCGGGCCGGTTCGGCAGGCGATGGCCCGTGACCAGGCCCACCCCGTCGGCGCCGGGCAGGAACTGCACCAAAGGCTCGGGCCGATCGGGTCCGCTGGAAATCGCCGCCGCCACCCGCGCATCCAACCAGGCCTCGGGCAGGTCCAGCGCGCCGATACCGCCGCGCTGCGCGGCACAACACTGCAACCGGCCCTGGCCGTCCAGCACGGCATACACCGCGAAGCCGCCGATGGCGCCCCGGCCCAGCAATTCCGCGCCCAATACGGCGGCCCGCACGGCCGCGCCGGCCCGTGGCCCGCTGACGGCGATTCCAATGGTCATGCTGCAGTTCCCTTTGGCTCGCATCGCGGGCCGGCACGCAGATTCATCGCAATGTGACCATGTGGTCACATTCGGCAAATGCTACCGCGCCGGCCGCGCGCCGAACAAGAGTCTCTGTATAGGGACAAACCCGCCCCCGGGCCCTTGGCACGCGGCTTGCGTGCCCCGTCAGTTCCCATCCACTGCTGCACGGAGGCTACTCATGCCCGCGAAATCCCAAGCCCAGCAAAAGGCGGCCGGCGCCGCCCTGGCCGCCAAGCGCGGCGAACAAAAGAAAAGCGACCTGAAAGGCGCGTCCAGATCCATGTACGAATCCATGGACAAGAAAGAACTGGAAAAAATGGCTTCCACTTCCCGCCACGGCAAGCCCCAGCACAAGCACGACTCGTAGCGCGCCGAGGGACGGCGGGGCGGGACGGACATGCCGCGTCGTCCTGTGATAGGGTGGGCGGCGCATCCCTACCCCACCCTTTATTGACGAGGTATCGCCATGTCCCGCATCACCCGCGTTCCCGCCGCTACGCCCCTGCCCCTGTCGCGCGCCGTGCTGGCCGGCGGCTTCCTGTTCGCCTCGGGCCAGCTTCCCATCGACGCCCAGGGGCAAGTGGTGCGCGGCGACATCGCCGCGCAAACCGAAGCGGTGTTCGACCGCATCACCGAAACGCTGGCCCAGGCCGGCTGCCATCTGCACGACGTCGTGCGCGCCACGGTATGGCTGTCCGACCTGGCCCTGTTCGGCGAATTCAACAAGGTCTATGCCGCGCGGTTCGGCAATACCCTGCCGGCGCGGTCCACCGTGCAGGCGCGCCTGTCGCGCGACGTCGACATCGAAGTCGAAGTGCAGGCCTTGCTGCCGGAACGCCGCGTGCCCGGCCCCGCCTCCGAAGCCTGAAGGCGGCAGCCCGACGGTGGCCAGGTGATGGCCAGGTGTCTGACTCCCGCAGGGTGTCAGACACCGAAGTACGCGAAAAGCTGCTCACACAGCGGTGTCAGGCACCTGCGGAGCCTGACACCTGTCCGAGGGGGAAGCGCGCAGCGCTTCGGGGGTAGGACTTTCACTTCAGACACCCGCGCTTACGCGCTGCCCGCGCGGTTCGACTCAATCGACCCGCGCCCCCGACTTCTCTACCACGATCGCCCATTTCTTGATGTCGGCCGCCAGCATGTCGGCCAATTGCGAGGGCGTGGTCTTCAACACTTCCGCGCCCTGCCCGGCCAGGGCCTGCTGCATTTCCGGCTTGTCCAGCAGCTTGCCGACATCCGCGTTGATCTTGTCGACGATGTCCTGCGGCACGCCGGCCGGGCCGAAAATGGCAAACCAGGGCGCAACGTCGAAACCCGCGTAGCCCGATTCCGCGATCGTCGCCAGGTTCGGAAAGCGCGACGAACGCGTCTTGCCCGTGATGGCCAGGGCCTGCACGCTGCCCGCCTCGACTTGCTGCGCGATCGACGGCACGCTGGTGAACACCACGTCGATGCGCCCGCCCAGCAAATCGGCCAGGGCCGGCGCCGCGCCCTTATACGGCACGTGCGTCAATTGCGTGCCGGCCACCTGGTTCACCATTTCGCCCAGCAGGTGGTTGACCGTGCCGCTGCCCGCCGACCCGAACGTCATGCCGGGATGCGCGCGCGCCCGCTCGACGAAGGCCTGGAACGACTCGGCCTTGATGTTGTTGTTCAAGGTGACGATGAACGGCACATTGGCCACCGCCGCGATGGGCGTGAAGTCTTTCACCGGATCGAACGGCAGCTTGCGCAGGCTGACATTGATGGCCTGCGTGCCTTCGTAGGTGAACAGCAGCGTGTAGCCATCGCCGGGCGCGCGGGCCACCGCTTCCAGGCCGATGTTGCCGCCCGCGCCGGCACGGTTTTCGACCACCACCGTCTGGCCCCAGGCTTCGGTCAGGCCTTGCGCCACCTGGCGCGCCAGGAAATCAGAGGCTCCTCCGGGAGCCTGCGGCACCACCAGCTTCACCGGCCGCTCCGGGTATCCCGCCGCCGCCTGCGCCATTCCGCCCAGCATCAACATTGCCGCGATGCATGCACGCACCTGCCTCATCCTTGTCTCCTCGCAAAAGACCCAGAGTGTGCAGGGTTCGCCCCGACACGACAATTCGGATGTGCCGGATCGACGCTTTGCCATTGGCAAAGTATGCGTGCCGATGCGCGGCGGACCCCGCACGCGGTAAAGTATCCGGCACCTTATTCTGTGAACGGCGGGCGCGATGCTCCGCCCCATTCCGCCCATGCCCACCGCCACGCCCCCGCAACGCCTGACCACCCAAGCCGCGGTCGATCTGCACGTGCGCCGGCTCGTCAAGCTGGATCCGCGCCTGCGCGCGGTGCATCGGGCAGTGGGTCAGGTGCCGCTGCGCGCGCGGCCCGGCGGCTTTGCCGGAATGGCCCGCATCGTCTGCGGCCAGCAGGTATCGGTGGCCTCGGCCGACGCCATATGGGGCCGCCTGCAGGCCCTGGCCGACGCCACCACGCCCGGCGGCTTCCTGGCGCTGGGCGAACGCGGGCTGCAGGGCGTGGGCCTGTCGCAAAGCAAGCAGCGTACCCTGACCCAGTTGGCGCAGGCGCTGGCCAGCGGCGAACTGGACCTGCCCGCCATCGAGGCCATGCCCACCGACGCGGCCATCGTCGAGCTCACCCGCCACAAAGGCATCGGCCCCTGGACCGCCGAAATCTACCTGATGTTCTGCGCCGGCCATGCCGACATCTTCCCGGCGGGCGACGTCGCGCTGCAAAAAGCGGTGGGCGCGGCCCTGACGCCGGGCGCGTTTCCCGACCGCGCGCGCCTGATCGACATCGCCGCCGCGTGGTCGCCCTATCGCGCCAGCGCCGCGCTGCTATTCTGGCGCTACTACCGCACGCTGCGCCAGCGCGATGGCGTGGGCTTGTAGACACAAGGAACCGCGCAGCATGATAGTCGGCATCGATCTCGGCACTACCCATAGCCTGGCCGCCTACTGGCGCGACGGCCAGCCCCGCCTGATACCCAACGCGCTGGGCCGGGTCCTGACCCCGTCCTGCGTCAGCCTGGATGACGACGGCACCGTGCTGGTGGGCCAGGCCGCCCGCGACCGCCTGCAAACCCATCCCGACCGCACCGCCGCGCTGTTCAAGCGGCACATGGGCAGCGACAAGCGGTTCAGGCTGGGCGCGCGCGAGTTCCGCCCCGAAGAACTGTCGGCCCTGGTGCTGCGCGCACTGAAAGAAGACGCGCAGGCGGCCCTGGGCGCGGCCGTGACCGAAGCGGTGATCTCGGTGCCGGCGTACTTTTCCGACGGCCAGCGCAAGGCCACCCGCGCGGCGGCCCAGCTGGCCGGCCTGCGCGTCGAGCGGCTAATCAACGAACCCACCGCCGCCGCGCTGGCCCACGGCCTGCACCAGCGCGCCGCCGAATCGCAGTTCCTGGTGTTCGACCTGGGCGGCGGCACGTTCGACGTATCCATATTGGAACTGTTCGAAGGGGTCATGGAAGTGCGCGCCACCGCCGGCGACAACTTCCTGGGGGGCGAAGATTTCGTCAACGAGATCCTGCGTTGGTTCTGCGAGTCTGCCGACGTACCCAGGGGGGCGCGCGACGATCCCGCGTTCATGCAGCATTTGCGCGCCCGCATCGAAACCGCCAAGCAGCAGCTCAGCGAGGCCGCCACGGTGGCCATCGAGGCGCACTGGAACGGCCGGCGCTACCGCCAGGAACTGACCGAACCGCACTATCGCGCGCTGGCCGAGCCCCTGCTGCGGCGCCTGCGCGCGCCGCTCGAACGCGCGCTGCGCGATGCCGGGCTGCGCAGCGGCGACATCCACGAAGTCGTCCTGGCCGGTGGCGCCACGCGGGCGCCCATGATACGCGGCCTGGTCACCCGCATGTTCGGCCGGTTTCCATCGGTGGC
>Ga0182738_1006486_pt1 | contig 12112 bp, 10 predicted proteins | sample eDN5th30CBELigMG_FD_128876 | JGI IMG/M metagenome (GOLD analysis project Ga0182738, IMG submission 128876) | Enriched Miracle-Growth compost microbial communities from Emeryville, California, USA - eDNA 5th pass 30_C BE-Lig MG (version 2)... ...
ACAGCAGACACATTCGATGAACCCTTACCCCAACGCCGCCATGCAAGGCGCCGCCCGTGCCGAAGGCCAGCTTGGCTTTTCCCTGATAGAGATCATGGTGGTGGTCGTCATCATGGGCGTTCTAGCCGCCCTGATCGTGCCCAATGTCATGGGCCGCCCCGACCAGGCGCGCGTCGTCGCGGCGCGCCAGGATATCGGCGCCTTGATGCAGGCGCTGAAGCTGTATCGGCTGGACAACGGCCGCTACCCCACCGCCGAAGAAGGGCTGCAATCCCTGGTCGGGGGTCCGCAGGCCCCGGGCCAGCCCCAGAATAGCCGGCAAACTTACATGGACCGCCTGCCGAACGACCCTTGGGGGACGCCCTATCAATATCTGAACCCCGGCGTGCATGGGGAAATCGATGTGTTTTCATTGGGCGCCGACGCGCGGGCGGGAGGCGAAGGCAACGATGCCGATATTGGTTCCTGGTCCAAATAGCCCCGCAGCCGGCGGCGCCGGCGCCCGGCGCGAGGCTGCAGGGACTATTGCGCGGGCGGCCCGCGAGCAGGGGTTTTCGCTGCTGGAAGTCCTGGTCGTCCTCGCCATCATAGGCATCGCCGCCACGACCGTCAGCATCGGCGCATTTTCCGGCGGCGACGCCCGCGCCTTGCGCCAGGACGCTACGCGGCTCGCGCAGCTGTTTTCGGTCGCCCAGGCCGAGGCCCGCAATGGCGGGCGGCCCATCGTCTGGGAATACGATGGCGGCGGCTACCGCTTTGCGCGCGCTCCGCGCGAGCTGTTCCTGCCCGCGGGCATGGCCCGGCGCACCAGCTTTGCCCCGGCCGAGCCCTTCGGCGACGGCAGCTCTTTGCGTCCCCGGTCCTGGACGGCGGACCGTTCCATACAGGTGCGCGTCGATCCGCCCGCCGCCAATGTGTTCAGCACTGAATGGATTTCGGGGCCTCTCGCCGTTGAACTGCATGACGGGCAAAACACCGTCCATATCCTGCGTTCCGGCAACGGCCAATACAGGGTGCAGCCATGAACGCCTCGCAGACGCATGCCGGTTTCACTCTGATCGAAGTCCTGGTGGCGCTGGCCATCGTGGGCATCGCCATGGCGGCCAGCATGCGCGCATTGGGATTGAGCGCCGGCGGCGCCCAGGCCATGCAGCAACGCAGCCTGGCGCTGCAGGCGGCGGAAAACCGCCTGGCCGAATTGCGCCTGCAGCGCGCCTTCCCTCCGCCCGGCCGCAGCAGCGAGCCCTGCCCCCAGGGCCCGCTTGCGCTGGTGTGCGAGCAGCAGTTTCAGAATACGGTCAATAATAATTTTCGCCTGGCTGCGGTGCGCGTGCGCCTGGGCCAGGGTCCGGTGCTGGCGGAGCTCTATGGCCTGCTGTCCCTGCTGCCATGATGCGCGCGCAGACGAGCCAGCAGGGTTTCACCCTGATCGAAGTCCTGGTCGCCCTGGCCTTGATGGCGCTGCTCAGCGTCATTTCCTGGCAGGCGCTCGATCTGGTCGAGCGCTCCAGCGGGCGCTTGAATGCCAGCACCGACGACACGCAGGCCCTGCTGCGGGTACTGGGCCAGATCGAGAGCGATATCCGCCGGTATGCCAATGCGGACATCCTGCCTCCGCAGGCCGCGGGCCCTGCGTCCTCGCCGGCCCAGCCCGCGGCGTCCGCGAACGCCGGCTTGCCCGCGGGCATCCTCTGGACCGAGCCGGTGTTGACCATAGTCCGCTCCGCCTACGATGGCGCGTGGCAGCAAGTGGCTTGGGGCCTGGATGGCGATACCCTGCGCCGCGCCGCCGGCGCGGCCGGGCGATCCCTGCCGCTGCCCGCCGCGGGGCCGGGCGTAGCCATGCTCGGGCAAGTGCGGCGCTTCATGGTGCGCGCCTGGGTGCCGGGACGCGGCTGGTCCTCTTTGAATCCATCCGGCCCGCAGGCCGCCGCCACGGGGCTGGAGATCGTTATCGATCGCATGCACAACGGCGCCGGCGAGACTTACCGCAAAGTGGTGCTGCTGCCATGACGGCCCGGTCGAGAGCATACCGGCAAGAAGGCATGGCGGTCATCGCCGCCCTGGTAGTCGTGGCGGCGGCCGCCGTCGCGACGGCCGCCATCGTCGAGCGGCAGACGCTGCTTGCCGACACGCTGGCCGGCGAGCGCGACCGCAGCCAGGCGAAGTGGCTGTTGCGCGGCGGGCTGGATTGGGCGCGCGTCATCCTGTCGAATGATGCGCGGCGCAGCGCCGTAACCCTGAAAGACGCGATTTGGGCCCAACCCATCGTGGGGCTGGAAATCAGCCCGCCCGGCGACGCGCGCAAAGCCTATTTTTCCGGGCAGATCGAAGACGAGCAAAGCAAATACAACATCTGGCGCCTGGCGGCGGACGGCATGGTTCAGCCCCAGGAACTCGCCACGCTGGAGCGCCTGATGACGCGCCTGGGCCTCCCTGCCGCCCTGGCCGTCGGCATTTCGCTGCGCGTGGCGGCGGCCCAGCCCAGCCAGGTCGAGCCCGGCCAGGCCGGATCAGGCCAGGCCTGGCCCGCCGGCCAGGCGGCTCCTGGTTTAAGGACGCTGGACGATCTGCTGTCTGTCGAAGGCATGTCGGTCGACATCCTGGCCACGCTTTCGGCCTACCTGACCATACTGCCGCAAATGACCCCCGTCAACGCGAATACCGCCAGCGCCGAGGTGCTGAGCGCCAGCGTGCCGGGCCTGGATCTGGCCCAGGCGCGCGCGCTGACCGAGCAGCGCGACCGCGGGCAATGGTTCAACAGCCGTGCGGATTTCTTCAACCGCCTGAGCGAGCGCCGCATCACGCCGGGGAACCAGATAGGCGTCAATAGCGAATGGTTCAAGGTCACCGGCGAGGTGACGCTGGATCGCGCCTCGGCGCGCATGCAGGCCCTGCTGCAGCGCCAGGGCGATGGGCCGCCTCTCATACGCTGGATCAAAGACTGACATGAAAACCAGACTGCGCCTGGCCTTGCCTCCTCTCGCCGCAATCGGTCCCGAATCCGCCGTTCCCTTCGCTGTGTTCGATCGCGCCGACCGCCTGTTGCGCAGCGGCGAACTGCCTCTCGCACAGCTTGCCGCCGCCGTTCCCGCCGACGAGGTGCAAGCCATTCTGCATGCCGACGATGCCGTCGTGCTCGCCATCGAGCTTCCGCCGCTGCCTGCGAAGCGCTTGGGCGAGGCCGTGCAAGCCAGTGTCGAACCCCTGGCGCTCAGCGATGTCGCCGACCTGTGCATCGCCCATGGGCCGCGCGGCCCCGATGGCCGCGTCACTGTTGTCTGGGCGGAGCGCCGCGCGCTGCTGGAAGCGTGGCGGCGGATCGACGCAGCCGGGTTGAAGCTCGCCGCCATTGCGCCGCTGGCCCTGGCGCTACCCGAAGGCGACCCGCGCGCCGGCAAGGCGCTGGCGCTGCCCGTGGATGCGCTCTGGCATGCGCCCCTGCCGCGCTGGTCCCTGGCGCGGCCGGAATGGCGGCCCGCCACGCAAACGCGGCGCTGGCATAGCGCCGCCTTATGGGCCGGCGCCGCCGCCCTGCTGTGGACGGCCGGCCTGCACATCCATGCCGCCCAATTGCGCAGCGAAGCGCAGCGGCTGCAGAGCGCGACAGAACAGGCCGTGCTCGCAGCCTTCCCTTCCATCCCCATCGTCATCGATCCGGTCCAGCAGGCGCGCAGCCAGCGCGATATGCTGCGACGAGGCGCCGGCGCGGCGGGCGGGGACGACTTCCTGCCGCTGGCCCTGGGAGCCGCCAAAGTCCTTGACTTCGCCGCCGGCCACGTGTCCTCGCTGCATTATGAACAGGGCAAACTGACCCTGGTCCTGACCGAAGGCTATACCCCGCCCTCCAACGAAACCGCCCTGCACCAGGCGGCCGCGGTCCAGTCGCTGGCGCTCGTAAAAGACGAGCAAGCGCCTCATACATGGCGCTTCCAGCGCGCCGGCGCGCGATCCTCCGGCGAGGCCCGCCCATGAGCGCCCGCCGTCCCTTTTTCAATGCTCCGGAAACCGCCGTCTGGCGCCGGCAGGCCGACGAGCTGAAGCTGCGGATGCTTGCCTGGTGGAAGGAGCGCAGCGCGCGCGAACGCCGTCTGCTGGCCGCGGGCGCCGCGGTCATCGGCGCGGCGCTCATCTGGACGCAAGTCCTGCAGCCGGCGCTCGATACCATCGCCCTGTCGCGCGAGCTGCTGCCGCGGCTGCGTGCACAGGCGGCGCAGGTGGACGCCTTGATCCTGGAAGCGCGCGCCTTGCAGCGCGGCCAATCAGCCCGTATCGACCCCGCCGAACTGTCCGAGGCGCTGCGCGCCGGCCTGCGCCGGGCCGGGCTGGAAGCGTCCGCGGCCTTGAGCGAAATTTCCGAAGCCAACCATGACAAGGCTGCAGGGCAATGGGAAGTTGCGCTGCACGATGCCAACGCCACGCGGGTCATGGAATGGCTGGCCGGCCTGCCCCATCTCGGGCCGTTGCATGCGCGCATCGTCGACCTGAAACGCGCCAACATCGACGGCCGCGATAGGCCGGGCCATGTGTCCGGGCGCATCGTGCTCCAAGCCGCCGCGAGGCAGGCGCCATGAGCCGCCGCCGATTATTTCTCGCCGCCGGCTTCGTGCTGCTGGCTTGCGCCGCCGCCGCGGCGGTGCTGCCGGCGCGCTGGATCCTGGCCGTGCTGCCCGGATCCTGGCCCTTGGCGGTCGTCGACGCCACCGGGACCCTGTGGTCCGGCAGCGCCACCATCGCGGTCGGCGCCGCCGCGCAACGGCGCACGCTGCCCGAGCCGCTGCGCTGGCGGCTGTCGGCGTCCGGCGGTCCGCGGCTGCAGCTGTCCCATCCGTGGATGGGCGGTACGCTGGACGTGGCCCCGGGCTGGCGCGGGGTGAGCGTGTCGGCGCAGACTTTGCGGCTGCCCGCCGCGGCGCTGGCCACGCTGGACGCGCGTATCGCGGCCATCGGCCCCGACGGCGAGCTTGTGGTCAAATGGCCGGCGGCGTTTTTCGGCTGGTCCGGCCGCCCCGCCGGCGCAACGCTGCTGGACGTCCAGTGGCGCAATGCGGTGTCGGCATTGACGCCCATACGCCCGCTGGGGGACTATGCCCTGGCCTTGAAGCAGCGCGGCCCCGGCACAGCGGATCTCACGCTCAGCACCCGGCAGGGCCCCTTGATATTGAGCGGCTCGGGCGTGCTGGACCGCAACCATGGCTTTCGATTCGAAGGCACGGCGCAGGCGGATCCCAAGGCCGGCGCCGAGGTGCAGGCCGCCCTGCGGGATGTGCTGGCCGCCCTCGGCCCGCGCCAAAACAATCAGACTCTTTTGCGCTTTCAATAGCGCAACTCAAAACAGGCTAGTCAACACTCATGAAATACCTCCATAAATCAGCGAGCCACAGAGAAGAACTCCGCCCCGCCCTGCCGGTGCTGGCCCTGTCCCTGATATTGGCGGGTTGCGCCGCGCCTACGCCGCCCGACGACGGCGGACCTTCACAGCTCATCGTACACACCTCGACGGGCCACGGTTGGCGCCTCGAGGGCCCTCCGGGCGCCACGACTTCGCCGCTGCCGGAGTCCGCCCCGCGCGCGCGGTCGGCCCGCCCGATCGCGCGCCGCGGCGGCGAAAGCGCCGGCCCTCCGGCCCGTCCGGCGCGCGCGTCCGACAGCGGCGGCGCATCGGGCGACAACACCATGCTCAATTTCGTGGAAGCGGATCTGCAGGGCGTCATACGCGCGCTGGCGCGGTTCACCGGCCGTAATTTCGTCGTCGACCCGCGGGTCAAAGGGCAGCTCACGCTGGTCTCCGAAGCGCCGGTCGATCCGGACACCGCTTATTCCATGCTGCTGAGCGCCCTGCGCATGCAAGGCTATGCGGTGGTCGATGTCGACGGCGTGAGCCGCGTCCTGCCCGAAGCCGACGCCAAGCTGCAAGGCGCCGCGGTCAGCAGCGGCGGCAAGGCCGCCGGCGCCCGCGGCGGGGAATTGATGACGCGCGTCTTTTCCCTGCGCTATGAAAACGCCGCGAACCTGGTGCCGATATTGCGGCCCATGATCGCGCCCAACAATCCCATCAACGCCTATGCGGGCAACAATACGCTGGTCATCACCGATTACGCGGACAACCTGGACCGTATCGCCGAAGTCATCGCCGACATCGATACGCCCGATTCCATCAGCACCGACGTGGTGCCCATCGAGTATGGCGTTGCGCTGGACGTGGCGGCGCTGGCGACCCAGTTGCTGGACAGCCGCGCCGGCGGCGATCCTTCCCGCCAGACCGTGGTGGTGGCGGACCCGCGCAGCAATGCCATTCTGCTGCGCGCCAGCAGCCCCGACAGGCTGGCGCTGGCGCGCGACCTGATCGAGCGCATCGACAGCCCCGATTCCCAGGCAGGCAGCCTGCATGTGGTGTACTTGCGCAACGCTCAGGCGACGCGCCTGGCCGAAGTGCTGCGCGGCGCGCTGGGCGGCCAGGGCGCCGGCGCCGGCACCGGCGCCGCGGCGCCCGCCCTGTCATCGGGCGGCCTGTCGGGCGGTTTGTCGGGCGGAACAGGCGGCATGGGCGGAAACTCGGGGCCGATGGCGGCATCCAGGCTCGGCGCCGATTCCATCCCGACAGCGGCATCCGGTATCGCTGCCGGCGGCGCCTTGGGCGGAGCGGCCCGATCCCCATTGAGCAGCGCCGGCGACAACTCCATGCAGCCCGTGTCGTTCAGCGCCGGCGGCGCCACCATACAGGCCGATCCCGCCACCAACACGCTGATCATTTCCGCGCCCGCCCCGCTGTACCGCAGTCTGCGCGAGGTCATCGATCAGCTGGACCAGCGCCGCGCGCAAGTCCTGGTGGAAAGCCTGATCGTCGAAGTCAACGCCCAGAACGCCGCGGAATTCGGCATTCAATGGATGGCCGGGGGCAGCGACATCGGCAGCGGCAGGACTTCGTTCATAGGCGGCCAGAACCTGGGCGGCAGCGGCATCAACCGCGACGGCAGAACCACCATCGATGCGCTGGCGCAGGGCTTGAGCCTGGGCGTGGTCAAAGGCACGATCAATGTGCTGGGCAATGAAATCCTCAACCTCGGTGTGCTGGCCCGCGCTCTGGAATCCAAGGGCGGCGCCAATGTGCTGTCCACGCCGAACCTGATGACCCTGGACAACGAAGAGGCCAGCATCATGGTCGGGCGGACGGTGCCTTTCGTCACCGGGCGGTACACGACCTCCGCCGATGGCGCCGGCAATCCTTTCCAGACCATCGCCCGCGAAGACATCGGCCTGACTTTGCGCATCCGCCCGCAAATCTCCGAGGGGGGCACCGTCAAGCTGGCCCTGTACCAGGAAGTCAGCAGCATCGACACCGCGCTGTCCAACGAGCGGACGGGGACGGTTACGCGCAAGCGCGCGCTGGAAACCAATGTGCTGGTGGATGATGGCCAGATCATCGTGCTGGGCGGCCTGCTCGAAGACGAGATTACCGACAGCAAGCAGTCGGTGCCCTTCCTGGGCGACATCCCCGTGCTCGGCAACCTGTTCCGCTACGACACGCGCGCCCGCATCAAAACCAACCTGATGGTTTTCCTGCGCCCGCATATCGTGCGCAACGCCCAGGACGGCGCCAGCGTGACACTGGACCGCTACAACTACATGCGCGCGGTGCAGGCGCGCCTGCCGGTCTCCTCCGCCTGGCAGTCCTCCAGCACCGGCATGGCGCCGCTGCCCAATATCCAGCGCAACCCCAGCACCGGTCTGCTGGACCTGCGCGAACCCGAGGGCGATCTGCTCATGCAGGCGCCGGCGCCCGCGCCGCAGAAGCCGGCAGCGCCGGCCAGGGCCAGGCCATCGGGCTCTGCCGGCGAACTATGACTATCCGGCTTCCGTACGCCTGGGCGCGCGCCCACAGGGCGCTGATCCAGACCGGCTCTGCAGGCGCGCTGCTGACGACCTCCGAGCGGACGCCGGCCTGGGCTCTGGCCGAAATCCGCCGAAGGTACGGCGAGCTCGCCACCCGCCGGGTGCAGGATGCCGAACTGGATACCTTGCTGGCGGCGGCCTACGCGCAAACCGGCGACGCCGCCGCCGTGGTGGACGCTGCCGCCAGCGAGATCGACCTGGACCGCTTGATGCAGGACATTCCGGAGGTCGAGGACCTGCTGGAGGCCCACGACGATGCGCCCGTCATCCGCATGATCAATGCGCTCTTCACCCAGGCGGCGCGCGACGGCGCCAGCGACATCCACCTGGAGGCGTTCGAGACGCACTCGGTGGTGCGCTACAGGGTGGACGGGACCTTGCGCGACATCGTCAGCCCGCGGCGCGCTTTGCACAACGCCCTGGTGTCGCGCATCAAGATCATGGCCAGCCTGGATATCGCCGAAAAGCGCTTGCCCCAGGACGGGCGCATCGCCCTGCGCGTGGGCGGCCGCCCCATCGACGTGCGGGTATCCACGCTGCCCACCGGCCACGGCGAACGCGCCGTGCTGCGCCTGCTGGACAAGGAAGCCGGACGGCTGGAGCTGGAACGCCTGGGCATGGCGCCGGATGTGCTGGCCCGTCTGGACCGGTTGGTTCATCTGCCGCACGGCATCGTGCTGGTCACCGGTCCCACCGGCAGCGGCAAAAGCACGACCCTGTATGCCGCGCTGGGCCGCCTGGACGCCTCGACCACCAATATCCTGACCGTCGAAGATCCCATCGAATACGATTTGCCCGGCATCGGGCAAACCCAGGTCAACCCGCGCATAGACCTGACCTTCGCCGCCGCACTGCGCGCCATACTGCGCCAGGATCCCGACGTCATCATGATAGGGGAAATACGCGACCTGGAAACCGCGCAGATCGCCGTCCAGGCCTCGCTGACGGGGCATTTGGTGCTGGCCACCCTGCATACCAACGACGCCATCTCGGCGGTAACCCGGCTGGTCGACATGGGGGTGGAGCCCTTCCTGCTGGCCTCCACCCTGCAAGGCGTGCTGGCCCAGCGCTTGATCAGGAAGCTGTGCCCGCATTGCAAGAGCCGGCGCGACGACGGCACGGCCGCCTGGACGCCGGGCGGGTGCGCCGCCTGCGGCCATACCGGCTACAGCGGACGCACCGGCGTGCATGAGCTGTTCATGGTGGACGATGCCGCGCGCGGCATGATACACGCCGGCGCCGATGAGCAGGCCTTGCGCCAGGCGGCGCAGCGCAATGGCATGAGCAGCCTGCGCCAGGACGGCATGCGCTGGGTGGTCCAGGGCGTCACCACCGATGAAGAAATCGCGCGCGTCACGCGCGACGCCTGAAATGCGCATGCGGAGCCGATATGCCTAGCTATCAATACGAGGCCTCCAACGCGGCGGGCCGCGTGGAGCGCGGCCTGGTCGACGCCGATACGGAACGCAACGCCCGGCAGATACTGCGTTCGCGGGGCCTGTTGCCCCTGTCGCTGAAGGCCGCCGGCGGCCGCGGCAAGACGGACCGGATACTGAAGGGCCCGAGCATCAGCGATGCGGATCTGGGCTGGCTCACCCGCCAGCTCGCCGGCCTGCTGGCGGCGCGCCTGCCGCTGGAGGCCGCGCTCAGCGCCACGCTGGAACAGGCCGAGCGCCAGCATGTGGCCCATGCGCTAGCGTCGGTGCGGGCCGATATCCGCGCCGGCCATAGGCTGGGCGTAGCGCTGGCGGCGCGTCCGCGCGACTTTCCGCCCATTTACCGGGCCCTGGTCGACGCCGGGGAACAGTCCGGCGATTTGTCGCAGGTGATGGAAAAACTGGCCGACTATATCGAGTCGCGCGGCGCGCTGCGCAACAAGATTCTGACCGCCTTCATTTACCCCTTGATCGTCACGGTCGTGTCGATCGCCATCGTGGTCTTCCTGCTCAGCTATGTGGTGCCCCAGGTGGTGGGCGCCTTCAACCAGGCGCATCAAACCCTGCCGCTGCTCACTCGCCTCATGCTGGCCGCCAGCGGCTTCGTGCAGGAATGGGGCTTGGCCGCCGCAGCCGGCCTGGCGCTCGTGTTCGCCTTGTGGCGCTGGCGTTTGCGCCACCCCGCCGCCCGGCTGGCCTGGCATGCGCGCGTATTGCGCCTGCCCTTGTTCGGCCGGTATGTGCTGGGCGTGAACACTGCACGCTACGCCGCCACGCTGGGCATATTGACCAGTAGCGGCGTTCCTTTGCTGGCGGCGCTGGAGGCCGCCGGCCGCACGCTGGGCAACGACAGGCTGCGGCTTGCGGTGGATGAAGCCACGCGGCGCGTGCGTGAAGGCAGTCCGCTGGCGCCCGCGCTGGCGGCGCAAAAAGTCTTTCCGCCGCTCTTGATCCACCTGATAGGCAGCGGCGAGCGCACGGGCGAACTGCCCGCCATGCTGGAGCGGGCCGCACGCACGCTTTCGGACGAACTCGAGCGCCGCGCCACGACCTTGACCGCCCTGCTGGAGCCTTTGATGATTCTGATCATGGGCGGCATCGTGCTGCTCATCGTACTGGCCGTGATGATGCCTATCATCGAAATCAACCAGATGATCCAGTGAACGATGCCATAGGCAACCGCGGCCGGCTCGGGCCCCGCCGCCTCGACCGTAGCGCCTGTAACGCCGGCGTAAGGCGTTTTTTGTTACTATTGTTGCGCAAATTCACAATTGGCGCGTAAACGCGGCCTGTCGTGGCGCCCGCTGCGGCGCATGGGCGCAAGGCGTGCTTCCGCTTGCACCGGCCCTTGCGGCCTACTGGAGAAAAACATGCATAAGACAGTTCCAGGATTGATCGCAGCCGCCTGCGCTGCGTTGACCCTCGCCGGCTGCGACAGCGGCGGCAGCAGCGGCGGCGGTGTAGCCGCCGCCGGCGACGCCTCGCGGCAAACCCAGCCCAACATTCTTTTCGTCGTCCTGGACGACCTGGGCGTCGACCAGTTGCCGGTATTCGGCTATGGCGGCCTCACGGCCGCAAAAACCCCGAATATCGACGCCATCGCTCATGCCGGCGTGCGTTTCCGCAATGCCTGGTCCATGCCCACCTGCACGCCCACGCGCGCCACCTTCTTCCAGGGGCGCTACCCCTTCCGCACCGACGTGCGCAATGCCATCGTCGCCCTCGATCTGGCCAACTCGCAAGTATCGCCCTTCGAGCTGACCACGCCCAAACTGTTGAAGGAAAAGGGCTATGTCAACGCCCTCATCGGCAAGATGCACTTGTCGGGCTCGGACTTGAACCGCGACAACAATCCGCTGGGCAACGGCGTCATGCGTGAATTGGGCTGGGATTATTTCGAAGGCTATCTGGACGGTGCGCCCTACCCCATCGATGCCACGGCGGGCGGCGTCAGCCAGGGCGGCGCGGTCTACGGCTGCGGCTTCGTGCCCAATACCAGGGATGATCCCGCCCACGGCGCCGACAGCGGCGCCTGCTACCAGGCCAACGGCGCCTGCTCGGCGCTGTCCATCGCTGAAACCGAGAGCCCCGGGCGCACCTGCCTGGAGCGCGGCGGCATTTTCGACCCCGGCCAGTCCTGCAAACCGGCCAAACCCGCCTATATCGATTTCACGGTACAGAACGGCTATTACACCGGCGAATGGGTGATCAACCGGCAGGACGGCGGCATCGAAGTCGTGCCGGCCTCGGATTCCCGCGCGCGCGGCTACCGCAGCGTGCTCGAAACCGACAGGGCCGTCGCCTGGCTCAAACAGCAATCGCCGAACAAGCCCTGGATGCTGAGCGTGGGTTATTCCGCCATCCATACGCCGCTACAGCAACCGCCGGCATCGCTGCTGTCGGCCGGCTCGGCCCCGACCGGCGCCTATACCTGCAGCACCGGCGACATTGGCGAGCAGCGGGAACTGAGCAACCAGATGCTCGAAGCACTGGACAGCGAGATCGGCCGCTTGCTGGTCGAAGCGGGCCTGGCCAAGCGCAAGGGCGACGGCTCGCTCGATTACCGCCCCGAAGAGACCAACACCGTCCTGGTGGTCATGGCCGACAACGGCACTTATGCGCCCAGCGTAAAAGCGCCTTTCAACCCGGCGCGGGCCAAGGGCTTCCCCTACCAGACCGGCGTCTGGGTGCCGCTGATCGTGGCCGGCCCCATGGTCAAGCAGCCCGACCGGGACGTGGAGCACATGGTCAACTCGACCGACCTGTACAGCCTCTTCGGCGAG
>Ga0182738_1006488_pt1 | contig 12110 bp, 5 predicted proteins | sample eDN5th30CBELigMG_FD_128876 | JGI IMG/M metagenome (GOLD analysis project Ga0182738, IMG submission 128876) | Enriched Miracle-Growth compost microbial communities from Emeryville, California, USA - eDNA 5th pass 30_C BE-Lig MG (version 2)... ...
CTATGACCTCACATGTAAGGTTTTACGTTGTACGGTTTTGTCCTTATGTATAAATAAAGCAGCGGAGATTCCTCACCTCCGCTTGCCGTATCTGAGGATACAAATATTATTATTATTATTAATTGGAAAACGTTTTTTCTAAAAGTTTTTCTTCTTACTTTAGTTACAGTTATGACCAAAAGAGTCGTTTTAATAATGAATAAACCTTGAACCATTCTAGAACAAAGCCTTTGAGAAAAATTCATTGCACCATTTCTTCCCAAAACACTTTAGAACTTCATATCAGAGGTTAAATCTTATCGGTTGCCAGGGAGAAACAAGCTCTATGAACTCTTTTCTGAAAGGCTGAACTCTTTCTTTTTATCTGGCTTGAAATCTCAAACATCTAATCCTTTTATTTCCCTTCATAAATTCGGGGTTTTTTCACACTTTAAGTTTTTTCTCAATGCTTTGGAAAGACACTCTTTGACTCTCAAGAAATACCCCTTCGTTTTTTAAAATTGAGTCCTCAGATTCAGCAATCCAGACACCTTGCATTCTATGAATGCCCATTTATTGAATTGATAAAGAATTTTGATACGACTCGGATAATTGTGTATCTAGAGAGTTTTTATTGAAGATAACACCCTCTCTAAAATTTACAACTTCTTTCTCTGGAAGAACTAGCAAGGCTTTCCTTCCCTTTTTCAGTGTTTTGAAATCAACTTTTTTTGAGTCAAAGTATTCATTGAATGTTTTCTTCTTCTAAAAATGTTCAGAATTCTAATTCTTTCACGTCTTTGGGAGACCAGACTCTCTAATCCTTAACGAAAAAAGGATGCTAACTGTTAATTTTCGATCGAAAAATTTCAATGTTAAACTCATATTTTCATCTTTCCCCTCCTCGAAATGGAAGGAACATACAAAAAATTGAGGAAAAATAAGAAAATGCTGTAACTGTTTTCATTTATTGTGAAGAGAAAGACATGTTCTTGAAAGGTCAAAAATATAAAGAATTAAAACATTGGATTTTTGAGGCAAAAACATCCGCTAATTCAAAAATAAAAGACAAATCGAATAAATCGAAATTCGATCTATCTCCAGAAAGATAACCGTCAATCAATTCTTGGCACTTTCCTTCGCAAAAGCTTTTTCAATCCCGTCAAACATTCAAAGGATCACAATTGGTGATAATAGCTTCGAAAAATATTTTAGTCCCTTGTTTTCTGCCGATTTTATTAAGTCAAACAAAAAAACCCTCCGTGTTTCGTCAATCTATTCCTTATTCATAGAGATTTACATGCAAAAACTAAACAAAAGAGAACTCATAAAGAATGAAGTCTCTCACATGAGAAGGAAAAATCTCAAATTTAAAGCCATTAAAGCTTCGCCAAACTCCCAAAGTTATATTCAGAAGTCTGGATTTTATCGTTCATTTGATTTCATGCAAGGTATAATTTGATTGGATTTTAAACAAAAAGCAAATTAAGCAAATTTCTCTTCCAAATTTAGTATTCTCGTTGTCTTTCATTTTCAAATCAGTGTTTCTCCTTCAAGGTCTCAACAAAAAACCTCACTTACTCGAGATCGAGAATTCCTCTTCTGAACCTCCTTCCTCTTCTCGTTCAAAGATAAAGACTGATTGGCAAAATTTCGCTTGAAGACTGCAATAGAAATCACATCACTGACTCAAGATCTTTGATGGAAAGCAAGAATTTGAACCTCATACTTTCCTGCAGAAGTCAACAAAGAACCTTAAGGTCCAAAGGAGGACTGTCAACCAAGAGGAAAACTCCTCTTCAATGAGAGAAGAATCGACTCAAGTTAGGAATTAAAATTGCTCATTCTAAATTTTGAATTTTTACTCGTCTCCCTGAGATATAATTTATTTGTTCGGCGATTTGTGAATTGTCAATCACACAGCAAATTTTTCAAAGAAAAATATTCGAATTAGTGTCAAGAAGGTGACCACCTCGAAGTCTCCAGAAGACTAAGCCCACAATCCAAACGAGTTTCTGCCCTCTTTTGACCCAAAATCTCAACAATATTAATTCAACAATATTGCCAAAATCCGATCATGGATATATTTTGCTTTTGACTTCCCTCTAAAAATTTCTTCATCTTCTTCATAAAACTGTTTTAATTCTTCAGTTGGCCAAATTTATCAAGAACTCTCTCACATCCTCCTTTAAAAAAAATTTCTTTCGAGTTCTGGTCAGGTTTAGACCATTCCAGCCTTCTTTCTCTATCGCTAATTTAACTTTTACTTTAATTTATCTCAATTAAAATCTCTTATATGGTTCTTAATTAGCTCTTAGAAAACACGTATTCAAGTCATGAGCGACCAATTTTCCCTTCTTTTTCGCAAGGATTATGCCTCGCATCTCATTCAGAGGTCTTCCTCATAAAGAGAAGAGAAATTTTCTTGAAAATTCTTCAAAAAGTTTTTTCCAAAGATTTTGCTCAGATTTTTTGTAAGGAAATTTTTTTTCAAGTCTCAGGCAAATATTTCTTCTTTGGTTTTATTCAGAGCAAGAAAAGATCATTTCAAATCTTCAAAGGAGGTTATTCTGCATCAAAAACTTCTTCTCTTCAACTTTAGAGTTGAGTATCCAACATCAATTAATTAAATTTAAAACAGGCGCGTCAACAAAATTTTTGATGGTCTCTTTTGAATCAGGCCATTTCTCAAAAAATCCAATTTAGATGATTATCATATATTTCTTTCTTCTGCCGCCTAAAATTCTTTTTTAAATTTCTCCTCTTTACTTCTCGTTTAAAAATATTATTCTGCCTTTCACCATCTTCTTCTAGCTTCTTTGTCGACCATTTTTCCTTTCTTCTCTCTCAATTCAACGTTTTCTCTGAAGGAAGACCCTATCATTGGATTCTCTCAATTAAAACCGCAGAAAGAGAACTGAAAGGCCAGGATCTCTTCTTTCTTTTTCTTAAATACCCTTTCTCTTTGAAAAATAACCTTTTCATAAAAAGTCCTTTTTTCCACCTCTATTCTAAAGTTTGGCATAGTTTCTTTTTGATATGTTTCCATAGAAACATAAACCAATCATAGACAAGATACACAATGCCAGGCTTATTTGATTACTTATTAAAGGAATTTTGAATCGTTTTTAATCATAAATTTCAGTTGATTAAGGCTCAGATTAAAAGAGTGGAGTTGATTTGCCTTGTTTCGGAGCCTTTTTTTGTTAAGAAAAAACCAGCATTCTTCCTTTGAATCATCCCAAATCCTCTCCCTCTCATCATCAGACCTCCCCTTATGAACACCTCTTACAGCCAATCTCTCGATTGTTCAAGGAATTATTCTCTGTGTTGGTTTATTCAGTCAATAGAAATCATTCAAATTATTTCGTAAATGAGCTCTTTTTCTTTCTCCTTAACATAAAACAAGATCTTCCAAATTTAGTAGATTTCAATATTTCAAGATGAAAGCTATTATTATTTTTTCTTTGCATAAAAAAATACAAGTTCTCTTGACTTCATAATCAAAAGAAGAAATTTTGTTGAAGAATCGAGTGATTCGCTGATTAATTGATCATTCAAGGCCTCTCATATTGCTCCATTTCTTTCTATTTATTGTTACTTGAGTTAATGCTCATTTTTAGAGTCTGTAATGCTGGCTGTTACTGATGTGTACTTTTGCCCTTTCAACTGGATTTTTTATTGTAAATTATCCCTTTGTATTCTAAATTTTGGCTTTTTTCGCTTCTATTTTTTCGAATACAACTTCTCTTTTTCTCCTTCTTCTTCCTTGTTTTCTCTCTTTACTCATCTTCCTTTACGAATTTCAAGGTCCTGAGAATCCTATCTGACTTCAGTTACATCAAATTCTCCAAGAAAAAACTCAAATGAATTCTATGCAATCTCATATTTATGATCTCTCGAAAGGAAGAATGTTCACAAGAATAAGAGAGATAACCAAAAGGAAACTTCATAGTCAAAGACCTCAAGGATAATGCCAAAGAGTTAAACATACAATGGAAAAAGTTATAATTAATTTAATCTTTGCTCTCTCTTGTTTCAACAAGAAACAAAGGCTTCAAAAATTTTCATTTCACACCAGGGCCTTGCCTTTAAGAGATGTTTTTCTTCTTTGATTATCAACAAGATTAAGCAGAACTAGCTCCTTTTGGGTGAATGAATCCGTTTAGAGAAAAATTTCCCATGAAAACCATTTCATTCAATAAAATCTTATTTGAGAATAAAACACTGAATTTAAAATGTTAGTTTTAAATCCTTTCTCTTTTGCTTCAAAAATCCCCACTATTCCCTTCAATAAACCCTCAAGTCTCTCGGATGACCTTAGTCTGGCAATACCCTGAATAAGATGAAGTCTCAAAAGGAAAATAGAATATTATTCATGACTTCTAAATTTACGTTGAAACTTCAATAATTCTCTCTTCAGATTCAACATATTCTTTCTAAAACTCCCTCTCGTATCCTTTCAAGCACCCTTTTTCTGTGTCAAAACAATCCTCGTTTCGAGGGATGATCTCTCATGAATTTGTAACTGACTTATCATATTTAAAATATCGGTTATCACTTTAAAATTTCCAACGGCTATTCCTTTTCTCCTTCATATAGCATAGATATACCTCTCTTTTTGGCCTTGTTTCATCTTTATCAACACTCTTCTATTCAAAAAAGGCTTCATTTTACTTCGTATAAACATTTGAAGGGGTTTTTAAAGACTTTCTTTTGAAAATTGATGAGATCATTAAAGATCAGCATTTCCATTTTTTTTCTCTATTCAAAGCGGTTTTTCACCCTCTTCTCCCCAAGCTACTAACAAGAAGCAAAAGAGAGAATATAAGAAGTTATTATTTTTACAAAAGAGTGTCTGTCATCAATCAATCATCAGAACCAGTTGTGTTTTAATTAGAACCATCGTATCACTTGCTTATTAAAACAATTTTATCTAATTGTCTTTAAATCAATATACGTGTTTTTGTCTCGGATAGGACCACCTTCTTCTCCCTATATATCCCTCTTGCCTCTTTAACTCTTTCTTTAATAATCTAATCTACACCCCCAAACTCAATTTTCTACCATAAATCTATTCGTTCCCAAGATCTTCAGACCCCATAAAATTTGGCAGTAGCCCCTCTTATATCAACAAAACAAGACATTTTCCTTCATTAAAATGAAGAAATGTTCATCAATATCTCGACCCATAAGGAGGATATCCCCTGAGATGCGAGAGGTTATTTTGAAAATTTTGAGAGGGAATGAATCTCTAATGAGAGGATAAAATTTAATCAAATGACGAACCTGTGAAGTTTCTCTACTAAATTAGGAAATACGAATCTATAGGTAGCGGATTATAAGCCTCTATCAAAAGAGCAAAATCCATTAAAGGACCCCTACGTATCCCCTCAATCACCTCATTTCTCTCATTTTCCACTCCTTTGTCAACACTCCCTTTGATTCTGATGGCTTTCTTCTCTGTGATATCATTTTTCAGAGAAGTCTCAAAAAGGAAGTCGAAGGCAAAGGGTCCTTGTCTTAACATGTAAAATCACCCAACAATTAAAACCCAGTGGAAGCCAAAGTGAGTGACAAATAAATTTGTAATTAGGCTTCAATAAATAGGACACCATGGGAAAAAGAAATTTTAATCAGAGGATCTCAATTGTTGGGCCAAAAAGGTTGGAAAGACTCAAGGGACTATTTTATGGAACCGGAAACCATGAAAATTTGGTGCTAGACGAGTGATTATGGAAGAAATTTAGGCCTGATTAGACACAGTGAAAAGAGAGGGCAGGAATTAATTGTCGCTAACTGACGCGACCTGCTAATAAACTAAAATTAAAAAAGTACATAAAAAATTAATTGAAATTATTGATTTAAAACTGTGAAGAATATTTTATCAATTTGATTCAAAAACAGGCATTCCTTATTTAAAATTGTTTTTTATTAAATTCAAATTTGTCAAAAATAACCTCACAAACCAATCACAATTCATTCCCAGACTTCATAAAAATATCATTTTTCCTTATTCAAAGCCGTCCTGATGATGTCTTCAAAATCTAGGAGGTCTTTTTAGGAAAGAGCGACAGCCAGGAAGATATGGCTTTTAAAGATGCACGATTAAAAGGGTTTATATATTTGGCAAAAGAGCAATAAACTTTAGGACGTGGTTTCTGGTTCTATTAATTTCCATTGAAATTGATGAGATAACCGAGAAAAAGAAAAACTATCGTATTTTGATAAAATTAGGTTAGAAAATTTACTGAATTTTGGTTTTTCATAACAATTTTTCTCTCTCTCTCCTCTTTATTCAAAAGCCTTGTTTTTCATAACAAACACAGCCTTTCTTTTGGTTCTCTCAGCTCTCAGGCTCTCAGGTCTTGTTGAATTTTGGATTCACAGAAAAGAAAAACAGAAATTTAAATAAAATAATTAAAACCAAAAAATCACACAGTGAAATAACAGAATGGTAAATTTAGAACCAGTGGTTTGATTAAAATTCTTTTCTTCTGCTTTCCAAATTTTCTGTCCTGAATCTTCTGTCTTTAAATACCAAACTACTTTTTTATTTGTATAATTCTCACATTCATTTTTTTTAATTTTTAAAACCGTGTAGATCACTTATGAATCAACAATTATTACTCCATCTCATCAACGAACAGTCCAACGCCCTCAGACTCTATCAGAGTCTCAAACCTCTCACCCCTCTTTACCAGCCCGTCAACTACCAACAACTCGCTTACGAAAACCTCCTTTTACACGCTCAAAACCTCCAATTGCTTCAATACAAGCAAGCCCAGCAATACGACTTTAAACCTGCCGCAAAACTCAACCTTTTGCCTCCTTCCACCTTCAGCAGCCCTCAAAGCGGCCTCGAGGCTTATCCTGCGGCAACTATCAAGGCTAGTTTCCCTGTGAAAAATATACCAGAGCCAACTAGACAAGAAGAAAAGCCAAAGAATTCTACAGTGGGCCTAGATATCCCTTTGAGAAAGAAATTGGAAAAGATGATACGACAAATCATGACCCATTTGAGCCAAAATGACACGGAAGCCGCGGAAAAAGGCAAAGAACAATATAAACAAGATCCTATGCTTTCTATGATTTACGAGAAGCTTGTCATCAGATATTATTCCTCAAAGAAGTGCAAAGAAGATATCGTTAGGTATATATTGAGGAAGTTGTTCAAGACGCTCAGAACAAACATTATAAAGGAGGAGAAAGTCTCAAATAAAAGAGCTTCCTTTGTGATTTGCCAGCGATATTTTTCTTCAAGATTCGACGAAATTAAAGAAGCGGGAGTCAACTTGGATGATGAAGAAGAATTATTGCAATTCTTCATGCCTTATAGAAAGGGATCCAAGAACAGAACCATGAACAATTCGTTTATAGCCGAGATTTTCTCTTCAGAGGAATTTTGTAAAGTCTATGAAACATTTTTAAACGCCCAATTCGAACGTTTTCTTATTGCTGATAATAACAGAAAAATTAAAAAATTAATCGATTTGCTTGTCATTTGTGTGCACAAAAATGACATCACCAAGCTCAGCAAATGCAATCGATTACCCTGGCTCGATATCTGGCTCCAAGATGCTCGAAATATCGCCGCCTCCTTACTTCCTCAAAATCAATCAAGCCCATCAGATGCCTCCAAGAAGATCAAGGGCGATTCTCCATAAAAGTCTAGGGAAATGAGCTTCTCTTCTTTCTTTATCTTTCTATCTGGTTCTCTTTTTAACACCATATATAAAGAGATATATATTTAATGTATTCATCATTATCGTTCGGGATTCTTTTCATTTTTTAAATTAAATTTTTAAAAAGTATGCATATCTCATATCTATCTCTCATAGTTATGATTCTCCTCCTTTCAAAAACTTCTCTTTGCTCTTTGCCATAGAAACCCTCCTTCTCTCTCATTTCTATGTTCAAATTTTTGGGTGAAAGAAAAATGGAATTTATCCGCTTCGTTTTTTTAATCCTACCTAACGATAGAAACAACAACCTTCACATTTCACATACACCTTTATTCAAACCTGTTTTTCCTACAGAAAACCTGTAGATATTAGACACATCAATTATTATCATCCCTCTCAACAAGCTTCGGCGGAAAAATGTATTCAAGCCCATATAGAGCCTCCAGCTCTTCTAATAAGCTCCTGAAAAGATAAGCCCGATTTTCCTTTCACCTGAAGGAAGAAAAATTTGAAATTTGAAAAAAAATAAATTGAAGGGATCAAATTAGGCTCTCTTACCAATTTTCGATCAATTTAATTATTCCATAAATCTTTGGTAAATATTTCCTTCAATTTTAATACGTAATCACCTCAAAAACTCTAGAGCCATTCTCTTTAATTTGGCCATTTCTTCTAACTGTCTCCAACTTCTAGCTTTATCGGACTTTCTAGTCTAACTCAAAAACCTTTCTAACCTGTTATTTTACACCTTTTTCACAAAGAACTGCCTCAAATTCAAAGCTGAGAAAAGTCTATTCCCCACTCTCTATCCTTTATGAAAAGTACCTAGATACTCTCTTTCCGAGTTGAGAATAAAAGAAGGTTAGAAAAGGAAGCTACAAGACCTGGAGACGTTATAAAGAGAGAAATTTATGAACAAAATAATATTTGGCTTGAAATTAAATGTGAAGGTATTTTGTGGCTAAGGAATTGCTCACAAAATTAAATAAATTTGAGCTTGTGAAAAATTAAAATTTACATGAAACCAGAAAATTCGAAAGTCATAGCATATACAAACACATACAAATAGTCAAATTTACCAAGTCAAAAAACCCAAACAAAAATTTCTTTCAATCAAAAATCAAAATTTAGTTAATTGGCGGCATTTCCTTAATCCAAAAGTTCTTCTCTTCTGCATCTTCCTCTCATTTCTATGCTCCCTTTTTTAAAAATGACCAAGCCTGTCATGCCTCCAACTCACCCTTGACCGTACTTTAACCCCAAAATATGCGATATTTAAGCCTCAAATCCTCAAAGAGTCTTATTTGAAGGCTCTATTTTTCTAATAGCTCCTTGCAGTTCTGCATAGTTTTTATAGACTCGGCCTTTCAATAAATCTCTCCAGTTCAATCAATATCTTCTTCAGAATACTTCAAAGACCTCATAGTTTCAACAAAGCCAAAATTTGGGTGACAATGGGAAGAAGAAGAAGGAACAGAGGGCGCACAATTCAACGTCACGCTATTAGAATTCTTTGAATTAAAAAAATAAAATTTTGAGTGATCTAACCGATGAAAATGCTTTTTTTAAATTTATCAATAGGCTCAGCCTCTTCAAATAACTCAGTTTACCATTCTCTCAAAATTCTCTCAATCACATTTCGGGCCCTCAAAGTCACCCTAATCTGCTCCCACAGCAAATCTGATGAGGCTGAGACTTTTGAAATCATGACCCGATTTATATCGTTTAAATCAGCTAAACTTCAAGTCATAGTCGAATATGCAAGAGATTCAATAGAGAATGAGGCATTTAGTTGAGGATTTTTGGTGGGGAAAAGGGTGTTTGCTGAGAAAAGGGAACTTGAAAAATGACAGGCAGTGATGCTTTTAATTCTTTTTGTTTATTAAAGTCTATTTATACAATTCAAATTTTTAGTTAATGTTGTTCTTTATTCAAAAGATGCTCCTCTTGTATTTCAATCAGAATTGGTTCTCATAGGTTTCTTATAGAATCTCATCATTTCTCAATGACTTTGAGAGAATATTCCATCACATCGACTTGAAAAATTAAACCACAGAATCTTCATAAACGTGTGGATATTAGAGAAATCTTGTTCCAGTCTTGATTAATGAAAAAACCCAGTCAGAAAAAGTACCTAATTTTCAAACTGAGACCTTTGATTTCTTCTCGCTCTTCTAATCTCTTTATTCTTCATAATCAACTGATTCACCATTTCATCAAGTTTTGAATATTTCAAGCAAAGCATTCATGGCATTTTGAAGTATAATAGCCAGCAAATCTTGAGAAGAGCTCTTGGAAACAATCTAAAGACTGGACCTGTGAAATTCCCTCGTCTTTGATGCAAGGATCGAATAAGGTTTAAAGGTTTTCGGACATTTTAAAATTCAATCGAGAAATCCTCCTTTCCAGTTTGAACATAGAGCACAAGCTTTTTCTTCTCTCAAAAAGGCTTCTCAGACCCTTTCTCTTCACTTTTGAACTCTTAATTTCGATTCTTGACACCAAGATAATTTAATTTTCAAACGTCTTCCTTTACTTTTTTCAGTAAATTATTGACTTCGTAATATTGGAAAAATACTTTGGTGAGCCTTTTGAGAAAAATTTAAAAGTTTGAACTTGACAGTCTCTTCCCAAAAGCATTTAGCTCAATCAACCCCTTAGCTTTCTTTATGTTTAGTAAACTTGCCGATTTATTTTAAATATTACTTATCCTGTATAATTTTAATACATTAAGGATTTATTAGTTAGAGCCTTAGAGTTGTTTAAAGTGGTGATTTTGTTCTGACCTTATTCACTTTTTCTCCTTAAAGAAACTAGGTCTTTCGTATACTCTCAGAGTTTAGTGACTCCTGCTGAGATATTCATCTACTATATCCGATAACATCTCGTTTACATATATTTTTAAAGAAGAAAAAGACTGAAGAGAATCAAAAAGATTCAGAAAAACGTCCCATGAATGAGAGGCTGGAATGAACCGTTTCAGAAGAAACAACATGATTTATAAAGGCTTTCCACTTCAATTTGATCATTTATTGATAGTTTTTCGAATCAAACTCCCTCTTTGAATCATTTAGAAAGCAGCTTTCATTAAAAATATTCTCGCTACTCTTTTGGAAATTCGTCATGTCGTCTTTTTTATGAATACCATAAAAGGAAAATCTCAGCTTCTGAGAGGCAATTATAACATCTCTTGTTCAAAAATCTGATTCTATATTTTCGATTTCAGCATTTGAAAATATTCTTCTAAAAATAGAAGTCAATCTTGCAGCAAAAAGAAGAAGCTTTTTCGATGTTGCTTTTTTTTTATAAGCGAAGAGATGTCTTTGAGAGAAATAAGAAGAATAGATTAAAAGCTCGAAATGAGAAGAACTTTTGTTAAAAAATTTTCTTTCGAGAAAAATGAATTTTGTATATTTAGGGGAGAGTTGAGATTTTATCAGACTTGCGAAAAAAATTTCACTCAAAATACCTTCAAATTCTATTGACTCAAATCAAGAAAAACCACCTTATTGCTCAAGATATTCTGAAAGCTTGAAACCGAAAGAAATGGAAATTTTTTATCTGGGGGATTTCCTTCTTATTGACCATAGAAAATCGCTAACCTTTCTTTAAAGAGAAGAAAGTCTTTTGAAAATTTCAAAGATTCTATGAATTTATCTTTTACACTTCAGAAATTTGTTTGTGATTTTTCTTACTGTCAGTTTTGAAAAGTTTAGTCTGGAAAAAAATTCCGTTGAAAATTTCCTTCAGTCAATAAAAAGATACAATGTAATCGGCCTCTTATCCTGAGGCTACAAATCTTCAGATTATTAAAATTTTTTATTAGTTTTCTGAACATTGATTCAAATTAATTTCAAATTAAAAGTCCCACTTCAATAAATCTTCATACTTCCTCCTCCAAAGAGATCTTACTCATCCTATGGTCTCTTTGTTCCTCAGTTGAAAATAAACATTTGAAAAACTCTTCACTTTGTCAAAGGACCTTCTTGAATGATGATCTCAGTGTTTTGTCAACAAAAATTACAAATTGAAAAATCAAAAATTAATTTGTTTTATTTGTGGGTCACGTTTAAAAAATCAAGGCTAGCCTTTTATCCAAAAGCTTGACAAAAATTTAAATCCTTGGGCGGTAAATCATAATTTCTATAATATTACAATAATTGATATTCCGAATTCCCCGCTCTTTTGCAAAATTCAAAAAAACCTCTTCACCTGAAAAATATCTTTCAAAGGAAAGATGAACAATCAGCAAAGAATCAAAGCTTTATCTAATGAGATGTGTAAATTCTGCTGTTGGCCTTCTGAAATTTATTGAATTTTAAATCGAAAAAATTGGCAATAAATTTCCTAAATGAGTCCGAGTGGCTCAGTGGGACGGAGTGAATCTTCGTGCATTAGGGCCAGGGTTCGACTCCCCCTGCGGATTAATTTTGTAATTTGTAATTC
>Ga0182738_1006489_pt1 | contig 12110 bp, 7 predicted proteins | sample eDN5th30CBELigMG_FD_128876 | JGI IMG/M metagenome (GOLD analysis project Ga0182738, IMG submission 128876) | Enriched Miracle-Growth compost microbial communities from Emeryville, California, USA - eDNA 5th pass 30_C BE-Lig MG (version 2)... ...
ACCAGGTGCGACGACATTAAAGCAAACGCAGGCTTTCAAGGAATCTGTAGTAATCACAGAAGTATAAGGCGAAGAGCATGTATCGGTGCAACTATCATCTTTCCAAACAAACTGTCCAGGGCAGGGAGTTTTACAGACAGTATTAGCTCCAACAACTTCACTATAAAAAGGCTCATTGCAATAGGTAACACACTGACCATCGACATAGTAGTCTCCTGAGTTGCAAGTTAAGCAGTCAGTACTCAAAGGCCCACCACATGTGGCACATGAAGGATCGCATTCACCACATGTTTTGCTTGAGGATCCTGAAAGATATTTGCCATCAACACAAGATGAGCATTGGTTACTGTTTGGTCCTGTGCATGTTTCGCAGCTGCTATCGCAATCATAACAGCTTCCACTACTGGCTGGAGACATGTACTGTGATCCAGAGCATGTACAAGCAGTAACTCCAGTCGGGACAGCAGTGCTCGACGCAGATCCACAGAACTTTTGGGATGGTGAGACAACGGTCTCAAAGGTTAAGATAATGTCCCTGATGCCCAAAGACTCATCAGTTGTATCACCATTACAATAGCTGATGACTCTTATTGTCAATGAGGATCCGTCAACTCCCACATGAGGGACTTGGAGGCCGACCTTCAAGGGAGGAAGATCCCTATATTGTGTGTTTCCACATAAGGCAGATGTAGTGGTATCTCCCCAGTCCAGTGTCCACCCTGTGACCTCTGTATCACCAATCTTCACACTGAAATGATCATTATCTGATCGATCCCAACTATCAAGAGGGTAGAGAGTCAAAGCGAGGCGGACTTGGTTATGAGTAGGCACAGCTGTGTATATTCTCTGCAAATATTGCCCTTCACCTGTTCCCATAATATTATAACCTCCAAGGAGAGGGATTCCAGCACATGTATACACTTTTTTGTTGGAGGTGACTAAAGAGGAAACGGTCCAGAGATCTGCTGATGTTGTAAAGGCCGGGTCGCTTCCTTCCAGATCATAGAGGACGTCTAGTTTATATTATTCAGTCAAAGCTGACGAATCAAGACTTACTTCCGTCCCATCTCTGTGCAGATACCACAGTGAGATAGATTAATAGAACAATCAAAGATTCCTGAAGCCTGAATCCTTTGTGAGCCAGATGCATTCGTTTGAACTCAAGGTTTTCCTTTGACTCGGCTTTTTTAAAAGAAATAGTATTAATTAAGGGAGAGAAACTTGCCAATAAAATACTGAGCAACAACTCTCGGACAATATCAAAGCGATTTAAACACAATTAATTACGTTTGATCTTGGCTTTTTAAGCTTGAAAGAAAAACCAGAAATAAAAGCTTATTATCCTTTAGTGAGAAAATTCAATAAAAGAATATCTTTCTAATTTGCCGTCTGGATAGAGAGATGAGTTTTTTATCAAGGCATCTGGAATATCAGATTTTTAATTTGATATTGATTTTTTCTAGCCTTGAGTCGCGTCTGAAGGTGAGGAAGACTTGTAATCCTCTAGGTATCAATAAAGCTATGTCTGTTCAGCTGGTTACCCTCTGCATTTCTGAGATTTTTGAGGGGTTGAAAGTTCTGTTAAATTGAAAAAAAATCTTGATCATATGCACTTTTCAACCTTCGTCAAAAATTCAAAAGTTGCCAACACAAGCTGGTCTCACAAATATCACATCTTGAGAAATCAATAGCTTCGCTCAACAAAAGATAAGGAGAAGTTTTATGAGAAACTCAAACGTGACATAGATAAAAACGGAAAAAGCAGACACAAAGACAATTCTTTTTAAAATTTAAATTGAAGGTGAACCTTGTCAGATTTTAATCGTGAAAATTTAGAGGTAAGATAACTATTTATAGGCTTGAATTCTGAATTAAACTTTCAATCAAAACTCCTTGTTTATCAGCAGTTTTAAGGCGAACGCAATCTCATCGAATGAGAATCATCTCTTTTTCAAATCATCTGGAGGTGTGAAACTCCTTCAAGGGTTAAAACTCATATAAGATTAGATTTAGCTAGATTCATTCGATTAAAGACAATAATTAAGCAGAATACTCAGGGGAAACTTTCAGTTCTTGAAAGTTCAATTGCTTCAAAGTTTCTTGAAAGAAAAAACCTGTAACACAAACCTTGGACCAAGTGGTGTCTAATTCAAATAATTTGGGTTGGAACTGTCTAAAACTCCTGAAAAAACAGTTTCAAACTGGAATTCATCTTCTTCATTTTGCTGACCAAAACCAAAGAGCGCAGAGACGCTGAAATCGCCAGAAGTATAGTCTTTGACACGAAACTCGGTTCTTTTGCAAAAACCCAAGAAACATGATAATCTTCGATCCAAATTATTTGGGACATCTCAAACGCTTTTTTCGATTTTGATTCAGCCTCCAATCTCATCGTTCATATAAAGAAAAAGATAGATTCTTGAAGCTTTCTCCCTCCACATCCAAAATTCCCTCCTTGGAAATTTCTGATCCTGAGCATGCTTTCCCAGAGAAAATTCCAATAAAATGGTTGAAAATATATTTCCTTATCAATGAATATTTTTGAAATGATGTTTTCCTTCAATAAAGAGCTTTTTATCAAATCCCATAATTTTTTCTAAAACTGCCTTTGTTTACAAATTAAAAATACAGTAAAATAAGTCTTCTGAATCTTTCCAAATATTGAGCGAATGCAAAAAGATTATAGAAGAAAAAAAAAAATTTTGAAATTTATCTGAAGCACAAATTTAACATGAAGATAAGTTTATTTGAATAAAGCTCCTGTTCCAGAAAATTTTAGGGGAGTGGGAGGACTCCCCTAAACCGTCATAGTAAACTTTTCTCCACGACCAAACACCGCCTTGACATGAACCTCATATATTCTGGTAAGAGACACTTTGGCCTTTCTATTGGTATGCCCAGAAGACTTTTTGGCCCGGTTTTTGAGGAGATAAGCTTGAGCAAAGATTTTAGTGACCGCTCCCCCTTGATTTTCTGACCAACAGATACCCCACAAAACTTCCCTCATCTCATATAAACTCTACATATATAGATAGCCCTCAGCCTGGACTACAAGCCTATATGCATATTATAGGATTTTTGTAGACTGGAAAGAGGGATCCCCTTTGAAAAGGCTATAAAATAGCGATTCCGAAAAAGTTCCATTAGTCGTCTCTTTAGTGAGTTCAACTCTCTGAATTAGGGTATTTAAAGATCAACACACTTTCATTGAGGGCAAATGATGAAAGTATATTTGATTTCTACTCGATATAAATGACCTTTTGTGCTTCACGAACTTCAAAATTTCATAAGAGATTTTTTCCACATTTAGAATTTTTTATACTCATTTCAAATGTGTTTATTCATGTAATCTGAGCTTCCTAAGTCGTTTATAATCTATTTAAGAGGGAAAGCGATAAACAAAACTTCAATGAACTTGAGGGAAAAAAATCAGTTCGTCCTTGTACACCTGAAATGTTGATACGAATATCAAGAAACTATGATTCAAGAAGGTCCAAAAGAGAGTGAGAGCTCCTTGGTGGCTTTCTCTGAGCAGTCTCCTTGATTCTGGTGATCAGAATTTTGTTTTTGTTTGACTCTGAGAAAAAAAAATTTTCTTTTTTTCTCTTAAAAAATTATCTGAATTTTTTTTTCTTTTTCTTACCCTAGACTTACTTTCAAGAACGATCTAAAACCGAATTTTTTGCAGCTTTGCGTTTCATTCCATCATTTCATGTGGAAATTGGAATTGCCCCCCCGCAATTCAGGTGATTGGGGGGACTTGGGGGTGTTATTTATTTGCAAGCCACCTTTGGGGGGTTTGTTGAGCTTATCTCCACAAAAATCCCAATAAACCCCCCCCCCTTGCAATGTGCATATATTCTGGTAGCCTAAGCCAAGGGCTACCTTTTCATATGAATTCTATTGCGAGATGAGGAGGGTTTGTGAGGCATATGTTGATCATAAAATCAAGGGGGAGCAGTCACTAAAATCTTTGCTCAAGCTTATCTCCTCAAAGACCGGACCAAAAAATCTTCTGGGCATACCAGTAGAAAGGCCAAAGTGTCTCTTACCAGAATATATGAGGTTCACGTCAAGGCGGTATTTGGTTGTGGAGAAAAGTTTACTATGACGGTTTAGGGGAGTTCCCCCCACTCCCCTAAAATTTTCTGGAACAGCTCCTGAATGATTAAATTCAGTTTGAATTATTTCTCATTCATTATTTTGAGTGTGGAATTAGCAAAAAAGAAGTTGATCACCTGACAAACCCGTTTCCAGGTGGTTTTCGGTGAATAATTAGTGCTTTTGAAGACTTTCTGAAAACTCTTTCGTTTGGAAATTACGAGAGAAAATGGCATTGAATTCTTGATGCATTCTCTTCAAAATTGACCCTTTCAAGAGCCATTAACTCAATTAAAACTTCATAGCAGTTTGCTTGATGGTTTCTCATGGATTAAATTAAGAAACTAGAAAATCTCTGTTTTCTTTTCAATTTCAATCATCGATAGGCAATCAGTTTTCTCGAAGAAATCCTGAATTTCTCGACTCAAAAAATACAGGATATTCTACAAAGACTTTTCATGTTTTCTGAGAGTTTAATGATTTATAATGATTTCCTCTGAAACTGAGAGGTTTTGCTTTGAGAAATATTTTATTATTACAAATATTGTTTTAATTTTCTCTCTCTCTCTCCCCTGTGTAAATGCTTTTTGATAAAATTCCCAGTCAAATTATGTTCACCAAAATGTGAAACTTTCTGAATGGAGAAAAGGGAATCTCCACTTCATCCTTCTGATTTTCCAATTTCAAAGGAATTTCATTGAGTCAAATTCCGGAATTTTCTTTTGTAAATGCACGTTGGATGTTTAATTTCTGCTTTCTCAAATGCTTGGAGCAAGTTTTATTTTCTAAACACATTTCTCCAAAAAAATATCCCTGAGAAACAAAAAATGAGAACTTTTCTAACCTGTTCAAAAAAAATTCTTTGAAAAGATGAAAATTTTCCTTTCGTAAACTGCGAGTTCTCAATAATTTTTGGGAGGAAATTGACCAGAGAAATTCAATCCTTTCAAACTATCTGGACTGCCCACTTTTTAAACATTAAACTGGACAAAAGCAGGGATTTTCCTAAGAATTTAGACTTTTAGACAAAATTTCATTTTCCAAAGGTTTTTTTCTCTGAGCCTTACCTTTCAAAGATAATCTAGTAATTTTACGTCAAGAGCTTAGAACGAGAGAATCTATTAATTTAAAAACTTTCAGTGTTGAATAGTGTAATCAAAAAGGAAGGTGATATCTTTCATGATATCTTGGCAGAAAAAAAAATTTAATATAGATTTGGGGCTCTCATAAAACTGGTTGAAATTTATACTGTTTTATCCCAATGATTCAGAAATTGAGAGAGTATTCAGTTGTATGAATAGGATCAAGGCTGATTTAAAGAAGAAATTGAGCATCAGGAGGCTCCGAAATTTTTTAATGACATCCCTCGGTGGGAAATATATCAGATTGTGGGGACAGATTAAATTTTAAACTATTGCAACTCAAATAATGACTTATGTAACCGAATAAAAATTGATTCTCAACCTGAATATGATTGTTTCCACCTTCCAAGGATAAAAGTTTATTTCTAAAGATTTTCGAAAAGAACAATTTTGATTTGAAAAAAATTCCAAAAAATTCTTTTTTCATTTTTTAAAAAGTTTTTCGAAAAAGATTTTTCCATCTTTTTTTATAAGAAGCCTCTGAAATTTTGCCCAGTGATGGGATTTCAAGCCTTTTTTGGCGACTCAAAGCCATTTTTGGAAAAATTTTCATGAATTTTTCTTGAATTTCTCAATCAAAATCTTCTTTTTAAAGGGAAAAAAAAATGGAATTTTTTTTTTTCATGTTTTTTTGTCTATTTTGAATCGTCAATTTTTTCTTCCTGATTTATGACCTCAAAGATTTTTTTTTGAACTTCTCTTTGTGATTATTCCCAGAAGAGGAATTTTCTTCCACAAAACTTCTTTCAGAGGAAAATTAAAGGATTCTCAAAGAGTGAAAGTTTCATATTTTGCTTTCTTTTTCATTAAAAGCCAAATGAAACTATTTTCAAAAGGCGAATCCGTTATGTTTTTGGATCCGATACTTTCCCTCGACCTTTTCTTTTGGAAAAAAAAAATACGAAGCCTTTACTTGAAACAAAAATTTACCCAATTTTTTTCTCACTTGGAAGACTTCAATATTTCTAGTACTCGAGTCTTAGGGGCTTGACATGAAGAATTGAGAAAAAATTGAACCCGACCATTGTAAGAGGAAAATTAAGGGGAGAAAAGCCATTTTTCAAAGCCTCTGACTTTGAAATTTTAAATTTTGGGAGACTCCAATTCCCATCACTGATTTTGTCTAAAAGTGTCAAAGAGTTTGAGTCAAAATTTCCCCCAAAATTTGAGGTTTAGACAATATTTAGCTTCACTTAAGGGACTTTTAGACTTTGGAAAATCACTGGACAAAGGGAGGAAATTCCTGAAAAACTTTCACTGAAAAAATTTTATAGAAGATTGAGAATAAAAATTTTTCCAGTTCAGATCAAACAGAATTTTTTAAAGAAAAAATTTTATGAAAAAAAAAACGTCTCAAAGAAGTCAAGAGGTGCTTTTTGAGAGTCAACAAAATTTGACTCAGAATTCTCTTCAGCCTAAAACCAGTCAAAATGTCCACCTTTTTTTTTGAAAAGGCTCCAAAACCGCACCGACTTGTTTTTGTATGGAGTTTCTATGCTTTGTATAGGCTGACTGGATAATATATTTCCTGACTTTGAAATGATTGTTTTTGGCTTTTACTTGAATGAATTTACTTTCTTTTGTATGACCTAACTTTGAAATGTATAAAATGACTTCAGGTTGTATTGAAATCCCTTTGAATTGTATGGAATTTGCTTCGAAATGTATCGTACAGTTTTAAGAAAATTCAATACAATCCAAAGTTTGCGAATACTTTTCAAAAGTAAAGCCATGCAAAACCCAGAACAGTCATACAATCCAAAGTCGGAGCCCTCAAAAACGCTATCAATGACGGGATGAGTTTAGTTGATTTTGGAAACGAACTTTTGTCGGTGAGAAATCTCACAGTAAAATAGAGAGTTATTCGAAAATAATCCTCCAACTCTGGCATTTACTTTTATTTCTTGAAGGTGGGTTTTTCTAAAACATTTCACGACTCCTGAGAATAAAGTCAGGCCCTCTGACATACTTTAGAGTGACAAAAACAAACGTACTTCAAACTTAAAGGGAGACTTGGATCATCCCTGACATCGTTTCGAAAAACATGACCCATATGCTTTCCTCCTTTTCATGTGTTTTCGACCAATGATTATTCCTCTCTTGAAAAATCTCTTTTTATAATTTAATGCTGGTGATAACCCTTTTCCTTGGAAATGAGATCGAGCAGTTAAACTCCTACATTTTACTTTCTGCTTGGTTGGCTTCAAACCGATCTTTCAGAGTTTCTTTTTCAGAAAATAAACCTTTAGTCAAATTAAACTTAAAACATAATCACTTTTGTCTCCATCAATTGAGGCTTAAGTGCCAGGATTAAAGTTCAAACAGTAAGGGTATCCATTTAAGCATTGGTTCAAGCTTTGCTAATGACATTTTTAAGCTCAAAGGCTGAAAGTTCAACCACCAAAAAATAAACAAATGGAAAAAATAGAAACTAATTAATAAAATTTTAAATTGAGGATTCAGGCAAACAAGCGTGGGTTTCACCTAAATGTTTTTAAAAAGGTGCTAATTTTTTCTAAATAATTAAACCATTTCTCTCATTGAATTTTAACATGAACATGGATCTTCAAAGCTCTCAAAATGTTTGAGAAAGCTTGAGCCAGGCCTTTGGAGAATATCCTTTGCGAACTGATGGGAAATCTCTGAAATATTTATAGAAAATTCAACTCCAAGGCGAGAAAACGTGAAGAGAATCTTTTTTTTGTCTCTTTACTTTTACATAAAGTTTTCAGCCTCAAGGAATAGCCCAACGGCGTTTTTATCATTCAAACTGATAACTATGCTCACATTGCGGAGAAAAATCGAATGAGCCAGAGTGATAAAATTGAGTTCCCAAATGGTTTTATTTCAAAGCATCTCTATCAGAGTTGGAAAGAAAACGAATTTCCAAACGTATTTAATAATGTTTTAATTCAAGTGAGTTCATTAATTGCGATAGAATTGACAAAAAATTGCTCCTTGGTTTTTCTATCTTATTTAACGCCGCTTCTTTAAAAGCACAAGCCAAAATAATTCTTGCTTACACCAAATATTCTGATCTCAACATCTTGAATTCCATTCAATGAATCAAACTCCCCAAGTTTCAAGACTTTTAAAATCGTTTGCCCTCCTAGTGTTCTATCTTACTCTGGGTTCGGCCCAAAGATGGGACGGAGGTAAGTACTTGTATTTTGATATCATGTTTGGCTAAGCAGTCTTCAATAGATGTCCTTTATGATCTGGAAGGAAGTGGGACAGATTTCACAGCTCTCGCAAACTTATGGACTGTTTCATCTCTTAGAAACTCCAACAAGAGAGTCTATACATGTGCTGGCAATGATCTGCTGGGGGGTTATAATATCATGGGAGGAAGTCGTGGACAGTACCTTGAGAGAACATACACTGACTTGCCTGCTCACAACCAGATTCACCTCACTTTTACTCTCTACGCTCTTGATAGTTGGGATGAAAGCACTGATGATCATTTTAATGTGAAGATTGGCGACACAGAAGTCACAGGATGGACTTTGGACTTTCAGGAAAGCGCTAAATCAAAATTATGTGGAGATTCTGATTGGAAGGACATTCCTCCCTTCCAGGTCAACTTTCAAGTCCCTAATGAAGGAGCAAAGGGATCATCAGTGACATTACGAATCACAAATATGTGCGATGATGATTCAAGTGATGAATCTTTGGGTATCAGGGATGTTATCTTGAGCTTTGAGACAGTTGGGTCGCCATCCCAAGAATTATGCGGAGTTTCAAGCAATTATGCCGTCCCAGACGGAGTTATTTTTTGTCCATGTGATTCTGAATCGCAATATATGGACCCAGCCAATAGTGGAACCTGTCACGATTGTGATGGCTCTTGTAAAACCTGCTCTGGGCCAAACAGCAATCAATGCTTATCTTGTGTTGATGGCAAATATCTTTCAGGATCTTCAAGCAAAACATGTGCTGCTTGCCATTCTTCATGTGCTACCTGCGATGGACCTTTGGAGACTGATTGCTTAACTTGCAATACCGAGGACTATTTTGTCGATGGTAGTTGCGTTACTTATTGCAACGAGCCTTTTTATAGCGAAGTAGTTGGGGCTAATAATGTCTGTAAAACTCCTTGCCCTGGACAGTTTGCTTGGAAAGATGATAGTTGCACTGATACCTGCTCTTCACCTTACTCTTCCGTCATTGTCAAGTCTCTTAAAGCATGTGTTTGCTTTAATGAAGTGGCAGATGGCCAAGACTGTTATGCCTGTGACTCTAGCTGCTCAACTTGTGATGGTCAGCAAGCCACTCAATGTCTCACGTGCTTTGACAGATTCTACCTCGCTATAATTGATGACGATGTTGATGGAACTTGTGAGTCATGCGATTCTTCATGCTTGACTTGCAGTGGTCCCTCTGACCACGAATGTTTGTCATGTGACCCTGGGTATTACTTGTTTAATGGAACCTGTACCACTTGCCACCCGTCTTGCCTGACCTGTGACGGACCTTCTTCCACTGAATGCTTGACTTGCGAATCTCATTTTTACCTAACAGCTCAGAATTCTTGTGATCCCTGCGATGATTCTTGCCTAGAGTGTTCTGGCCCGTCCGAAAATCAATGTAAAACTTGTAGCAATCCCAATTACCTTTACAATAATAATACTTGTGTTGTAAGCTGCAATTCTCCATTCTTTGTCACTCAAGATGCAACAAACAAATATTGTGATACACCCTGTCCAACCTCTTATGCAATGGAGGATGGCAATTGTGTCTCTGGCTGTGATGCATTGTCTGAGAGTTACACCTTATACAATCTGAAAGCTTGCTATTGCAATCGCCCCAATTATAGGTATTGGAATCATTCTTGCTTGGCCACTTGTGATTTTCCATTAAAAACAAGAACTTCTGGCTCGTACAACTATTGCGATTTTCCTTGTGCTGCAAATGAGTACTTGTATTTTGATGGATCATGCTCAAAGCAGTGTCCTGCTCCATACGTTCCCAGAGTTATTGCAAATAACCTCTACTGTACTGATTTAGGTTGCAAAGGGATGAAGATAAATTTTATTAAAGCTACTGTAACAGGGTTTCAATATACACTTCGGCTTGTCCCTGATACATGTGATCTCCCAGAATATTACGTTGATGATATGATCAATCAAGATAAAAACGCGAAAGCTCTGCTTGGAGATTATCACTTTGATGTTACAAAAACTGCAGCTGCTACTTATTTCCTCGATCTCGCTTTAGAGCAATCAGTATTGGAAGACACAACTCTTAACCTTAACTTTACTGGATTGAGTGGAAAGCTAATTGTTTATCAAAAATTTAAAGCTGGATCCTTTGTCCAACAATTAGCAAAAATGGCAGACGCTGCTTCTTCTGGTGTCACTTTTGCTACCGCAGTCACATTCGTCTCAGTTGTAGTCTTCAAAAGTGCCTCCTCTGTCTGGGGCTTCGTTGGTTTCCAACAACTCATGAACTACTACAAGTATATCAACATACAATACCCCTTCCAAATTGAAATGCTTTTCAAACTTGGCGGTGCGACGGATTTTGGAAGCCTCCCAAATCTATTAGATATGGCAACAAATAGCACCTACAAAACACTGAGTACTAATGAAGATCTCATGACCAGACTCGACCCTCCACGCAAGTTTGTCAACTATGAAGAAGAGTCATTCTTCATAAAGGAAGGAGGTAGTCTTTTCTTGTTGAATATGCTTCTTTTAGTCTTGCTCTACATTTGTCATATCATCAAAAAGACTAAAATAGGACAGCATAAACACTTCCTTAAAGTTGATGGAACCCTTCGGTGGAACTTTACTCTGAGATCTTTCCTTGCTGCCTCACTTCCATTTCTCGTGGCTATATTTTTGCAATTGAGAATTAGTTCCGCCCACCAAAGCTATGTGGCCATGTCCACCTCTCTGGCTGTTTTTGCACTTTTGTATTGTGTGCTCATCTCCGTTTTTATGATCCAAATTTTACGCCAAAAAAATTTCAAAGAGCTTAAGGAAGAAAAGTTTGATAAAGTTTATGGAACTCTTGTTGATAAGCTTAATATTGAAAAAGAATCTGGCAAATATTACTATCTGATTGTCTTTTTGAGAAATATTCTCTTTGCTTTCGTGATAGTCTTTGTTGAAAAAGTCCCTCTTCTTCAAATCCTCTCCCTCGCTTTCTTCAACATCGGCTTTGCTTACTATATCCGCAAAAATGTTCGATTTGAAGATCCTAAAGAAACAAGGAAAACGATCATTACAGAAACTATGCTAGTCCCGATGGACTTTTTGATGTGCTTTTTGACCAGGAAGCCTGCCTCAGAAGAATACTATGAAGTTGTTGGATGGATCATATCAGCTGTAGTCGCAATTATATTTCTCAATGAAATGTACTTTGTGATTTTGATCCAAATTGAAACCATCAAACAGCTCTATCAAAAACTCAAACCCAAGCTTGATGAACTTCGAGCAAAACGCAGAAAGAAAAAATCAGATTGTTGATGAAAAAGAACACCTTTCTGCCCAGGTTCTTCAAGACCAAGAACAACTATCTGCGTCAGCCATGAATCCCGATCAAAAGAGCCCATCAATGTCTGTTGACCTCAGTCTTCAACAAACAAAGTGGAGGCCTAATTCTCCGCAATCCCAATTATTGGAGGTGTTGAAGACGCTTTTTATAATAATGATAAACCATCGAGTCCGATGAATTGTATCAAACCCACAAATCAAAGTGAAGATAAAGACAACCTTTTGGAGTTTTAACAAAAGTGTTCAAAAAAATTTCCTCTTTTTTATTTCTTGGTAATTTTCATACTTCTCCATAGAATAAAAGTTGTTGTTTTATATTTTTCCGATTCTCAAATTAACGCCAAAAATGACTTTCCAACCCATGGAA